>Ga0302279_10000806_pt1 | contig 46248 bp, 49 predicted proteins | sample III_Bog_N3_3_FD_194541 | JGI IMG/M metagenome (GOLD analysis project Ga0302279, IMG submission 194541) | Peat permafrost microbial communities from Stordalen Mire near Abisko, Sweden - III_Bog_N3_3 | ecosystem: Environmental > Terrestrial > Soil > Wetlands > Peat | place: Sweden: Abisko... | reverse complement strand
ACCGGCGGCGGCCCCGGCGGGCAGCACCGACACATTGGATTACAGCGTCGGCGGCGATGGCACGGTGGTGGTGCAGCCGGCCGAGACGCTCGGATATTTCGCCGATTGGTGCGGCGTGAGCGTGGCGCGGCTGCGGGCGCTCAATCACCTCAAGGGAGCCATGGTGGCCCTCGGCCGAAGGGTCACCCTGGATCTGTCGAGGGTGTCCGCCGCGCAGGTGCAGACCGCGCGGCGCGCCTATCATCAGAGCCTGCAGGAGGCTTTCTTCGCCTTGCACCGCATCGCCAGTACGGACAGCTACGCCGTCAAGCGCGGCGAAACGCTGTGGAGCATCGCGCAAACGCACGCCGATCTGCCGATCTGGCTGGTGGCGCAATACAATCCGGACGTGGATTTCAACGAAGTGCGGTCGGGCACGCCGATCGTGCTGCCCAAGGTCGTCGCCATCAATCGCCGATGAGACCGCGCGCCCGCACGTACCGATCGAGCGCCGCGCGGGTATCGTGGGAGGGCAGCATCGCGATGTCGCCGCCGCCGACGGCACGGCATTGCAGATCGAGCCGGCGGCTCGCGGCCAGCCGCTTCAGTCCGGGCACCGTGAGCGCGAAATATGCCGTTTGTCCCCACGAGACCACGGGACGATACGCGTCGCCGACCAGGGCCGGCGGATCGATCGGCGTGAGCACCATGGGGCCGTCATCGAGCAGCAAGCTGAGTGCCGCGGGCGCGCGAATATCGGCGGGTTGCACGTCGTTGCCGGGGGCGATGTGAACCCACAGTCCATAGCTGTAGCTGCCCATGCGATTCCATTCGACCGGTCCGAGATAGGCGAAATTCGAGCGCTTGCCGAATGCCACCCCGGAGAGCTGCACGAACTCGATGGGATCGTCCAGTACGCCCACGGTAACGCCGGTACGCGGGTCGAGCACCTCGACGGTCTTCTGCGATTGGCCGGCGCAGCCCAGCGCGAGGCCGGCGGCCATGCCCAGCAAGATTCGCCATGAACGCATGCGGCCAGTATAGCCGGGACGTGAGCCACGGCAGATCCTCCCGGCCGCGCTTCACGGTATAATTTTGCCAATGTCAAATCGAAATCCACCCTGCCCGGCGAAACGCCGCGCCGTCCGTGCGCTGCTGGCGCTCGGCGCATCGGTGATCATTGCCGCGGCCGGCGAGCCCGGCGCCGCGGTCGCGGGGGAGATCGCGGCCGCAGACCGCGTCGTCGTCGTCAAATCGCAGCACAAGCTGTACCTGTACAACGGCAGCCGGCTGCTGGGGGCGTATCGGGTGGCCCTGGGATTGAATCCGATCGGCCAGAAGGAGCGCGAGCACGATTTCCGCACGCCGGAGGGACGTTACAGCCTGGCGCGGCGCAATACCCGCAGCGAGTACTTTCTCGCCATCCAGGTATCCTATCCGAACAAGGAAGACGAACAGCGGGCGCACAAGAAGGGCTGGGCTCCGGGAGGTGCGATCATGATCCACGGCTGGCCCAATGCGCCCAAGCATTCGCCAGAATATTACGCGTCAAACGACTGGACCGACGGCTGCATCGCCCTGTCCAATTCCGACATGGTCGAGGTTTGGCTGCGCACACAAGACAATACCCCGATCGAAATTCGTCCCTGACGGTGCCCCGTGGAAACCACGATTCTATCGAGTGACATGGTGGATGCGCGCGTCGGTCCCAAGGGCAGCCTCGAACAACTGTCGCAGCAGGAGATCGAGAGGCTGGCCGATTCCAGCCAGGGTGGCCTGTACCCGCTGTTCCGCAAATGCGCGCTCGCCGTCCTCAACTCGGGCGGCGACGTCGATGATTCCCGGCGGATCTTCGAGAAGTACCGCGATTTCGATCTGCGCATCGTGCGCCAGCCCTGGGGCATCAAGCTGGAGATCAAGAACGCGCCGGCCTCGGCTTTCGTGGACGGCGAGATGATCAAGGGATTGAAGGAGCACCTGTTCGCGGTGCTGCGCGATGTGGTGTTCATCTCGACGGAGATCATGGAGGGCGGCCGCTTCGACCTGAAGTCCTCCTCCAGCATCACCAATGCCGTGTTTCACATACTGCGCAATGCACGGGTGCTGGAATTGCAGATGCGGCCGAATCTCGTCGTCTGCTGGGGCGGGCACTCCATCGGCCGCGTCGAATACGACTACACCAAGAAAGTCGGCTATGAGCTCGGGCTGCGCGGGCTGGATGTTTGTACCGGCTGCGGTCCGGGCGCCATGAAGGGTCCGATGAAGGGCGCCGCCATCGGGCACTCCAAGCAGCGCATCGTCAACGGGCGCTATCTGGGCGTCACCGAACCGGGCATCATCGCAGCCGAGCCGCCGAATCCGATCGTCAGCCAGCTGGTGATCATGCCGGACATCGAAAAGCGCCTCGAGGCCTTCGTGCGCCTCGCCCACGGCATCGTGATATTTCCGGGCGGGGCGGGCACCGCCGAAGAGATCCTGTATCTGCTCGGCATCCTGCTCGACCCCGCCAATCAGGATCTGCCGCTTCCGGTGGTGTTCACCGGCCCGGCGGACAGCATCGAATATTTTCAGCAGATACACCGCTTCGTCGGCGCAACGCTCGGCGCAGCGGCACAAATGCGCTACAAGATCATCATCGACGACGCACCCGGCGTGGCCCGAGAGCTGGTGCAGGGTCTGAAGCTGATCCGCGACTATCGCCGCGCAAAGAGCGATTCCTACAGCTACAACTGGCTGCTCCGGATTCCACTGGAGTTCCAGCTGCCGTTCGAAGTCAGCCACGAATCGATGCGTGCGCTGCGCCTGTCGCATGACCGGCCGATCCATCAACGAGCGGCGGATCTGCGCCGCGCCTTTTCTGGAATCGTCGCCGGCAACGTCAAGGAATACGGGGTGAGCGCCATCGAGCGCCATGGCCCGTTCGAACTGACCGGGGATCCGTCGATCATGGAGCCGCTGGACGAGCTGCTGCGCTCCTTCGTCGCGCAGCGGCGCATGAAACTCGCCGGAGCCGAATACGTCCCCTGCTACCGGCTCGTCGCGTGAACACAGCGCAATCGATCCGCTACGTCTTCGACCTGCCGGACGGAACCAAGCGTGCGATGGATTTCCGGTTCGACGCGCGCGATTTCCGCCTGGCCAATGCGGTTCCGCCGGTCGCGCCGTTCTGGGCCGAGCTGGAATTCTGCCAATGCGCCAATTGTCCGCTGAGCGCCGCGCAGCAGCCGCATTGTCCGGCGGCGCTGCAGATGGTCGGCCCGATCGAGCAGCTGAAATCGCTGGTCTCGTTCGACACCGTTGCGGTCACGGTGACGCAGGCGGAGCGCACCATTCACGTCGAAACCTCGGCGCAGCACGCCATGGTCTCCGTGCTCGGCCTGATCATGGCGACCGCCGGCTGTCCATGGACGGATCATCTGCGCCCCATGGCGCGCTTCCACCTGCCGTTCGCGAGCGAAACGGAAACCGTGTACCGCAGCGTGAGCATGTATCTGCTCGCGCGCGAGCTGATGGGCGAGAGCGACGAGCCCGCGTACGACGCGCTCAAGGCGCTGTATGAGAATCTGCACGTCGTGAATCGCGGAATTGCGAAGCGCCTGGGCGCGGCGACGCGCACCGATCCTGCGAGAAACGCGATCGCGATTCTCGACACCTACACGACTTCACTACCCGCCGCGCTGGCCCGTTCTCTCGACGAACTCGAGCCGCTGTTCGACGCCTGGCGCGCTGAAAAAAAACAGGTCATTTAACTTACCGCGACAATGCGTGAGATGCGTATCCCACGCTCGCGGCACGGCCGGGACGGCGCCGGTTCGCTTGTGACACAGTTCCTGTCGATGACGGTGCGCGGGACGTACTGTCACCAACATCGAACGAGGCATAGGTGATGACCGACAGCAAACATCATGGTCGATATTCCGGAGCGGAACGCCGTGGTACGCGTGCGGAAACTGCCCCGAAGCCGACCACCGCGGGATCCCGCGAGGCGTACGCCAATCTGCTCAAGCGCAGCGAGAAGCCCGGCGGACGCCACTCGGCCATCACCAACAGCCTGTACAGCTGGCACAGCTACAAGAATTGGGCGGAAAAAATCCGCGGGTCCTTCGACGAGAAGAAATAACCAGGCCGCCCGGCCGCGCGCTCACGCAATCTCGGACAGCTGATTCAAGCCACTCAAAGGCTGCCGGAGCGGCTCCTTCGCCCTCAACCATGCGAGCATGGGCTTCCAGTCCTCGACATCCTGCGCCACCATCTGGCGCTTCATCTCGTGCAGCCCGAGACCGAATTCCGCCGCGCGCAGGTAATTCTGCGAATCGCGAAGAGTCGAAATGACCGGAATGCGCAGGGTGTCCAGAAAGCGCATCAGCTTCTGGTAGACGGTGGTATTGCGCTTCACCCGGTTGGCGACCACGCCGATGCTGTTTTCCTCCCGGCGTATCTTTGCGACCAGCAAAAGGTCGGAGATGCAGCGCGAAAACGAATGGATGTCGATGTCCGAAGGCAGCACCGGCACGATGATGGCGTCGGCGCTGCGCGTCAGTTCGGGAAAATCCCGGGGCGGCACCGCCGCCGGCGTGTCCATGACCACGTGTGCGGCGTCCTCCGGGACGCGCAGCTGCCAGGAGCGTGTGACGCGCACATTGCGATCGAACGTGGTGACGCCGTGGATGTGGGCCTGCTCGGGGCGGCGCTTCTTCAACCAGCGGCTGCTCGAACCCTGAGGGTCGCCGTCGGACAACATGGGGCGGTCGCCGAGACTCGCAAAATATCCGGCGAGATTCGTGGCGATCGTCGTTTTGCCCGAGCCGCCCTTCGGATTCAGAATGAGAATTCGCTGCATTACCATAAAGCGTACGCAGCGCACGCCGGCGTGGCAAGGGGCGGCCCGGCGGCAATCGTTGCAGTTGTGAGGCGACTCACGTTCATCGCGCGGTGGCGCGACTAGACTGATGCGCATGGAAAGAGTTCTACAAGCCATCGATGAATGCGACGATGCGCTCGCCGCCTGCAGGCAGTGGTGGCTCGGATCGGCGACCAAGATCGCCGTGCTGCTCGCCAGCGCCGCCGCGGCCGGATTGTTCGTGGTGGCGCTGCTGCGGGGTGCGGCGCCCGTGCTGCTGATGACCTGCACAGCCGTGACGCTGGCGGCCGCGGCGCTCTCGGTCAAGCGCCGCACCGAAGCCGAAGCCGCGCTCTAGAAATCCACCCGCCCGCCGCGGTGGCGACATGCCCCCCGGTGGCGGCATAATCCCGGCGATGACCTTGGCGCCGATGACATTGCGGATACCGGGTCCCGCCGGCGATCTCGAAGCCGCGCAGGAACCGCAGTCCGACTCGGCCGCGCAGTGCGCGAGCTACGCGGTCATCTGCCACCCCCATCCCCTGTACGGGGGCACCATGCACAACAAGGTGGTGACGACTCTGGCGCGGGCCCTGCAGGCGGCCGGCATGCCGACCCTGCGCTTCAATTTTCGCGGTGTGGGAGCGAGCGCCGGTGTCTATGACGAGGGTCGTGGCGAAACCGACGACGCCGCGGCGGTCGCCGATTGGGGTGCCCGCCGCTGGCCGGGTGGGCGCCTGGTCGTCGCCGGCTTTTCCTTCGGTGCCTACGTCGCGCTGCGCCTTGCCCGGCAGCGCCCACTCGAGCGGCTGATCACCGTGGCGCCGCCGCTGCAGCGCTTCGATTTCTCGGATCTGTCTCCGCCCGCGTGCCCGTGGCTCATCGTGCAAGGGGATGCGGACGAGCTGGTCGATGCCGCCGGCGTCATCCACTGGGCAGAGGGTCTGATGCCGCGGCCCCATCTGGTGGTTCTGCCCGGCGTCGGGCACTTTTTCCACGGCCGCCTGCAGGAACTCTCCGACGCCGTGATCGGCGAGATCCGGAGCGGCCGGCAGGATGCCAACCGCACCGGACAGGAAGCCGGTTAGTTCACGAATTCCTTCAGCGTCTTGAGCGCCGCGATGCGGACCTTCTTGCTCGCCGGTTTGGCTTTGAACAGCATCTTCTCGCCGTTGAAGGGATTGATTCCCTCGCGCGCCTTGGTGGCGGGCTTCTTCACAACCTTCATCTTGAGCAGACCGGGAAGGGTGAAAATGCCGTGACTGCGCAGGCTCTTCTTGATTGCGGCGGAGAGTGATTCCAACACGGCTCCGACCTGCTTCTTGGAAAGCTCCGTTTCCTTCGAAATGCCGGCGAGTATTTCGGACTTGGTCGGTGCTGCATTCTTTTTCGCCATATTGAATCTCCTACTGCGGGTTGCGATCTTGTACTTTAAATTCTGACAAATTCAACTCGGCGCCGAAAATAACATAGAAAAAAGCCGATGTTTAGCGCAATTTCAAAAAAAGTTGCACGCGGGGAGTGCGCGCGAGCCTGAATTTTCAGGCCTCCGCGCCTCGCACGCGACGTGCGCCGCGCGCATCCGTCGCCGAATGCAGACGCCTGCGACCAGCGCTCGACGCCGGCCGCAGTGATTTCAGCAACGTAGCGCACATTGTTGCCGTTCCTGACAACGTGCCGCTCAATGCAGCAGCACCAGCAGCGCGCCGATGGCGATGCAGACCCACAACACCGAAAAATCGACCTGCCCGATGGGCGGGATCAGCCGGCGCACCGGCTTGAGCACCGGTTCGCAGAGCTGCGCCAGCAGACGCACCCCCGGTGCGTAGCCGCCGGGCGCGATGAAGCTGGTCAACCAGTAGACCAGCAGTGCGAACAGGTAGATCCGCAGCACCATATCGAGGAGATCGACGACCGTGACGCGCAGGAACGCCAGCGGATCGGCGAAGCTCAGGCCCGAGAGGCCGAACAGCGCAGCGGTGCGCGCCGCCGCCATCAGCAGCACCGCGACCAGCGTGGCGGTGTCGAGCTTGCCCACCGGCGGCAGCACGCGCCGCAGCGGCAGTATCAGCCAATTGGTGACGCGCACGATGGCATCGGCCATCGGGTCGCGAAAATCGGCGCGCACCCGCTGGAACAGCAGGCGCAGCACGAAAGCGAGCGTCAGCAGCCACAGCAGCGTGTCGACGATGTACCGGATCGCATCCATCTTGAGAAGCCTCGCTGCGGCGCGGAGCGACAGGCTCCCTACAGTGCGCCGTATTCCGCGCCGAGTTCGGCGGAACGGCGATCGGCCGCCGCCACGGCGTGCGCAACGATAGCACGAAGCCCCGCCGCATCCAGGACCTCCAGGGCCGCTGCCGTGGTGCCGCCCTTGGACGTCACCTGCTCGCGCAGGGTCGCCAGCGATTCGGTGGATTGGCGCGCCATCTGGGCGGCGCCATACGCCGTTTCCAGCGTGAGACGATGAGCGACCTCGTCCGGCAGGCCGCGCTCGTGGGCGGCGGCTTCGAGCGCCTCCATGAACAGGAAGAAATAGGCGGGACCGCTGCCGGACAGCGCGGTGACGGTATCCATCTGTGATTCGTGCTCCACCCACACGGTGGCGCTCACGGCGGCCATGATGGACTCCGCGAGCGCGCGCTGGGCGGCGCCGACGCTCGGCGGCGCATAAAGACCCGTGGCGCCGAAGCCGTTCAAGGCCGGACGGTTCGGCATGGTGCGCACAACCGCGACCCGCGGCCCGAACCAGCGCGCGAGCGCGGCGTGGGGGATGCCCGCGGCCACCGAGATGACCAGCGGCGGCTGCCCGCCGAGATGCGCAGCCAATCCTGCGGCCACGGCGCGCATTTGCTGCGGTTTCACGGCGAGCACCACGACCTCGGCGCCGCTCACGGCGAGCGCGTTGTCCGCGGCAGTCCTGATGCGAAATTGTGCGGTCAGGCGCTGCAGCTGATCCGGGCTGGGATCGGCGACCACGACGTTGCCGGCGGGCAGCCCGCGCTTGATGAGGCCGCCGATCAGGGCGGCCGCCATGTTGCCACCGCCGATGAATGCCAGTTTGCGTATGTTGTTCATGGGCGCTCCGTGCGTGATGCCGTCAGCGCGGGCCGAACAGCGCGCTGCCGATGCGCACCAGTGTCGCGCCCGCGGCGATCGCGGACTCGAAATCCGCGCTCATTCCCATCGACAGTGTATCGAGGCCGAGCCCGTCCACATTCAGCGCCTGTCGCAGGTCGCGCAGGCGGGCAAACACGGCGCGTTGCGCCGCGGCATCCGGCTGCGGGGGCGGCATGCACATCAGCCCGCGCAGCCGCAGCCGCGGCAGGCCGCGGATGGCGCCGGCCAGAGCGGCGAGCTGCGAGGGATCGACGCCGCGCTTGCCCGGCTCCGGCACCAGCATCACCTGGATGCACAGATTCAACGGCGGCGCGTGGAAGGGACGCTGCTCGGACAGGCGCCGCGCCAGCAAGGGCCGGTCGACGCTGTGGACCCAATCGAAGCGCTCGGCGACCACGCGGGTCTTGTTCGACTGCAAAGCGCCGATGAAATGCCAGTGCAGCTTCAGGTCGGCTAGCGCGTCCATCTTCGGCAGGGCTTCCTGCAGGTAGTTTTCGCCGAAATCCGTGACGCCGGCAGCGGCGGCGGACCGCATGGCTGCGGCAGACTGCGACTTGCTGACGGCAACCAGCGTGACCGATGCAGGGTCGCGGCCGGCCGCCAGGGCCGAAGTGCGTATCCGAGACCGGACGTGGTTCACGTGAACCGCCAAATTCTGCGGACCAATTAACATATTGAATGGCGACACCCTCTTATATACTGCTGGTGGCCGGGGCCTGGAATTAGGAGCCGTGAATGGCGGTTGATATTGCGCAGCTTCTCGCTTTTGCGGTGAAGAACAATGCGTCGGACCTGCATCTTTCGGCGGGTGTCGCGCCGATGATCCGCGTGGACGGCGACATCAAGCGCATCAACATGCCGGCGCTCGTGCACAAGGAAGTGCACAGCATGGTGTACGACATCATGAATGACAAGCAGCGCAAGGCGTTCGAGGAGTTCTTCGAAACCGATTTTTCATTCGAAATTCCCAAGCTCGCGCGATTCCGCGTCAACGCATTCAACCAGAATCGCGGCGCGGGCGCGGTATTCCGCAACATTCCCACGGCCATCCTGTCCCTGGACGAACTGAACGCCCCCAAGACTTTCAAGGACTTGTGCATGCTTCCGCGGGGGCTGGTACTGGTCACCGGCCCGACCGGCTCCGGCAAGTCGACCACGCTCGCGGGCATGGTCAACCATTGCAACGACAACCGTCCGGATCACATCATCACCATCGAAGATCCGATCGAGTTCGTGCACGAGAGCAAGCGCTGCCTGGTCAATCAGCGTGAGGTGCATCGCGACACGCTCGGCTTCAGCGAGGCGCTGCGTTCGGCGCTGCGCGAGGATCCGGACGTGGTGCTGGTGGGCGAAATGCGCGATCTGGAGACCATCCGCCTGGCTTTGACCGCGGCCGAAACCGGGCACCTGGTGTTCGGCACCCTGCACACGAGCTCGGCCGCCAAGACCATCGATCGCATCGTGGACGTGTTTCCGGCCGCCGAGAAGGAAATGGTGCGCGCCATGCTGTCGGAGAGCCTGCGCGCCGTCATCTCCCAGACGCTGATGAAAAAGGTCGGCGGCGGCCGCATTGCGGCGCACGAAATCATGATCGGCACGCCTGCCATACGCAACTTGATCCGCGAGGGCAAGATCGCTCAAATGTATTCGGCCATCCAGACCGGCCAAAGCCAGGGCATGCAGACCCTCGATCAGTGTCTGCAGGACATGGTGCAAAAGGGGCTGGTCAGCCGCGAGGAAGCGCGCTTCAAGGCTCAAAACAAGGACAGCATCTAAATGGAACGCGAACAAGCAATCCGCCTCATGCAGGATCTGCTGCGGCGGATGGTCGAAAAGAAGGGCTCGGACCTGTTCATCACCGCGGGCTTTCCGCCGGCGATCAAGGTCGACGGCGAGATCCGGCCGCAATCGGACCGCACACTCAGCCCGGAACAGAGCGCCACCATGGTGCGGGCGATCATGAACGACCGCCAGACCAAGGAATTCGACTCCACCAAGGAGTGCAATTTCGCCATTGCCCCCCCCGGCATCGGACGCTTCCGGGTGAGCGCCTTCGTCCAGCAGGGATACACCGGAGCGGTGCTCAGAACCATCAACGCCAAGATACCGACGCTCGAGGAGCTCGAGCTGCCGCCGATTCTCAAGGACGTGGTGCTCTCCAAGCGCGGCTTCGTGATTCTGGTGGGCGGCACCGGCTCGGGCAAATCCACCTCGCTCGCGGCGATGGTCGGCTACCGCAACGAGAAGACCCGCGGCCACATCGTCACCATCGAGGATCCGGTGGAATACGTGCACGCGCACAAGGGCTGCGTGATCACCCATCGCGAGGTCGGTGTCGATTGCGACAGCTGGCATCTGGCGCTCAAGAACACGCTGCGCCAGGCTCCCGACGTGATTCTGATCGGCGAAATTCGCGACCGCGAGATCATGGAATACGGCATCCAATTCGCCGAAACGGGCCATCTCGTTCTGGCCACGCTGCATGCCAACAGCTCCAACCAGGCGCTCGACCGCATCATCAACTTCTTCCCCGAGGAGCGGCGCGAGCAGTTGCTGATGGATCTGTCGTTGAACATCCGAGCGCTCATCTCGCAGCGGCTGATTCCGCGGGAATCGGGCAGCGGGCGGATCGCGGCCATGGAGATCATGCTGGCATCGCCGCTGATATCGGATCTGATCTTCAAGGGCGAGGTCAACAAGATCAAGGACGTGATGGCGCGTTCGAACCGGCTCGGTATGAAGACCTTCGACCAAGCTCTGTTCGAACTCTATGAACAGGGGCTGGTATCCTACGAGGATGCGCTGCGCAATGCGGATTCGAAAAACGAGCTGCGCCTGCGCGTCAAGCTCGAGAGCAAGCGCGAAATGAAGAATCCGGAGGCGGCGGGCCAGAACCTGCGCATCGTCGAGGAAGAAGAAGGCCAGGTCTTTTAGGGGTCCCGCTGATGTCATCCGTCGCCACAGCGCAGGTGATGAACACCAAGCCGCTTTTCAAACTCATGGTGGAGAGAAAAGCATCCGACCTGTTTTTCACCTGCAATGCGCCCGTGAAGATCAAGATCGAGGGCAAGATCTTTCCCGTCAACAAGCAGATCCTGAGCCCCGAAACCGTGCGCCAGGCCGCGCTCGGGCTGATGACCCAGGACCAGATCGACCACTTCACGGAGGAGCTGGAGATAGACTTCGCGATCTCCGAGCCCGGCCTCGGCCGCTTCCGCGTCAACGTGTTCTACCAGCGCGGCTACCCGGCCATGGTGCTGCGCTACATCACCGCGGAGATGCCCCGGCTCGAGGATCTCGGCATGCCGGAGATCATGAAGGATCTGGTGATGCTCAAGCGCGGACTGATACTGATGGTCGGCGCCGCCGGCGCGGGCAAGTCGACGACCCTGGCGGCGATGATCAATTACCGCAACGAAATCTCCTCGGATCACATTTTGACCATCGAGGATCCGATCGAATTCCTGCATTCCAACAAGAAATCCATCGTCAATCAGCGCGAAGTGGGACTGGACACGAAATCCTTCGCACGTGCGCTGCGCGGCGCGGTGCGCGCGGCGCCGGATGTGGTGTTGATCGGCGAGATACGCGACCGAGAGACCATGGAGGCGGCCATCGCGCTTGCCGGCACGGGACACCTGTGCATATCGACACTGCATGCCAACAACTGCGCCGAGACACTGGACCGCATCATCAACATGTTTCCGCGCGACCAGCACAACCAGATCTTTCTGGATCTGTCGCAATACCTGCGCGCCATCCTCTCGCAGCGTCTGGTATCCGCGAAGAGCGGACTGCGCGTGGCGGCGTCCGAGGTCATGGTCAACACGCCCCACATATCCGAGCTGATCAAGAAGGGCGACGTGATCGGCGTCAAGGAGGCGATCCGCACCGGCACCGAGCGCGGCATGCTGAGCTTCGACAGCTCGCTGTACAACCTGGTGCGCGAGGGACGCATCGATCTCGAGGAGGCGCTGGCGAGCGCCGATTCGCGCACCAATCTCGAGGCCAAGATCAACTTCGGCTGAGGCTTCCCGGGACCGGCAGCCCCGGCGCTTCGACCGGCTCGGACTGCCCGGCCCGGCAGGGCACGAGATTGCCCTCGAATTCACGCGTACACGTCTCCCAGCCGAAGCCCATGGCGTACTGCCGGCACGCGCCGGCTTCGAGCGCCAGTGCGCGCCGCGCCGCGCTTGCCAGATCCTCATCGAGCGCGCCGGTCACACCGTCGCGTATCACATCGATCGGTCCGGCCACGGGAAAGGCGGCCACCGGCACGCCGCACGCCAGCGCTTCGAGATTCACCAGCCCGAAGGTGTCGGTCAGGCTCGGAAACACCATGACGTCGGCCGCGGCCAGGTGCGCGGCGAGGTCCTCGCCGAAGCGGAAGCCCGCGTAACATGCCCGCGGATATTGCGCCTCGAGGCGCGCCCGCTCCGGACCGTCGCCGATCACCAGCTTGCTGCCGCTCCAGGGCATCGCGAGGAAGGCGTCGATGTTCTTCTCCACCGCCAGGCGCCCGACATAGGCCGCCACGGGCCGCGGCAATGACAGGAACTCCTTGCCGCGCGGCCTGAACAGCTCCGTATCCACCCCACGTCGCCACACCGCCAGGTTGTCGAAGCCGCGCGCCGCGAGCTGGCGCCGCACGCTCGGGGTGCTCACCATGCAGCGCGCCGCTGCGCCGTGAAACCAGCGCAGCAGCCGGTAGGAAAGCACGACCGGGATCGGAAATCGCGCCCGCAGGTATTGCGGGAACTGGGTGTGATAGGAGGTCGTGAAGCGCCAGCCATGGCGCCTGCAGAATCGCCGCGCCGCAAGTCCGAGCGGCCCTTCGGTGGCGATGTGCAGCGCCTGCGGAGCGAACTCGAGCAGCCGCCCGCGCAGCGGGCCGTAGGGCCGCAGCGACAGCCGTATCTCCGGATAGGTCGGGCAGGGGATGCTGCGGAAATCCTGCGGCGTGACCATGCTCACGCAGTGCCCGAAGCGTCCGAGCCAGGCGGCGGTCTGCGACAGCGTGTTCACCACGCCGTTGGTCTGCGGGTGCCAGGCGTCCGTGACGATGGCGATTCTCATCGGCGCACTGTGACAGCGGTGCATGAAGATTCGATGAACGGGGCATGCGGCCGCAAGAAACGGCGCGCGCTGTCATGCGCCTGCAATGGAAATCCTATATTTGCTTCATGCACGATTTCTCAACCCACCCCAGGAACCCCCATGCACAGCTTTTGGCGAATGCTCCAGACCCAACGTTGGGATGACCATCGTTACTATCATCACAGCCGGATCAACCAGTCACTGCACCTGCTCAGCGCATTGAGCTTCCTGGCCGCGTACGCGATGGTGTTCAGCAACCCCGCGGCCGCCGCGCTGATCGCCTGGCTGGTGGCCATGGTCAGCCGCCAGGCCGGGCATTTCTTCTTCGAGCCCAAGGGTTATGACGCTGTCAATCAGGCGACGCACGAGTACAAGGAGCAGATCAAGGTCGGCTACAACCTGCGCCGCAAGATCGTGCTGCTCGCCGTCTGGGCGGCTTCGCCCGCGGTACTGTGGCTCGACCCGACGTTCTTCGGCATGTTCGCGCCGCACGCGGACGGCGCACAGTTCGTGCGGCACATGGGCCTCATATGGCTGATCATCGGCTGCGGGGGCCTGCTGTTCCGCACCGTGCAGTTGTTCTTCATCAAGGACGTGCAGACCGGACTGGTGTGGCTGACCAAGATCATCACCGACCCGTTCCACGACGTGAAGCTCTACTGCAAGGCGCCGCTTCACCTGCTGCGCGGTGAACTCATCGATCCGATGGGCGGCGAGCAGCGCGCCTGAATCATCTCCATGAGCACGCGCCGCCGGATGGAACGGTTGGTGAGCGCGGGCGGTGCCCACCACCAGCCGTCGCGCTGCATGGCGAGAGCCGCCGACACGATCCGGTCGGCGACCGCGGCGAAATCGGCGTCGGTGAAATTGAGGCTGAAGATCAGGCGGCCGGTCCCCACCCAGCTGAGGGCGAGGCCGGCCGCCCGCAGATAATATTGCAGCATCCAGTTGTACCGGGACGGATTGAGGTAGTCGATGGTCCAGATCGAGCACAGGTTGGCCAGCCGCAGCGGCAGCCCGGCATCGCGCAGGCGCGCATTGAGCGAGGCGGCACGCGCGTTCCACAGCGCGTCCTGATCCGCATACAGCGCGCGCACCGCGGCAGTCTCGAGACGCCCGAGGAATTCGGCCATTGCACCCATCACATAAGGATGTGCATTGAAGGTGCCGCGCGCGAAGCACACGTCGGCCGGCCGGTCCTCGCGATATCGCCGCATGTTGGCGTGCGATCCGCACAGCACGCCGACCGGCAGTCCGCCGGCGACGGTCTTGCCGTAGGTGACCATGTCGGCGCGCACGCCGAAGAACTCCTGGGCGCCGCCCGCCGCGAGGCGAAAGCCGACGAACACCTCGTCGAATATCAGCACGATATTGCGCGCCGTGCACGCGGCGCGCAGCTTGCGCAGCCACACGGCATAGGCTTCGCGGTCGAAATGCGCGCCGCGCCCGCTGTCGACCAGGGTGGAATCGCCCGGGGCGCCATGATTCGGATGCAGGGCCTGCAGGGGATTGACCAGCACGCAGGCGATGTCGCGCCGGCCGTGCAGCACCCGCAGCGCGGCCTGGTCCATGTCCTTCAGGGTGTAGGTGTCGCGGGCGGTCTGCGGATTGCCGACACCCGGCTGCACGTCGCCCCACCAGCCGTGGTAGGCGCCGCAGAAGCGCACCAAATGGCGGCGGCCGGTATGATAGCGCGCGAGGCGCACCGCCTGCATCACGGCCTCGGTGCCGGACATGTGGAACGAGACCTCCTGCATGCCGGATATCTCGAGCAGCCGGCGCGCATTGCCGGCGACCAGCGGATGATAGGCGCCGAGCACCGGGCCCAGATCGCGCACGCGCTCTGCGCCGCGGGCGATGCAGTCCTTGTAGAAATCGTAGCCGAAGACGTTGACGCCGTAGGAGCCGGTCAGATCGTAGAACCGGTTGCCGTCGAGATCCACCACTTCCACCCCGGCGGAGGCGGCGACGAAGGCGCCGCCCTGCAGATGCTCGCGGACATGACGGCTGAATTGGAACGGCACGCGGTAGCGGGAGGTGAATTGCAGGTCGGAGATGCCGTCCGCAGCCTCGGCGGTGAGCGCCGCGCTGCCGGCGAAGCGACCGGCATACAGCGCGGCCAGGCGCATGAAGCCGGTCCGCCGCGCCGCCGCGACCTCCTCCGGTGCGGCATCCGCCCGGAAGAATTCCGCCTCGCCGTATTCGTAGTACGGGACCAGCCGCGCAACGCGCCGTGCCATGCGCGAGTGCCCGGCGAGCGATCGATGTTTGGCAGCCGACAGCTGCAGCCGCAGCCTCAGTGCGCGCAGCATGAACACCAGGGCGGCAGCGCCCAGGACGGACGCCAATACCGCGATGATCGGGGACGTGCTCACCTGTTTCCTCGGCGGGCACTGTATTGCATGGCGATGACACTTCGATGACCGGGCGGACGCGGCGCCCGGCGATCCTGCGGCTGCTGCAGGAGGACCTGAATTTCCTGCTGACCAACCGCATCCCGCGGCGCGCGCTGACGCGACTCATGGGGTGGCTCAGCCGGCTGGAGCAGCCGTGGCTGTGCCGCGCCGGCATCGCGGTGTGGCGGCTGTTCACCGAACTGGATCTGAGCGATTCCCGGCGGGCACGCTTCTCGAGCCTGCACGACTGCTTCACCCGCGAACTGGCCGAGGGCGCGCGGCCCATCGACCGGGATCCGGCGCTGCTCGCGAGTCCCTGCGATGCGATCGTGGGTGCCTGCGGCACGGTGACCGAGGGCGCGGTGCTGCAGGCCAAGGGATTTCCCTATCCCTTGATGGATCTGCTGGGGGACGCGGCGCTGGTACGATATTACCGCGGCGGCAGCTATGCGACCCTGAGGTTGACCTCGGGCATGTACCATCGGTTTCATGCGCCGGCCGACTGCCGCATCGAACAGGTCAACTACATCTCCGGCGACACCTGGAATGTCAATCCGATCGCCCTGCAGCGGATCGAGCGGCTGTTCTGCAAGAACGAACGCGCCATCATCCGCTGCCGGCTGGCCTGCGGCCGCCTGATCACCCTGGTGCCGGTGGCGGCCATCCTGGTGGCCAGCATCCGTCTGCGCTTTCTGGACGTGCGGCTGCATCTGCGCTATCGGGGGCCGCACGTGATCCCCTGCGACGTCGCGGCGTGCAAGGGCGAGGAGCTCGGCTGGTTCGAGCACGGTTCCACCGTCATTGTGTTCGCACCCGCCGGCGTGTCACTGTGCAGCGGGCTGCCGGGCACCCGCATCAACATGGGACGCGGATTGATGCAATTGCCGGCGGGCGCTTCCGGCGACGCCTGGGGCGACGCCTGGCGCGGGGGTTTTAGTCGATGACGTGGTCGGCGGCACAATATTCTCTGTTCGAGGCTGAGCGCAATCGCCCGATCCGCGATCTGCTGGCGGCGTTGCCGCCCATCGCCGTGCGCAACGCCATGGATCTCGGCTGCGGTCCGGGCAATTCCACCGAGCTTCTGGCCGCGCGCTTTCCCGGCGCCGCGGTGGCCGGCTTGGACAGCTCGCCCGACATGATCGAAGCGGCCCGCAGCCGCCTGCCCGGACTGCGTTTTGAACTGGCAGACCTCGAATCCTGGGGCGACCCCGGACCGTTCGACCTGCTGCTTGCCAACGCCGTGCTGCAGTGGCTGCCGGACCATGCCACCTTGCTGCCGGCGCTCACCGGCAGGCTCGCGCCGGGCGGCTGCCTCGCCGTGCAGATGCCCGACAATCTGGATGAGCCGGTGCAGCGGCTGATGCGCGACATCGCGCTCGACGGACCATGGGCGGCCAAGCTCGCCGGCGCCGCGCGGCAGCGCACGGCGCCGGCCACCGCCGAGGGCTATTACGCGATGCTGCGGGTGCGGTGCACGCAGGTGGAGATCTGGCGCACCACCTATTTTCACGCGCTCGCAGGCGGCCCCGGCGACGTGGTCGACTGGTTCAAGGGCAGCGGGCTGCGGCCCTTCCTCGAGCCTCTCGAGCAGGCTGAGCGGGGCGCCTATCTCGAGCGCTACCTCGCCGGCGTGCGGCGCATACTGCCGCCGCTGCCCGGTGGCGGCGTGCTGCTGCCCTTCCCGCGGCTATTCCTGCTCGCCGTCCGCTGAGCCGGGTCCGGCAAAGAACACCGCGGCCGCGTCGAACACCGGACCGTCCACGCAGACGCGCTTCATGGCCGGCCCGGCGGGCGTGTGCACCGCCACGGCGCAACCGGCGCAGCCGCCCACCGCGCAGGCCATGAACTCCTCCAGGCACACCTGCGCGGGGACCTTGAACTGCCGTGCGAGCCGTGCGGTCGCTTGCAGCATCGGCGTCGGGCCGCAGGCGAACAGCTCCACCTCGGCGAGCGCCGCGGCATTCAGCGTAAGCAGATAGTCGGCCGCGAGTGCGGTGACGAAGCCGTCGTAGCAGCCGGCGTAGCCCGCGCAGCTCGCCAGGCGGCTGGCGACGCCCCATTCCTCGAGCAGGGGCATGGAAGCGATCGCACCCGCCGGCATTCCCGGCACCAGGATGGTGGAGGGCCGGGACTTGAACGGGAAGGGAATCTCCGAACCGAACAGCGCCAGCGGCCGCCAGGGTGCGCGGCCCGCCAGCGTCTCGGCGAGAAACACCATGGGCGGAATGCCGACGCCGCCGCCGATCAACAGGCCGCGGGGCCGGCCGGCGTGCAGGCTGAAGCCGACGCCGATCGGCCCCATGAGCGCCAGGTGTTCGCCCGGCTTGCGCCGCGACAGCAGCTCGAGGCCGTGGCCGTGGACCTTGTACAGGATCTCGATCCAGCCCTCGGCGGCATGGGCGCGCATGATGGACAGCGGCCGGCGCATGGGCAGCGACTCGTCGCAGCGCACATGCGCGAACGATCCGGGCATGGCGGCCGCGGCGCAGCGCGGCGCCTGGATGCGGATGATGAACTGGCCGGCCGCGAACGCGGTCTGCCGCAGCACCACGGCATCGTCCTCGACGAATATCGTCCCGCGATGCGCCGCCGGCGCCACCGCGCCGCCGCCGGCCGTGTCGGGCGCGAGGCTCACAGCGGCCTGCGATGACGGGTCAGGGTCGCGGCGATGGCGGCGAGCACCGCCATGCGCACCGCGACACCGTTGTTGACCTGTTCGCGGATCACCGACCGCGGTCCGTCGGCGACGGCCGATTCGATCTCGACGCCGCGATTCATGGGTCCGGGATGCATGATCAGCACGCTCGGGCTGGCGAGCCTGAGCCGCTTCGCATCCAGTCCGTATTCACGAAAGTACGCGGCGTCGTCGAGCGCCGCGGCCTGCGCCATGCGCTCCTTCTGGATGCGCAGCATCATCACCACGTCGGCGCCCGCGATGCCGTCCTCGATCCGCGTGAAGCGCTGCGCGCCGCGAAATTCATCCTCCGGCGGCAGCAGCGACTGCGGTCCGATGAGCCGCAGGTCCGTGGTGCCGAGCGTCGAGAGCACCTGCGAGGCGGAGCGGGCAACGCGCGAGTGCCTGATGTCGCCCACGATCGCCACCTTGAGGCCCGCAAAGCGACGCTTGTGCGAGCGGATGGTGAGCGCATCGAGCAGGCCCTGGGTGGGATGCGACAGGTGGGCCTCACCGGCGCTGATCACCGAGACGTGGGGCGCGACGTGGTCGATGAGAAATTCGGGCAGCCCCGCCTCGGAATCGCGGATCACGAACACATCGGTGTTCATCGCCTCGAGGGTGTAGATCGTGTCGAGCATGGTCTCGCCCTTGGCGCGCGAGCTCGACTGCAGGTCCAGATTGATGACGTGCGCACCGAGGCGGCGGCTGGCCAGATCGAAGGAGGCGCGTGTGCGCGTGCTCGGTTCGAAGAACAGATTGGCGACGGTGACGCCGGCCAGCTCGCGGCCCTCGTAGGCCGGCTGTCCCGGAAAGCGGCGGTAGCTCTCGGCGCGGTCGAGGATCGCCGTCAGGGCGTCGCGTGCGAGGCCGTCGAGGGTGACGAGATGGCGCAGGCCGCCGGCGCCGTCTTGTTGTGAACGCATGTGCGCCTCAGGTTGATCCACTGAACCAGCGCTCCAAGATCACGCAGGCGGCGGCGCCGTCGACGTCGGCCTTGGCCACCCGCCGCTTGCGCAGCCCGGATTCGCGCGCCTCCCGCAGCCTCGCCTGCGCTTCCAGCGACGAAAAGCGTTCATCGACAAGCGTCACGGGCAGGGCGCAGCGGCGGGTCAGCTCGGCCGCGAAGCCGCGTGCCGCCGCCGACATGGCGCTCTCGGAGCCGTCGGCATTATACGGCAGGCCGACCACCGCCAGGGTGGGCTGCCAATCGCGCACCAAGGAATGAATCATGTCCCACGGCGGCCCTTGCGGGCCGCCGTGCAGGGTCGCGAGCGCCGCGGCCGTGCGCGTCAGGGTGTCGCCGTGCGCCACGCCGATGCGCCGCAGTCCGAGATCAAAAGCCAGAATGAGCCGTGGCGCCGGGGCGGCGGCCATCAGGCGTTGCCGCTGATCGCGCTGATGCGCGACAGCTCGACACCGAGCAGGCGCGCCGCGGCCTCCCAGCGCGACTCGAACGGCAGATCGAAAATGATGGCCGAGTCGACCGGCGCGGACAGCCACGCATTCGCGCGGATCTCGTCCTCCAGCTGGCCTTCTCCCCAGCCCGCATAGCCGAGCGCCACCACCGCCTCGGTCGGACCTTCGCCGCGGGCCATGGCCGCCAGGATGTCGCGCGAGGTGGTCACGTGGATGGCGTCGGACACCTTGAGGGTGGATTCCCAGGTTCCGCCGGCCGGATGCACCACGAAGCCGCGATCGGTCTGAACCGGTCCGCCGCGCAGCACCTCGCGCTCGCGCAGCGGCCCTTGGGCGATGCTGATCTCCAGCTGCTCGAAGATCTCGCCCATGCGCATGGGCAGCGGTTTGTTGAGGATCAGGCCGAGCGCACCGTGCGAGCTGTGATCGCAGATCAGCGCCACGGACTGGGAAAAATTCGGATCCGCCATCGAGGGCATGGCGATCAGCAGCTGGTTGGTCAGATAGCCCGATTCGCTCACGATGCCGGCATCATGGATCCACCGCCTCCGGTGCCGCAATGAAAACGCCGGGTCCCTGCGCGGCGCCATCCAGGAATTGCCATTCGTAGGCGATGCGCATTTCGTCGTGCGTGGCGCCGAGTTCGCGGGGAAAGGGTTCGAATGGCGCGGCCAGCCGCAAGATCCGGATGGCAGCCTCGTCGATTTCGGGGTGTCCGCTGCTGCGGCGCACAACTGCGTCCGTCAGCCTACCGTCGGCGGCCACCGTGACCTCGAGCACCGGCGTGCCGGAGAGTTTCGCGCGGCGCGCCGCGTCCGGAAAGTTCATCGTTCCCACGCGCTCCACTTTACGTCGCCACGCGTCCAGATACACGGCCAGATCGGATTGCCGGGTGTCGGCGGAGATCCACAACTGATCCTTCGTCTCGCCACGCAGGCGCAAAGCCACGCCGTCATCGTTGGGGGTCATGCCCAAATCCGGCTTTTTCTCGAGCAGCAGCGGCAGCTGGGGCGTGTCGTGGGGCACTTGGGGGCCCGCGAAGTACTGGATTCTCACCGCCGGCCAGCGGGTCGTGAGCATTTCCTCATCGCCCTCGCCGGCGGCGTCGTGCTGCGCGGCCACCCCGTCGCCGCTGGCGACGCCGAGTCGGTCGAGCGCCAGCGCGGAGGATTTCGGGATCAGGGCGCGTTCGTCCCGCGGCGTGTTGCCGGAGCCGTGCTGGCTGCGCTCGGCCAGATAGCGGGCGTTGTGATTGTCCTGCGCCGCCGGAACCTGGTCGTTCACCAAAATGACCTCCAGGGCGGGCGGCCCATCGCCGCCGGCAGCGCGCGGCGGACTGAAGGTGATGCCCAGGATGAGGATGCCATGCAGCAGCAACGCGAGGAAGCAGGTGGTCAACAACCGGTCGGAGACCGGCGGCAGTGCGGCCTTGATCAGATCCGGAGTCACGATCCGCCCAGGATGTCCACGATGGCGTCCATCAGCATGCCACCAATGTCGACACCGTTTTGCTTGTTTAGTTCGCGGATGCCGGTCGGACTGGTGACGTTGATCTCGGTGACATAATCGCCGATGACGTCGATTCCGACGAAAATCATGCCCGCTGCGCGCAGCTTCGGCCCCATTTGCGCGCACAACCAGCGGTCACGCTCGTTGAGCGGGCGGCTTTCGGCGCGGGCCCCCGCGGCCAGATTGCCGCGGTTGTCATCGCCGCTGGGCACGCGCTTGAGCGCGAATGGCACCGGATCGCCGTTCACCAGGATGATCCGGCAGTCCCCCGCACTGACGATCTCCGGCAGATAGCGCTGCACGATGGCGAAGCGGGTGCCGTAGTCGGTGAGGGTTTCAAATACCACGTTGCGGTTCTTATCGCCGCTCTCCAGGACGAATATGGAGCGGCCGCCCATGCCGTGCAGCGGCTTGCAGACCGCCCTGCCGTGTTCGCGCAGGAACTCGCTCATGTCGTGCATGTCGCGGGTGATCAGGGTCGGTGCACAGCATTGTGGAAACCACGCGGTGTAGACCTTCTCGTTCATATCGCGCAGTCCCTGCGGGTGGTTCACCACCAGCGCACCCTGCTCGCGGGCGCGATCCAGCACATACGTGGTGTAGATGTACTCCATGTCGAACGGCGGATCCTTGCGCATCAGAATGACGTCGTAATCGCCCAATGGGGCAGCGACCGGCGCGCCGCGCTCGAACCAGTGCGCGGTGTCGTCGTACACCGCGAGCGGCGCCAGGCGCGCGTGGGCCACCCCGTCGCGCAGCCATAGATGGCGCTGTTCCGCATAATGCAGCTGCCAGCCGCGCTCCTGTGCCGCCAACAGCATCGCCAGGGTGCTGTCCTTGGCCGGCTTGATCGCCTCGATGGGGTCCATGATCACGACGAGACGTAGTCCGGAAGACATGCGGGTTCCTTCGCCGCCTCGAAAAGCCGGCGGCGCGTCGCAGTCTAGCGCAAGCCCGTGCCGCAGCAGCGACCTCTGAGAACTGTGAACCAGGCCTCCGTCGTTTGCGCTCGCTTGGGTCGAAATGTGGAGGGCTTGCCGTGGCTTGCAACGCATGGATATGTTAAAAAGCCACAGGATTCCAGCACATACAGCACCCGGCTAATACGAGCCTTAGAAGGACGGGTCGATGGAGAGCGCGATCACGAACGACAAAGCCAAGCTCACGGGCTTGAAGGTGCTGGTCATCGACGACAGCAAAACCATCCGCCGCACGGCCGAGACGCTGCTGACCAAGGAGGGCTGCGAGGTGTTCACGGCGATCGACGGCTTCGACGCGCTGTCGAAGATCGCCGATCACCAGCCGGACATCGTTTTCGTGGACATCATGATGCCTCGGCTGGACGGCTATCAGACCTGTTCACTGATCAAGCACAACAAGGTGTTCAAGCAGATCCCGGTGATCATGCTGTCGAGCAAGGACGGTCTTTTCGACCGTGCGCGCGGCCGCATCGTGGGCTCGGAACATTATCTGACCAAACCCTTCACCAAGGACGAACTGCTGGGCGCCATCGAGGCGCACGTGGGCAAATGACGGAGAATCCGCGCATGGCATTGATTCTTATTGTCGACGATTCACCCACCGAAGTATTCGTGATGCAGAAGGCCCTGGAGAAACACGGCTTCAAGACCGCGGCCGCCGAGAACGGCGCCGAAGGCATCCGCAAGGCGAAGGAGATGAAGCCGGACCTGATCTTCATGGACATTGTCATGCCCGGGGTCAACGGCTATCAGGCGACCCGGGCGCTGGCCAAGGATCCGCAGACCAGCCAGATTCCCATCATCATGGTGACCACCAAGGGTCAGGAAACGGATCGGGTGTGGGGCTTGCGCCAGGGGGCGGTGGATTATCTGGTCAAACCGGTGTCCGCCCAGGCTCTGGTCGACAAGGCGACGGCCGCCCTCGCCATATGACGAGCGCCGACAGCGGATCCAAGGACAGCCTGCGCAGCCTGCGCGACCGGCCGTTCGAACTGCTCAAGGAGCTGGAAAAGCGCAGCCGGAGCGTGGCCGCCGGCAGCGAGCCGGACGCCGCTGCCGGCCGCGAGTGGGTGGGGGTCGCGTTTCGCATGGGCGGGGAGACTTTTCTGGTGGCGCGCCAGGAGACGCGCGAGGTGCTGGGCTATCCGGCCGCGGTAACGCGCATTCCAGGCGCCAAGGCGTGGGTGAAGGGTCTGGCGAACGTGCGCGGGCAGCTCTTGCCGATGCTGGATTTGCGGCAGTTTCTCGGCAGCGGTGTCACCGCCGCCGGCCGCAACACCCGGGTGATCGTGGTCAACCACCGCGACATCCCCGCGGGCCTGGTGGTCGACGAGGTGCTGGGGTTTCGCCGCTTCGCGGATCGCGAATTCAACGCCGATGTGCCGCCCACGGTGATTCGATGCGAACATTACCTGGCCGGCGCGTTTCGCCGCGGCGGCGAGGTGTGGCCGGTGTTGAGCTTGAAGAGTTTGGTCGAGAGCCAGGGATTCATGCAGGCGGCGAGTTGAAAGACGACACGACACGAACGGAGAAGAATACCGGCCTGGGGGCGCTGCTGCCGCCGGCGCTGGTCTCCATCATCGTGCTGTTTCTGGGGATTGCCGCCGCCTTGACGCTCATGACGCGCACGGCCCCGCCGGCAGGCCCCACCGTCGAACAGTTCAGCTTCGTCGCCCAGCGAATCCCCTACGAGGCGCAAAACGCCCTGCGCGGCAACCCGAGCACCTTCGACACGCTCGCCAAGAGCATGGCGCAGCTGAAGGCGCTGCGCGCGGACATGCACCCGGGTACCGACCTCGCCGATTCGAATTGGCGCCGGTTGAGCGACGCCGCAACCACGGTCGGCGACGCGCGCGCGGCGGTGGCCGCCATTCAGGAGGCCGGCCTGGAGGTGCGCGAAACGGCACCGAAGCTGCTGTCCGAACTCGGCGATCTGGCGAGCGCGGTGGGGGTGCAGAAGCTCGAGGGCATGAGCCGTTATCTGGAGCGCTTCGAGCTGACCATCCAGCGCATCCAGCAGGATCTGAACGGCCTGTCATCGGGAGTGAACGACGCCGCTCCCGCCGCGCAGCGGCTCGCCGACAGCCTGGAATTCCTCAACCAGGTCATGCGCGGGCTGTCCGGGGAGGACTCGGGGCTGGCCCTGTCGCGCGTCACCGGCGCGGACGCTGAAAAGCACCTGAAGATCCTCGTGCAGCGCAACCTGGAGTTTGCGGCCAGTGTGCGCAAGGCCATCGGTGCCGCCGAACCCCTGTCGAAGGCGCAGGCCGCCGCACGCCTGCTGCCCTCGGCCGCCGCCAAGCTCACGGCAGAACTGGGCGACCGCGCGGCCGCACCGGCCGACACCGGCCGCAGCTACACGCCGTGGATACTGGGCTGCCTGGGACTCGCGCTGCTGACGCTGCTGGTGCTCGCCTGGGTGTACCGCAATTCGGTCAACGTGCGCCGCACGGCGGAGCTGCGTGTGCGCGAGAACGAGCGCAACCAGGAGGCCATCATGCGGCTGCTGGATGAGCTGTCGAGTCTTGCGGACGGTGACCTGACCGTGCAGGCAACGGTCACCGAGGACATCACCGGGGCGATCGCCGATTCGATCAACTATGCCGTCGAGGCGCTGCGCGAACTAGTCACCACCATCAATGACAGCGCGATACAGCTCGACGGAGCCACCAAACAGACGCAGGCGGCGGCGGCCCATATGGCCAAGGCCAGCGGCGCGCAGTCGCGGCAGATCACCGCCGCCAGCGATTCGATGGCCGACATGGCCTCGTCGATCGAGGAGGTGTCCGGGAATTCCGAGCGCTGCTCCGACGTCGCGCGCCATTCGGTGGACATCGCGCACAAGGGCGGCGACGCCGTGCGCCGCACCATCGACGGCATGAATGCCATCCGCGAGACCATCCAGGAAACCAGCAAGCGCATCAAGCGGCTCGGCGAGAGCTCGCAGGAGATCGGCAACATCGTCGAGCTGATCAACGACATCGCCGAACAGACCAACATCCTCGCGCTCAACGCCTCGATCCAGGCGTCCATGGCGGGTGAGGCGGGACGCGGCTTCGCGGTGGTCGCGGACGAAGTGCAGCGGCTCGCCGAGCGCGCGGCCAACGCCACCAAGCAGATCGAGGTGCTGGTGCGGACCATTCAGACCGACACCAACGAGGCCGTCGTGTCGATGGAGCGCAGCACCACCGACGTCGTCGGCGGCGCGCTGCTGGCGGAGAACGCCGGTGCCGCGCTCGAGGAGATCGAACAGGTCTCCAACCAGATCGCCAACCTGGTGCAGAACATCTCGGCGAGCGCACGCCAGCAGGCGGTGGCCTCGGGCAACATCTCGCGCAACATGCAGGTGGTGCGCGAGATCTCCACGCAGACCGCCGATAGCTCCGCCGCAACGTCCACCTCGATCGGCAAATTGGCGGCCCTGGCGGCGCAGTTGCGCAAATCGGTCGCCGGCTTCCGGCTGCCCGATTTCGGCGGCGGCACGACCACGCTGAGCGCCGCCTCCTCGACCCGTCTGCCCGCGCTCAAGGAGCCGGTCAATGCGGGCAGCGGCAATCCCGCCGGCGGAAAATCCCCCCCGGTGCGCAAGGTCAGCGGCCTAGGCGCGTGAGGACGGCATGCCCGCCCATTGCCAAGCATGACCGACATCAGCTCCCAAACATTGCATCTGGTCGCCAAGGAACTGGCGATCACGCTCGCCGACGCACGCGAATCGCTCGAGGCCTATGCGGAACGTCCCGAACAGCGGGATCTGCTCGAAAAGTGCGCTGACCACCTGCATGTCGCGCACGGGGTGCTGCGCCTGGTCGAGGTGTACGGTGCCGCGCTGCTCACCGAGGAGATGGAGCACGTCACGCGTTATCTGATCGACGCCAGCGGCGATCAGAAGCGCCAGCTCGACGGCCTGGACGCGCTGATGCGCGCCATGGTGCAGCTGCCGACCTATCTCGAGAGGGTGCTCTCGGGCGGCCGGGATCTGGCCCTGGTGCTGCTGCCGCTGCTCAACGACCTGCGCTCGGTGCGCGGCAGCCCGCTGCTCTCCGAAGGCACGCTGCTGCTGCTCAATCTGAAGTCCAACCAGTCGCCGCAGCCGCGGTCGCTGCAGGCGGGCGAAGCACCCATCACCGTCACGCAATGGGCGCGGCGCCTGCGGCCCCGGTTTCAGGTCGGCCTCCTGGGCTACATCCGCGGCGAGCGCGTCGATCAGAATCTCGACATCATGGGAAAGGTGGCCGAAAAGCTCGAGCAAGTCGCGACCACCCAGCCGGTATTTCAGTTCTGGTGGGTCACGGGCGCGGTGATCGAGGCGCTGCGCGCGAACGGACTGCCGGGCAGCGCCACCCTCAAGCGCCTGCTCGGGCAGGCCGACCGGCAGATCAAGACCCTGTACGAGATCGGCGAGACCCGCTATTGCGAGAACCCGCCCATCGATCTGCTCAACAATCTGCTGTATTACGTGGCGCGCGCCACCACCGAGGGCGGCCGCATCGGCTCGGTGCGCGCCTCGTTCCGGCTGTCGGAGCTGCTGCCCGTCGACGATTCCATCGAGCACGAGCGCGAAAGCCTGTCCGCGCCCAGCGTCAAACTGATGCACACGGTCGCAAGCGCCATCAAGGAGGATCTGTCCAAGGTGAAGGACGTGCTCGACATTTTCGTGCGCCGCGGCGGCGGTCGCATCGATGAGCTCGCGCCGCAGCTCGATCTGCTGAAGAAGATCAGCGACACCCTGGGGGTGCTCGGCCTGGGCGCACTGCGCCAGCGGGTGCAGCAGGAGGTCACCGATCTGTCGGAAATGCTCTCGATGGGCAAAACCCCGTCCGAGGAGGCGCTCGTCAAGGTGGCCGGCGTGCTGTTGTCGGTCGAGGACAGCCTCGACGATCAGCTGGTGCGCCTGATCCTGCCCGCACAGCGCAGCGACGAACAGGCCGATCCGCCCGCCGACGAGGACGCCGAGTTCCGCCTGGTGAGCGAAGCGGTGCTGCGCGAATGCATCGTCAATCTGGCGCGCATCAAGGATGCCGTATCGGCCGCCGTGCACAAGGCCGGGGACTATCCGCCGCAGGGACTCGACAACGTGCCGCAGCTGCTGCGCGGGATCACCGCGGGACTGCTGATGCTCGGCAAGGGCCGGGCCGTGGAGCTGATGGATGCCATCGGCGCGCACATCCGCACGCTGGTGGAACCCGGCGCGCCGCCGCCGGATGCGCTGCGTCTGGAGCGCGTGGCCGATGCCATCGTCAGCATCGAATACTACATGGAGACTTTGCAGAGCGGCCGCAACGATCCGTGGTACATGCTCGACAACGCCGAGATCTGCATCAACGCGCTCAAGGTGGAAAAGCCGCTGCGCGTGCCCTCGCTGGCGCCCGCCGCCGAGGCGGGCGTCACCCAGGTGCTCGAGCGGCACGTGTCGGCGGTGGCCGAGCGGGCCGCGGCCCTGGAGCGGGCCAGGAGCGCGCACGGCGCCACCCAGCCGATCGCCGGGCCGTTCGCCGCTCCGCCCGATCCGCAGCTCCTGGAATTGTTCATCGAAGAAGCGAAGGAAGAGATCGCCTCGATCGGCATGAGCTTTCCGCTGTGGGACCAGAATCCCATGGACCTGGAGTCGCTCGCCACACTGCGGCGCAGCTTTCACACCCTGAAGGGCAGCGGCCGCATGGTCGGCGCGAACCTGATCGGCGAATTCGCCTGGTCCATGGAGAATCTGCTCAACCGGCTGCTCGACAAAACGCTGACCCGCACGCCGGGGATGATGACGCTGCTGCGTTCGGCGGTCGCCGCACTGCCGCCGCTGGTCGAAAAGCTCGAGACCGGGCGGCCGCTGCCGATGCGCGTGGATTCGCTCATGGCGCGCGCCAATGCCTATGCGGAGGGTCTCGATCCGGAACAGGCCGCGCTGCGGCACGTGGCGCCGGAGGATCGTTCCGGGCACACCACCACCCTGGCGCCGATCGCCTCGCCGCCGCCGCGAGCAGCGGTCAGGCCGGCCCCGCTCCCGACACCTGCGCCGCCGCAGGCCGCGCCGGTCCCGCCGGCACCCGTGCCCGAGGTGCAGCCGGCGCCCGTACCCCAGGTGCAGCCGGCGCCCGTACCCCAGGTGCAGCCGCCGCCCGTACCCCAGGTGCAGCCGCCGCCTGTAACTCAGATCCAGCCGCCACCGGATCTGCGCCTGGCGGCACCATCCGCCATGGATCCGGTGCTGCACGACATCTACAGCAAGGAGACTGCGAGTCACTTGACCGAAATACGCGATTACCTGCGCAAGCGTGCCGGACAGGCCGCACCGCATCCCCTGCCGGAGAGCGTGTACCGCGCCATTCACACCTTGAGCGGCAGCTCGAAGATGGCCGAAGCGCGCCAGGGCGTGCGCATCACGGAGCCGTTGAACCGCTACATGCGCAAAGTGTTCGACAGCGGCCAGGGCCTGTCCGATGACGGGCTGGCGACGCTCTCGCAGGCGGTCGGCGCCATCGAAAACGTGGTGTCCCACATCGACGAGAACTCGGCCTTCTTCCCGGAGCAGCCGTCGCTGCTGGCCAGGCTGCAGGCGCTGGAGTCCGAACTCGATGCCGCGCTGGCGCACACCGCCGACGCGAATGCGATGTCCGGCATGATGCCGGCATTGTCGGTGGCGCCGCCGGACGACGAGTTTGACCTGGAGATCGCCAATATCTACAGCGAGGAAGCCACCGAGCTGCTGGAGGCCGCCGAAAACTCGCTGACTGCCTGGAATCTTAACCGTCACGACAAGGAGCGCGTGGCCGACCTGCAGCGCCAGCTGCACACCCTGAAGGGCGGCGCGCGGATGGCGGGCATCAGCGCCATGGGCGACCTGAGTCACGAGCTCGAGTCGCTGGTGATCCAGATCGAATCCGGCGCGGTACCGGGAGATGATCGGGCGCATGCGCTGCTGCAGGCCAGCCTCGATGAACTGGGACGCATGCGCGACATCGTGAGCGACGGGGTGCGGCCGCCGCCGGCCACCGGCATTCTGGCGCAGCTGCGGATGCTGATGGCGGGGCCGGAAGCCGCGACGGCGGCGCCCGCCGCGCCGCCGCAGACGCCCTCACCCGACATCACCCAGCCGCTGGCCATCACCCAGCCGGTGGAGCTGCCGGCTGCGGCGTCCACGCCGGCGCCGGCGCAGCTGCTGTTCACACAGGCACCGGCGGCAACCGTCGCGCCGCCGCCGGTGGCGCCGATATCGATCGTCGCGCCGCCCATTGCCGCACCGCCGATCGTCGCGCCGCCGATCGCCGTACCGCCGATCGCCGCGCCGGCGCCTGCTGTGGCGGCGCGGGCTACTGCAACACCTGTCGCGGTGGAGCCCGTCGCGGTGGAGCCTGCCGCAATGGAGCCTGCCGCAGCCATGCCGGTATCGATGGCCGCGCCAGCCGCCGAGGCGCTGCCGGCCGCCGACACGCCGGCGTTGCCCGGCCGCGACGCGGCACCGGCGGAGCGCACCGAAATGGCCAGGGTGGACGCGGATCTGCTCGATACCATGCTCAACAACGCCGGCGAGGTGAGCATCTTCCGCGCGCGTCTCGATCAGCAGGTGAACTCGATCGACTTCAATCTGGCGGAACTCGCGCGCACCGTGACGCGCCTCAAGGATCAACTGCGCAGCCTGGAAATCGAGACCGAGGCGCAGGTGCTGAACCGCCACCGCGACATCGATTCGCGCAAGAGCGATTTCGATCCGCTCGAACTCGACCGCTACTCCGCGCTGCAGCAGTACTCACGCGCGCTCGCGGAGACCTCCGGCGACGTCGCGAGCATTCAGGCCCTGCTCGAGACCCTGGCGCGCGAAGCGCAGAATCTGCTGACGCAGCAGGCGCGGGTCATCACCGAATTGCAAAACAGCCTGATGCGCACGCGGCTGGTGCCGTTCCAGCGCCACGTGCAGCGCCTGACCCGCCTGGTGCGCCAGACCGCAAACGACACCGGCAAGCGCGCCGAGCTTTCGGTGCTCGGAGCGGCGGCCGAGCTCGACCGGCAGATGCTGGAGCGCATGGTGCCGCCCCTGGAACACATGCTGCGCAACGCCGTGGCGCACGGCATCGAGACGCCGGAGCGGCGCGCGGCCCTGGGCAAGCCGGACGTCGGCCACATCACGGTCACCCTGGAGCGCGACGGCGCGGAGGTGGTCATCGTGGTCGCCGACGACGGCGCGGGCATCAACGTGAAAGCGATCCGCGACAAGGCGGTGTCGCTGGGGCTGGTCGATCCGGATGCCAGGCTCAGCGACGAGGAGGCCATGCACCTCATCCTGGAGCCGGGTTTCAGCACCGCCGGGCGGGTCACCCAAGCGGCCGGTCGCGGCGTCGGGCTGGACGTGGTCGCCACCGAGGTCAAGAAGCTCGGCGGCGGACTGGTCATCCAATCGACGCCGGGCCAGGGATCGAAGTTCACCATCCGTCTGCCGTTCACCCTCGCCATCAGCCAGGCGCTGATCGTGCGGGTCGCCGAGGAGGTGTACGCGCTGCCGCTGGCGACGGTGGAGGGCGTGGTGCGTCTGCCGAAGAACATCGTCGCCCGCCATCTCGGCAAGGACGCGCCGCCGTTCGAGTACGGCAATCAAAAGTACCGCTTCCAGCAGCTCGGCTCCTTCGTCGGTCTCGGCGCCACCCGCCTGCCCGAATCGGATGTGTCGATGTCCGTGGTGCTGATCCGCGCCGGCGATCATTCCACGGCGCTGGTCACCGACGAACTGGTGGGCAGCCGTGAAATCGTCGTCAAATCGCTGGGGCCGCAGATGTCGGCCATCCGCGGCATCGCGGGCGCCACCATACTGGGGGACGGCCGCGTGGTGGTGATTCTCGACATGGGCTCGCTGGTGCGTTCGGAATGGCGTGCGCGGACGGCGGACCTGCCCGCGCTCGACCAGCGGGACCGGCGCAAATTCGCCATCGTGGTGGATGATTCCATCACGGTGCGCCGGGTGACCCAGCGGCTTCTGGAGCGCAACGGCATGCGCGTGCTGACCGCCAAGGACGGCGTCGACGCGCTGTCGCTGCTGCAGGAGCACGTCCCGGACATCATTCTGCTGGACATCGAGATGCCGCGCATGGACGGTTACGAGGTGGCCGCGCACGTGCGCAACGACCCGCGACTGCGGCACGTGCCGATCGTGATGATCACCTCGCGGGTCAGCGAGAAGCACCGCGCGCGTGCCATCGAGCTCGGGGTCGACGACTATCTCGGCAAGCCCTATCAGGAAACCCAGCTGCTCGACGCCATCGATCCGCTGGTCAATCGCCGCAGCGCGGCTGCGAAATAAGCCGCATTTACGGAGAGAAACCTTGTCGGATCTGCGCGAAGAGCTCTACAGCCTGCTGGTGCCGCTGGCGGGCGACCGTCTGATCGTGCCGCGCGCCTGCGTGGCCGAGGTGATCGGCTATCAGACCCCGGCGGAGATGAGCAACGCGCCGCCGTGGTATGCCGGCGTGGTGAGTTGGAGCGGCCGCAGCGTGCCGCTGGTGTATTTCGAGGGCGCCTGCGGGCAGGCGCTGCCGCCGGTCACCAGCCGCACCCGCATCGTGGTTTTTCACGCCACCGTCGGCAAGCTGCAGTCCGGCTGCTTTGGGATCCTGACGCAGGGGTTTCCGCAGCTGGTGCGGGTGAATGCGGACGTGATCCGGCCGGATCCGACCCGCAGTTTTGCGGAAAGGTCGCCGGTCATCTGCCAGGTGCGCATGGTCAACGAGACCCCGCTCATTCCCGATCTGGAACGGCTCGAGCAGATGATCGCCGAGGAGACCTCGGTCATCGGCCAGGAGCCCGCCTGAAGCGGGTGCAATAGTCCCGCACCGCGCGGATTACTCACACCGGCCGGCGCAGATCGCCGTAAAGCGACTGCAGCCAGACGACGGCGGCGATCGCCGCGGTCTCGGTGCGCAGAATGCGCGGCCCGAAGCTGATGCGCGTGAATCCCGCCAGCCGAAATGCTTCGAGCTCATCCGGCCCGAATCCGCCCTCCGGTCCGATCGCGAGGTCGGCGCCGCCCGCCGGGTGCGCAATGGCGGCGCCGGCCCCGGCATCGGGGTCGAGCAACAGACGCACGGGAGGCGGCGCGGCATCCGCCTGCAGCGCCGTCCCGGGACCGCCGAGGTAGGAGAGCAGCGGGCGCGGCGATTCGATGACGGGCAGCCGGTTGCGCCCGCATTGCTCACAGGCGCCTGCGGCGACCGCACGCCAATGCGCGGACTTGGCAGCCGATTGGCGCTCGTCGAGGCGCACCACGCTGCGCTGGCTCAGCACCGGTACGATCCGCTTCACACCGAGTTCGGTGGCCTTTTGCACGATGAAATCCATGCGATCGCCGCGCGGCACGCATTGCACCAGCGTGAGCGCGAGCGGCGACTCGCGATCCACCAGCGCCGCGGCGCCCACCGCGGCGTGCACGCGCGAGCCGCGCACACTGGTGATCGAGCCCAGGAATTCGCGGCCATCGCCGTTGAAGAGCACGATGTCCTCGCCGCCGCGCGCGCGCAGCACCCTGGCCAGATGCACCGAGGCGTCGGACGGCAGCTCGACGATCATGCCTTCGCCGAGGGCGGCATCGACATGGACGCGCGTCAGGCGCAATTGTCGGCGGCGGCGTTCATCTGTCCGTCATTGTCGCATATGCTAACGCCGGACCGAATGTGCCGACGCCGGCCGCCGTTGCCGTCAGCGGCCGCTCGAGGCGGGGGTTTTTAATGCGCAGCACCTATTCGCGCTTGCCGGCTTTGCGGATCGACCTGCGCCGCGGCCTGCTGTGCGGCGCCGCCTTCATCGAGTCGCCGAATCACGATGCGCGGCCGGCCGGAGCGCGGCCGGAGCTGATCGTCGTGCACGGCATCAGCCTGCCCCCGGGGGAGTTCGGCGGCCCGTGGATCGAGCGGCTGTTCACCAATTCCCTGCCCGCCGACGCGCATCCGTATTTCCGCACGATCGCGGATTTGCGGGTGGCGCCGCATCTGCTGGTGCGGCGCGACGGGTCGATCGCGCAATTCGTCAGCTTCCGCGACCGGGCCTGGCATGCCGGAAAATCGCGCTACCGGGGGCGCCAAGCCTGCAACGATTTTTCCATCGGCGTGGAGCTCGAAGGCAGCGATCACCGCGCCTACGCCGGGGTGCAGTACCGCGCGCTCGCGGCTATCGTCGAGGTGCTGTGCGGCGCCTATCCGGGGCTGTCGCCGCGGCGCGTGGTCGGCCACAGCGACATCGCGCCGGGCCGCAAGACCGATCCGGGCCCGGCGTTCGACTGGCGGCGCGCGCGCCGGCTGATCTCGCAACGGCTGGCGCGCCTCAGCGCCGCCACAGCACTTCGCCGCCGCTTTCGAGGCGCGCCAGGACGCGCGCCAGCACGAACAGCAGATCCGACAGGCGGTTCAGGTATTTGAGCGACTCGGGTGCGACCGCCTCGGCGCCCGCCAGGGTCCAGGTGCGCCGTTCGGCGCGCCGGCAGATGGCGCGCGCCAGGTGACAGGCCGCGGCCGCCGGACCGCCCCCCGGCAATATGAATTCCTTGAGCGGCGGCAGCGGGTCGTTGAAGCGGTCCAGCTCCGCTTCGAGCCGCTCGACCTGCGCGGCGGTGATCTGGCGCGTGCCCGGAATGGCGAGCTCGCCGCCGAGGTCGAACAAATCGTGTTGCACGTCGGTGAGCGTGCGGCGGATGTCCTCCGGAAGCGCGGCGGCAAGCACCACGCCGATGGCGCTGTTGGTCTCGTCGATGGCGCCGCAGGCCTCGATCCGAGGCCCATCTTTCGGCACGCGTGACCCGTCGCCCAGCCCGGTGCTACCCTCGTCGCCGGTACGCGTATAAATCTTGCTCAGCCGATTGCCCATGATTCGATAACTCCGCCGGGGGGAGCGACGGTAGGTGGCCGGCCAAGCCCCTGTCAAGGAGCGTCTTCGATGAATCCGTCAGCGGAACTGAACGCGGCATTGGAGGCCGCGGCCAGGGCGGCGCAGATCGTGCGGTCCCTGTACCAGCGCAACGTCGAGGTGCACATCAAGGCCGACAAGTCGCCGGTGACGGAAGCGGACGTGCGCTGCGAGATCGCGATCCGCGAGATTCTCGAGGCGCGCTTCCCGAGCTACGGATTCTTCGGCGAGGAGACCGGCAGCCGGGACCGGGACGCGGAGAGCATCTGGCTGGTCGATCCGATCGACGGCACCAAGGCCTTCGTGCGCGAATATCCGATGTTTTCCACGCAAATCGCGCTGATGCGCGGCGGCGAGCTGGTGCTCGGGGTGTCGAGCGCCCCGGTGTACGGCGAGCTCGCCCATGCCGAACGCGGTCGCGGTGCTTATCTGAACGGCAGGCCGCTCGGCGTGAGCGACATCGCGACGCTGGAGGCGGCCGCGCTGTCCACGGGCAATCTCAAGAGTCTGGCGCTGGGCCGCCAATGGACGCGTTTCGGCGCCCTGGTCGGCCGGCTGAACCGCATCCGCGGCTACGGCGATTTCCTGCATTATCACCTGCTCGCCGCCGGCAAGATCGACGCCGTGGTGGAGAGCGACGTGAACATACTGGACATCGCCGCCGCGGTCGCCATCGTCACCGAGGCCGGCGGGCGCTTCACCGAACTCGATGGTTCGCCGATCACGCTGCGCTCGACCTCGGTGCTCGCGACCAACGGCGGCCTGCATGCGCCGGTGCTGGCGGCCCTTCAGGCCTGAAAGAACACGCTGCGCCCGTCGAACTGCGCCGCCAGGAAGCGCGTGTCGTACAGGGCCGACAGATTCCCGGCGGTGAGAATGTCGGCGGTCGCGCCCGAGCGCCAGCGGCCATCCCCGCCGATCAACAGGATCTGATCGGCGAAGCGCGCGGCGAGATTCGGATCGTGCAGGGTGACGACGACCACGGCGCCCCGATCGGCGCGCGCGCGCAGCAGCTCGAGCGCCTCGAGCTGATGATTCGGATCCAGCTGGTTGGTGGGCTCGTCCAGCAGGAAGATCCGCGGCGTCTGCGCGAGCACCGCGGCGAGCGCGGCACGGCGGCGCTCGCCGCCCGACAGGGTGAACACGTCACGCTGCTCATAGCCGGCGAGCCCGACCGCGGCGAGCGAGTTCGCGGCGATCGCGACGTCGGCGGCGGACTCCCATTGCCAGTGGGCGATGTGCGGATGGCGGCCGAGCAGCACCGTTTCGAGCACCTTCGCGGGAAACGGATCCTCGACGTTTTGCGGCAGCAGGGCGAGTTCGCGCGCCAGCGCACGCCGTGGCCAGGCGGCGATGCGGCGGCCGTCGATCAGAACCTCGCCGGCGTGCGGTGCACGCAGCCCCGCGAAGGTGTGCAGTGACAGGCTCTTGCCGGAGCCGTTAGGTCCGAGCACTGCGAGCAGTGAGCCGGCCCCCACCGCGAGATCCAGGGCGCGCACCAGGTTGCGCGAGCCGACGCCGACGTCCACGGCGCGGCACTCCAGGAGCGGCGTCAATCGGCGGCTTCCACGGTCAGCTCCAGCACCTCGCCGTCGGCGGCCGTGTAGGTGACCAGCATGGATTTGCAGCACACCGGACAGTCCTCGACATAGGATTGCTCCGGAACCGACAGATCGAGCGACAGATTGATGGTCTGCCAGCAATGCGGGCACTGGGCGTCGCAACCCTGCAGCAGGTTCATGGCTGCAATCGCACGGCCGACCAGCCGATCGGCCCGGCGGCGCCCGGCGGCGTGGTGCGGCTGTAGCGCACGCGCTCGTGAATGCGGTAGCGGCCCTCAACCCACAGCTCCGCGGCCTCGACGTGCAGCCGGTAGCCGCCCCAATTCGGCGGCCGCGGCAGATCGAAGTCGCCGGCCGGCTCTGCCGTGCCCGGGCCGCCATAGGGGATGCCGAAGCGCTGGGCCGCGGCGGCGACCCGCCGCACCAGGACCTCGCGCGACTCGACCGGCTCGCTTTGCCGGCTGGCCCAGGCGCCCAGGCGGGCCTGCCAGGGCCGGGTGCGAAAATAGGCGTCGTTGTCGGCATCCGGCAGCCGCTCGACCCGGCCTTCGGCGCGCACCTGCCGATGGGCGTGATCCCAATGAAACACCACCGCGGCGCGCGGATTCGCCGCCAGTTCGCGGCCCTTCTGCGAATGATAATTGGTGAAGAAGGCGATGAATCCGCGCTCCGCCGCGATCTCCTTGCACAGCACGACACGCGCGCAGGGCTGGCCGTGGCCATCCACGGTGGCGAGCACCATGGAGTTCGGATTCGGCTGCGCCGCTGCCGTGCGGGCCTCGGCCAGCCAGTCATCGAGGAGCGCCAGCGGATTGGCCGGCAGCGGGTCCGGAAGGTGCGAGTCCATGGGCCGATGGTAGCCGAGATTGCGGGGTTTGCGCTTGCAGACCCGGTGAGGTGCCAGTAAAAGGAGAAGCGCTTCGACAAGGGGAGTGCGCGTGAACCTGGATGACCTGCGATCCGAACTGACCGAGCTCGACACACGGCTCGTGGAGCTGGTCGCGCGCCGCCAGCGTCTGAGCGAGCAGGTGGCGGAAGTGAAGCGCGCCACCGGCAAGCCGACCCGGGACTTTGCCCGCGAACGCGAAGTGATCCTGCGCGCGCGCACCGCCGCAGAGCGGCTCGAGGTCTCGCCCGACCTGGCCGAATCGCTGCTGCGGCAGCTCATCCAGTCCTCGCTCGCCACCCAGGAACAGGCGCGAGTGGCGGCACAGGCTCAGGGCAGCGGCAAGCGTGCGCTGGTGATCGGCGGCCACGGCAAGATGGGCGCCTGGTTTGCCGATTTTCTGGGCTCGCAGGGCTTCGGCGTGAGCATCGCCGATCCGGCCGGCGGCCTGCCCGGCATGCGGCTGGTTGCCGACTGGCAGAGCGATCCGCTGGATTTCGACGTCATCGTGCTGGCGACGCCGCTCGGCGTCACCGCGGAATTGCTCACGGTGCTGGCGCGCCGCGCGCCGCGCGGCCTGATATTCGATCTCGGTTCCCTGAAAACCCCGCTGCGCGCCGGCCTCCACGCCCTGGTGGCGGCCGGCTGCCGCGTGACCTCGCTGCACCCGATGTTCGGTCCGGACACCGAGCTGCTGTCGGGGCGCCACGTCATATTCATCGACCTGGGCCATGCCGCCGCCCTCGTCGAAGCGCAGGAGCTGTTCGCGGCGACCATGGCCGAGCGCGTGGTGATGAACCTCGACGAGCACGACCGGTTGATCGCCTATGTGCTCGGCCTGTCGCACGCCCTCAACATCGCCTTCTTCACGGCGCTCGCGGACAGCCGCGAGGCGGCGCCACGGCTGGCACGCCTGTCGAGCACGACCTTCGACGCGCAGCTCGAGGTGGCCGCACGGGTGGCCGCGGAAAGTCCCGAGCTGTATTTCGAAATCCAGAGCCTGAACGAATACGGCGGCGAATCGCTCGAGGCACTGCAGCAGGCGGTCGGACAGCTGGTGGCCGCGGTGCGCAGCCGCGACGCCGGCGAATTCACCGCCATCATGAACCGCGGCCGCGCCTATCTGGATGTGCGCGCCGCCGCGCGTGCCGGCTAGGCTCCTGATGGATCCGGACGCGCAGGCACAGATCCAGGAGCTCAAGAGGCGGCTGGAGGAATTGACCGTCCAGGCCGAACGCAACGAATCGATACTCAAGCGCACCCTGGTGCGCGAATTGTCGCTGCTGAGGGCCGACAGCCTGCAGCAGCTGCTGCGTGCCATGGTGTCCGACCTGCGCGAATCCTATGCGCTGGACGCGGTCAGCGTGGTGCTGCTCGATCCACAGCACGAGGTACGTCACCTGCTGCTGTCCGGCAACGACCGGCCGGACGAGTTCCGCCAGGTGGTGTTCGTCGATTCGCTCATCGGCCTGGCGCCGCAGCTCGCGGGTCTGCACCGGCCCTGGCTCGGCCCGTTCATCGGCGCGGACCACCAGCTGATGTTCGCGGGTGCCACCGGCCTGAAGAGCGTGGCGCTGCTGCCGCTGCCGCGCAAGGAGCGGGTCATCGGTGCCCTGTGTTTCGGCAGCAGCGACGCGGAGCGATTCACCCGGCACCATGGCAGCGATTTCCTGCAGCATCTGGGGGCGCTCGCGGCCGTGTGCCTGGAGAACGCCGTCAACCGTACGCGGCTGCTGCGCGCCGGCATCACCGACTTCCTCACCGGCTGGCACAACCGCCGCTATCTGCAGCAGCGCCTGAAGGAGGAGCTCGCGCGCGCGCAGCGGCGCGGCGGCGCGGTCTCCTGCCTGATGATCGACATCGACCGCTTCAAGAGCATCAACGACGGCCACGGCCACCTCGCCGGGGACGTCGCCCTCAAGGAGATCGCGCACCGGGTCGAGACCCAGATCCGCAGCATGGACACGGCCGCGCGCTTCGGCGGCGACGAGTTCGCGATATTGCTGCCCGACGCCGCCGCGGAGGATGCGGCGAAGCTGGCCGAGCGCATCCGCGAGGTCATCGCCGCGGTGCCCTTCGCCCTGACGCCGCAGGTGGAGCGGCGCGTGACCGTGTCGGTGGGTGTGGCGGCCGTGCAGCCGGGCAGGCACGAGACCGATCTGAAGGCGCTGGCGGACCGGCTGCTCGCCGATGCCGACGCCGCCTTGTACCGCGCCAAGGCGCTCGGCCGCGACCGGGTGCAGGTGGGCTCGTGACCGCGCTCAGACGATGTGCCGTTCGCGGCGCATGAGCATCAGGAACAGCGGCACGCCGATGAGCGCGGTGAGCGCGCCGACCGGCAGCTGGCGCGGCGCCGCGGCCACCCGCGCCACCGTGTCGGCGAGCGTGAGCAGGCTGCCGCCGAGCAGCACCGAGGCCGGAACCACGATGCGGTGATTGCTGCCGGCCATGAGGCGCACCAAATGCGGGGTGAGCAGTCCGATGAAGCCGATGCCGCCGGCCGTCGTCACGGCCGCCGCGGTCAGTGCCGCCGTGGCGCAGAACAGCGCGATTCGCGCCGGCCGCAGCGCGATGCCGAGCGCCTGCGACTCGAGGTCGCCGCGCGCCAGCACGTTCAGGCTGCGCGCGCCGGCGGTGGCGCAGACCGTGACCAGCACCAGCAGCAGCAGCGAGCCCGGCGCGAAGCGCGCGAAGGACAAATCGCCCATGAGCCAGAACAGCATGCCGCGCAGCCGGGTCTCATCGCCGAGCGCGAGCATGAGGCTCACCACGGCGGCGCAGCCGGACGCCACCACCACGCCGGTGAGCAGCAGCCGCTGCGGCGTCCAGCCGCCGCGCGCGTGCGCCAGCGCGAACACCAGCAGGGTGGCGCCGAGCGCGCCGGCGCCGGCCGCGCCGTCGATGAGCAGGCCGCCCCAGCCGAGCAGGATGGCGCCGAGCGCGGCCACCGCTGCGCCGCCGGAGATGCCGAGCACGTACGGATCGGCGAGCGGATTGCGCAGCAGCACCTGCATGAGCACGCCGGCGAGTGCCAGCAGTCCACCCGTGCTGAAGGCGTTGAGCGCGCGCGGCAGCCGCAGGGCGAAGATCACCTGGTGGGCGAGCGAGTCGCGGTCGCCGAACACGGCGCGCAGCGCGGCGCCGGGCGAGAGCGACGTGCTGCCGACCGACACCGCCGCCAGCAGGCAAAGCGCGGCGAGAAGCGCCATCAACGGCAGCAGGCGGCTGGCCTTCATGGGGCGCACCATACGGAGCGTGCGTCGCGATCACAAGCACGCAGCCCACTTCCGGCCGGCAATGTGGAACAATTGCCCCCATGTCCGCAAACCGCACCGATTACATCGATAAGGACGGCTTCCGCGCCAACGTGGGGATCATCCTGACGCGCGGTGCGGGCGAGGTGTTTCTCGGCGGCCGCGTCGGCGGCCGCGGCTGGCAGTTTCCGCAGGGCGGCGTGAACCGCGGCGAACACGTCGAGGACGCGCTGTTCCGCGAGCTCCAGGAGGAGATCGGCCTCGAGCGCGGCGACGTGCAGCTGCTCGGCTCGACCCGCGGCTGGCTGCGCTACCGGCTGCCGCGCCAATACGTGCGCGACCGCTGCATCGGCCAGAAGCAGCGCTGGTTCCTGCTCCGGCTCCTCGCCGACGAATCGAAGCTGCGTTTCGACACCACCGGCCAGCCGGAGTTCGACCGCTGGCGCTGGTCGGATTACTGGACCCCGGTGCGCGAAGTGGTGTATTTCAAGCGCCGCGTGTATGTGCGCGCGCTGCACGATCTCGGCAAATTGATCTTCCCGGATGGACTGCCCCCCTATCCCGAATGGTGGCCGGAAATCGATACGCCTAAAACGGCTTGACGATCGCGAGGATCACGATGGCCACCAGCATGAGCGACGGAATCTCGTTGAAGCCGCGGTACCACCGGGAGCCGCGGGTGTTCCGATCATGGGCGAAATCCAGCATGTAGCTGCGGCACAGGAAGTGGTAGACGAGCAGCAACAGCACGATCGCGAGCTTGACCTTCAGCCACACCATGCCCAAATAGGACGGCGCCGCCGCCAGCATGGCGATGCCAAAAACGACGGTCGCCGCGCCGCCGATGGTCATGATGGCGAACAGCCGGCGCTCCATCACCTTGAAGCGCTCGCGACTGATGCCGTCCACCGCGTCGGCGTGGTAGACGAACAGGCGCGGCAGATAAAAAAGGCCGGCGAACCACGTGACCATGGCGATGACATGGAAGGCCTTCAGCCAGAGCATGAATCGTTCCTCCGATTCGCCAAGGTGGGTAACAATGGGTGGATAATACCGTGATGCGGCGGAATCCATAGCCATGGCTCAATGGTTCGACAGGCTGGTCATTCGCTCCTATGCGCCGAAGCGGCTCGCGATGCTGTTCGCGGTGACGGCCCTGCTCGGACTGTTCATCCTGTACGGCGCGTTCGAACTGGGGCGCTATGACGCCGGGTTTCGCGTGGTCGATTCGGTGCGCGGGGCACTGTCCACCGCAAAACGGATCCGCGACCTGGAGGCCGAGAACGAGCGGCAGCGCACACAGCTCGAAGCGGCGGAGGTCGCGCGCCGCGTCGATCGCGAGGGCTATGCCCAGGTGGAGAAGAGCCTCGGGGACATGCAAAGTCAAATTGCGCGCCTGAATCAGGACCTGTCCTTCTACCGCGGCCTGGTGCAGCCGGACTCCACGGTGCGCGTGAAGGTGCAGCAGATGCAAATCGTGCCGGAGACGGCCCGCGGGGCCTACCGTCTCAAGTTCGTCCTGATGCAATCGGGCAAACCGGCCGGCGAGGTGTCCGGCAGCGCATCAATCACCCTGGACGGGCTGCAGCAGGGCAAGCCGATGAGCCTGAGTTTCGCGCAGGTATCGCCCAAGGGGCGCGTAAGCCTGGCATACTCGTTCCTGTACTTTCAGGATTATGACGAGCAGCTGCAGCTGCCCGCAGGATTCGAGCCGACGCGCGTGGGAGTGGAAATTCATCGAGGACGGGACGCGAGTCACAGTTTCAGGCAGGCCTTTGTCTGGAAAGCACAGGGCATGTCGGTGGAAACTGAGGCACCGGACGGTGCCGAGGGCAAGGGTGCATTAGATGTTCAAGCGGAGACGGACTAAGCAGCCGAAAATCGAAACCTTGATCGGCGCCAAGACGCGGATCAACGGCGACGTGGAGTTCTGTGGCGGCTTTCACCTCGATGGCTTCATCAATGGCAACGTCAGGGGCGATGCCAGCGGCGGTGCGGTGCTGTCGGTGAGCGAGCAGGGCTGCATCGAAGGCTCGGTGTCCGTGCCGCGGGTGGTGCTGAACGGCATCGTCAAGGGCGACATCGAGGCCTGCGACCGGGTGGAACTCGGCCCCAAGGCGCGCGTGATGGGCAATGTGCACTACACCACCATCGAAACCGCCGTGGGCGCCCAAATCAACGGAAAACTGCTGCACAAGGCGGTTTCGGGCGCGGGCCAGGCCGAGGCCCTCCGCAAGGACGATGATCCTGGCCGCAAGGAAGGTGAACCCGTCCGCAAGCTCGAGTCCGTGCCGCGCAAGCAGGAGCCGTCGCTTTGATTGGGCGGCGGTGCGCGAGTACACTAGTGCCATGAGCACCACCGCCGAAATGTCATTGGAACCCGCCCCGCCGCCCACGGTGCTCATTTTCACCGATGCGGCTGCCGGCAAGGTCGGCGAGCTGATCCGCGAGGAGGCGAACCCCAACCTCAAGCTGCGGGTGTTCGTGTCCGGCGGCGGCTGTTCCGGCTTCCAGTACGGCTTCACCTTCGACGAGAAGATCGAAGAAGGCGACTTTTGCATCGAAAACCACGGGGTGCAGCTGCTCGTCGATCCGATGAGCGTGCAGTACCTCATGGGCGCGGAGATCGATTACAAAGAGGATCTGCAGGGCGCCCAGTTCGTCATCCGCAATCCCAACGCGAAAACCACCTGCGGCTGCGGGTCCTCCTTCTCCGCCTAAGAATGCGTCCGGTGTAGATTGAGCGGCGGACGTGCCGTGCCCGACGTGCTCGCGGCCGTCGATCTCGGGTCCAACAGTTTTCACATGGTGGTCGCGCGCTACTCGCACGGCCAGCTGGTCATTCTCGATCGTCTTCGCGAAATGGTGCGCCTCGCGGCGGGCCTCGGCGAGAGCAGGCGGCTCGATGACGATGCCACGACGCGCGCCCTGCGCTGCCTGGAGCGGTTCGGCCAACGCCTGCGTGCAATGCGCGCCGACAGCGTGCGGGTGGTCGGCACCAACGCCCTGCGCCGCGCCAAGCGCAAGCGCTGGTTCCTGGAGCGGGCGCGCGCGGCGCTCGGCCATCCGATCGAGATCATATCGGGACTGGAGGAGGCGCGCCTCATCTACTCCGGGGTCGCGCATACGAGCCCGATGAGCGCGGACAAGCGGCTGGTCATCGACATCGGCGGCGGCTCCACCGAGGTGGTGATCGGCGAGGGCTTCAATCCGCTGCTGCTCGAAAGTCTGTCGGTGGGCTGCGTTGGGATGAGCTCGATCTACTTCGATGAAGGCAAGATCTCGGAGAAGCGCTTCGAGCGCGCGCGCACGGCGGTGCGTCTGGAACTCGAGCCGATCCAGGAAGGCTACCGCAAGATGGGCTGGATGCAGGTCTTCGGCAGCTCCGGCACGGTGCGCGTCATCGGCGACGTCGTGCGCCGCCTGTGTCCCGACGATCCGCGAATCACGCCCTCCACGCTGAAAAAACTGGCGGAACGGGTGCTCGCCGCCGACCACATCGACGAGCTGGAACTGGCCGACGTGGACGCGGAGCGCGCACCGGTATTTCCCGCCGGACTCGCGATCCTTTTGGAGCTGGTCGAATCGCTGGGCATAGACCGCGTGCGCGTCGCCGAGGGCGCCATGCGCGAGGGCCTGCTCTACGACATGATGGGCCGCTTCACCGACGAGGACGCGCGCGTGCGCAGCGTGCGGGCGATGGAGCAGCGCTATCACGTCGACAGCCTGCAGGCCGACCGGGTGGAGGCGACGGCTTCCGCGCTGCTTGATCAGGTGCAGTCCGAATGGGGACTCGAGGATCCGTTCGCGGAATCGGCTCTGCGCTGGGCGGCACGTCTGCACGAGGCGGGCCTGGACATCGCGCACTCGAAGTATCACCGGCACAGCGCCTATCTGTTGGAGCACGCGGACATGCCGGGGTTTCCGCGCGAGGAACAGCAGCTGCTCGCCGCGCTGGTGGGCGCGCACCGCCGGCAGCTGTCGTTCGAGCCGCTGGAGGACCTCTTGCCGCCATGGGATCGCCAGGCCGAGTTCCTGATCGTGCTGCTGCGTCTGTCGGTGCTGCTGCATCGCGGCCGCAGCCCGCAGCCGCTGCCGGAGGTCAAACTGCGCGTCAAGGGCCGCACCCTCGGCCTGGAATTGCCGGCGCGCTGGATGAAGGAGCATCCGCTCACCCTGGAGGATCTGGAGCAGGAGCGCCAATACCTCAAGGATGCGGGCTTTCGCCTGAGCTTCGGCTGAGCGGCGGCTCAGGCCTCGAGCAGCGCCACGCGTTCGTCGTACAGGGCGAGCAAGCGCGATTGAGCGCAGACATGCTCGTGTGCACCGGCGCGCGTGTAGCTGCCGCTGGAATCGAGCAGCCACGCCTGGGTGTCGTCGGCCAGATACAGTTTGAGGTCGTCGCCGACGCGCGCCTTCAGCTCCGGCAATTCCACCGGGAAGGCCACCTCGATGCGCCGGAACAGATTCCGGTCCATCCAATCGGCGCTGGCGCAGAACACCTCGTGCGCGCCGTCGTTCTCGAACCAATAGACGCGTGAATGCTCCAGAAAGCGGCCGATGATCGAGCGCACCTTGATGCGATCGGAAACGCCGGCGACGCCCGGGCGCAGGCAGCAAACGCCGCGGACGATCAGATCGATGTCCACACCGGCGCGTGAAGCGCGATACAGCGCCTGGATCACGGTGGGCTCGGTGAGCGCGTTGAGCTTGGCGATGATGCGCGCCGGCCGGCCGCTGCGGGCGTGCAGCGCCTCGCGCTCGATCTTCACGAGCAGCGCATCGTGCAGGCTGAAGGGCGCATGCAGCAGCTTGCGCAGGCGCGGCACGCCGGTGAGCCCCGTCAGCTGCAGGAAAATGTCATGGATGTCCTCGCCGATCTGCTCATCGGCGGTCATCAGTCCATAGTCGGTGTACAGGCGCGCGGTCTTGGCGTGGTAGTTGCCGGTGCCCAGGTGGCAATAGCGGCGCAGGCCCTTGTCCTCGCGGCGCACCACCATCACCAGCTTGGCATGGGTCTTGAAGCCGAACACCCCGTACATCACATGCGCTCCCGCCTCCTGCAGCTTGGTGGCGAGTTCGATGTTGGCTTCCTCGTCGAAGCGCGCACGCAGTTCGATGATCACCGTGACGTCCTTGCCGGCCTGCGCGGCCTCGGCGAGCGCGCCGACGATGCTCGAGTCGCTGCCGGCGCGGTACAGGGTCTGCTTGATGGCCAACACCTGCGGGTCGGCGGCGGCCTGCTTGATGAAATCGGTGACCGGACCGAAGGCCTGGTAGGGATGGTGCAGCAGCACATCGCCGCCGCGCAGCGCCGCGAACAGATCGTTGCCGGTGCGCAGCCGCTCGGGGATGCCCGGGGTGAACGACGGATACTTGAGCTCGGTGCGGTCCACCAGATCATATACCGCCATCAAGCGGTTCAGATTGACGGGCCCCGCGACGCGGTACAGATCGTCGCCCGTGAGCCCGAACTGACTGAGCAGGTAGCTCAGGATCTCCTCGGGACAATCGTGCGCCGTTTCGAGCCGCACCGCGTCGCCGTAGCGGCGCGAGGCGAGCTCACCCTCCACCGCGCGCAGCAGATCGTCGACCTCTTCCTGTTCGACGAACAGGTCGCTGTTGCGGGTGACGCGAAACTGGTAGCAGCCGCGCACGTGCATGCCGGCGAACAGCTTGGACACGAAGGCCTCGACGATTGTGGCGAGAAACACGAACTGGCGGCTTCCCAGTTCATCCGGCAGGCGGATGAGCCGTGGCAACGAGCGCGGCGCCTGCACCACCGCGAGGCCGCTGTTGCGCCCGAAGCCGTCCTCGCCGTCCACCACCATGGCGAAATTCAGGCTCTTGTTGAGGATCTTGGGGAACGGCCTGGCCGGATCCAGGGCGAGCGGACTGAGCACCGGTTCGACCTCGCGGACGAAATAATCCGCCAGCCAGGCGGCCTGCGCCTCGGTCCAGGTGTCGGGCGAAACGAACACCACGCCGCTGCGGGCCAGTTCGGGCATGAGCACGTCGTTCAGCAATTGGTATTGTTCATCCACCAGCCGCACCGCACGCAGGCGGATGGCCTTGAGCTGCTCGGGCACCGACAATCCGTCGGGGCCGGACTGCACGGCGCCGGCCTCCAACAGCTCCTTGAGGCTGGCCACGCGGATCTCGAAGAATTCGTCGAGATTCGAGCACGAGATCCCGAGGAATTTGACGCGCTCGAGCAGCGGGATGCGCGGGTCCTTGGCCTGCTGCAGGACGCGCTGGTTGAACTCGAGAAACGAGAGTTCACGATTGATGTAAAGCTGCGGTACCTGAAGATCGGTGTCGTTCATGGGGCGAATCTGGCGGGCCGTTATGACACCATGATGACGGGTCGCCAACTGCGCGGCTAGTCAGGAACTTCAGGCTAGTTCATCCGGCGACCGGTTCACCCGGGTAAGACCGTCAGCGGTGGTAGATCCCCCCGAGCACCCGCGCGCCGCGCGCCCCGGTGACGCTCGCCAGGCTCGAACTGCCGCCCGCCAGGGTGCGCTTGGCGAACCAGGCAAAGGCGACGGCTTCGACATAGTCGGGATTGAGGCCCAGGGCTGCGGTGGTGGTGACCGGACGCGGCGCCAGCAGCTTCGACAGCGCGGCGAGCAGGCCGGCATTGTGCGCACCGCCGCCG
>Ga0302279_10000805_pt1 | contig 46260 bp, 41 predicted proteins | sample III_Bog_N3_3_FD_194541 | JGI IMG/M metagenome (GOLD analysis project Ga0302279, IMG submission 194541) | Peat permafrost microbial communities from Stordalen Mire near Abisko, Sweden - III_Bog_N3_3 | ecosystem: Environmental > Terrestrial > Soil > Wetlands > Peat | place: Sweden: Abisko... | reverse complement strand
CGCGGGTGCGGGTGCGCGCACGGCGGGCGGCGGCGGCGATGCGAAGACCGGCGCGGTGGCCGTGGTCCCGGGCTGGGCGGCGGCGTTGCGGCCCGGCGGATCGATGAGCAGCGTGTAGGAGCGGGTCAGGTGGCCGGTGGCCCACTGGAATTCGACGATCACGTCGATGAACGGCTCCTGCACGACCTTGTCGCTGGACAGCACCAGAACCGGCCGGCCATCCGCGCGGCGCGACAGCGTGACGCTGGCTCCGACGAGCACCGAGTTGTACTCGACGCCGGACGCCTTGAAGGCATCGGGCGAAGCCAGGCCCACGTGCAGGGAAGCCGCCTCGTCCGCGCTCAGGCTCGTCACCTCGATCTCGGCGCGCAGGGCCTCGCCCAGGACGGATTGCACGTTCACACGCCCCAGTCCCAGTGCCGAAGCACCGGTCGACAGGAGGATCAGGGCCGCAGCGGCCATGACGTTCAGCGCGCGACCAGTGGTGACCAACGAGCGATTCTTCAATTTGTATCCCGAATGCAAATTGGCGATCTCTGCAAGATCGCCTTGAATGACAGGTCTCTCGACGAGTTCATCGGTAACTGGCGCGGGCAATAAAGGCCCATGCCCTTCCGGGAAAAGACCATAGCACCAGCCAGATACGCTGACAAGCTCGTCCATAGAGCGCTCGCCGGCGGGAACTGCCTGCCGTTTGGCCAGAACCTCGTCCGAATATTCTCGCACTGCCGCACCGGATTACCCCAGCGCAGGCGCGCATTTTGCCTGTGCCGCGCGCGCCGCAAGCGGAGAGTTAACCCCGAAATACTCGAATAAGCCACGCGCGGGCGTATTTCCTGCACAAGTCAGGCACCGCAGTGGTAACAAGATATTTCGACCGCCTGATTTGGCGTGCACGCAACGATCGGGCGTCGTTGCGTGCCCCAAAACGCCCGCTGGCGTGGATTACTTGTCGAGAAGAATCCGCAGCATGCGGCGCAGCGGCTCGGCCGCGCCCCACAGCAATTGGTCGCCGATGGTGAATGCGCCGAGATATTCGGGGCCCATCGCGAGTTTGCGCAGGCGGCCGACGGGAATCGTCATCGTGCCGGTGACGGCCACCGGCGTCAGGTCGCGCAAGGTCGCTTCGCGATTATTCGGAACCACCTTGACCCACTCGTTGTCGGCCGCGATCAGGGCTTCGATGTCGGCCAGCGGCACGTCCTTGTTCAACTTCAAAGTGAGCGCCTGGCTGTGGCAACGCATCGCGCCGACGCGCACGCAGAAACCATCGACCGGCACCGCCGCGGTACCGAAACCCTCGCCCTGGCCGAGAATCTTGTTGGTCTCGGCCATGCCCTTCCATTCTTCCTTGGTCATGCCATTGCCCAGATCCTTGTCGATCCAGGGAATCAGCGAGCCGCCCAGAGGAACCCCGAAATTCTTCGTTTCCTCGGCGGACAGCGAACGCTGGGTCTGCGCGACCAGGCGATCGATTTCCAGGATGGCGCTCTTGGGGTCGTCCAGCAGCGAACGCACCGAGGCGTTGAGCGTGCCGTACTGGGTGAGCAGCTCGCGCATGTGCTGCGCGCCGCCGCCCGAGGCCGCCTGGTAGGTCTGCGTGCTCATCCACTCGACCAGGCCCGCCTTGTAGAGCGCACCCACGCCCATCAGCATGCAGCTGACGGTGCAGTTGCCGCCGATCCAGTTGCGACCGCCCTTGGCCAGCGCGTCCTTGATCACCGGCATGTTGACCGGATCGAGCACGATGACGGCGTCGTCCTTCATGCGCAGCGTGGACGCGGCGTCGATCCAGTGGCCGTTCCAGCCGGCGGCGCGCAGCTTGGGGAACACCTCGGTGGTGTAGTCGCCGCCCTGGCACGTGATGATGATCTCGCAGCGCTTGAGCGCCTCGATGTCGAAGGCGTCCTTCAACGTCGTCTCGTTCTTCGCCTGCGCCGGGGCCTTGCCGCCCACCGCGCTCGTGGAGAAGAACACCGGTTCGATCAGCGCGAAGTCGCCTTCGGCCTGCATCCGGTCCATCAGGACGGAGCCCACCATGCCGCGCCAGCCTACGAGTCCTACCAATGCCATGTCGTTCGCCTTATGCGTGCCCTGCACGCCTGAACTTGTCGATCACACGACCCCGTGGGGTCACCGCTTGTCCTGCTTCCCGCCCCGCGACTCACGTCGCCTGGTTTCATCTTGGGGAAGCAGGGGCGAAGCGAGTCGGAGCGTCAGCTCGTGGTTTTGGTAATCGTGGTAATCGTGCGAATGGCCGCGACGACGGCGTCGCCCATCTCGCGCGTGCCCACCGTGCGCGTGCCCGCGGACGCGATGTCCACGGTCCGCAGCCCGGATTCCAGCACCGAGCTCACCGCGGACTCGATTCGGTCGGCGGCGTCGGCTTGCTGGAGGGTGTAGCGGAGCATCATGGCGGCAGACAGTATTGTAGCCAAAGGATTGGCGATGCCCTTGCCGGCGATGTCCGGCGCGCTGCCGTGGCTGGGTTCGTACAGGCCCTTGTTGTTGGCGTCCAACGACGCCGACGGCAGCATGCCGATCGAGCCCGTGAGCATCGCGGCCTCGTCCGACAGGATGTCGCCGAACATGTTGCCGGTGACGACGACGTCCAGCTTCTTGGGCGCCTTGACGAGCTGCATCGCGGCGTTGTCCACGTACATGTGGTCGAGCTCGACGTCCGGATACTGCGCATGCACCTCGGTGACGACGTCGCGCCAGAACTGGAAGGTCTCCAGCACGTTGGCCTTGTCGACGCTGGTCACGCGCTTGCCGCGCTTGCGGGCGGCCTGGAAGGCCACGTGCGCGATGCGCTCGATCTCGGGACGGCTGTAGCGCATCGTGTCGAACGCTTCGTCGGCGCCGGGGAAGTGGCCGTCGACCGCGGTGCGGCGGCCGCGCGGCTGGCCGAAGTAGATGTCGCCGGTGAGCTCGCGGATGATCAGGATGTCCAGGCCCGACACCAGCTCCGGCTTCAGGCTGGAGGCGTGCGTGAGCTGCGGATGGCAGATCGCCGGACGCAGGTTGGCGAACAGCTGCAGGTTCTTGCGCAGGCCCAGGATCGCCTGCTCGGGACGCAGGTGGCGCTCGAGCTTGTCGTACTTGTAGTCGCCCACCGCGCCGAACAGCACCGCGTCGGCGGCCTTGGCGAGGTTGAGCGTGGATTCGGGCAGCGGATGGCCGTGGTTGGCGTAGGCCGTGCCGCCGACGTCGGCGAACTCGGTCTCGAAGGGCAGCTCGAGGGCGTGCAGCACCTTGACGGCTTCCGCGATGATCTCGTGGCCGATGCCGTCGCCGGGGAGGATTGCGATCTTCATGTCAGTGCGTGGGAGTGGTGTCTGAGGGAGCGCGCCCGTCGTCTGTCAGCGGCGCGGAGGAAGAAGTGTCGGCCAGCCAATGCGACAACGTGTGTTCGCAGGTCTTGAGCACGACGTAGGCCAGCATCGCGAGGTAGCCGTCGGCGACCAGTTGCAGCAACTGCAGCGCACCGCCGTCGACGAGCGCCATGACGCCGTTGTCGAGGATCAGCTCGGCGTTCGCGCGCAGCAGGTGCAGCAGGTTCAGCGTGACCATGCCGAAGCAGAAAAAAGCCAGGCCCATCACGATGAACGTCAGCCAGGGGCGCGTCAGCACGACGCGCTGGAAATGGCGTCGGAACTGCAGCGCGCGCGGCCAGGCCATGGCGTTCAGCCCGCCAGCCGATTGGCCAGCCAGGGCATCCTGGCGAGGCGCTCGGCTTCGTAGGCGCGGATCTTGTCGGCATGGCGCAGCGTCAGGCCGATGTCGTCGAAGCCGTTGACCAGGCAGTACTTGCGGAACGACTGCACGTCGAACGCGATCTCCACGCCATCGGGCTTGACGACCACCTGGCGCGGCAGGTCGACGGTCAGGCGATAGCCGGGAAAGGCCGCGACCTCGTCGAACAGCTGCGCGATCACCGACTCGGGCAGCACGATGGGCAGCAGGCCGCTCTTGAAGCAGTTGGTGAAGAAGATGTCGGCGTAGCTGGGCGCGAGAATCGCGCGAAAGCCGTACTGGTCGAGCGCCCACGGCGCGTGCTCGCGACTGGAGCCGCAGCCGAAGTTGCGCCGCGCCAGCAGCACCGACGCGCCCTGGTAGCGAGGCTGGTTCAGCACGAAGTCGGGATTGGGCTTGCGCGAGGCCGGATCCTGTCCGGGCTCGCCCGGATCCAGGTAGCGCCACTCGTCGAACAGGTTGGTGCCGAAGCCGGTGCGCTTGATCGACTTCAGGAATTGCTTGGGAATGATCGCGTCGGTGTCGACGTTCTCGCGGTCCATCGGGGCGACGAGGCCGGTGTGCAGGGTGAAGGCTTGCATGGGATGTCGTCCTTGTTCAAATGAAACGGCGAGCGTCGACGAAGTGGCCGTGCAACGCAGCGGCCGCCGCCATCGCCGGGCTGACCAGGTGCGTGCGTCCGCCCGCGCCCTGCCGTCCCTCGAAATTGCGGTTGCTGGTCGAAGCGCAGCGCTCGCCCGGTTCGAGTCGGTCGGCGTTCATCGCCAGGCACATCGAGCAACCGGCTTCGCGCCACTCGAAGCCCGCGCCGATGAAGACCGCGTCGAGCCCTTCGCGCTCGGCCTGCTCCTTGACCAGGCCGGAGCCCGGCACCACCAGCGCCAGCCGCACGTTGGACGCGATTCGGCCGCCGATGCGGCGCACGACGGCCGCGGCCTCGCGCAGGTCCTCGATGCGGCTGTTGGTGCACGAGCCGATGAAGACCTTGTCGATGTGGATGTCGGCGATGGCCTTGTTGGGCTCCAGCGCCATGTAGGTCAGCGCGCGTTCCATCGCGCCGCGGCGCACCGAGTCCTTCTCGCGCTCTGGATCGGGCACGCGATCCTCGATCGACAGCACCATCTCGGGCGAGGTGCCCCAGGTGACCTGCGGGCGGATGGCGGCGGCGTCGAGCTCGACGACGCGGTCGAAATGCGCGCCGGCGTCCGAATGCAGGTTGCGCCACAGCGCCACGGCCTGATCCCATTCGACGCCCGCGGGCGAGAACGGACGGCCCTTGACGTAGGCGAGCGTGGCGTCGTCCACCGCCACCAGGCCGGCGCGCGCGCCGGCCTCGATGGCCATGTTGCACACCGTCATGCGCCCTTCCATCGACAGCGCGCGGATGGCCGAGCCGCCGAACTCGATGGTGTAGCCGGTACCCCCGGCCGTACCGATCCTGCCGATGATGGCCAGCACGATGTCCTTGGCGCTGCAGCCGCGCGGCAGCGTGCCTTCGACGCGCACCAGCATGTTCCTGGCCTTCTTGGCCAGCAGCGTCTGCGTGGCCATCACGTGCTCGACCTCGCTGGTGCCGATGCCGTGCGCCAGCGCGCCGAACGCGCCGTGCGTGGAGGTGTGGCTGTCGCCGCAGACCACCGTCATGCCGGGCAGCGTGGCGCCCTGCTCCGGCCCGATCACGTGCACGATGCCCTGGCGCTTGTCGTTCATCTTGAACTGCGTCACGCCCAGGCGGTCGCAGTTGGCGTCCAGCGTGTCGACCTGCAGGCGCGAGGTCGGGTCGGCGATGCCGCCGCGGCGGTCGGTGGTGGGCACGTTGTGGTCGCTCACCGCCAGGTTCGCCGACAGGCGCCACAGCTTGCGCCCGGCAATGCCCAGGCCCTCGAATGCCTGCGGGCTGGTGACCTCGTGCAGCAGGTGGCGGTCGATGTACAGCACCGAAGTGCCGTCTTCCTCGGTGTGCAGGACGTGGTCGTCCCAGAGCTTGTCGTAGAGGGTGCGTGCGGTCATGGCGTGGCCTTTTCAACGGCGGAGGTCTCGCGCGCGCGCGGCGCGGCGGGCGCGACGGCGGCAGGAGCGGAAGGCGGACACAGCGCGTCGACGAAGCGCTGCACGGCGGCGGGCAGCGAGTCGCTTGCGCGGGTGGCCAGGAGATAGTCGCGATGGGCCCAGGCTTCCTCGAGCCTGAGCACCTTGATGTCGAACAGCCTGGAGAAGCGCGCGGCGCTGCCGGCCGGCAGCACGGCCACGCCGAGCCCGGCGGCGACAAGCTGCGCGATCGCGTCGAAGCCGCGCACCTGCAGGCGCGCGTTGAGCGTGCGGCCGCGCTCGAGCGCCGACTTCATCATCAGCTCGTGCGCGGAGGCGCCCACGTGCAGGCCGACGATGTCGAAGTCGAGCAAGGCATCGAAGGGCACCGCGTCGCGGCGCGCCAGCACATGGTCGGCGGGCACGATCGCGGCCAGCATGCCGGTGTTGTAGTGGCGCGTGGACAGGCGCGCATCGGCGGCGGGCCCGACAAAGATGCCGACATCGGCCCGGCCTTCGGCCACGGCCTGCATCACGTCGGCGCTGGTCTGGTCCTCCAGGCTCACGCGGATGCCCGGATGCGCGCGCGCGAAGGCGGCCAGGTCGGCCGGCAGGCATTCGGAGATCGCGGCGGCGTTGGCGACGACGCGCAGGTGGCCCTTGATGCCGCGCGAGAACTCGACGACCTCGCTCTCGAGCGCGTGCAGCGACGCATTGAGCGTGCGGATGTGGCGCACCAGCGCGCGGCCGGCCTCGGTGAGATCGACGCCGCGGGCGCGCCGGTCGAACAGCCCGACGCCCAGGCGCGCCTCGAGGTCGGACAGGCGCTTGCTGGCCGCGGCCAGCGCCAGGTGCTCGCGCTCGGCGCCGCGCGTGATGCTGCGCGTCTCGGCGATGGCCAGGACGAGATTGAGCGTGACGAGGTCGAAGCGCATGGCTGGTCTTTGGAAGCTGACTTGGAGACTGCGGGAAGTCGGCCGGGACTGACGCGGCTCAGCCCGAAACGACGGTCTCACATCGGTGAACGTGGGCCATCGATCGGTCCGGAAGCGCCGGGTGGGTGTTCCGGGTCGCCGAGCCGCTATGGCAATGATGCGCGAAGGGTCGGCGAAGTGCGCATGGCTGTGATGAATTAAGCCTTCTTCTGCAGCGAAGTCTAATGGTACTTTGTTGGGGTTTGGGTGTCGAGGGGCTTTGCTTTGGCCTTGGCTTGCGGGCTTGCGAGCTGTTGCGTGGCGGCTGGCAGGCTGTTGCGTGCCGGTTTGGTCTGAGCAGGGGTCGGTGGGGGACTCTGATTGGCGAGGTTAAGGAAGGAATTGGCCCGCAGGGCCAAGGAGGGACAGGAGCCAATCAGAGTCCCCCACCGACCCCCGCTCAGACCAAGCTAGCACGCAACGGCTCGCCAACAAACGACAAAGCCCGCCGAAGCGGGCCTTGCAGCAAACGAAGCGGGGAAACTCAGGCCGCCTTGGCCGCCCGCAACTTCAGCGAGAAATCGCGCAGCGCCTCGATGCCCGATTCCTCGGCCTGCTTGCACCAGGCCTGCAGGTCGGCGACGGCCTGTTCGGCCGACACGTTGGTGCGCGTCCACAGCGCTCGCAGTTCTTCGCGCATCGCCACCAGCTTGCCGAGCCTCTCGGACGTGGCCGCTGCATCGGCGACCTGGGCTTGCAGGTGGCCGGGGATCTTCTCGACGTCGCGGTGCAGCCAGCGGCGGGCCACGCGCAGGTTGATGCCCTGCGGCGTGTGCTCGGCACCCTTGTTCTTCAGCGCGGCCAGTTCGGCGGCGCAAGCGCGGCGCAGTTCGCGGGCGTACTTGGCCATCACTTCGTAGCGGTTGGCGATGATGGCTTCCAGCGTCTCGTTGTCGGCCACGGCCCGCACGTTGCCGGTCTTCATCTGCGGCGCGACCTTGCGGACCTTGGCCCAGCCGACCATCTCCATCGCGCGGATATAGCCCCAGGCGATGTCGAATTCGTACGGCTTGACCGACAGCTTGGCCGAGGTCGGGTAGGTGTGGTGGTTGTTGTGCAGTTCTTCGCCGCCGATGATGATGCCCCAGGGCATCACGTTGCGCGAGGCGTCCGCCGCCTCGAAGTTGCGATAGCCCCAGTAGTGGCCGATGCCGTTGATGATGCCGGCGGCGGTGATCGGGATCCACAGCATCTGGACGGCCCAGATGGTGGCGCCCGCGGCACCGAACAGCGCGAGGTCGATGATCATCATCAGCGCGACGCCCTGCCACTGGAAGCGGCTGTACAGATTGCGCTCCATCCAGTCGTCCGGCGTGCCGTGGCCGAACTTGGAGATGGTTTCCTTGTTCTTGGACTCGGCGCGATACAGCTCGGCGCCGCGCAGCAGCACCGTCTTGATGCCGCGCGTGACCGGGCTGTGCGGGTCGTCGACCGTCTCGCACTTGGCGTGGTGCTTGCGGTGGATGGCGGCCCATTCCTTGGTGACCATGCCGGTGGTCATCCACAGCCAGAAACGGAAGAAGTGCGACGGGATCGGTCCCAGGTCCAGCGCGCGGTGCGCCTGGCAGCGGTGCAGGAAGATGGTGACGGCGGCGATCGTCACGTGCGTCATGAGCAGCGTGAAGATGACCATCTGCCACCAGGCGGCGTGCAGCAGCCCGTTAGAGAAGAAGTCCACGAACACGTTCACCAAACTCTGGATCGCTTCCATTGCCTACCTGTAGATGCCCGGAAAAGCGGGCGAGTGCCCAATTGTAGGGGGCCGCGCTGCGTCGCGGACACCAAAATGCGCTACGGACCCGGCCCATTCCCGGTCTTGGCGTCATTCTTCGAGGATTCCCGACGGCGAAAGTTCTGCTCGGCAGCGACCTTTCGTGCAGGATTTTCGAATTGTCGAGAAAATCAGTGCGGATTCTGGCCGTTCCGCCAGGCAGACGTCCAGCTCTTCAGGCTTTCTGCCAGGCAGCCGCAAAGAAGCCGTCCATGCCGTGCGCATGCGGCCAGCTGCGCATGTAGCCGTTCGCATTCAGCTCCTGGGCGCGCTCCACGCCGGCCGCCGCCAGCAGTTCGCCTGCGTCGAGCAGCCTGAACTCCGGATGCGCCGCCGAGAACGCCTCGGCGATCGCCTCGTCCTCGCGGCGCAGCGGGCTGCAGGTCGCGTAGACCAGGCGGCCACCGGACTTCAGCAGCCGGCAGGCGCTCTCGAGGATCTTGGCCTGCAGTTCGCACAGCTCATCGATGGCCTTGGCCGAAAGACGCCACTTCAGGTCGGGATTGCGCCGCAGCGTGCCCAGGCCGGAGCACGGCGCGTCGACCAGCACGCGGTCGATCTTGCCGGCCAGGCGCTTGACGCGGTCGTCGCGCTCGTTGGTGAGCTGTGCCGGATGCACGTTGGACAGCCCGCTGCGCGCCAGCCGCGGCTTGAGCTTGTCCAGGCGGTGGCCGTTGACGTCGAACGCGTAGAGGCGACCCGTGGAACGCATCGCGGCGCCGAGCGCCAGCGTCTTGCCGCCGGCGCCGGCGCAGAAGTCGACCACCATCTCGCCGCGCTTGGGCGAAACCATCGCCGCCAGCAACTGGCTGCCCTCGTCCTGCACCTCGACGTCGCCGCGCAGGAACACGTCGGTCTTCTGCAGTGCCGGCTTGCCGTCCACGCGCAGGCCCCACGGCGAATACGGCGTCGCAAGCGATTCGATGCCCGCCTCGCGCAGCTGCGCCTGGGCCTTGTCGCGGTTGGTCTTGAGCAGGTTGACGCGCAGGTCCAGCGGCGCGCTGGCGGACATGGACGCGACGAACTTCCAGAAGCCCTCGTCGTCGAGGTCGTTCTTGAGCGCGCCGGCCAGCCAGTCGGGCATGTTGTGGCGCAGCTTCTCGGAGAACGCGTTGCGGTCGATGGCGCGCACGCCGTTGAGCCACTGCTGCTCGTGCGCGCCCATGCCGCCGCGGATCAGCGACTCGTTGCCCTGCCAGGCCAGGATTGCCAGCCGGCGCTCCAGCGCGCCGCTGCCGCTTTGCGCCAGGTGCTGGAACAGCAGGCGCTGGCGCAGCACGGCGTAGGCCGTCTCTGCCAGCGCGTGGCGCTCGCGCGGACCCAGCTCGCGGTTCTTGCGGAAGAAGTTCGAGACGACGACGTCCGCGGGCATGTCGAGCTTGCCGACCTCGCGCAGCAGTTCGGTGGCGATGTCAAGGAGGGCGTTCGGATGCATGGCGGAAAGTCTTTCGCGGTTATCGCTGAAATGAAGCCCGAACGGCGCCGGATGCGCCGCAGGAGCGGGGAAATCTCTCTTCGAGCACAGGCGCTCGCGCGTCCGGGCGGGGAAAACTGCTCAGGCGAACCAGCCCTGGGGCTCGGCGCGCGAGTGCGTCACGCGGCCGTCCTTCAAACTCAGCTCGCCCTTGACGAACCAGCCCACCGCGCGCGGATAGAGCTCGTGCTCGGCCGCCAGCACGCGCCGGGCCAGCGTCGTCTCGTCGTCTTCGGGCAGCACCGGCACCACCGCCTGCGCGACGATGGGCCCGTGGTCCAGCTCGGCGCTGACGAAGTGCACAGTGGCGCCAGCGACCTTGCAGCCTTCTTCGATCGCCCGGCGATGCGTGTTCAACCCGGTGAACGACGGCAGCAACGACGGGTGGACGTTGAGCATGCGCCCTTCGTAGCGTGCAACGAAACCCGGCGTGAGGATGCGCATGAAGCCCGCCAGCACGACGAGGTCGGGAGCGTGTCGGTCGATCGTCTCGGCCAGTGCCGCGTCGAACGACTCCCGGTCGGCGAACGCCTTGTGGTCGAGAACGTCGGTGGCGATGCCCTTGGCCTGAGCGGATTGCAGGCCGCGCGCCTCGGCGCGATTGCTGATCACCGCAACCACACGGCCGGGCCAGTCCTGCGCCTCGGACGCGCGCACGATCGCATCGAGGTTCGAGCCCTGACCCGAGATCAGGACCACTATTCTTTTCATAACCCACGATTATAAGGGAGAACCCGCAAGAATTGGCGCCATTCCGGGCGGCCGCGCGGGTGGCCGGGGAATGGCATGGCTCACTACAATCGCCGCTCCCCCGCGCTCACCCGCGCGCCATGAGAGATCCCATGCGAGCCCGCGTCCTGTCCGGCATGCGCCCCACCGGCGCCTTGCACCTCGGCCACTACCACGGCGCCCTGAAGAACTGGGTGCGCCTGCAGCACGAGTACGACAGCTTCTTCTTCGTGGCCGACTGGCACGCGCTGACCACGCACTACCAGGATCGCGAGGTCATCGAGCGCAACGTCTACGACATGGTGATCGACTGGATCGCCGCCGGCCTCGACCCCGACCTGTGCACGATCTTCATCCAGAGCCGCCTGCCCGAGCATGCCGAGCTGTTCACGCTGCTGGCGATGTCCACGCCGCTGGGCTGGCTCGAGCGCGTGCCCACCTACAAGGACCAGATCCAGCACCTGAAGGAGCGCGACCTGGCCACCTACGGCTTTCTCGGCTACCCGTTGCTGCAGGCGGCCGACATCCTGATCTACAAGGCCGCCTGGGTGCCGGTGGGCGAGGACCAGGACTCCCACGTCGAGCTCACGCGCGAGGTCGCGCGCCGCTTCAACCACCTGCATGGCCGCGACGTGCTGCACGAGCCGCAGGCGCTGCACACCGAAGTCACCCGCCTGCCCGGCCTCGACGGCCGCAAGATGAGCAAGAGCTACGACAACGCGATCGCGATGCGCGAGGAGCCGGCGCAGGTGCAAGCCAGGATCCGCCAGATGCCCACCGACCCGCAGCGGGTGCGCCGCAGCGATGCCGGCGACCCGGCGCGGTGCCCGGTCTGGCAGTTCCACAAGGTCTATTCCGACGCCGCCACCCAGGCCTGGGCCAGCACCGGCTGCACGACCGCCGGCATCGGCTGCCTGGACTGCAAGCAGCCCGTCATCGACGCCATCCTGCGCGAACAGCAGCCCTGGCGCGAGCGCGCCGAGCAATACCTGGCCAACCCGAAGCAGGTGCACTGGATCGTCGAGATGGGTACCGAGCGCGCGCGAACGGTGGCGCGCCAGACGATGAAGGACGTGCGCGACGCCATGGGACTCTCGTATTGACCGCCGCAACCGATCCGAACGCCATGGCCGGCATCCACATCACCGACATCGAGACCTCGATCAACTGGTGGCGCGCGCGCCACCCGTCGCACGACGGCATCACCGCATGCCCCGAAGTGCTGGCGCTGGCCGAGGTGTACGCGCTGATGGTGTACTACCGCGAGCACGAGGCCGACGAGGCCACGTTGCCCCAGCTCGCCCGCACCGCCTGGCTCGCGTGGTACGCCTCGACGCCCGACGCGCCCTGCATCGCGATCTGCTCCACCTCTCAGGGCGACGCGCTGTGCAAGGGCTGCGGCCGCACCTTCGAGGAAGTGCAGCACTGGACGGCGATGACGCCAGGCCAGAAGCGCGGCGTCTGGCGGCGCATCACGCTGGAGGCCAAGGCCTGGCGCTTCAACAAGTACGCGGAGCGCGCCGGCCGGGCCACCGGCGAGGATCATCCGGATCCCGCGGAACTCGACGCGACGGCGCCAGCCCGACAGTGAGCGCCTGCGATGCCCGCGGGAGCAGGCGTCGTGATGTTCAATTTATTCACATGCTGCCCTCCAGCCGTCCGTACGGGCTGGGGTATGCGGCCACCGGCATCGCAAGAGTCAAAAAAACCGGACTTTTGTCTCCGCGATCTGTGAAGTTTCAATTCATTCCGCCGAATAGATAGCTGTCTGCTGGCTTGCACCGCAACACAGGCTCGCTCCCGCCCGAAAGAACCACTGTGTCCGACGTCAATCCTCATTACCTCGACCACGTCGTCAAGCTGTCGGAGACCTCCGACATCGAGGCGAGCGAGGACATCGTGTCCGGCACGGGCATGAAGCTGCTCGCCAAGGGCACGAAGATCGACGCCCGCGCCCGGGAGCGCCTGCTCGAGTTCCGCCTGACCAAGCCCCTCGAGAACATGATGCGCGTGGTCGGCGGCACCGACCCCGCCGAGTTCCATCCGCTGGCCGAGCAACTGCTGGAGCGCCACGCGTTGCTGCGCGGCATCTGCTCGACGGTTCCCGGGTTCGATCCGATCGCCGTGCTCAAGGGGCTGACGCTGTCGGACAACGTGCAGTCGCTGCTGAGCGTGTACGCCGGCCAGGCCACCAGCAAGCTGGAACACGCCGTCGGCGTCGCGGTGATCACCTCGGCGCTGGGCGGCAGCGTGAACGCGAACCCGGCCGACACGGCCTCGCTGGCCACGGCCGCCCTGGCGCACGATGTCGGCGAGCTCTACATCGACCCCGCCTTCCTCAGCCGCGGCGTGAAGCTGACGCCCCAGCAGTGGAAGCACATCGCCACGCATCCGATCATCGGCTCGCATGTGCTGAGCGCGATGCCCGGCGCCGGCCCGCGCATCGCCAGCGTCGTGATGGCGCACCACGAGCGGCTCGACGGCTTCGGCTACCCGCACGGCACACTGGGCACCAGCCTGTCGATGGCCGGCCAGATGCTGGCGGTGGCCGAAATGCTGATGGGCCTGATGGAATCGGGCTCGCACCACGGGCAGCGCGCAGCGGTGGCGATGCGGCTGGTGCCGGGGGAGTTCCACCGCCGCTTCATCGACCGCGTGATGCAGGGCGCGGCCATCGAAGGCGAGAAAATCGATCCCGATCCGAAGACGCTGGACGTCGGCGCGCTCGCGACGCGCGTCAGCGGCCTGGCCGCCACCATGGTCCACGTGCGGCAGGAACGCCAGGAACTGGAGCCGGAGATGGCCAAGTTCGGCGCGCCGCTGCGCGCGCTGGTGGCGCACGCGTTGACGCGCTGGGACCGCATCGGCATCGCGTTCTCGAGCACCGGGCTCGACCTGGTGACCGACGAGCGCCTGCAGGAAGTGCTCGGTGCCATGAGCACGACCGAGCTCAACGAAGTGAGCATCGTGCTGCGCGAGCTCGAATGGCGGCTGAGCGAACTCGACCGCGCGCTGCAGATCCGAAGCGAGCTGTTCAGCCCGGGCGACGCGCGCCGCATCCAGCAGTTGATCGACGACGCGCGCGAGCCGATGCTGGTGGCGTCGATGACCGCTGCGGTGAGCTAAGCGCGCGCGCCGGCCGGCAGGCTGATCACGAAGCAGCCGCCGCCTTCGGGTGGACGCACGCAGCGAATGCGGCCATGGTGCCGCTCGACGATCTGGCGCACCAGCGCGAGCCCGAGCCCCACGCCGCCGGCGCGCTCGGCGTGGCCGGGCAGGCGGAAGAACGGCTCGAAGATGCGCTCGCGATAAGACTCCGGCACGCCCGGGCCGTTGTCAGAGACCCGGATCTCGATGCCGGCAGCCGCCTTGTCCTCGAGATCGACGCGGATCTGGCCGCCGCCATAACGGCGCGCGTTCTCCAGCAGGTTGCGCAGCGCGCGGCGCAGCAGGCGTTCCTCGCCGTGCACGCAGGCGGCGGCGCCGTCGACGCTGGCATCGACGCGCGCGCCCTCCTCCACGGCCAGCGCCAGCAGGTCGACGCTCTCGAGCTGATCGGGCGCCGGCGCGGCCTCGAGGCGGCTGGCCAGCAGCACCTCGTCGACCAGGCCGTCGAGCTCGGCGATGTCGGTGTTGATCTCCGAGCGCAGGTGATCGCGCTCGCGTTCGTCGGGCGCCGCATCCGACAGCAGCGAGGTCGCCATCTTCAGGCGCGCCAGCGGCGAGCGCAGTTCGTGGCTGGCGTTGGCCAGCAGGCTCTTGTGCGAGCGCACCAGCGCCTCGATGCGCTCGGCGGCCAGGTTGAAGCTGGTGGCCAGCGTGGCGACCTCGTCGCGCCCTTCCACCGGCACGCGGCGATCCAGCGCGCCCTGGCCGAAGGCCTCGACGCCGCGCTTGAGCGTCTCCAGGCGCCGCGTCAGCCGGCGCACGAACGGGTAGGCGCCCAGCGCGATGGCCAGGAACAGCACGACCACCAGCGTCAGCAGGCCCAGGCCGGGCGACAGGCCGCGCGGGATCAGCGCCGGGAACAGGAAGACCGGCGGGCCGCGGTCGCTCGCCTGCGGGTGGTGGTCGGTCCCGAAGCTGCCGATGTCCTCGTCCGGCGGCACCGACGGGTCGCCGCTGGGCAGCGGCTTGAGCATGTTGGGCCGCATCACGAACAGCGAACGGCCGTCGTCCAGCTTGATCTGGTAGATCGCCGCGTGCATCAGCTGCTTGTCGCCTTCACGGCGCTCGAACGAATCGGACGCGGCGATGCGGTGGCCCTGCTCGTCTTGCAGCGCCATCGGCACGCGCAGGCGCTGCGACCAGTCGCGCAAGGCCTCGGACTGCACCTCGGGCGGCGCGCTGGCCGACGGCAGCGAGCGCTGGATCAGGTCGCCCCACGCGGCGATGCGCTCGGTCATCGCGGCCTGGTTGCGCACGCGCTCCTGGTCGAGGTGGCGTTGGAACAGCCAGCCCGACGCGCCGGCGAACAAGGCCAGCGCGACGATCACCGTGAGCCAGATGCGCAGATAGAGCGAACGCAAGACGAACCTTCAGCGGAGTTCAAAACGAAACAGCGCCGGCATGCCGACGCTGAGCGCGGGAGACAGCCCTGGATTCTTACGCGTCTTGCTTGCGCGCGAAAAGATAGCCGGAGCCTCGAACGGTCAGGACACGCTTGGGATTCTTGGCATCTTCCTCGATCACGCTGCGGATGCGCGAGATGTGCACGTCGATCGAGCGGTCGAAGGCTTCGAGCGGATGGCCCTTGAGCGCGTCCATGATCTGGTCGCGGCTGAGCACGCGGCCGGGGCTGCGCGCCAGCACCACCAGCAGGTCGAACTGGTGGCTGGTGAGGTCGCAGCGCACGCCGTCCAGGCGCGCCTCGTGGGCGCCCAGGTCGATCTCGAGCTTGCCAAAGCGCAGCACTTCCTCGTTGACCGGCTCGGGGCTCGCGCGGCGCAGCAGCGCCTTGACGCGGGCGAGCAGTTCGCGCGGCTCGAAGGGCTTGGGCAGGTAGTCGTCGGCGCCGAGCTCCAGGCCCACGATGCGGTCGGTGGGCTCGCCGCGCGCGGTCAGCATCATCAGCGGCAGGCGGCGCGTGGCCGGCTGGCCGCGCAGCTCGCGCGTGAAATCGAGGCCGTCGCCATCGGGCAGCATCAGGTCGAGCACCAGCGCGTCATACGAGCCGGCGGCCAGCCGCATGCGGCCGTCCGCCAGCGTGCCGGCGGTATCGACGTCGAAGCCCTGCGTGCGCAGGTAGTCGCCGACCATGCGCGTCAGGCGCGCATCGTCGTCGATCAGCAAAAGGTGCGGATTGGTCATGGAAGAGTGGGCGTTCCGCGATGAGGAAGCAACAGGGCGGGCGCCCTGCGCGGACGGAGCGTAACCGATCGAGTCGAAGGATGTCATCGGGGTCGGATTTTTCAGAGCGCGGCGGAGGCCGCATGCGGGTGATGGAAGGGGACGAACGGGTGCGGCCCGTCGGTCAGCTCGCCGGCGATGGCCTGGCGCTGCTGCGCGTTCAGCACCATGCCGACGTCGATCAAGGCCTGCGTGGCGCGGCGCGATTCGGCGTCGCGGCGCCGTTCGATGCGGGCACGCACCGCTTCGACGGCCACGGCATCGACCGTGGGCTGCGCGAACAGTCGCGCCATCTGCTCGCGGTCGCCGCGTTCGGCGGCACGCGCCTGGCGCAGTTCGACATCGGCAGTGTCGAAGATCTGGTGCGCCTGCGCGCGTTGCGTCGGCGAGGCCTGGGCCTGGTCGAGCAACTGGTCCAGCAGCGGACCGCGAGGCACCAGCGGGCCATGTTCGGGCGCCAAGCCGTCGGTCGCCGCCCAGGCGGCCAGCCCGGCGCCGCTGGCCAGGGCCACGCCCACCGCGAACAGGAACGCACGCACCGGCCGGCGCGGCGCAGGGCGGCCGGGCTCATCGGAAGGCGTCGGATTGCGAGGCATTGAAAGCCCATCGTGCCCGGCCGTGGTCAACAGGGCTTGCGCAGGGGGTAAAGATCTGTGAACACGGCGCGTCAGTCATGCGAGGGATCCTGGGTGAACACGCACGCCTGAGATACCCTCGAAGCACTTCCACTCGACCATTGACCGATGGCCTGGCACGCCCGACTGAACCTGGACTACCGCGCCGACGACGCCACCGGCGGCACGCGGCTCGACTTCCGCCACGACGGCCCGCTGCGCGTGCTCAAGAGCCTGTTTCCCGAGGGGCCGGCGGTCTGCCACACGGTGATCGTCCATCCGCCCGGCGGCATCGTCGGCGGCGACACGCTGAGCGTCGACCTGGCACTGGCCGAAGGCGCGCACGCGCTGGTCACGACGCCCGGCGCAACGCGCTTCTACCGCAGCGGCGGCGAACGCGCCGCGCAGGCGATCGCTGCCCGCGTCGCGGCCGGCGGCCGCCTCGAATGGCTGCCGCTCGAGACGCTGGTGCATTCCGGCGCCCATGCCGACAACCGCATGCGCTTCGAGCTCGCGCCCGGTGCCCAGATGTTCGGCTGGGACTGCGTCGCCCTCGGACTGCCGGCCGCCGACGCGCCGTTCGTGGCGGGTGACTATCGCCACGACATCGCGGTCGGACCGCGCTGGCTGGAACGCGGCCGCACGTCGGCAAGCGATGTTGCGCTGTTGGATGGGCCTTGCGGCTGGGCCGGGCATCGCGCGCTGGGCACGCTGTGGTTCGCTGCCGGCTCTGCGTTGGACGATGTGCGGCGCGACGCGTTGCTGGACGCGGCTCGCGAGATCGCCGGCAGCCATGCGCTCGCGGCCACCGCGGGTGCCACGGCCCCGCAGCCCGACGTCGTCACGCTGCGCGTGCTGGCGCCGCGCGTGGAGCCCGTGTTCGAGTTGATGACCAGCGTGTGGCGCGCCTGGCGCGCGCTGGCGTGGGCGCGCCAGGCGTGCGCGCCGCGCGTGTGGCGAACCTGACCAGGAGGAATCGCGGAGCACGATCCCCGAGGGGTCCGGCAGGCCAGCGGTGGCAACTCCGGGTCAGACCGACATCAGCGTGCGCACGCCATCCGACTCCATCGCAGAGCCCGCCCCACGCGCCACCACCACGCCGCGCTCCATCACGACGTAGGCATCGGCCAGCTCCGCGGCGAAATCGTAGAACTGCTCGACCAGCACGATGGCCATGGTCTTGCGGTCGGCCAGCTTGCGGATGACGCGGCCGATGTCCTTGATGACGGACGGCTGGATGCCTTCGGTGGGCTCGTCCAGCAGCAGCAGGCGCGGCCCGGGCGCGAGCGCGCGCGCGATCGCCAGCTGCTGCTGCTGGCCGCCCGACAGGTCGCCGCCGCGGCGGTTCTTCATCTGCGCCAGCACGGGAAACAGCTCGAACAACTCGGCCGGCACGTCGCTGCCCGCCGGCATGGACGCCAGGCCCATGCGCAGGTTGTCCATGACCGTGAGGCGCCCGAAGATCTCGCGGCCCTGCGGCACGTAGCCGACGCCGTGGCGCACACGCTCGTACGGCGCCATGCCGGCCAGGTCCTTGTCGCCGAGCCGGATCGTGCCGGTGCGCGTGGGCACCACGCCCATCAGGCTCTTGAGCAGCGTCGTCTTGCCCACGCCATTGCGCCCGAGCACCACGGTGACCTCGCCCACCTTGGCCTGCAAGGCGACGTCGCGCAGGATGTGCGAGCCGCCGTAGTACTGGTTCAGATTCTCGACCTGCAGCATGTCTTCCTATCTCCCGAGATAGACGTCGATCACTTGCGCGTTCGACTGCACCTCGGCGAGCGTGCCCTCGGCCAGCACCGATCCTTCATGCAGCACGGTCACCTTGCGATGGCCCTGCGTGAGCATGTCGACGAACTTCATGTCGTGCTCGACGACCACCAGCGAGTGCTTGCCCACCAGCGTCAGGAAAAGCTCGGCGGTGCGCTCGGTCTCCTCGTCGGTCATGCCGGCGACGGGCTCGTCCAGCAGCAGCAGCACGGGCTCCTGCGCGAGCAGCATGCCGATCTCCAGCCACTGCTTCTGGCCGTGCGACAGCAGGCCTGCAATGCGATGCGCCTCGGGCAGCAGGTGCACCAGTTGCAGGATCTCGGCGATGCGCTCGCGCTGCAACGGCGACTGGCGGGCGAACAGCGCCGCGCGCACGCCGCGGTCGTTCTGCAGCGCGAGCTCGAGGTTCTCGAACACCGAAAGCTCTTCGTAGACGGTGGGCTTCTGGAACTTGCGGCAGATGCCCGCGCGCACGATCTGCGGCTCGCGCAGGCGCAGCAGGTCGATGTTGGAGCCGAAGTGGGCGTGGCCGGAATCGGGCCGCGTCTTGCCGGTGATCACGTCCATCATCGTCGTCTTGCCGGCGCCGTTGGGCCCGATGATGCAGCGCAGCTCGCCCACGTCGATCGCCAGCGACAGGTTGTTCAGCGCCTTGAAGCCGTCGAAGCTGACGCTGATCTCGTCCAGGTACAGCGCGACGCCGTGCGCGAAGTCGGGCTTGGCGCCATGCATCAGGCGGCCGAAGCTGGCACCACCAGCCGGCGACGCCGCCTGCTGGTGGTGCCGTTCGAGCAAGGCCGCACCGGCTTCCTGCAGATCCGGTGTCATGCACGCACCTCCACGCCCTTTTCCCTCTTCAATCGATCCTTGATGCCCATGATCCCGCGCGGCAGGAACAGCGTCACCGCGATGAACAGCGCCCCGAGAAAGTACAGCCAGAACTCGGGGAAGGCCTGCGTGAACCAGCTCTTGGCGCCGTTGACGAAGAACGCGCCGATGATCGGGCCGACCAGCGTGCCGCGGCCGCCCACCGCCGCCCAGATGGCCATCTCGATGGAGGCCGCGGGCGACATCTCGCTCGGGTTGATGATGCCCACCTGCGGCACGTACAGCGCGCCGGCGATGCCGCACATCACGGCCGACAGCACCCAGATCGACAGCTTGTACTTGAGCGGGTCGTAGCCGGTGAACATGACGCGGGTCTCGGCATCGCGGATGGCCTGCAGCACGCGGCCGTACTTGCTGTTGACGATGGTCCGCGCGAGCAGGTAGAACGCGATCAGCATCAGCCCGGTCAGCACGAACAGCACCATGCGCGTGGACGGCAAGGCGACGGAGACGCCCAGGATGCGCTTGAAGTCGGTGAAGCCGTTGTTGCCGCCGAAGCCGGTCTCGTTGCGGAAGAACAGCAGCATGCCGGCGAAGGTCAGCGCCTGCGTGATGATGGAGAAGTACACGCCCTTGATGCGCGAGCGGAACGCGAACCAGCCGAATACCCCGGCCAGTACTGCCGGCGCCGCGACGACCAGGAACATCTGGAACAGGAACGACGCGCTGCCGGCCCAGGTCCAGGGCAAGGTCTTCCAGTCGAGGAACACCATGAAGTCGGGCAGGTCGCTGCGGTAGTTGCCGTCGTGGCCGATCTGGCGCATCAGGTACATGCCCATCGCGTAGCCGCCGAGCGCGAAGTACAGCCCGTGGCCCAGCGACAGGATCCCGGTGTAGCCCCAGATCAGGTCCATCGCGAGTGCGCACATCGCGTAGCACATGATCTTGGCCAGCAGCGCGACGCCGTAGTCGCCGAAGTGCAGCGGATTGCCCGCCGGCAGCACCAGGTTGAGCAGCGGCACCAGCACCGCGATGACCACCAGCGCGCCGACGACGACGCTCCAGCCGCGCGCGCCCAGCAGCAGGCCGCGCTTGGATTCGGGCAGAAGTTGACCCTGCGATTGCGGTGTCACGATTCAGCACTCCGGCCCTTGAGGGCGAACAGCCCCTGCGGCCGCTTCTGGATGAAGACGACGATGAAGATCAGCACGAAGATCTTGGCCAGCACGGCGCCGGCGATGCCTTCGAGCATCTTGTTCATCAGGCCCAGACCCAGTGCCGCAAGCACGGTGCCGGCCAGTTGTCCGACGCCGCCCAGCACCACCACCATGAACGAGTCGACGATGTAGCTCTGCCCGAGGTCGGGGCCGACGTTGCCGACCTGGCTCAGCGCGCAGCCGGCCATGCCGGCGATGCCCGCGCCGAGCGCGAAGGCCAGCGTGTCGATGCGCACGGTGTTGATGCCGGTGCACGAGGCCATGCGGCGGTTCTGCGTGACGCCGCGCACGAACAGGCCCAGCCGCGTGCGGCCGATCAGAAGGTAGGTGGCCAGCAGCACCAGCGCGGCGAACGCGATGATGGCCAGCCGGTTGTACGGCAGCGTCAAGTTGCTGGCGACCGCGATGCCGCCCGACATCCACGACGGATTCTCGACCTCGACGTTCTGCGCGCCGAACAGCGAGCGCACCACCTGCATGAGCACCAGGCTGATGCCCCAGGTGGCCAGCAGCGTCTCCAGCGGACGGCCGTACAGGAAGCGGATCACGCCGCGCTCCAGGATCGCGCCGACCGCGGCCGCGACCAGGAAGGACGCGGGAATTGCCACGACGATGTAGCCGTCGAACAAGCCCGGCGCGAAGTGGCGGAACAGGTTCTGCACACCCCAGGTGGTATATGCGCCGATCATCATCAGTTCGCCGTGGGCCATGTTGATCACGCCCATCAGGCCGTAGGTGATGGCCAGGCCCAGCGCCACCAGCAGCAGGATCGAGCCCAGGCTGATGCCCGTGAACAGCATGCCCAGGCGCTCGCCCCAGGCCAGGCGACCATCGACCTGCGTGATGGCGTGGGACAGCGCGGAGCGCAGCTCGGGGTCGGCCTCGGCGTCGGGGGCCAGGCGCGATTGCAGCAGCGCGCGCACGGTGGGCTCGCCGCTGCTGGCCAGCGCCTGGATCGCCTGCAGGCGCAGCGCGCGATCGGGCGCGGCGATCTGGATCGCGGCCTGCAGCCGTTCCAGGCGGCCCTTCAGCGCCGCATCGGTTTCCTTGGAAACTGCCTTGACGATCATCGGCAGCAGTTCGGGATCGGCATCGCCCTTGGCAAGGTCGTCCACCGCGGCCCGCCGCGTCGCGAGGTCGGGCGAGACCAGCCGCAGGCCGCTGAGCGCGGTCTGCAGCGCGCCGCGCATGCGGTTGTTGTTGGAGACGTCCTCGGCGTCGTCGGGCAGCTTCGCGGGTTGGCCCGTGACGGCGTCGACGGCCTTGTCGTCGCGGACGATGAATACGCCGGCGGCGGTCGTCTTGACCGCGTCGTCGAGAAGCGCCTGCACGAACGCGGCCAGGCCTGGATCGGCCCGCGCCACCGCGTCCTGCAGCGCCGCGATGCGCGCGTCGCCGTCGCCGACGGCGATCGCGCGCGCCTGGGTCGCGTCCAACGCCCACGCGGGCGCGAGCGCGACCATCGACACGACGGCAACGGCACGGCGCAGCCATGCCAGCACGGAAGTCATCCGGGATTCCTGTCGAAAGCAGATCAAGAGATGCCGGGAAGGCCGAGCCTCCCCGGCGCTGCCGCTCGCTCGTCCCAAGAGAAGTTCAAGGGGAGCGGCGGAACCGGCTCCGCCGGGCCGCTCGCGGCCGGCCCCCTCGGGGGGCAGGGAGCGCCAGCGACCGTGGGGGCTCATTTCTTTTCCGGCTCGTCCTTCTTGCCCTTGTCTTCCGGGATGTACGGGCTCCAAGGCTGCGCCTTGATCGGGCCCGGCGTCTTCCACACCACGTTGAACTGGCCGTCCGGCTTGATCTCGCCGATGAACACCGGCTTGTGCAGGTGGTGGTTCTTGGGATCCATCGTCGACATGAAGCCACCCGGCGCCTTGAAGGTCTGACCAGCCATCGCCGCGATCACCTTGTCGGTGTCGGTGGACTTGGCCTTCTCCACCGCCTGCGCCCACATGTGGATGCCGATGTAGGTGGCTTCCATCGGATCGTTGGTCAGCGGCTTGTCCTTGTCGCCCGGCAGGTTGTTGGCCTTGGCGTAGTCCGACCACTCCTTGATGAACGCGGTGTTGGTCGGGTTCTTGATCGACATGAAGTAGTTCCATGCGGCCAGGTGGCCCACCAGCGGCTTGGTATCGACGCCGCGCAGCTCCTCCTCGCCGACCGAGAACGCGACCACCGGCACGTCGGTCGCCTTGATGCCCTGGTTGCCCAGCTCCTTGTAGAACGGCACGTTGGAGTCGCCGTTGATCGTCGAGACAACGGCGGTCTTCTTGCCTTCGCTGGCGAACTTCTTGATCTTGGCGATGATGGACTGGTAGTCGGAGTGGCCGAACGGCGTGTACTCCTCCATGATGTCCTCGTCCTTGACGCCCTTGGAGTGCAGGAACGAGCGCAGGATCTTGTTGGTCGTGCGCGGGTAGACGTAGTCGGTGCCCAGCAGCACGAAGCGCTTGGCCGAGCCGCCGTCCTTGGACATCAGGTATTCGACGGCCGGAATGGCCTGCTGGTTCGGCGCCGCGCCCGTGTAGAACACGTTCTTGGACAGCTCCTCGCCTTCATACTGCACCGGGTAGAACAGCAGGCTGTTGAGTTCCTCGAACACCGGCAGCACCGACTTGCGCGACACGCTGGTCCAGCAGCCGAAGACCACGGCAACGTGATCCTGCGTGATCAGCTGGCGCGCCTTCTCGGCGAACAGCGGCCAGTTGGACGCCGGGTCGACGACGACCGGCTCGAGCTGCTTGCCCAGCACGCCGCCCTTGGCGTTGATCTCGGCGATGGTCATGAGCGCGGTGTCCTTGAGCACCGTCTCGGAGATCGCCATCGTTCCCGACAGCGAGTGAAGGATGCCGACCTTGATGGTGTCGGCGGCCTGGGCCGGCGTCATCGAGGTCAACGTGGCGAATGCGGCCAGCGCACCCAGGGTGAGGCTGAAGCCGCGGCGATTGATGGTCATGTGGTGATCGCTCCAGTTGATGTCCCCTGCAAGCCGGGAACGATGGAGCCAAGAGTACGCAGCGCGACGCGAAGGCGGAATACGACACATGTCGTAGCCCGCCCGGAAGCGGCAGCCGGAGATTCCGACCACTTTCGGCAGGTCATGCAGACCATTTCTTGCAGATCACCGCCGCCCTTCTTGCTTTGCGGCCAGGGCAACGTGTAGAAGCGGTCGGTGGCCTGAACGCCTGTTCAAAGGTACAGGTGCACCATTGCACGCAGGCCGCTGGCCGACATTGGTTGGATGGCGCCATTCAGGGGAAGGAATGGCGCTGTGCCAGGCGGCCCACAAAGAAATACATGCAACGCAAAGACGCGATCCTGCTCGCGGCCAATCACCATTTCGCCCACCACGGATTCCGTGGCGCCAGCCTGCGCGATATCGCCCGCGATGCAGAGGTATCGCTGACTTTGTTGAATCATCATTTCGGCAGCAAATTCCAATTGCTGTCGGCGGTGATCGACCTGCATCGTCCCATGCTGGACGTGCGCGCCAGCGCGCTGCAGGCATTGACGTCGGCGCGCCCCGGCAACTACACGGTGCGCGACCTGGTGCAGGTCTGGATCCGCATCGGCTTCGAGACCGCCGCCGCTGCCGACGGGGAGCAGTTCCTGCGGCTGATGGCGCGCGTGATCGACGATCCGTCCGAGGAAGCCGCCCAGGTCGTGCGCGAGAAGCTGGACGACGCCGCCCTGATCTTCATCGACGCGCTGCAGCAGTGCTACCCCCAGGCGACGCGCTACGCCGCGACATCGGCGTACATCTACGTCAGCGCGGCGCTGCTGAAGTTCCTGGTCGGCTCCAAGCGCCTGTTTCGCCTGGCGTCCGCGAGCGCGCCGGCGGATGCGGCCGCGGAGGACCAGGCGCGGCTTTCGCGCTTCCTGGTCGCGGGCATCGAGGCCGCTCTGCTGAGTCCGGACGCCGTCGCGGCCTGAACCGCGCTTAGCAGAAAGCGTCGGCCGGGCGCCGGCGGCCCCGGCTATCCTCACAATTCGAAGTGGTTTGCGGCGTGCTGCCCGCGGCGCCACCGCGAACGGCTACGCTCGGGCTTTTGTCGCTGCGCTTGCGCAGGCCACCGCCATGACTCGTTCCGTCGACGACCTTGTTTCCGAGCTGCAGTCGTTCGAGCCGAGCACCGACGGCGCGGACAACGTGCATCGCCTGAACGAACTGCTCGGCGGTTTCGCCGCGTTGCCCGGCTGCGAACGCGTCGCCCCGGCACTGCTCGCCCTGCTGGAACACCACCGGCAGGCAGATTTCGGCACGCCCGGGCCGCTGGTAAACGCGCTCGAATGCCAACCGGACTACCCGGCGCTGCTGGCGCAATCGCTGGAGCGGCAGCCCACCGAGCTCACGGCCTGGATGGCCAACCGGCTGCTGAACTCGAAGCTGCCACGCGATGACCGAACGGCATGGCTGAAGCGGCTCACTGCGGTCACTTCACACCCTGAGGCCACGGCCTCGGTACGCGATTCGGCGATCCGCTTCCTCGACTTCCAGGCCAGCCGGCAGGGACGCTGACGCTCAAAGCACCGCGAGCAGCGCCGCCTTCACCCGCTCGAACTGGGCCGGGTCGGCGACCTTGAGCTTGAGCAGGTCGGCCGGCATGCGCTCCACGCGCTTGGCAAGCGAGCGATCCTTGACCGCAGTCACCTCCTTGCGCAGCTCGTCGAATTGCACGAACTCCTTGCGCTTCTTGTCGGGTGCGTTCTCGATCAAGGCCGCCACGGCATCGCTGATGCGCCCGATCTGCTTGCCATAGCTGGCCGTCTTGAGGATGTCGCGCTCGGCCTCGGGCGCGCTCGAGTTGAAGCTGTCGACGTTGATCGTCCAGCCCGGCAGGATGGGCTCGTTGAAGGTGCGCAGCCCGCTTTGCGCCAGCGACTGCCAGGCGGCCATCGCATCCGTGAGATCGGTGGGGCCGAAGAACGGGAACAAGGTCGGTGAGATCACGAAGGTTTCTCCCTGCGGTAGTTTCTGGCCGGACATCCTGGAGCGCGCGCGCGTCAACGCCGCGACAGTCATTTCCTGCGCATCAGTTCCGGCAGCGTGCCCAGCACGCGCGCCGCGGCGGCAGTGCGCGTCTCGACGCCCAGCTTCTCGAACACGTGCTCCAGGTGCTTGGTGATGGTCTTGGGGCGGGTGCCCAGGATGTCGCCGATGTCGCGGTTGGTCTTGCCGTGCGCCACCCAGTAGAGCACCTCGGCCTCGCGTCCGGTCAGCCGGAACTGCAGCGACAGCGCCTCGATGGCCGCGCCGTTGTTGCTCTCGGTCAGCACCAGCAGCCATTCGTCCTCGGCGCTGGCCGGATGCAGGCTGCAGTGCAGCCGGCGCGTGCCGGTGACGCAGGTCCAGGTGTCGCCCTCGCCCGCGTCGCCCGCGTCGCCCGCGCGCGTGACGCGCTCGCGCACCCAGTCGCACAGGCTCGCGGGCGCGTGCAGCGGCGCGGCCACGGCGCTGGCCACCACGCTGATCGGCGCAGCGGCGGCGCCCGCGCCGAAGTGCCGCTTCATCAGGTCGCGTGCGAGCGGCGTCTGCCACAGCACGCGGCCATCGGCGGGACGCAGCGCGATCGATGCATGGCCGAACGCGTCCAGCGCGTTGCGCGCCTGGCTGGCGTGGCGCGCGCTCTGCAGATGCGCCGCGATGCGGGCCACGACCTCGCGCGGCCGCACCGGCTTGGAGACGTAGTCGACGCCGCCGGCCGCGAAGGCCTCCAGCACGTGCTCGGTGTCGGTGAGCGCGGTCATGAAGACGATGGGGATGGGCGCGGTCGCCTCGTCCGCCTTCAACCGTCGTGCCACCTCGAAGCCGTCCATGCCCGGCATCAACGCGTCCAGCAGCACGATGTCGGGCAGGGCCTGCGCGGCCCGCGCGATCGCGCTGGCGCCGTCGGTGGCCACCAGAACCGTGTAGCCGGACTCGTCCAGCGCGTCGTGCAGCACGGCGAGGTTGTCGGGGATGTCGTCGACGATCAGCACGACGCCCGCCGCCTCGCCCGCAAACGCGCGGCGCGCGCCGGACGCCACCGCGCCAGCGTCGCCCGGCGGCGCCTGCATCCATTCAGCCATGCGGCACCTCCCGCGCATGCAGCGCCCGCGCGATGTCGGCGGCCATCGCATCGAGCTGGAAGCGCCCCGCGAGCGTGCGCAGGCGCTGCGTGAACGCTGCGCAAGCGGGTTCGGTGGCGTCGATGTGGTCGAGCCAGCGATGGATGCCGCGCGGATAGCCCACGCGCACCTGTTCGGCGAGCGCGTGCAGCGAGGTGACGTCGGGCAGCGCCTCCGCGGGTTCTGCGCTCGATGCATCGACGGCAGCGGGCGCCGCAGCCGAAGGCGTCGCCCGTCTGCTCGCCAACGGTTTGGGCGCAGGCTCGCTGCTCCATTCGAGCTTCAACACACGCCCCAGCCATTCCAGCAGTTCGTCGCCGCGCACGGGCTTGAGCACGTAGTCGTCGGCGCCGATGCCCACGTCGTTGTCCAGCCGCCGGTCGAACGCGTTGGCCGAGACGATGGCGACGGGCGCGGCGCTGAGTCCTTCCGCGCGCAGCCGCCGTATCGTCTGCCAGCCGTCGATGCCGGGCATCGCGAGGTCCATCAGGATCGCGTCGGGCGGGGCCTCGGCCCGCTGCGCGCGCAGCAGCGCCAACGCCTCTTCGCCAGAGGCCGCCTGCTGCACGAGGAAGCCGGTCGGCTCCAGCAACTGGCGCAGCAGGTCGCGGTCGACCTCCTCGTTGTCGACGACCAGCACGCGGCGGCGCGGGCCGAGATATCCCGTGCGGCGCCTGGCGGCAGGCGCCACGAACGGAGCGCCGGCGCGCTGCTCGGCCAGGAAAAGCACGATGCGAAAGCGCGTGCCCACGCCAGGCGTGCTGTGCACGGTCATCTCGCCGCCCATCATGTCGGTGAGCATCTTGGCGATCGTCAGGCCCAGGCCGGTGCCGCCGCCGTCGCCCGAGCTGGCGCGCGCGAACGGCTCGAAGATGCGGTCCAGGTCGCGCGCGGCGATACCCGGGCCGGTGTCCTCGATCTCGAAGTAGGCCATCTCGCGCTCGTGGCGGATGCGCAGCGCCACCGAGCCGCGGTCGGTGAACTTGACCGCGTTGCCGACCACGTTGATCAGGATCTGGCGCAGCCGGCGCTCGTCGGCGCGCACCCACTGCGGCAGCGCGGCGTCGAACTCGCGCACGAAGCGCAGGCCCTTGGCGCGCGCCTGCAGCTCGAACAGGTCGGCCAGCTGGTCGATGGCCTCGCGGAAATGCATGGTCGTGACCGCCAGCGACACCTTGCCGCTCTCGATGCGCGCCAGGTCCAGCGTGCCCTCGATCAGCGACAGCAGGTGCTCGCCGCCGCGCCGGATCACGCCCACCGCCTGCCTGCGGTGCACCGGCAGCTCGGGATCGTCGTCGAGCAGCTGCGCATAGCCGATCACGCTGTTGAGCGGCGTGCGCAGCTCGTGGCTCAGCGTCGAGATGTAGCGGCTCTTGGCCTGGTTGGCGGCGTCGGCGGCCGCCTTGGCGCGCTGCAGCTCGGCGTCGGTGCGGCTGTGCGACGCGATCTCCTGCGTCAGCCGCACCGTCTGCTCGCCCAGCGCCTGCGTCTGGCGATTGCTCTCCTCTTGCGCGACGCGGCGGCTCTGGCGCGTGAGCACCGCCCACCAGCCGACGATGCCGCTGGCCAGCAGCAGCATGGCAAAGACGCTGATGCAGGACTGGCGCAGCGCGGCGGTCGATGCGGCGGACGCCTGGCCAAGCGCGCGCAGCTCCTGCTGGTAGAGCAGCGCGCACACGCCGGCCAGCAGCAGCGAGACCGGCAGCATCAACGCCAGCCAGCCGCCCAGGCCGCCGTCGATCGCGGGCCACAGCCAACGCGGCAGCAGCGCGTGGCTGGCGTTGCGCGCCTGCGTGGCCAGGCGCGCGTCGGGCTTGCACAGGTCGCCGCAGCGCGCGTCGAGCGAGCAGCACAGCGAGCAGATCGGGCCCTGGTAGGCCGGGCAGTGCGACATGTCCGGGCCTTCGTATTCGCGCTCGCAGATGCAGCAGCGCAGCAGGCGCAAGCGCCCGCCCTCGGCGCCCGGGGCTTCGCCCGCGCGGAAGAAGCGGATCGTCGCTTCGTGGCTGGCGTCATCGCGCCGGGCGATGTAGTAGCGACCCTTCGTCGCCCAGGCGATCAACGGCGAGGCCACGAACGCGGTGACCAGCGCGATGAGCGCCGAGAACGCCTGCGCCAGCGCGCCGAACGCACCCAGGTGCGCCGCCACGCTCAGCGCAGAGGCCGCGACCATCGCGCCCACGCCCACCGGGTTGACGTCGTACAGGTAGGCGCGCCGGAACTCGATGCCGCGCGGCGACAGCCCCAGCGGCTTGTTGACGACCAGGTCGGCCACCACCGCCATCAGCCACGAGATGGCCAGGTTCGCGTACAGGCCCAGCACCTTGCCCAGCACCGTGAACACGTCCAGCTCCATCAGCATCAGCGCGATCGCCGTGTTGAACGCCACCCACACCACGCGGCCCGGGTGGCTGTGCGTCAGCCGCGCGAAGAAGTTGGACCAGGCCAGGGAACCGGCGTACGCGTTGGTGACGTTGATCTTGAGCTGCGACAGCACGACGAAGGCCGCCGTCGCCGCCACCGCCATGCCCGGGCGGCTGAACACGGTGTCATACGCCGCCAGGTACATCTGGTTCGGGTCGACCGCGCGATCCAGCGGCACCGAGTGCCCGATCGCGATCCACGCCAGCAGCGCGCCGCCCAGCATCTTGAGCACGCCGGGCAGCACCCAGCCCGGGCCGCCGATGGCCACGCCGGCCCACCAGCGCTTGCGGTTGGCGGGCGTGAGCGCGGGCATGAAGCGCAGGTAGTCGGCCTGCTCGCCCATCTGCGTCATCAGCGCGATGCCCACCGTCATCGCGCTGCCGAACTTGAGCAGCTGGAACGCGCCGCCCTGCCCGTCCTCGCCGGCGTAGCTCCACAGGCCGGCCAGCGCCTGCGGATTGGCGCGGAACACGAACACGTAGGGCAGCACCAGCATCGCGATCCACAGCGGCTGCGTCCACACCTGCAGTCGGCCGATGGCGGTGACGCCGTGCGTGACCAGCGGCAGCACCACCAGCGCGCACACGAGGTAGCCCCAGGCGGGCGGGATGTCGAACGCGAGGTCCAGCGCGTAGGCCATCACCGCGGCCTCCAGCGCGAAGAAGATGAAGGTGAAGCTCGCGTAGATCAGCGAGGTGATGGTCGAGCCCAGGTAGCCGAAGCCGGCGCCTCGCGTGAGCAGGTCCATGTCCAGTCCATGGCGCGCCGCATAGACCGCGATCGGCCAGCCGGCCAGCGCGATGATCAGCCCGGTGGCCAGGATGGCCCAGAACGCGTTGACGAAGCCGTACTGCACCAGCAGCGTCGCGCCGACCGCCTCCAGCACCAGGAAGGACGCGGCGCCGAACGCGGTGTTGGCCACCCGCAGCTCCGACCACTTGCGCGAGGACTGCGGCGTGTAGCGCAGCGCGTAGTCCTCCAGCGATTCCTGCGCCACCCAGCTGTTGTAGTCGCGCCGCACCTTGACCACGCGCTGCGGCGCGGGTTGGGCGGTCTGGACGGTCGGATCGAGGGCGGCGTCGGTCATCTGGCGTCCATGCACTCAAGACTCGTGCCGCCCTGTGGCGGGGCGGCCATTGCGCGTGGCATGCAACCTGCAATACCCTCCGCAAGATGAACCTGACTCCGCGCGAAAAGGACAAGCTCCTGCTCTTCACCGCCTCGCTGCTCGCCGAACGGCGCAAGGCGCGAGGCCTGAAACTGAACTATCCCGAGGCGATCGCGCTCATCAGCGCGGCCATCATGGAAGGCGCGCGCGACGGCCGCAGCGTGGCCGAGCTGATGAGCGAAGGCCGCAGCGTGCTCACGCGCGCGGACGTGATGGACGGCGTCGCCGAGATGATTCCCGAGATCCAGGTCGAAGCCACGTTCCCGGATGGCACCAAGTTGGTGACCGTCCACCAACCCATCACATGATTCGGGCGACGTCGCACCGCTGAGGTGCATTCGCGCCCGACGCTTTTCAGACCCACGAGGAACCGATGATTCCCGGCGAACTGCTTACCGACGATGGCGACATCGACCTCAACCCGGGCCGGCGCCGCCTGACGCTGGTCGTCGAGAACGGCGGCGACCGACCGATCCAGGTCGGCTCGCACTACCACTTCGCCGAGACCAACGGCGCGCTGCGCTTCGACCGCGCGGCCGCGCGCGGCATGCGGCTGGACATCGCCTCGGGCACCGCGGTGCGCTTCGAGCCGGGCCAGCAGCGCACCGTGACGCTGGTCGACTTCGCCGGCGCGCGCGCCGTGTTTGGCTTCCGCGCCGCCGTCCAAGGAAAACTCTGATGCCCCCACGCTCAATTCTTTCGCTGCCCCCCGAGGGGGCGCTTCAGCGCCTTCGGGCGGCCGGGCGGCGCTGAGATGCCCACGATAGGAAGGCGCGCCTACGCCGAGATGTTCGGCCCGACCACCGGCGACCGCGTGCGGCTGGCCGACACCAACCTCGTCATCGAGGTCGAGAAGGACTTCACCCTGGCGGCCGGCGGCTACGGCGAGGAAGTCAAGTTCGGCGGCGGCAAGACCATCCGCGACGGCATGGGCCAGGGCCAGGCGATGAACGGCCCGGGGCCGGGCGACGCGGTCGACTGCGTCATCACCAACGCGCTGATCGTCGACCACTGGGGCATCGTCAAGGCCGACATCGGCCTGCGCGGCTGCCGCATCGCGGCCATCGGCAAGGCCGGCAACCCGGACGTGCAGCCGGGCGTGGACATCGTGATCGGGCCGGGCACCGAGATCATCGCGGCCGAGGGCATGATCGTCACCGCCGGCGGCATCGACACCCACATCCACTTCATCTGCCCGCAGCAGATCGAGGAGGCGCTGTCCTCGGGCGTCACCACCATGATGGGCGGCGGCACCGGCCCGGCCACGGGCACCTTCGCCACCACCTGCACGCCGGGGCCGGCCAACATCGAGCGCATGCTCAAGGCGGCCGACGCGTTCCCGATGAACCTGGGCTTCATGGGCAAGGGCAACGCCAGCCGGCCCGAGGCGCTGCGCCAGCAGGTGGAGGCCGGCGTGATCGGCCTGAAGCTGCACGAGGACTGGGGCACGACGCCGGCGGCCATCGACTGCTGCCTGACGGTGGCCGACGAGACCGACGTGCAGGTCGCGATCCACTCCGACACGCTCAACGAGAGCGGCTTCGTCGAGGACACGATCGCGGCGTTCAAGGGCCGCACCATCCACAGCTTCCACACCGAAGGCGCGGGCGGCGGCCACGCGCCCGACATCATGAAGGTGGTGGGCGAGGCCAACGTGCTGCCGTCGTCCACCAACCCGACGCGCCCGTTCACCGTCAACACGCTGGACGAGCACCTGGACATGCTGATGGTGTGCCACCACCTGGACGCCGGCATCGCCGAGGACCTGGCCTTCGCCGAAAGCCGCATCCGCCGCGAGACCATCGCGGCCGAGGACATCCTGCACGACCTGGGCGCGATCAGCATGTTCAGCTCCGACTCGCAGGCGATGGGCCGCGTCGGCGAGGTGATCCTGCGCTGCTGGCAGACGGCGCACAAGATGAAGGCGCAGCGCGGCGCGCTGGCGGGTGATTCGGAGCGCAACGACAACGCGCGCGTCAAGCGCTACGTCGCCAAGCTGGCGATCAATCCGGCGATCACGCACGGCATCGCGCACGAAGTCGGCTCCATCGAGGTCGGCAAGTGGGCCGACCTGGTGCTGTGGCAGCCGGCGTTCTTCGGCGTCAAGCCGGCGCTGGTGCTCAAGGGCGGCTTCATCGCGATGGCCGCGATGGGCGACGCCAACGCATCGATCCCGACGCCCCAGCCGGTGCACTACCGGCCGATGTTCGGCAGCTACGGAGGCGCGCTGGCGCAGGGCTCGCTCACGTTCGTGTCGCAGGCCGGCATCGCCGCGGGCGTGCCCGCACGCGCAGGCCTGCGCAAGACCATCGCCACCGTCAAGGGCACGCGCAGCGTGACCAAGCGCGACATGGTCCACAACGACTGGCTGCCCAAGATGGAGATCGACGCGCAGACCTACGAAGTGCGCGCCGACGGCCAGTTGCTGACCTGCGAACCGGCCACCGAGCTGCCGATGGCGCAGAAGTACTTCCTGTTCTGATCCCGGCGCCGGCTTGCGGCCGGCCAGCCTCGAACAACGCCTGTGCAAATGCGTTCCGCGCTGTGCACCGAAAGGTGCCGCGCAGCGTTGTGAAGACAGGCACCAGGCCATGGCGTCATTTACATCGAAGGGCCCAACCCTGGCTCGCCGATTGCTAGTGCCTGAATGCACACATGGCATCCCAAAAGGACCGCATATGAAAGTCGTCGGCGAATCGGAACCTGCGCCCTGGCAACCCCTCGGTGAACGCGTCGCGCGTCCACAACCCGTCCAACCGGAGTGGAAGCCGCTGGCGCATGCGCCGTGCATCGAAGTCAACCGCCAAGGCCAGTTGCGCACCAATCTGCCGCTTCCGAAGTAGGCCCATCGGCCCGCTCGAAGGCCGTCGTTCCCGCACCTGCGAAACTACCAGCCGGCCGCGCGCGTCCGCCGCGGCATCCACGCTGGAGATCCGCATGAAAGCCACCTGGAACGGCGCCGTCCTGGCCGAGAGTGACGACATCGTCACCGTCGAAGGCAACCACTACTTTCCCGAGGCCAGCCTGAACCGCGACTACGTCACGTTCAGCAACCACCGCACGAGTTGCCCGTGGAAGGGCCAGGCCTACTACTACACGCTGTTCGTCAACGGCCAGATGAATCCCGAGGCCGTCTGGTACTACCCGGAACCCACCGAAGCCGCCGCCAACATCAAGGGCCGCGTGGCGTTCTGGAAGGGCGTGCAGGTTGCGTGAGCGGCGCGTTCGCTTCCTGCCTTGCATGACCGCCCTGCGGCATGCGGTGCTCGCAGGTGCCTGCTCGGTGATGCTTGCCGTCGCACAGGCGCAGGCCGCGTCCGACACACCGTTGGGCAGCCTGCCCTACCACCCCGTGCTCGACGTCGGCTCGATGGACACGACCGTCGACCCTTGCCTCGACTTCTACCAGTACAGCTGCGGCGGCTGGCAGAAAAACAATCCCATACCCGCAGACCAGGCGAGCTGGGACGTCTTCGACAAGATGGCGCAGGACAACCGCCGCGTGCTGTGGGGCATCCTCGACCGGCTCGCCACCGACACCGACGGCCGCAACGTCGCGCAGCAGAAGATCGGCGACGCCTTCGCCGCCTGCACCGACGAAAGCCTGGCGCAGTCGCTGGGCGCGCGCCCGATGCAGCCCGAACTCGACCTGATCGCCGGCATGCGTTCCAAGCATGACCTGCCGGGCGTGCTGGCGGTGCTGCAGTTGAACTCCGGCGACGACGGCCTGTTCTTCGGCTTCGGCTCGTCGCAGGACTACGCGGACTCGTCGCGCGTGATCGCCTTCGCCAGCCAGGGCGGCCTGGGCCTGCCAGAGCGCGACTACTACATCCGCGCGGACGAGCGCTCCAAGGACCTGCGCGACAAGTACGTCGCGCACGTCGCCCGCATGTTCCAGCTGATGGGCGACAGCCCCGCCGATGCGATGGCGCATGCGGCCACGGTGATGGCCATGGAAACGGCGCTGGCCAGGGCGTCGATGACGGCGGTCGAGCTGCGCGATCCGCACCGGCAGTTCCATCCGGCCAACGGGCGCAGGCTGCAGTCCCTGACGCCCGCGTTCGACTGGAAGCCCTTCCTCGCCGGCCTGGGCGCGGCGGGCAACGACCGCTACAACATCAGCCAGCCCAAGTTTTTCCGGGCCTTCGACCTGCAGCTGCGCACGCGCACGCTGGCCCAGATCCAGACCTACCTGCGCTGGCATGTGGCGCACGTCTCGGCGCCGTTCCTCTCCAAGCCCTTCGTCGACGAGAACTTCGAGTTCTACCGCAAGACCTTGCGCGGCGTGACGAAGCTGGCGCCGACATGGCAGCGTTGCGTGATGCTGGTCGACAACCAGCTGGGCGACGCGCTGGGCCAGGAGTTCGTCAAGGAGAACTTCAGCCCCGAGCTCAAGGCGAGGACGCTGCGCATGACGCAGCAGATCCGCGCCGCGATGGAGGGCGAGATCCGCAAGCTCGACTGGCTTGGGCCGCAGACCAAGGCCAAGGCGCTCGAGAAGCTGCACGCGGTCATCGACAAGATCGGATATCCCGACCAGTGGCGCGACTACTCGGCGCTCGAGATCCGCCGCGACGACCTGCTCGGCAACGTGCAGCGCGGCGACGCGTTCGAGGCACACCGGCAACTGGCCAAGATCGGCCGGCCCGTCGACCACGGCGAGTGGGACATGACGCCGCCCACGGTCAACGCGGACTACGACACGCAGCTGAACACCATCAACTTCCCGGCCGGCATCCTGCAGCCACCGCTGTTCGACGCCAGGCTGGACGACGCGCCCAACTACGGCAACACCGGCCAGACGATGGGACACGAGCTCACGCACGGCTTCGACGATGAAGGCCGCCAGTACGATGCGCATGGCAACCTGCGCAACTGGTGGACGAAGAAGGACGCTGCGCAATTCCAGAAGCGCACCGCCTGCCTGACCGACCAGTACGGCCGGTACGTGGTCGTCGACGATGTGCGCATCAACGCCAAGCTGACGCTGGGCGAGGACCTGGCCGACTACGGGGGCATGGTGCTGGCGCTCATCGCGTGGAAGGCGCAGAGCGCCGAGCACCCGGCGCCGCAGTCCATCGACGGCTTCACGCCCGAGCAGCGCTTCTTCATCGGCGGCGCGCAATGGGCCTGTGGCAACACGCGTCCCGAGCAGTTGCGGCTGCTGGCGGCCACCGATGCGCACTCGCCGGACAAGTACCGCGTCAACGGCGTCGTGGCGAACTTCAAGGAGTTCGAGACGGCGTTCGCGTGCAAGCCGGGGCAGCCGATGGCCCCCGTCAGGCGGTGCAAGATCTGGTGAGGTAAGGTATCGGTCGCGGTTCGCCGCGGCCGTGGCGGGGGTGGCGCCGGGACCCGGCCGCCCTGTGCGCGACCCGCCCCGTTTTCCAAGCAAGGATTTTCAAGATGACCGACAAGCAATCGACCCCCATCGCGGTCGGCAAGCGCATCGCCGGCGGCAACGGCCTGAGCGCCGTGCTGTTGCGCCGCGCCAGCGAAGTGGAGCTGGACTGGGACGTGCGCCAGAAGAGCCGCATCGAGGCCACCGATTCGCTGGGCCGTGCGCTCAACGTGTTCCTGCCGCGCGGCACGGTGCTGCGCGGCGGCGACGTGCTGGTGGCCGAGGATGGCTCGCTGGTGCGCGTGAAGGCCGCGCCGCAACCGGTGCTGGTGGTCACGCACTGCACCGACCACGGCTCGCCGTTCGACCTGCTGCGCGCCGCCTACCACCTGGGCAACCGCCACGTGCCGCTGGAACTGCAGCCCGATCGCCTGCTGCTGGAGCCCGATCACGTGCTGGCCGACATGCTGCGCATGCAGCACCTGATCGTCACCGAGGCGTCCACCGCATTCGAGCCTGAGGGCGGCGCGTACGGCGCGGGCGGTGGCGCGCATGCGGGTCACGCGCACGGCCATGCGCACGATCATGATCATGGCAAGCACGGCCACGACCATGCGCATGACCACGGACACGATCACGGGCACGGCCATGCGAAGCACGATCACGCACATGATCACGGCCATGGCCACGATCACGGCCACGCGCACGACCAGCCCAGGGCATCCGGCAAGGCGGTCGGCATCCCCGTCGTCGCGCAAGCCGCGCCGCACGTGCACGGTCCCGACTGCAACCACGGCCACGAGCACGACCATGGACACGCGCACGGCCACGGCCACGACCACAAGAAGCACGACCACTGATGCCTGACTCGCTCGCCGCCGAAGCCGTCCTGCTGCAGCTGATGTGGCTCGCCTCGCCGGCCTTGCCGGTCGGCGGCTTCAGCTATTCCGAGGCGCTGGAGGCGGCCGTCGACGATGGCCGCGTCACCGGCGAGGCGAGTGCCGCCGAGTGGCTCGCCAACCAGATGGCCCTGGCGCCGGCGCGTGCCGACCTGCCGGTGCTGGCGCAAGCCCACCTCGCGTGGCAGCGCCACGACCTCGCGCGCGTCACCCAGCTGAACGACTTCATCGTGCGCACGCGCGAGACGCGCGAGCTGCGCCTGCAGACCGAGCAGATGGGGCGCTCGCTGGTGGAGTGGCTGCGCAACCAGGCCGGCAGCGGCGGCGCAGATGACGCGCGACTGCAGCACCTGGCCGCGCTCGCGCCCTCGCCCACCTGGCCGATCGCCTTCGCGCTGGCCACCGCGCGCGCCGACGCGTCTGCGGCACAGGCCTTGCATGCATCGTTGTTCGGCTGGGCCGAGAACATGGTGCAGGCGGCGCTCAAGGCGGTGCCCCTGGGCCAGCTCGCGGGCCAGCGCATCCTGCAGGCGCTGATCGAGCGGATGCCCGCGCTGATCGCCCACGCGCTGGCGATGACCGACGACGACATGCAGTCGTTCTCGCCGATGCTGGGCATCGCCAGCGCGCGCCACGAGACGCAGTATTCGCGCCTGTTCCGTTCCTGAAAAAGTTTTCGAGACCCGCCATGACCGACTTCGCACAAGCGCCCGCCGCACGCCCCACGCCGCTGCACCACATCGCCAACCGCAGCAAGCGCCTGCCGCCGCTGCGCGTGGGCGTCGGCGGCCCGGTGGGTTCGGGCAAGACGACGCTGGTCGAGATGCTGTGCAAGGCGATGCGCGACAAGTGGGACCTGGTGGTCGTCACCAACGACATCTACACCAAGGAAGACCAGCGCCTGCTGACCGTGGCCGGCGCGCTGGCGCCCGAACGCATCATGGGCGTGGAGACCGGCGGCTGTCCGCACACCGCGATCCGCGAGGACGCGTCGGTCAACCTCGAGGCCATCGACCGCATGCTCGAGAAGTTCCCCGAGGCCGACATCGTCTTCATCGAGTCCGGCGGCGACAACCTGGCCGCCACCTTCAGCCCCGAGCTGAGCGACCTCACGATCTACGTGATCGACGTCGCCGCCGGCGAGAAGATCCCGCGCAAGGGTGGCCCCGGCATCACCAAGAGCGACCTGTTCGTGATCAACAAGACCGACCTCGCGCCGCACGTCGGCGCCAACCTCGACATCATGGAAGCCGACACGCGCCGCATGCGCCCGAACCGGCCGCACGTGATGACCAACCTGAAGACCAAGGCGGGCCTGGCCGAGGTGATCGCGTTCATCGAACGGCGCGGCTTGCTGGTCGCCTGATCCTGCCTCAGTCCCGCAGCGCCTGCGTCGGCCGCATGTTCATCGCGATGACCGCGTGGCGCGCGGACGCCAGCGCCGTCATCGCGACGAGCGCCACGAACGCGATCGGCAGCGCCCAGAACGCCGCGGCCGATCGCTCGGTGAAGTTCTCGATCCACGCGTGCGCCAGCCAGCCGGCCAGCGGCAGGCCGACGACCGTCGCGACGGCCAGCAAGGGCGCGAACTCGCGCGCCACCAGGGCGGCGATGCGCGCGCGTCCGGCGCCGTAGAGCTTGCGCACGACGATCTCGCGCGCGCTGCGGCGCACCGTGTAGGCCGCGAGCGCGTAGACGCCGAAGGCCGACAGCAGCAGCGAGATCGCCGTCGTCACCGTGGCCATCTGCGCGAGGCGTCGCTCGTGGCGGTACGGCACCGCGAGCGACTCCTCGACGGTCTGCAATTCCTCGAGCTCGTCGTCCGGGAAGAAGCGCGGCCAGGTGCGGGCTATCGCGGCGCGCAGCGGGCCGATGCTCGCGCCTTTCAGGGTCAGCGTGGCCTGCGCGCGGCGGCTCAGCCTGAACATGTGCGGCATCGGCGCCTCGCGGGCATCCTCCAGGCGGACCTCGGGCACCACCGCCACGATGCGCAGGGGGTCGTGGCCCGCCTTCACGAAGTCGCCGTCGCCCAGGATCACCTGGTCGATCGCGTCCCGGGGACTGGCGAAGCCGAGCGAGCGGCTGGCCGCGACGTCGATCACCACGAGCGCCTCGGGCCTGGGCGCGGATTCGGTGCCGGCGGGCGCCATCGCGGGCTCCGCGTCCGACGCCGCTGACGGTTCGCGCAGCGTGCCCGCGAGCAGCGGGATACCGTAGACGTCGAAATAGCGCGTGTCGACCGGCACGATGCTGGCGTTGAAGCCGGGGCTGCGGCTGTCGCGCGCGACGCCCGTGGACAAACGCGACTCGCCGCGCCCGGGCACGTCCATGCTCCAGGCCATCGCCTCGACGCCGGGCTCGTGCGACAAGGCCTCGCGGAAGGCGAGGTTGACCGCGTCCGACTTGCCCGAATAGGCGTCGGGCACGTCCACGCTCAGCAGTCCATCGGTGCGGATGCCGTGCGCGAGCGAGTCGACATGATGGTTCTGCCACAGCATCGCGCCCGCGCCCGCGGCGATCACCAGTGCGACGGCGAACTGCAGCGCCGTCATGGCGCGCCGCAGGCCGCGGCCGACCGCGCCTTCGTCGTGCGAGCGTCCCGCCAATGCACCGATGCAATTGACGGTCAGGGCGATGCGTGCCGGATAGAGGCCGGTGCACGTTCCCAACGCGAGCGCACCGACGGCCAGCAGCAACAGGCGCCCGGGCGAGAACAGGCCGTTGTCGAGATGCATGGACAACAGCTGGCCGATGGTCGGCGCCAGCCACCAGGCCAGCAGCAGGCCGATGGCGGCGGCGACGCCGGCGGCCAGCGCCGACTCGAACATGAACTGCGCGGTCAGCCGCCACGGGCTCGCGCCGAGCGTCTTGCGCACCGCGATCTCGCGCGCGCGCGCCAGCGTGCGCACGCTCGTGAGGTTGACGTAGTTGACCACCGCCAGCGCGAGCATCAGCGCGGCGCCGCCGGCGAGGGCGAGCAATTGCATCGCGCGCGCATGGCCGCCGCGGCCGCCGTCCAGGTACTGGCGCGTCAGCGGCGTCGCGCGCAGGAACGCCGCCTTGCGGCCGTTGGCCGACCATTCCGCCGGCACGTTCTTCGCGCCCGGCCCGTTGTCGAACAGCGATTGCGCCGCGACGCCCACGTCCTCCGCCTTGAAACCCCTGGCGACGCGCGCGAACACCTTGCCCTGCATCGCGTACCAGGCCGAGCGCATGTCCGCGTCCACCGGGCACACCGGCGAGTCGAAACCTACGTAGACGTCGTGAGGCGACTCGCCGACCTGCGCGCGTGCGGCCACCAGCGCGGCGACGGTCAGCACGTGCCCGCGCACGGTCACCCTCCTGCCGATCGCATCGCCATCGGGAAACAGGCCGCGCGCCGACGCCTCGGTCAGCGCGATCGCGTCCGGCCGCGCCAGTGCGGCACGCACGTCGCCGGCGCTCGTGCGCAGGCCGAAGATGTCGACGAAGTCGGGGTCGGCGAACTCGATGCCCAGCCGCGCGGAATGCGCGCCGGCGTGCACGAGGAAGTCCTGGCCGTCGAGCGAGCGCGCGATGGCGCTCACGGGCGCGCCGGCCTGGCGCAGCATCGTGCCGAACACGAACGGCGCCTGGTCGAACCAGTCGTCTTGCTGGCCCGGGATGTTGCCGCGGAACTCGATGTTGACCACGTGCGCGGGGTCAGGCACGTCCGGATCGGGCAGCACCTCGTTGAACACCACCTGCGCCACGAGGTAGCAGCAGGCGATGGCCGCCGACAGCCCCAGCACGATGACGGCGGTGTAGCCGGGATCGGCGACGAACTGCCGCCAGCCCACGCGAAAATTCCTGAGCATGCGCGTCGCCTCCTCAGGCCGCCAGCGCGTCGACGAGCACGCGGCCGTCGAGCAGCCGCAGCGTGCGCGCGGCCTGCGCCGCGTGCGCGGGCGAATGCGTCACCATCACCAGCGTCGTGCCTTCGGCGTTGAGCTCGCGCAGGATGCGCATCACCTCGTCGCCGTGCGCGCTATCGAGGTTGCCGGTGGGCTCGTCGGCCAGCAGCAGCGCGGGCCGCGAGACGATGGCGCGCGCGATCGCCACGCGCTGCTGCTGGCCGCCCGACAACCGCGACGGCCGATGCGTCGCGCGATGCGCGATGCCCAGACGAGCCATCGCCTCGTCGACGCGCGCGCGGTGCTCGCGCGCCGGCACGTCGCCGTATTCCAGCGCCAGCTCGATGTTCTCGGCCACGCTGAGGTCGTCGATCAGGTTGAAGCTCTGGAACACGAAGCCGATGCGCCCGCGCCGCAGGTGCGCGAGCCGCGCCTCGTTCCAGCCGGCGACGTTCGCGCCGTCGAACCAGTACTCGCCCGCGGTGGGCGCGTCCAGCAGGCCGAGGATCCCGAGCAGCGTCGACTTGCCGCAGCCCGACGGCCCGGTCACGGCGAGGTATTCGCCGGCCTCGATGTCGAGGTCGATGCGGTCGAGCGCGGTGGTCTCGATGTCGCCGCTGCGGTGCAGCTTGCTGAGTTGGCGGAGCTTGAGCATCGGAGTCGTCCTTGTTTCCCTGAGCAGATGTTATTGAATCGGCGACCCGGTGATGCGCAGCCGCTGCGCGTCACCGAACGCGCGCACGCCCGACACGATCACCCGGTCGCCCGCGCGCAGGCCGTCCAGCACCTCGATGCGGCCGGCGGCGCGGCGGCCCAGCCGCACGGCGCGCCGCTGCGCGCTCGCGCCGTCGGGCGCCAGCACGTAGACCCACGCGCCGCCCGACTCGCCGTAGAACACGCCGTCGTCGATCAGCAGCGCCGGCGTGGACGCGCCGAGCACCACGCGCACGTCGATCGCCTGGCCGGCCTGCAGGCCGGACGGGGGCGCGCCCTTGAACGCGAGCTCGATGCCGACGTGCGCGTTGCTGATCTGCGGATCGATGCGCGCCAGCGTCAGCGCCGTGGGCGGGTCGGTGGCGTCCAGCCGTGCCGCGAGGCCGGTGCGCAGGCGCTCGCGATAGAACTCGTCGACCGTCGCGACGAGCTTGAACCCGCCCTCCTCGTCGATGCGGCCGAGGTGGTCGCCGGGATGCACCGTCGCACCGACCTGCACCGAGAAGCCGGCCAGCCGCCCGCGCACGGGCGCGCGCGCCGCGAGCCCGGCCGCGGCCTCGCGCACCAGGCGCAGGTCGTCCTCGAGGCCGGCGACCGCGCGTTCGAGTTCGTGCAGCGACTGCTCGCGCGTGGCCATCTCGGCGTCGCCGTCCTCGCGTTCCTGCGCAAGCAAGCGGCGCTGCAGGTCGCTCTTGCGGCGTGCGTCCTGCAGCGCAGCCTGCGACAGGAAGCCCTGCGCCGCGAGACGCGCGGTGCGCTCGGTCTCGGCGTCGGCCTTGTCCTGCTCGAACACGAGGTTCGCGCGCTCGCGCCGCTGCGTCGCGCGCGCGGCGGCCAGCTCGGCGCGCTGCACCGACAGGTTGGCGAGCTGCTGCGCGACGTCCGCCGAACGCGCCAGTACCTCCTGCTCGCGCTGCGGATTCGACAGCCGGTACAGCAGCTCGCCCGCGGCGACCGTCGCGCCGTCGGTCGCGAGCACCGCGTCGACGCGGCCGCCGTCGGTGGCGTCCAGCAGCACGGAATGCGCGGGGGCGACGGTGGCGCGCACCGCGAGTTCGTCGTCGAAGGTGCCGGCCACCACGGTCGACAGCTTGAGATCGGCGCGCGCCAGCGGCAGCCCGCGCGGCATCGCCCAGGCCAGCGCCGCGAGCAGTGCGGCCAGTCCCGATGCGGCGAGCGCCACGCGCCGCCAGCGCGCGCGTCGCGCGCCCGGCACGACGCGATCCATGCCTTGGCCGGCGTGGGCGGCGAGCAGGTGCGAGGTGTCGGCGCGATCGTTCATGCCGGCCATGTCGCAATCGCCATGCCAATCTCGTCCTCCCGGGAGAGCGCGCGCCGATACCCGTGGCGGTGTCCGGTGTCGATGCAGCCACCTGTCCGGATCCGGACAGTCGTTGGGAAGCCCCGCTCAACGCTGCTAACGTGGCGGCCATGTCCACCGACACCGTGCTGATCCTCGACGACGACCCCGACGTCGGCACCGCCGCGCGCCTGCTGCTGCAGCGCCGCGTGGGCGACGTGCGCGTGCTGCAGCGGCCGGCCGAACTCGCCGCAGCGCTGGACGCGTCATCGCCGTCGGTCCTGTTGCTGGACATGAACTTCGCGCCCGGACAGACCGACGGCGAGCAAGGCCTCGCGCTGCTGCGCCAGGCGGTCGCGCGCGTCGATGCGCCGGCGGTCGTCGCGATGACGGCCTATGCCGAGGTCGACCTCGCGGTGCAGGCCTTGAAGCTCGGCGCGTTCGACTTCGTCACCAAGCCGTGGAACAACGCGCGGCTCGTCGCGATCGTGCAGGCGGCGGCGGCCAGTCGGCGGCCGGCGGCGCCGGCGCCGCCGCGGGCGTCCGCGCTGCTGGGCGAGTCGGCGCCGATGCGCCAGCTGCGCCGGCTGATCGCCAACGTCGCGCCGACCGAGGCCAACGTGCTGGTGCTGGGCGAGATGGGCGTCGGCAAGGAGCTGGTCGCGCAGGAGCTGCACGCGCAGTCGATGCGCGCGGCGAAGACGTTCCTGCCGGTCGATCTCGGCGCGCTGCCCGAGACGACGTTCGAGAGCGAGCTGTTCGGCCATCGCCGCGGCAGCTTCACCGATGCGCGCACCGACCGCCCCGGCCGCTTCCAGGCCGCGCACGGCGGCACGCTGTTCCTCGACGAAGTCGGCAACCTGCCGCTCGCGCACCAGGGCAAGCTGCTGACGGTGCTGGAACGCCGCGAGGTCACGCCGCTGGGCGCCGACCGCGGCGAGCCGGTGGACGTGCGCATCGTCAGCGCGACCAACCTCGACGAGCGCCGCCTGTTCGACCCGGCGTGCTTCCGCGCCGACCTGCTGTACCGACTCAACACCATCGTGCTGCGCGTACCGCCGCTGCGCGAGCGGCGCGAGGACATCCCGGCGCTGGCGCACCACTACCTCGCGCGCTACGCCGCGCAGTACGGCCGCCACGCGCGCCCGCTCAGCGCCGCCGCGGTGCAGGCGCTGCAGGACGACGACTGGCACGGCAATGTGCGCGCGCTGCGCCATGCGTGCGAGCGCGCGGTGATCCTCGGCGGCGAGGCGCGGCTGGACGTCGCGGACTTCCAGCTCGGCGCCGCGCCGGCTGCGTCGCCGCCGTCGGCGGCCGCATCGTCCGCGGCATCGGGCAATCGGCTGGAGGACGTCGAACGCGAGGCCGTCGCCGAGGCGATGCGCACGGCGCAGGGCAACGTCAGCGAGGCCGCACGCCGGCTCGGCGTGAGCCGTGCGGCGCTGTACCGGCGTCTCGACAAGCATGGCCTCTGACGCCGCCTCGCTCGCGGCGCGCGCGACGCGAAAGCGGCGCGCGCAGGCGATCGCCGCGGCGCTGCTGCTGGCGCTCGCGGCCGCGGCGGCCGGCGCATCGCTGGAGGCGCCGCGGGTGCTGGTCGGCTGCGCGATCGTGGCGCTGGCCGCGACGTTCTGGGGCTGGGCCGCGCTCGCTCGATTGAGCGTGGCGCCGCCCGCGCCCGACCTCGAGGAGCGCGCCTTCGGCCGCAGCCAGGAGGCGCTGGTGCGCCGCGCCGCGTTGACGCAGGCGCAGCTCGACCAGGCGCCCGTCGCGCTGTGGTGGCGCTCGGCGCAAGGCGTCGAACCCCTGAACAACGCGGCGCGCCGGCTCGTCGCACCCGGCGGAGCCACGGCGCCCGACGACCTGCTGGCGCGCCTGCGCGAGGCGCCGGCGTCGGAACGCCGCCAGCTGTTCGCGTTCGACGGCGAGCGCGGCGCCGAACGCTGCCTGCTCGCCACGCGCACGGTGGTCGTCGAGGGCGCCCAGGCGCGGCTGCTGGCGCTGATGCCCATCGAGTCGGAACTCGAGGCGCAGACGTTGGAGGCGTGGCGACAGCTCGTTCACGTGCTGACCCACGAGATCATGAATTCGCTGACGCCGATCGCGTCTTTGTCGAGCACGGCGCACGAGATGATTCTGCACAGCCTGGCGCGGTCGCCGGACGACCCGGCGCGCCAGGACCTCGCCGTGGCGCTGGAGACCATCGCGCGCCGCACCGAATCGCTGGCCACCTTCGTCGCCGAATACCGGCGCGTCAGCGACTGGCCCCGGCCGACGTTGGCGGCGGTTGTGCTGGCGCCGCTGTTCGCGCGCGTCGAGCGGCTGGTGGCGTCCGACTGGACGGCGCGCGGCGGCTCGGCGCGCTTCGAGGTGGCGCCCGAGACGCTCACACTGATGGCCGACGGCGGCCAGCTGGAACAGGCGCTGCTCAACCTGCTGAGCAACTCGGCACACGCCACCGCGCGCGTGGCAGAGCCGACGGTGCAGGTCAGCGCCCGCCTGATCCGCGGCGGGCGGCTGGCGATCGAGGTGCGCGACAACGGCCCCGGCGTGCCGCACGGCCTGGAGCACGACATCTTCATGCCGTTCTTCAGCACCCGCGAGCATGGAAGCGGCATCGGACTTGCCGTGGTCCGCAACCTCGTGCAAGGCATGGGCGGCAGCGTGCGGCACGTGAAGCCGGCCAGCGGTGGCGCGGCGTTCGTGCTGTCGTTCTGAGCGCGCACGAACCTGTCTGACAGGGTTTGCACCAACGTGCGCCGTCCGTCGGCTAACGTTCACGATCGCCTTAGCACACCTCGCGAAAAGCCTTCATCGGCCCACGCCAGCACGAGTCACGGATTTCCAGTACCTTTCGCGCCAGACAAGTAGCAGGAGACACCGCATGCGCGGTCTACAACAACGCCTGAAGGCCCTGAGCTCGGCTCGCCTGCAAGGCATCGGCCGCGGCGTGGAGAAGGAAAGCCTGCGCGTGACGGCGCAGGGCGCGCTCGCGCAGACGCCGCACCCGCGCGCGCTGGGCTCGGCGCTGACGCACCCGCACATCACCACCGACTTCAGCGAGTCGCAGCTCGAGCTGATCACCGGCGTGCACCGCAGCGCCGAAGCGGTGGAGGCCGAACTGACGCAGGTGCACCAGGCGGTCTACCGCGCGCTGGGCGACGAGATGATGTGGGTGGGCAGCATGCCGTGCACGCTGCCGCCCGACGACCAGATCCCGCTGGGCCGCTACGGCAGTTCCAACGTCGGCCAGGCCAAGACGGTCTATCGCATGGGACTGGGGCATCGCTACGGCCGGCGCATGCAGACGATCTCGGGCATCCACTACAACTGGTCGCTGCCCGAGGTGACGACCGCCGAATACTTCGGCCTGATCCGCAACTTCCGCCGCCACTCCTTCCTGCTGCTGTACCTGTTCGGCGCCTCGCCGACAGTGCCGCGCGGCTTTGCCGACAACGCGCCCGACCTGCAGCCGCTGGGCGAAGACACCTTGTACATGCCGCACGCGACCTCGTTGCGCATGGGCCGGCTCGGCTACCAGAGCGAGGCGCAGGCCTCGCTGTGCGTCAGCTACAACAGCCTGGACAGCTACGCGGCCTCGCTGTCTGACGCATTGGTGCGTCCTACCCGGCCTACGAGAAGCTGGGCATCCGCGCGGCCGACGGCAGCTACATCCAGCTGAACGACAGCCTGCTGCAGATCGAGAACGAGTTCTACGGCACGATCCGCCCCAAGCGCGTGATCTTCGCCGGCGAGCGGCCGCTGCACGCGCTGCGCGAGCGCGGCGTCGAATACATCGAGGTGCGCTGCATGGACCTGGACCCGTTCGTGCCGGCCGGCATTGCGCCGTCGACGATGCGCATGATCGACATCTTCCTACTGCACTGCCTGCTCGACGAGAGCCCGCTCGATTCGCCCAACGAG
>Ga0302279_10000804_pt1 | contig 46272 bp, 35 predicted proteins | sample III_Bog_N3_3_FD_194541 | JGI IMG/M metagenome (GOLD analysis project Ga0302279, IMG submission 194541) | Peat permafrost microbial communities from Stordalen Mire near Abisko, Sweden - III_Bog_N3_3 | ecosystem: Environmental > Terrestrial > Soil > Wetlands > Peat | place: Sweden: Abisko... | reverse complement strand
GATGACGGCACGCTTGGCCACGGACGCTGAGGTCGCCACCTGGCGGGAGGAGGGTTGGGTCCTGCTCGAGGGACTCGTCGGCGCCGAAGAGATCGATGCCTTGACCGATGACGTGCGGGCGATCTTCCCGAGTGCCGAGGAGCTGCACGCCGACCCCGACGGGGTGTACGAGCGCTGGCGGGGCCGGCCCAAGGAGTCCGAGGAGGCCTTCGTGTGGCCCGACGAAGGGCCCGGATTCCGTCCGGCGCAGCAGCGTTGGATGGCGGCCTTCCCCTTTCCGGGCCGTGGGGCGCTGAACCGGGTGTGCGTCCACTCCTCCATCGTCGACTTCGCCGAGCGCGCGCTCGGCAACGAGGACATCCGCCTCTACCAGGCCCATGCCAGCGCCAAGTACGCCGGCGTGACCAACTACGAGCAGCCCATCCACGTCGACCGCAACCATTCCTGGCTCCCGGCCGCCAGTGAGTCACCCTGGTGGAACCTGGAGGGCTTCTTGTACCTCAGCGACGTCACCGAGGACGACAACCCGACGCGCATGGTGTCGGTGCGCGACACCAGCCACATCGACAACCCGTACGGCGTCCTCATGCCCAGGACGAACCCCGAGGTGTACGCCGCGGAACGGCCGGCTGCCGGCATCCGGGGCTCGTATTTGGCCTACCGGTCCGACACGTACCACCGGGGCGCCCCGTTCGGCTCGGGCACGGGGGCCCGCATGATTGTCGCCATCGCCTTCAAGAACGCCACCGCCGAATGGATCGGCTACGACACCCAGCAGAACCGATCGACGGGGACAGAGTGGACCCGGTTCGTCGAGGGCTCGACGCCGCGCCAGCTGGCCCTGTTCGGATGGCCGCCTCCCGGTCACCCGGTCTGGAACGAAGGGCTGCTCGAACGGACCCAGGAGCGCTACCCGGCCCTCGACCTCGGCCCGTGGCGGGCGGAGGTCGGTCCGTAACTCCGGAACGACCGGGACAGATCCGACCGAGCGCGCGATGCTGGCGACGGGTCGGCGCGGCGGTGGCGCCGCACCCAAAGTTGACCAAATTAGTCAGGTTTGTAAGGATTGGCCCGAGGTTGCCCGCTGGTCTGTCGGCAGGTTGATCCGAGCAAAGGAGGCTGTTGCCATGCCCGACTGGGGTTTTGAGACTCGTCAGATCCACTCCGGTGCCGTGCCCGATCCGACGACCGGCGCCCGTGCCGTCCCGATCTACCAGACCACGAGCTACACCTTCCGCGACACGTCGCACGCGGCCGCGCTCTTCGGGCTCGAGGAGCTGGGGAACATCTACACGCGGATCATGAATCCCACGCAGGCCGTCTTCGAGGAGCGGATCGCCGCACTCGAAGGGGGCGTCGCCGCCCTCGCCGTGGCCAGCGGTCAGGCCGCCGAGACGGTCACGTTGCTGAACCTCGCCGAGAACGGCGGCCACATCGTCTCGTCCGCCTCGCTCTACGGCGGCACCTACAACCTCTTGCACTACACCCTGCCCAAGTTGGGCATTGAGACCACCTTCATTGAGGATCCCGACGACCTCGCCGCCTGGGCCGCCGCCGTCCGACCGAACACGAAGGCGTTCTTCGGCGAGTCACTGGGCAACCCCAAGGGCGACGTGTTCGACTTCGAGGGCGTCTCGAAGGTGGCCCACGACCACAACATCCCGCTGGTCATCGACAACACGCTGGCCACGCCGTACCTGTGCCAACCGCTGAGCCACGGCGTGGACATCGTCGTGCACTCGGCCACCAAGTTCATCGGTGGCCACGGCACCTCCATCGGTGGCGTGATCGTCGACGGTGGCAAGTTCGACTACGAGGGGAGCGGGCGCTTTCCCAACTTCACGGAGCCCGACCCCAGCTACCACGGACTGGTCTTCGGCCAGCTGCCCGAAGCGCTCTTCCCCGCCCGCTTCGTCCTCAAGGCGCGCCTGCAGTACCTGCGCGACATCGGGCCGGCCGTGGCACCGCTCAACTCGTTCCTGTTCCTGCAGGGCCTGGAGACGTTGAGTCTGCGCATGGAGCGCCACGTGCAGAACGCCACGGCGGTGGCCAAGTGGCTCGAAGCGCGCGACGAGGTGTCCTGGGTCGCCTACCCCGGACTGGAGTCCAGCCGCTGGCACGCCCGGCAGGAGAAGTACCTGCCCAACGGCGCCGGTGCGATCATCGCCTTCGGCATCGCGGGCGGCGCCGAGGCGGGACGCAAGTTCATTGAAGGTCTCGAACTGTTCAGCCACCTGGCCAATGTCGGTGACGTGCGCAGTCTGGCCATCCACCCGGCCTCGACGACGCACTCGCAGCTCACAGAGGCGGAGCAGACCACGACCGGCGTCACGCCGGACCTGGTGCGTCTCTCCGTCGGCATCGAGTCGATCGAGGACATCCTGGCTGATCTCGACGCCGGGTTCCGCGCCGCCAAGGGAGCGTGACCGCAACGCACTACCCGGGCGCGTGGCGCCCCGGCGACGAGCCCGGGCGGCGGGAGTTCGCCGTCCTCGGTGGTGACGGAGGGGGCGGGTTCGCACTCGAGGGTGGTGGCCGTCTGGACGAGGTCACCGTCGCCTACGAGACGTGGGGCACGTTGAACAGCGCCCGCAGCAACGGCGTGCTCGTCCTGCATGCCCTCACGGGGGACTCCCATGTCGTCGGACCGGCCGGGCCCGGACATCCTTTGCCGGGCTGGTGGGACGGGCTCATCGGACCGGGTGCGCCCATCGACACCGACCGCTACTACGCCGTGTGCCCGAATGTGCTCGGTGGTTGCCAGGGAACGACCGGACCTTCCTCGCTCGACGCCGAAGGCCGTCCCTTCGGTGCGCGCTTCCCGGTCATCACCATCCGGGACCAGGTGGCGGTCGAGGTCGCGCTGGCCGACCTGCTGGGGATTCAGCAGTGGGTGTGCGTCGTCGGGGGCTCCATGGGCGGCATGCGCGTCCTGGAGTGGTGCATCGAAGTCCCCGACCGGGTGGCCCGGGCCGTGGTCCTCGCCGTCGGCGCCGCCGCGTCGGCTGACCAGATCGCCCTGTCCTCCCTGCAGATACGGGCCATCCGCGCCGACCCGGCGTTTCACGGTGGCGACTACTACGAGACGTCGGGCCGCCCCGTGGACGGGCTCTCCATCGCCCGTGGCATCGGCCACTACAGCTACCGGACAGGCGACGAGTTCGAGGAGCGCTTCGGGCACGGGGCCCAAGGCGAGGAGGAGCCGCTGAAGGGCGGGCGCTACGCCATTGAGTCCTATCTGCAGTATCAGGGAGAGAAGCTGGCGAAGCGCTTCGATCCGAATTCCTACATCACCCTGAGCGAGGCGATGAACCACCATGACGTGGGCCGTGGCCGGGGTGGCATCGCTGGCGCCTTGCGGACGGTGCAGGCGGACATGACCCTGGCCGGCATTTCCACGGATCGGCTGTACCCGCTGGCCCAGCAGGAGGAGATCGCCCGGCACCTCCCCGGTCGCCCAACGGTCGCGGTCGTCGAATCCGCGTCGGGGCACGACGGGTTCCTGTTGGAGATCGAACAGGTGGGTCGCCTTGTGCGGTCCGCCCTGGGCACAGGGGCCTGAGCCCGGGCTGTCCGTCAACTCTGGGGCTTGATGACCGATCCCGTGGCGTACTGGGTGGCATACCCCTGCGCATTGAGCGTCGTCCCGATGACGGACCCCGAGTTCGGCACAATGAACTTCGACGAGCAGTCGAACGTCCCCAACTTCTTCGGGTAGTACTGCACCCACTTGGTGTTGTGGAGCTTCATCAGGATTCCACAGGGCGCCGGCTTGTTCTTGGCCGGGTCGGAGGGCGCATTGAGCCCGCCGCCCGTCCAGCTGGTGACCTTCGAGAGGTGGTTGATCATGCACTGGCGGGTCAAGGTGGAGCCGCAGGCCTTCGCCTCGGTGGCCCAGAGGAGGAAGGACGACGCCGCCTGCTCACCGAGAGCCGACGTCAGACCGCCGTCCTTCTTGACGATGGAGACGTACTGGGCGACGGCCGGCACGACCTTGGCCGCCTCCAGCGGCTCGAACCCGATGCGGACGTAGACGTTGTTGCCCAACCCGCTGGTGTTCCACTGGGCGAAGCCTTCGGTGTACTCGGCGGCGTCGAGCAACCAGATCGGGTTGTAGCCGATCTGGTTCTCCGCCTGCAGCGCGCCGTAGAGGGTCGGTCCCGGGGTGGCGTCGTTGAAGATGATCTGCGCCCCGCAGCTCTGCAGCTTCTGCATGAACGGTGTGTAGTTCGCCTCGCCGTTGTAGTTCACCTGGAACGGGCAGTTGACGAACTTCCAGCCGGCCTCGGTGTAGGCCTGCACGGCCTTGGCCATGGATGCTTCCTGGGTCGAGAGCGTCGAGTTGTACTGGCCGACGTGCTGCGTCTTGGAACCGAAGAGCTTCTCCCCCTGGTAGGCGATCGACACGGGGCTGGCGTTCGCCGGGTTCGGCGCGGCCTGGTACATCTCGTACGCGTTGGCCACGACCGGCGAGACGGTGAAGCCCGGAACGGCGGCGAGGTTGCAGCCCAAGCGCGTCTGTTCCGCCAGCCCGTCCAGTGCGAAGCCCTCGCCCACCAGCATGAAGTCCTGTTTGCAGGCTTGTGCCATGACCGTGCCGATGTTGGTCACGGCCGCGTCGTAATAATCGCCCACGATCTTGCGCCCGTTGATGCCTCCCTGGCCGTTGCACCAGGCGATCATCGCCTTGACCGCGTCCCCCATCTCCTGATCGAGGCCGGGGCTGCCCGAGAATCCCCGGTCGTCCCCGTAGGCGATGCTGATGGTGGAGCCGGTCACCCCCTGGTCGGTGCTGCCGCCGGCGTGTCCCGTGCCGCACGGGGACGGCAGGGTGCCGAACGTGGCGGACGTGGCCGCCGAGGCCCCACCCGACGCCGGCGCCAGGAGCACCCCGATCGCGGTGAGAGTGCAGAGCAACAGAGCCGCCCCCGCAGCCCTTGTGCCGATGATCCGTGTCATGGCCGACCCCCCGGTCTGCACAACCGGTTTCTGCGCCTGCCCCCCCAGAACACAGACCCGGTTCGTATGTGCCTCGGCACCCTACCAATCCGACATCCGGAAATCTGAGCGCGCCGAATAGAGCGGTGGACTCTGTCGACATCGGGCTCTCACGCGCAAAGGTGCGGTCCGCCGATCGGCCACTGCGCCGGTTCGCTGACCGGTCAATGACGGCGCTGGCGCGCCTGCTCGTCCGCGTGTTCTTCCGCAGCATTGAGATCCAGGACGGCGAGAACCTTCCGGCCTCCGGTCCGGTCGTCCTGGTGGCCAACCACACGAACGGGCTCGTCGACGGCCTCCTCCTCATGGCCACCCTCGGTCGTTACCCCCGCTTCTTGGGCAAGTCCACCCTGTTCAAGATCCCGCCCCTGTGGCCGTTCCTCAAGCTGTCGGGGGTGATCCCGGTGTACCGGACGATGGATGCCGGGGCGGGTGACCACAACCTGTCGGCCTTCGCCACCAGCCATGCCCTGTTGCGGACCGGGGGGATGGTGGCGGTGTTCCCCGAAGGGATCAGCCACGACGAGCCGGCCCTCCAGCCCCTCAGGACGGGGGCCGCCCGCATCGCGCTCGAGGCGGCTGGCGAAGGGGCGGAGGAACTGGTGGCCGTCGCCGTCGGGCTCGTCTACGACGCCAAGGCCCGGTTTCGCTCCCGGGCCCTGGTCCGGGTCGGGGCGCCGGTGGACGTGGCCCGGTGGGTCGCCGACTACCGGCGGGACGAGCGGGCCACGGTGCGCGCCCTCACCGAGGACCTGGCCGCGCAGATCGCCGGCGTCAGCCCCTCGTTCTCGTCGTGGGCGCAAGCCAAACAGTTCTCCTGGATGGCCGAGGTCTTCGTCCGTGCTCCCGGTGCCGACGTGGCGGCAGAGGTCGGACTGGCCGACAAGGTGCACGTCGCGGCGCGTCTGGCGCAGAGAGAGGAGGCGTCGCCGCGCTCGTTGCGGCAACTGTTCCTCGACTTCGCCACCTATGAGCGGGATCTCAACCTGCTGGGTGTGAACGACGCCCAGCTCGTGGCGGGCTCCAACCGGCGTCGGGTGCGTCTCTCGGTCCTGTGGTCGGCATGCAAGGTCCTGCTCGCCCTTCCTTTCGCCGTCGCCGGGGCGATCGTCCACCTCATCCCGTTCCAGATCGTGAAGCAGGTGGCCAAGCGACCGGTCAACGAGGGGATCAAGGCCACCGTGAAATTGCTGGGCTGCTTCGTCCTGTTTGTGATCACGTATGCCGTGCTCGGGGTGTTGGTGGGTCGCGCCGTCGGCCCCTGGGCCGGCTTCGTTGCCGCCGTGGCGGCGCCACTCTGCGGCTATGTCGCGGTGCGCGCCATTGAGCGGGTGAAGCGGATCGGTGGCGTGGTCGAGGGGTACCGGGCTCTCAGACTTCGCCGGGACGTCCTCGCCTCCGCTCTGACGCACCGCGCCGCGGTCGTCCAGGACGTGCACACAATTCTGCGGGAGCCATGAAGCGAGAGTCGATCCGGTACGGCCCCGGCACCGGCCAGGTGGCCGAGGTGTGGCGTCCCCCCGGGGCGGGGGAGCCGTTGCCTGTCGTCGTGCTCATCCACGGGGGGTTCTGGCGACAGCTGTACACGAAGCAGCTGATGCACCGGCTGGCCCGGGCGGTGATCGCCCGGGGATGGATGGCCTACAACATTGAGTACCGACGCGTCGGCCGCTTCGGCCGCGGCGGCTGGCCCGGGACCTTCGAGGATGTCTCCGACGCCATTGACGCGCTGGCGCGGGTCGACGGCGTGGACCGGCGACGAGTGGCGACCTGCGGCCATTCGGCCGGTGGACAGCTGGCGCTGTGGGCGGCGGGCTCCCGCGCCACCGGCGAGCCCCGGCGGGCGGCACCGTCGGTCGAGGTGGCGGCCGCCGTCTCGTTGGCCGGCGTGGTGGATCTGGAGGTGGCGGCACGCCAGCTCATCGGGCGAGGAGCGGTGCAGGCGCTCATGGGCGGCGGGCCCGACGACCAGGCGGACCGCTATCGGCTGGGCTCCCCGGCGGCCCTCCTCCCCCTGGGCAAGCCGCAGCTCCTCCTCCATGGTCTGGGGGACGGCACGGTGCCGGCCTGGCTCAGCGAGCTCTACGCGCGGACGGCGGAGGGGTTGGGGGATGCCGCCACCTACGTGCCCCTCCCGGGACTCGGGCACATGGAATTGATCAGCGGGAGTGGCGCTCCGATCCTGGAGCTGACGACGTGGCTCGACGCTGTGTTCAGGGGGTTGGCCACCGGGGCCTGAGGCCCCCTCGTCGCACCGGGGCCGACTGGACGCCGACACCGGCGGTGCGGGCCGCCGTGACCTCGGGCGTGGGTCGGGCGTTTGCCCAGGTCACACCCTCTTCGGGCCGGTTTCGGGCGATGGAACCGGCCGCTCTGACGGAGGTCAAGTCAGGGGGTCGAGCTGTCGATACATGGTGGTTGAGTTCATCGATCGAAGAGGGGCACATGGCGCTGGCTTCGCAGGTTGCCGGGAAGGCCTCCGCTCGAGCCGACGGGCCCGAACCCCCGGTTCGAGGTTCGTCCACGGCGCGGCGGAGATTGAATCCCACCAAGCTGGCCTACCTCATTGCGCCCGTGGCGTTCGCCGTCATCCTCCTCCTCATGCGGTTCGGCTACGTCGCCCGCGAGCACTGGTGGGTGTGGCTCAGCGTGTTCGTCGCCATCGTCGTGGTCAACCTGCAGGTGGACCGCCTCTACCGCGCCCGGCCGAACTGGGTGACCCTCAACCTGCGGGTGGCGAGCCAGGTGGTGGCGGTCACTGTCACCATCTACCTGACCGGCTGGGGCCCGGTGCTGTGGGCGGCCTACCTCTTCATCGCCCTGGAGAACATGGCCCGGGCCGGGTCCCGCGTCTGGCGATCGGCCGTCATCTGCAGCATCATCGGCATGGCGGCCGGCCAGTTCGCGCTGGTACAGGGCTGGTTCCCCTCCGAGTTGCGGCGGTCCGAGGCCGCCTCGCTCACGGTCATGGGGGCCTTCATCCTCTTCTTCGTGATCCGGATGGCCGGCGTCATCATGGAGCAGAACGAGACGGCATTGGAGCAGAAGGAAGAGGCCGAGACGACCCTCCGCCTGAGCGAGGACCGCTTCCGCTCGCTCATTCAGAATTCCTCTGACGTCACGATGATCCTCGGCGAGAAGGGCGTCTTCCGCTACGTGTCGCCGGCCATCAAGGACCTCTTGCAGTACGAGCCCGAAGAGCTGGTCGGGCGCCTCGCCACGGACTTCGTGCAGCGTGAGGATCTCGACACCGTGCTCAAGATGCTCGGCAGTGACGAATTCCAGGAGGAGTCGGGGACGGCGACCCTCGAGTTCCGCATGCTCCGCCGCGACGGAACCAGCCGCGACGTGGAGGCCGTGGTCTCGAATCAGACGGACCGACCCTCGGTGGCCGGCTATGTCTCCAACATCCGTGACGTCACCGAGCGCAAGAAATTCGAGGCGCTCCTGGCCTTCCGGGCCCTGCACGATCCGCTGACGGGGCTGGCCAACCGCCAGCTCATCCTGGACCGGGCCCAGCAGATGCTGGTGCGGGCCCGGCGCACGGGCGTCCCGGTGGCCGCACTCTTCATCGACCTCGACAACTTCAAGGACTCCAACGACTCGCTGGGCCACGGCGCCGGCGACAAGTTGTTGCAGATGGTGGCCGGGCGCCTGCTGGGCATTCTGCGCTCCGGTGACACGGTCGGCCGTCTCGGTGGGGACGAGTTCGTCATTTTGGCCGAGGGCGTGTCCTTCGCCCGCGGGCCAGAAATGATTGCCGAGCGGGTGCACGAGGTACTCAAGCCCGCCTTCCACCTGCCCGGCGTCGACAACATGTCGATCACGGTCTCGGCCAGCATCGGCATTGCCGTGGGCGACCGTCCTGTGGCCGAGGACCTCCTGCGCGATGCCGACATCGCCCTGTACAAGGCCAAGGGAGCGGGCCGCGACCAGTCCGTCCTCTTCGAGCGCTCCATGCAGTCGGCCGCCAAGGAACGGCTCACCCTCAAGTCAGACCTCGAGTCGGCGCTGGAGAACAACGAGTTCAAACTGCTTTACCACCCCTTCTTCGATCTGGAGCACATTGAGATCCAAGGTGTCGAAGCGCTGCTCCGCTGGGAGCACCCCGTCAAGGGCACCATCTCGCCGGACGGCTTCATCCCGTTCCTGGAGGAGCGGGGCCTCATCGTCGAAGTCGGCCGCTGGGTGCTCAACGAGTCCTGCCGGGAGGCGGCCGGCTGGCACCACAAGGGGTACCCGGCCAGCCTTTCGGTCAACGTCTCCATGCGCCAGCTCGAGTCCGATCAGCTGGTCGAGGATGTCCGCGACGCGCTGCACACGAGTGGGCTCGACCCCTCCATGCTCATTCTGGAGGTCACCGAGTCCACCCTGATGCGGGACTCGGTCGCCACGGTGGCCCGACTCAACCGGCTCAAGCAGCTCGGCGTGAAGGTGGCCATCGACGACTTCGGCACCGGTTACTCGTCGCTGGCCTACCTGCGCCAGTTCCCCGTGGACGTGTTGAAGATCGACCGGTCCTTCGTGGCCGACATGAGCCGCTCACCCGATGCGGCGGCGTTGATCCACACCCTGATTGAGCTCGGTCACACCCTCGGACTCGTGACGCTGGCCGAGGGGATCGAGACGCACGAGCAGCTCGAAGGCCTGCGGGCCGAGCGCTGCAACCTGGGCCAGGGGTTCCTTTTCTCGGGACCGGTCACTGCGCCGGAGATGGGCGACTTGCTCGAGATCGCCCGCGCCGGCAAGTCGATCACGTCGGTGGACACTGTCGGCCCGGCGGCGCCCAGCGCCCGGCCCACGCGCCCGGTACTGCGACGGACTCCGTCGGTCGCCCGGCCCGGAGCCCGTCCGCGCTAGCGGCGCCGGCCCCCCGGAGGGAGGTCAGTCCCCGAGACGGAGCGCCACGGCGGCGTCGGGCTCGAGTACCCGGAAGTTGAAGCTCTCCTCCAAGTAGAGGCGCACTACGTCGGCGTCATGGTCCAGGTACCCGATGGACAGGTCCTGTCCGCTCTCTATCTTGAAGTCCCCACCCCGCAGGCTGAGCACGACACCGCCTTCGATGCCGGGCGCCCACACGAGAGGTCCACCGAGAATTTTGCGCAGGTGGTCGAGCAGCAGCTCGCCGCCGTACTCGGTGCTCTCGACGATGGTGGTGAACATGTCCGGGCAGATGGCCAGCCCGTAGGGGCCGCCGATGCCGGCCTGGCGCAGCGCGTTGACGCCGCGGGCCACGGCGTCGGGAGCGTTGCTGATGTCCCCGACGGCAATGGGCTCGTGGGACGTGCTCTCGGTGATGCCGAGAAAGCCGGCGGCCTCATGGCCGTGGAAGACGGTGATGTTCTCGCCGAGGGCGATCTGGCGGATGGCCTGGTCGAGCTCGGCCAGGTCCGGGTTGCTCGTGCCCCGCTCCACGTCGTCCAGCTCGACCCGGGAGACCTTGAACTCGGTCCGTAGTTCCACCAGGGGGAGCACCTTGCGCTGCAGGGCGCTCACGCCCTCGGAGGGCCCGGCGATCTCGGTGACCCGGCCCAGGTCGGTGGCCGAGTAGGTCCAGCCGTGCGGCCCCTCGAAATCGACCAGCTTGCGGGCGGCCAGGTAGGTGGGGAGACGGGACTTGGCCTCGTCGTCGATCACGTCCCAGCCGGCGTCCGAAATGGGGGCCAGTTCGCGGTGGAGGTGGTTCATTGCGCTACTCCCTTGAGACTGCCGATACCGAGCGAGCCCGATGTGGTGGATTCGGATGTGGCTTCGGACGACCCGCCGACCTCGGTGATGGGGCCGGACGAGAACAAGAACTTGCGGAGCTGGGCGTCGAGGGCCGTGTCGCGGCGGCGCAGCCACTCGAGGGCCATGGCGGCGTGCTCCTTCTCGTCGTCCCGGTTGTAGGCCAGGACGGCGGCCAGGCTCTCGTCCGTGGTGGCCTGGACCCGCTGGTGGTACCAGTCGATGGCCTCCAATTCCTCGCACAGCGACGACATGGCGCGGTGGTAGTCGAGTGCCTCCTCATTGAGCAGGTCGAGCGGCTCGTGGAATCCCTCGCTGGCCAAGGTGCTCTCCTTGCGGTCTGGTCGATCTGGTCTGGTCGATCCGGTCTGGGCGCCCCGGGCAACGACCCGGGACGATGTCCACAGTAAAGCCGTCGCGCCGCACCTCAGTCCACGACAGGACCCGGGGTGTGCGGTCGGCGGTGGTGGCCGTCCGCCCTGTTCAGCGGGGAGGTCTCGGACAATGGAAACGCAAGACCAGGGGACCGGCCCGGCCATAAGCCTGCACCCCTTCGGCTGGAAAGGCTAAACATTGGTTGTCGGGTTCTCGCCGACCAAGGACAAACAAGGAGCTTTTTCGATGTTCGCATCCAGCTATCCGGTGCTCGACGCCTTCCTCACGATGTTGTATTTCTTCCTGTTCATCATCTGGATCTGGCTGCTGATCATGGTCTTCATGGACGTCTTCCGCAGCCACGACATGGGTGGCCTGGCCAAGGCCCTGTGGGTGATCTTCATCATCATCCTGCCCTTCCTGGGCGTCTTCGTGTACCTGATCGCCCGGGGCGGCAAAATGCACGAGCGGGCGGCCCAGCAGGCGGCCCAGCAGCAGAAAGCATTCGACCAGTACGTGAAGCAGGCGGCCGGGACGCCCGGTGCCAGCAGCGCCGACCAGCTCGCCAAACTGGCTGACCTCAAGACTTCGGGCGTCCTCACCGACGCCGAGTTCGAGGCCCAGAAGGCCAAGATCCTGGCCAGCTAGCGAGGCCGCGTCGTCGCCGAGAGCAGCTCGCCGGTGGCGACGCAGGACCACGAACCCGAAGAGGCGGTCCCCACAGAGCCCGGGGCCGCACCCGGGCCGGAGGGTGACGCGACCGACGCGCTGTCGAAACGCTTCTCGGATCGGTTAGAACAGGATGTCGCGTCACCACTGCCGTGGCGGTCTCTCGCGAAGAAGACCGTCATGGTGGTGGTGGCCGGCATCACCCTCTACCTGCTCTTTCCGAGCCTGGCCGCAGTCTTCGACGCCTTCCCGAAGCTGACGTCCCTCGATCCCATCTGGTTCGCGCTGGCGCTCGCCCTCCAGGTGGCGCACTTCGCCTGCACCATCGCGCTGCAGCGCATCGCCCTGCGGACCACCGCCTGGTTCTCGGTCACGACGTCGCAGCTGTCCGGGAACGCCATCAGCCTGATAGTGCCGGGAGGCGCCGCCTTCGGGGCGGCCACCCAGTTCCGCATGCTGGCCGCCGCCGGGAACGACCCCGCCACCGCGGTGGCGGGGCTGACCGCGTTCTCACTGCTCGGGATCGCCGGGCTGCTGGCCCTGCCCATTTTCGTCCTGCCGGCCATTCTGGCCGGGACGCCCATCGCCAACGGCTTGTTACACGCGGCACTGCTGGGCCTGGCCGCCTTCTTCTTGTTCGCCGGCTTCGGCGCGGTGGTGCTGTCGCTGGACGGACCCTTGCGCTGGGCCGGGCGCGTCATTCAGGCGGCGCGCAACCGGTGGAAGCGCAAGGCCGAGCCGATGACCGGCCTGTCGGACCGGCTCGTGTTCGAGCGCAACCGCATTCGGAGCGTGTTGGGTAAGCGCTGGAAGGCGGCCCTGTTGTTGAGCAGCGGCCGCTTGGCCTTCGACTTCGGGACCCTGCTGGCCTGCATCCGGGCCACCGGGGTGAAGCCCAACCCCTCCCTCGTCTTGCTGGCCTACGCCGTCGCCGGGCTGCTGGCCCTCATCCCCATCACGCCCGGCGGGTTGGGGATCGTCGAAGCCGGGCTGAGCGCGCTGCTCATCCTGGCCGGGATACCGGGTGTCGATGCCGTCGTGGCCACGCTGGCCTACCGGATCATTTCGTACTGGCTGCCTATTTTCGTGGGGCCGTTCGCCTATTTCGCCTTCCGGGCGCGTTACGGGAAGCCCGGCGCGCACGGTGGCGCCGATTCCGGTTCGGGCGGCGGCGGCGGGACCGGCGGGACCGGCGGGCCGGCGCTCGCCCCGGGCTGAGAGGCTGGAGTCGTGACGGCAGCACAACGCGGGGGCCGTCGGCGTCGTGTTTGAAGGGACATGGGAGTCCCTGCAGACCCACGGCGTACCCGGCTGGTACGACGACGCCAAGCTCGGGATCTTCATCCATTGGGGCCTCTACTCGGTCCCCGGTTGGGCGCCGCGGGTGCCCGACATTCAGCAGCTCCTCATCAAGGACGGGCCCAAGCGGATGCTGCGGGAGAACCCCTACGCCGAGTGGTACCGCAACTCCATGCAGATCGAGGGCAGCCCCACCGCGGTGCACCACGCGCGGGTCTACGGCGAGGACTACCCCTACGACAACTTCGTCCGGACCTTCGACGAGGCGTCGGCCGGCGCCGACCTCCATGGGTTGGCCGACCTGTGCCGGTCGGCGGGGGCCCGCTACGTCGTGCTCACCACCAAACACCATGACGGCTTCGCGTTGTGGCCCTCGGCCGTTCCCCATCCGGTCAAGGGCGAGTACCGGGCGCGCCGCGATCTGGTGGGTGACCTGACCGAGGCGGTGCGTGCCCGGCGCATGCGCATGGGGCTGTACTACTCGGGCGGCTACGACTGGCCGTACAACGACGCCGTCTTGACGACGGGGGCCGACGCCGTGCTGGCCGCGCCGCAGGATCCCCGCTATGTGGCCTACGTCACCGCGCACGTACGGGAGCTCATTGCGCGGTACTCGCCCTCCGTGCTCTGGAACGACATTTCTTGGCCGACGGACCCCGGGCTGCCCCAGCTCTTCGCCGACTACTACAACGCCGTGGATGAAGGCGTCATCAACGACCGCTGGAAGGAGCCGGGACTGGCCCGAAACGCCGTGACCGATGCGCTCGTGCGCACCGTCGGTGCCGTCGTGCAGGCGCTGTGGCGGTACATCCCCGAGAAGCGCAAGCACCTCACGTTCGCCAGCCCGAAGCACTACGACTTCCGCACCCCCGAGTACGACGTGCTGCGCACGGCCTCGGCCCGCAAGTGGGAGCTGGCCCGCGGTGTCGGGCATTCCTTCGGGGCCAACCGGCACGAGGAGCCCGAGGACATCATTTCGGCGTCGGACCTCATTGCGATGTTCTGTGACGTCGTGGCGAAGAACGGCAACTTGTTGCTCGGCGTGGGCCCGCGGCCGGACGGTACCGTCCCCGAAGTGCAGCAGGCGCCCTTGCGGGCCCTCGGGGCGTGGCTCGACGTCAACGGCGAGGCCATGTACGGCAGCCGGCCCTGGCTGGTCACCGAGTCGACGGCGACCGACGGGACCCCGCTGCGTTTCACCAAGAGCGGCGAGGGCGTCTATGCGTTGGTCATGGGAATGCCGCGGACGCGGCGTCTCACCATGGAGGCGGTCGACGGCACGCGGGTGCGCCGGGTGCGCCTGGTCGGGGCCGACGCCACCCTGGAGTGGTCGGTCGGGCCGGGTGGCGACCTGTCGGTCTCGCTGCCGCCACAGCTGCCCGCGTCACCGGTGACCGTGCTCGATCTGGGGACCGGTGTGCGGGCGCGCATCCGGCGCTCGTAGGCCGTTCTCGGGTTCGGCGCGTTGACCGTCTGTTGTGTGAGCGTTGGGGCTCCGTTGGTGCTCGGTTGGCCGTCCGTTGTGCGCAGCCGGGTCCCGCCCCCACCCGTCCGCGGCCGAGTAGGTTCGATCCCGCCAGGCCGACCGGGGGTGTGCCGTGCTGCTTGACCTGTTCCTCATCGGGCTCGTGGTCACCGTCGAGCCCATCCCACTCACCGCCATGATCCTGCTGCTGGCGACCGAGGGCGGTCTCATGAAGGGCCTGGGCTACGTCCTGGGTTGGATGCTCACGCTGGTGGCCATTGTCGCCATGGTGGTGCTCATCACCGGAGGCAAGCCGCTCATCCCCAGCAGCAACCCGTCGACGGGTGTGCTGGCGTTGAAGCTGGCCATCGGGGTGGTGCTCGTCGTGATCGCCTACCGGCGCTGGGGCATGTGGGGGGCATCGGAGCCGAAGGGCCAGCCCCGCTGGATGCGGGGCGTCGACCGCATCAATCCGTTGATGGCGGCGGGACTCGGCTTCCTGCTCCAACCGTGGGTGCTGGTTATTGCCGGCGTGGCCGAGATCACCACGGCGAAGCTCTCGTCGACCACGGAATACATTGCCGTCTTCGCCTTTTGCGTGCTGTGCTCGGCGAGCCTGATCGCCATGGAGACCTACGCCGCGCTGCGTCCCGCCACGGTCAAGAGCACGCTCAACGCGTTGCTCGGGTGGATCACCACGCACCGCGACCAGGTCATTGTGTTCCTGTCACTCGGGCTCGGCCTCTACCTCATGGCCAAGAGCATTTACGGACTGGTCAGCACCGGCTGACGGTGGGACGGGCATCCACCGGGCCGACCGGAGCGGCCGTTAGCTTCGGGCGCCGGAGGTGCTCACGATGCTCGCCTACACGTGGCCGCTGCTCAGCCTGTTCTGGACGTTCCTGATGTTCGCCGGGATCGTCCTGCTGCTCTTCTTCATCATCTGGTGCTTCGTCGACAACTTCCGCCGGCGTGATCACCGCGGTCTGGCCAAGGCCGGCTGGACGTTGCTCATCCTCGTCGTGCCGTTCTTCGGCGCGTTGATCTACATCATCGCCAGGCCGGTGGACGCCCCGCTGGCCGCCTGAAGGCCAGGCCGGGCAGGACCGGCGGGAACACGGGTTTCCCTCGGAGCCGCCGCTCGCTATGGTGCTGCTTTCAGGTCAACGCGCAGGAGTCGGCGATGCAAAATCATCATCCCAGGGTGACCCAACGTCCTGACCGGACCTGGGTCGTGGAGTGCGCCCAGTGCCGTCACGACCCGGCCTCCACCGTCCCGATCGGCATCGGCATGCCGCTGCAGGACCGGGAGACGGCGGAGCGGCTGCGGGAAAACCACGCCGCCCGGCCGATCCGGGCCGCCGCTTCTTAGGCTCCGTGCCCGGCGCCGACGGTGGGGCCGGTGCCGAGGGCTCCGTGACCAAAGTCAGCCCGCGCCCGGTGGCCGACACCGTGGCCCGGCTGGTGGACCTGCTCCGCGCCAAAGGCCTGAAGGTGTTCGCGGTGATCGATCAGCAGGCCGAGGCCCGCGCCGCCGGGCTCGATTTACGGGAGACGACCCTCGTGCTGTTCGGCAACCCCGCGGCCGGGACGGGCGTCATGGCGGCCGCGCCCCTGGCTGCCCTGGACCTCCCCCTCAAGGTGCTCGTCTGGGCCGAGCCCGGCCAGGACACCTCGGTGAGCTATACCGCGCCGGACGTCCTGGCCGTCCGCTACGGGCTCAGCCCTGAAGCCGCGGCCCCGCTGGCGGCCGTCGACGGGCTGACCGACGCGCTGATCGCGGGCTGAACCGCCGGCAGGGGTGCTCAGCCGGCTGCCGGCTCGGTCGCTTCGCCCGGGTGGCCGACGAGCTTGGCCGAGAACTTGACCGCCTTGACGGCGCTGGTGGCGCCGGTCTGCAGTGTGGCCCCGATGATGATCAACACGACGCCGAGCCAGAACACGTAGGGCCAACCCAACATCAAGATGCCGATGCGACCGAGCATGTAGGGCGGCGAGCACACGACGGCGCCGACGGCGCCACCGACCGCCGAGGCCGCCAGGGTGTCCCGGCGTGACCGGCCCTTCTTCTCGACGCCGACGAGCCGGGCGGGCACGGCGATGTAACAGAGCATCAAGACGCCGACGACGATGCTCTGGCTGATGACGAAGGGCCAGTGGCCCCAGCGTGTGGTGATCAGCGCAGAGAAGGACAACGCCAGGCCGACGGTGCAGCCCCAGGCCAGGATGACCCGCAAGTGGACGTTGGCCCGGGAGAAGGCGGGCCGGATTTCCGGCCGGCCGGGTACCGAAATGGCGAAGGCGAAGACGCCGTTCAGGTAGAAGCTGGCGGCCGTCAGCGCGGTCACCCCGATGATGCAGGGGATCAGGACCGGGCCGCGGATGACGTGGAACTGCTTGCCGTGGAGCACGTGGAGCTTGATGTCGAGCATGGCGAGCCAGATCCACATGGCCGGGATGATCTGCACCACGGCGAGGCGCCAGTTTGTGTACAGGAGCTTCACCCCCTGGAACAGCATGAGGAAGGCACCCACAATGAGGGCCAGCGGCGCCAGCCAGCGTCGGCGCTGGCTGAGCTGCACCACCGCCTGTTCTACGGCCTTGTCGTCGCCCCGGCGTATGGCGTCGACGAGCTTCCGGACGAGCGCCCCGGCGCGCGCCCGGCGGGTCGGGGCCGGACCGGTGGCCGGGGCGAGGTCAGAGGTGGCAGCGGGCTCGCGAATGGCGGCGGGAGGCGCGGAGGGCCCGGAGCCCTCCGGTGTGCTCCGGTCCTCGTGGTCCACCGTCACTCTCGTCCCTCATTCCGGCCCGCTTCCAGGCCACTGCATTCCGGCCCGCTTCCAGGCCACTGCGCGGGTGTCGCCGTCCCGCGGTCTCCGCCGGCGACGCCGCACTCCGACACAGTCATTGTGACGCCGGGTCGAGGGCGGAGGAAGGGCCAGAGGCTATCCGCAGGAGCACATGGGTCCCGCTCGCGGGCCGCCGGTGAGTGGGCCGGGCCACCGGCGGTGCGCCACACCCGCAGGTGGTCGTAGCCTCGGGGCCGGAACGACGACACGGGGACGTGTCCGGAGGGAGCCGAACATGGCTGAGGACGAAGCGACCCGACTGGCCGAGCGGCCCTTGTCGATACTGCCGCACCGGAGCGAAGCGGAGAGCCGGGCCCTCGGGAAAGCGGCTCGGGTAACGGTGCCGCGGTCCAGCCACGCCACTTTCGAACCTTCGGCGGACCGACCCGACCCGGTCACCCTCCTCGAGGACCAGGCCACCACCAGGGTGCAGGAATTGGTCCCCATCCGTTACGGCCGGATGCTGGTCTCCCCCTTCACCTTCTTCCGCGGGGCCGCACTGGTCATGGCGTCGGACCTCTCGACCACCCCGCACTCGGGCCTGACCGCCCAGATCTGCGGGGACGCGCACCTCTCGAATTTCGGCATCTTCGCGTCGCCCGAACGTCAGCTCGTCTTCGATTGCAACGACTTCGACGAGACCCTTCCAGGGCCGTGGGAGTGGGACATCAAGCGATTGGCGGCGAGCATTGTGGTGGCCGGCCGCTACAGGGGCCACGCCAAGGCGGTGCGTACGGCGGCGATCACCGCGGTGGGCCGGGCGTACCGCGAGGCGATGCGCCAAATGGCCACCATGTCGAACCTTGAGGTCTGGTATTTCCACGTGGACGTGGCGAACGTCATTTCGGAACTGGAGAAGCAGGCCACGACCACGGGCTCCAAGACGCAGGCGCGCATGGCGGCCACCGCGAACAAAGCCGTGGCCAAGGCGCGCACGAAGGACAGCATGAAGGCGCTCGACAAGTTGACCCAGGTCGTGGACGGCGAGCGCCGCATCATCAGCGACCCCCCGCTGCTCGTCCCGGCCGATGAGGTGTTCCCCGAGCTGCAGGCGGATCAGTTCATGGCCATGTTCCGCGAGCTCCTGCGCCGGTACCGTCAGACCCTTTCGACCGACCGCCGCCACCTTCTGGAGCAGTACCGGTTCAGCCAAATGGCCCGCAAGGTGGTCGGAGTGGGGAGCGTCGGCACCCGCGTCTGGGTCGTTCTGCTGGAGGGCCCCGGACCCGAAGACGTGCTGTTCCTTCAGGCAAAGGAGGCCGAGGCCTCGGTCCTGGAGCGTTTCACCAAGAAGAGCCAGTACGGCAACCATGGCGCCCGGGTCGTGGCGGGCCAGCGCCTCATGCAGGCCAGCAGCGACATCTTCCTCGGATGGCAGCGGTCCGAAGGCCTCGACGGCTCCAGCCACGACTACTACGTCCGCCAATTGCAGGACTGGAAGGGGTCGATCGACACCGAGACCATGGTGCCCCAGGGCCTGGAGGCCTACGGGAGCCTGTGCGCCGTCAGCCTGGCCCGCGCCCACGCCCGCTCCGGTGACCGCTTCGCCATGGCGGCGTACCTCGGGAACAGCGACAGCTTCGAAAAGGCCCTGGCCAAGTTCGCAGAGTCCTACGCCGACCAGAACGAACGGGACTACGAGGCGTTCGCTGCGGCCTGCAAGAGCGGCCGACTCCACGCCGAAGAGGGGAAGTAGCGACCGTGGCCCGCCGGGCGCCCGCCCACCCACCCCGGTTGCGGATGTGCGATGCTAAGCGACTGCACCACGCGGATCCGGCCTCGGCCGCGTCCGCATCACCACGTTCACCAGTGAAGGAGCCTCACCTTGCTTGCCTCGAGCTATCCCATCCTCGACATCTTTTTGACGACGTTGTACTTCTTCCTGTTCATCATCTGGATCTGGCTGCTCTTCATGGTGTTCATCGATATCTTCCGAAGCCACGACATGGGCGGCTGGGCCAAGGCGTTGTGGGTGATCTTCATCATCGTCATCCCCTACCTCGGCGTCCTGGTGTACCTCATCGCCCGGGGTGGCAAAATGCACGAACGGGCCGCGCAACAGGCCGCCCTGCAGCAGAAGGCGTTCGACCAGTACGTGCAGCAGACGGCCGGCACTCCCGGTGAGAACACCGCCGACCAGCTCCACAAGCTGGCGGACCTCAAGTCGCAGGGCGTGCTGACCGATGCCGAGTTCGAGACGCAGAAGGCAAAAATCCTGGCCAGCTGAGCGCGGGCCAGACGCCGACCGCACACTGCACCGAGACCGAACGAAGATCTGTAGACCAGAACAGGAGACCCAATGACCATCGGACCAGTCAGCTACACAGTCATCGCCTTCCCCGGCAACCAGTTCAACGGCGACGTCGCCCCCGAGATCGCGAAGCTGGTGGCCAGCGACACCGTGCGCATCCTCGACCTCGTCTTCGTGGCCAAGGACGAGCAGGGCGACACCATCAGCCTGGAATTCGATCAGATGGACGAGCTGGCCGCCTTCAACGACATCGACGGCGAGGTGGGTGGCCTCGTCAACGCGGAGGACCTCGACCACGTGGCGGCCAACCTGCCGGAGGGGAACTCCGCGCTGGTCATCCTGTGGGAGGACCTCTGGGCCGTCCCGCTCGTCGAGGCGATCCGCGCCTCGGGCGGGGTGCTCATCGACAGCGCCCGCATCCCGAACGACCTCGTCGAGGCGGCGTTCGACGAGCTGGCCGAGGCCCTCAAGAGTTGAGAACCGAGAAACCGAAGAGAGAAGGAGCACGACCATGCCCATGATGCGACGTCGTCCGGTCCTGCGGACGGTAGGGAGAACAGCAGTGATCGCCGGCACGGCCACCGTGGTGGCCGGCGGTGTGAGCCGCCATCAGCAGCAGAAGGCCGCGGCGCAGCAGAATGCCGCCGCCCAGCAGGCCGTCCCGGCGCCGGCAGCGGCGCCGGTCGAGGCCGCGCCGGATTCCGACGACCTGATCAACAAGCTGAAGGAACTGGCCAGCCTCAAGGATCAGGGGATTCTGACCGAAGCCGAATTCGACGATCAGAAGGCGAAAATCCTGGAGCAGATGTCCTGAGCCCGGAAATTCGATAACCGGCTCAGGCCGGGAGTTCGGCGAGCGAGCGGCACCTCCGGGTGCCGCTTTTTCGCGTCCCACCCCAGCTGCGGGCTCTCGTCACGAGACCGAGAGGTGCACGTCCTCGCCCGGCTGCACCAAACCGGACCAGTCGGACGGCACGGTGTGCGACCGGTTCGGGATCATGCGGCGGAGTCGGTGCGACCCCAGGATCCGCCCCGCCTGGGTGACCTCGAGCCGAGGGTGCTCCAAGAACGCCTTCGTTCTGACCAGAAGGGGTCCGATCCCGGCGGGGCCCGGCTCCATCAGGTTCGGGACGACCCAGAGCAGGGGATCGGCCACCCGCAGGCGAACCGTCGGGCGCGGCGACGTGCGGTCACCCCCGCGCCGCATCCATGACGCCGCGGCCTGGCCGACATGGTCGCCGCGCCGCGCCGCCACGTCTGCCGTCTCGGCGGGGTGCACGAGGTTGCCGGCGGCGAAGACCCCTGGTGCGGTCGTCCCGCCGTCGGCCGTGCACGCCGGACCGAGGGTGCCCTGATCGACCGAGAGCGACGCCAACCGGGCCAGCTCGTTGTCCGGGATGAAGTCGCCGGTGAAGATCACGGTGTCGACAGCCACCGCGCGCGCTGTGCCATCGGGTCCGCGGACGAGCACTCCGTCCACCCGCTCGCGCCCCGTCAGGCCGATCACCGATGTCCCGGTCCACACCGGCACCCTCAGGCCGACGCGGGTCGCGAGGTCGAAGGCGCGAAATGTCTGGGTCCCGGCGAGGTTCGTGACCAACGCCACCGGGTGGACGCCCGCCTGGCGCAGGGTCAGCACCGCGGAATACGAGACGTGCTCGGCGCCCACAATGAGGGCTCGGCCGTGCAGTGGGAGGTGCTGGCGGTGGACCCACTGCTGCAATTGGCCCGTCGTGAAGATCCCGGCTGGGCGGGAGCCCGGCACCAGGCGGGCCGCCCGCGGGCGCTCCCGGGCGCCGGTGGCCAGAACGACGGCGCGGGCGTGCACCGCGAGGAGCCCGTCGGGGCCTGTCACCTCCGCCCGGCCCGGACCGGCCCAGCCGGTCACCATGGAGCGGGTCCGGATGTCCACGCCGCCGGCGACGGCCCGCTCCACCCAGCGGCGGGCGTAGGCCGGACCGCTCAGGAGGCGTCGCAGGTCGCGCAGGCCGAAGCCGGAGTGCTCGCACAGGCGGGGGGTGCCGCCCGCCTCGTCCTCCCGCTCCACCACCACCACGCGTCCCGCGCCGCCGGCCTTCAGCGCGGTGGCTGCGGCCAAGCCGGCGGGACCGGCGCCGACGACCAGCGCGTCGACCGGCAGAATGGTGCGGCTCACCGCCTCACCGCCTCACCGCCGCCAACCGCGCCGCCAACCGCGCTGCGATGTCCGCCCCGCAGAAGAAGCCCTGACAGCGTCCGTTCGTGGCGCGGGTTCGACGGCCCACCCCTCCGACGTCCGTGGCGGGGACGACCGAGCTGAGCGCGTCCCGCACCTCGCCCTCGGTGACCCGCTCGCAGAAGCACACAATGTGGCGGTAGGCCGGATCGGCTCCGATCCACCGGTCGCTCTCGAAGGCCCTGATGGCGCGCTCGCCGAGCTCGGGCATGTGGGGGATCTGCGGCTCCTGGTCTGCCTCCACCAGTGTGAGCCCGGCGGCTCCCATCTGCTCGACGACGTACTCGGCGATCGCCAGCGAGGCGGTCAGGCCGGTGGACCGGATCCCCCCGACGCAGGCGTAGCGGTCCTCCTCGTGGATGGTGATCTGGTAGTCCCGGTGCTCGGTGGCGGCCCGTACGCCGGCGTAGGTTGCCGTGACCTCCTCATGGACGAGCGCGGGCAGGAGGCGACGACCCGCGTCGAGCAGCCCGTCCAGGCCGTCCGCTGTCGTCGCGGTGTCGTACCGGTCGTCGATGTCTTCGGCCGTGGGGCCCAACAGGACGTTGCCGTAGACCGTCGGGGCCACCAGGACACCCTTGGTCCGTTCGGTCGGCACCGGCAGCACAATGGAGGACACCAGCGTGCGGGCCAGCTTGTCGAACACGATGAGTTGGCCCCGTCGGGGCGCAATGGTGAATCCATCGTGGCCGAAGCGCCGGTCGAGGAGATCCGAGTGGAGCCCCGCCGCGTTGACGACCCAGTCGGCCCGAACCGGCCCCTTTGACGTCTGCAGGACCCAGCTGTCGCCCTCGTGGCCGACATCGGTGACGTCCACTCCGAGCCGGAGCTCCACACCGGCGCCGACCGCCTCGGAGGCGAAGGCGATGCTCGTGCTCCACGGGCAGATGATCGCTTCGTCGGGGATGGCGACGGCACCCGTCGCCCCATCCGCCAAGTACGGCTCGCGGCGCGAGAGCTCTTCGAGGTCCATCCGGGTGGCGTGTTCGTAGCCGTTGGCCCGGGCCTTGGCGACAATCTCGTCGAGACGGGCCGCCTGCGCCACGTCCCAGGCCACCAGCACGGCTCCCGTCTCCTCGAGCGCGATGCCCGCGGTGCGGGCGTACGAGCTCAGCAGCTCGTGACCGCGACGGACGAGGGACGACTCAAGACTGCCGGGTTGGGTATCGAAGCCGGTGTGCACAATGGCGGTGTTGGCCTTCGAGGTCCCGGTGCCGACATCGTTGGCGCGCTCGAGGAGCGCCGTGCGCAACCGATAGCGGGCCAGTTGGCGTGCGATGGCGGTACCGACCACGCCGGCTCCGATGACGGCGACATCAAAGCGCCCGCTTGCGGTCACGGCGAGATGGCCGTGCGCGCCACTGCCCGTTCGAAGCGAGCCAGACGCTCCTCCGCCTCGGCGGCGCCCATCATCGGCTCGTAGCGGGTGTCGGGCTCGTCCCACCTGATGACGTCGTGGAGGGTCTGTCCTTCTCCGGCCCCGAGCCGGGCCAATGCGCCCACTCCGGCCGCCGTGGCATGGGGGGAGGAGGCGACCTCGACCGGGAGTTGGAGCAGGTCGGCCTGCATCTGCATGAGGACCCGTGCGCGCGTCAGCCCGCCGTCGACCCGCAAGAGGGCGAGCGGGCGGCCGAGATCGACCGCCGCGGCGCGGGCCAGCAGTGTGACCTGAGCGGCCAAGCCCTCCAAGGTGGAACGCACCACATGGGCCGGCTCCGTGCCCGGACCGATCCCTGCAATGTTGGCGAGTGCATCAGGTTGCCACCACGGGGCGCCCAGTCCGCTGAGGGCCGGCACCACCGTCACGCCTCCGCTGTCGCGCACCGAGCCCGCCACGGCGTCGAGTTCCTCGGCCCTTCGCAGGAAGCCCCAACGCTGCAACCAGGCGACGGCGGCGCCGGCGGCATAGACCTGGCCGTCGATGCAGTAGGCCGCGGTGTCGCCGAGCTGCCAGGCCACCGACACGGCCAAGCCGCCCGACGACGTGACGGGACGGGGGCCGGCATTGGCCAGGAGGAAAGCCCCCGTGCCGTAGGTGCACTTCGACTCGCCGGGCTCCAGGCAGTACTCGCCGACCAGGGCCGCCTGCTGATCCACGCTGAGTCCGCTCAGCAGCAGGGACGGGCCGAAGGCATCGGTGCGGCCGATCTCCTGGGCGCAGCCGACGACCTCGGGGAACTCCTCGGCGTCGAGGCCGAAGGCCGCGCTGGCCCGTTCGGACCAGGTGCGGGCGGCCAGGTCGAGGAGCATCGTCCTCGACGCGGTCGTGACATCGGTGACGTAGGCGCCGGTCAGACGGTGCAGAAGCCAGGCGTCGCTCGTCGTGACCACCCCCTCGTTCGTGACGTTGCGCCGCAGCCACGTCATCTTCGGAGCGGCGAAGTAGGGGTCGAGCGGGAGCCCCGTCGTGCGGGTCAGGACCTCGGCTTCGGCTGCCATGTCGGCACAGATGGTGGAGGCACGACGGTCCTGCCACGAGATCGCCGTGCTCAGGGCGCGGCCCGAGCGGCGGTCCCAGGCCAACACCGTCTCACCCTGGTTGGCGAAGCCCACGGCGGTGACGTCTCCGCCCGCGCGGGCGATCGCCCCCCGGCCGGCCTCGCAGACCGAATCCCACAACTGCTCAGGGTCCTGCTCGACGCCGCCGCCCGGGACCGCCCGGGGCGTCACGGCGGCCTCGACAGAGGTCAGGATCTCGCCGTCATGGCCGAAGACGACCGCCTTGGTCGCCGAGGTCCCCTGGTCGATGGCGAGGACCCTCACGAACGCTCATCCTGTCAGGGCGCCGGGGTCCTGGCAGGTTCCCGGGGCACACCCCGAGGGCGCTGCACCGACCCCCGGCGACGCCGGGTTCACCGGCCCGAGGCACCTTCACGCGGCCGTCATACAACTTTCCCGTCACGAAGCAACGCGGCTTGCTATCGTGCCCCGCAACACCCGCTGCTAACCGGCCCCAGGGCCGATCGAACAAGGGGGATGCCAGTGCCTGAAGGTACCGTCGACGAGGTCCCGAGTGGGGGGGTGGCGACGCTCACGGTCGATGAGCAGCAGCTCGCCGAGTTGGGCTACAAGCAGGAGCTGAATCGCTCCTGGTCGGGCTTCTCGAACTTCGCCATCAGCTTCTCCATCATCTCCATCCTGGCCGGTTGCTTCACCACCTTCTACAGCGGGTGGAACGGTGGAGGCCCGGCCGCCATCGCCTGGGGCTGGCCGATCCTGGCCTGCCTCATCCTTTGCATCGGCCTCTGCCTGTCCGAGTTGGTCTCCGCCTACCCCACCTCGGGCGGCATCTACTGGTGGGCCTCCAAGCTGGGCGGCGTCAAGGCCGGGTACTACACGGGCTGGCTCAACCTGGTGGGGCTGCTCGCCATCACCGCCTCGGTCGCCTACGGCTGTGCCACCTTCTTGGATCTGACCCTTGGTTTCTTCTTCACCACCTGGCATTCGGGCAGCCTCCACACGATCTTCCTGTTCTTCCTCGGGATCCTGTTCATCGCTTCCCTGGTCAACATCTTCTCGAGTCACCTGCTCGCGATCTTCAACAACACCTCGGTGTGGTGGCACGTGTTCGGTGCGGCGGCCGTCGTCCTCATTTTGATCTTCCTGCCGCATCATCACGCCAGCGTGTCGTCCGTCTTCACCTCGCGGGTCAACAACACCGGCTTCTTCGGTGGTAGGACGAGCGGGTTCGGGTTCATCTTCATCATCCTGCCCATCGGGGCCCTGCTGACCCAGTACACCATCACCGGATACGACGCCTCGGCCCACCTGTCCGAGGAGACGCACTCGGCGGCCAACTCGGCGGCGAAGGGCATCTGGCGCTCCATCGTGTACTCGGCCATCGGCGGCTACCTCCTCCTCCTCGCCTTCCTCTTCGCCGTGCAGGACCCGGCCAAGGTCACCGCCGGTGGTGGCGGTGTGGCGGTGATCTTCCAACAGGCCCTGACACAGCGTTGGGGTGGGACGGTCCTGTTGATCGCCACCATCGGCCAGCTCTTCTGCACCATGGCCTGCATGACGAGCACCACCCGTATGCTCTTCGCCTTCAGCCGCGATGGTGCGGTCCCGGCGGCAAGTCTCTGGTCGAAGCTGAGCGCCAAGCGGGTCCCGGTGGCCGGCGTCATCCTGGTCGCCGTCTTCTCCCTCGTCATCACTTCGCCGGCCCTCATCCCCGTCGACATCGGCGGCGTGCCCTCCCCGATCGCCTTCGACGCCGTGGTGTCCATCGGCGTGATTGCCCTCTACTGGTGCTTCGCTATTCCGATCTGGCACCGGTGGCGCATGGGTGATCGGTTCAAGGCCGGCGAATGGACGCTGGGCAAGAAGTACAAGTGGATCGCCGTCATCGCTCTGATCGACATCGTCCTGGTCTCGTGGATGGCCTTCATGCCCACCTCGAACCTGGGCGTGCCGTGGACCAACGGATTCTCCATGAAGTACGTGAACTACACCATCCTCGTCTTCCCGGCGTTGCTCATCTTCCTGTGGATCTATTGGCACGCCTCGGTGAAGAACTGGTTCAAAGGCCCCAAGCAGACCATTGAGCAGGGGATCGCCGAGGAGCTCGGGGGCGTCGACTACCCATCCGCGTCGCTACCCTGACGGGCCCGGCCTGCCGGGCGCGGTGAGCGCCGGTGCCGACCTCGATCCGGGGCTTCTCGAGCGGGTTGCGGTTTTTCGCGGGCAGGCGTGCCAGGTCGAGCCTCTTCCGGGGGGGCTGACCAACAAGAACTACAAGGTGTCGACGTCCGACGGGACGTACGTGCTCCGACACTCGACACCGGCGTTTTCTGACGAGTTGGCTGTCGACCGCCGCGCCGAATACGAGAACAGCGTGCGGGCTGCGTCCGCCGGGGTGGGCGCGCCGGTCGTCGAGTTCCTTCCCGATGACGGGATCCTGGTGATCGGATTCCTCGAGGGGGAGACGCTCAGCGACGAGCGCCTGCAAAGGCCCGGCATGCTGCCGCGGGTGGCCGAGGCCTGTCGACGGCTTCACGGCGGCGAGCCGTTCGTGAACCGCTTCGACATGTTCGAGCTCCAGCCCGAGTACCTCGGGCGGGTGCAGCGAAGGGGCTTTCGCCTCCCTCGGGGGTACCTCGACCACGCTGACGCGGTCGGGCGGATCCGCGACGCCCTGACGGTCCGCCCCGCGGCACTGCGGCCGTGCCACAACGATCTGTTGGCGGCCAACTTCATTGACGACGGCCGAGCTGTGTCGATCATCGACTACGAGTACTCGGGCAACAACGACCCCTACTTCGAGCTCGGCAACATCTGGAGCGAGTGCCACCTCGCGCTCGAGCAGCTGGAGGAGTTGGTCGAGGCATACGACGGGCGCCCCTCGCGCAGCCACGTGGCGCGCGCTCGCTTGTGGGGCCTCATGTCACAGTACGGCTGGACCCTGTGGGCCTCCATTCAGGACGGGACCAGCTCGCTCGACTTCGACTTCTGGACCTGGGGGTTGGAGAAATACGAACGGGCCGAGGCCACCTTTGCCGGCCCCGAGCTCGAGCGCCTGCTGGCCGACGTGACGCGGGCAGACTGAGGCGGGCATGCCGAGGGAAGGGACGACCGTGGAGGATGCACCGGCAGGAGGCGATCTGCCCGACCGTGCCCGCGTCGTGGTCATCGGCGGCGGCATCATCGGGACCTCGACGGCGTACCACCTCGCACGCCGGGGCTGGACCGACGTGGTGCTGTTGGAGCAGGGACAGCTCTCGTGCGGCACGACGTGGCATGCCGCCGGCCTGCTCGGTCAGCTCCGGGCCACCGAAGCGGGCACTCGCCTCGTGCAGTACTCGGCGCGCCTGTACGGCGAGCTCGAGGCCGAGACGGGTCTGGCCACCGGCCTCAAGCGGTGTGGCGGGGTGACCGTGGCCCGCACGCCGGAACGCCTGGAGCAACTGCGCCGCACCGCGGCCACGGCGGAGGCGTACGACCTCGAGTGCGAGCTGCTCACGCCCGCGCAGGCCCTGGAGCGCTATCCCATTCTGGAGATCGAGGATCTCCTCGGCGCCCTGTGGCTGCCCGGCGACGCCACCGTCAACCCGGTCGACGTCACGGCGTCGCTCGCCCGCGGGGCCCGACTACGGGGCGTGCGCATCGCGGAGCACACCCGCGTCACCGACATCGTCACCCGCGACGGCCGGGTGGCGGGGGTGGTGACCGACCGGGGAGCCATTGAGGCCGAGGTCGTGGTGAACTGCGCCGGCCAGTGGGCCAAGGCCGTCGGTCTCCTCTGCGGCGTCGATGTGCCGCTGCATTCGGCCGAGCACTTTTACGTGGTGACCGAGGCCGTCGAGGGCGTCCGACCAGACCTTCCCATACTGCGCGACCCCGACGGGTACACCTATGTCAAAGAGGAGGTCGGCGGCCTCGTTGTCGGTGGCTTCGAGCCGGAGGCCAAGCCATGGGTCGCGCCCGATGCGCTGCCGTACCCCTTCGAGTTCCAGCTCTTGGAGGAGGACTGGGATCACTTCAGCGTGCTGATGGAGTCGGCCGTCCACCGGATCCCTGCCCTGCAGCACACCGGCCTCAAGAAGCTGTACAACGGCCCGGAGAGCTTCACGCCCGACAATCAGTTCGTGCTGGGTGAGGCTCCCGGTCTGCGCGGCTTTTTCGTCGGGGCCGGTTTCAATTCGGTCGGTATCGCGTCTGGTGGTGGCGCGGGGCGCGCTCTGGCCGACTGGATCGTCGAGGGTGAGCCCACGAGCGACCTGGCGGCCGTCGACATACGGCGCTTCGCCCCCTTCAATGCGAACAACCGGTGGCTGCGGGACCGGGTGGGGGAGGTTCTCGGCCTGCACTACGCGGTGCCGTGGCCCAACCGGGAGCTCACGACGGCCCGTCCCTTTCGCCGTTCTCCCCTGCATGACGTGCTCGCCGGCAAGGGGGCGGTCTTCGGTTCGAAAATGGGGTGGGAACGCCCCAATGTCTTCGCCCCCCCGGGACAGCCGGCCGAGCTCGACTACACCTGGGGACGGCCCGACTGGCTGGCCTGGTCGGTCGCTGAGCAGGTAGCCACGCGGGAGCGTGTCGCCGTCTTCGACGAGACATCATTCGGCAAGTTGCTCGTCGTCGGCCGCGATGCCGAGACGGTGCTGCAGCGGCTCTGCACAGGGGACGTTGCGGTCGAGACGGGCCGGGCCGTCTACACGGGCATGCTGAACGAACGGGCCGGCTATGAGGCGGACGTCACCGTGACGCGGTTGGCGGTGGACCGGTATCTGCTCGTGACGAGTGCCGCCTCACCGGTCCGTGACGCAGCGTGGATCGAGCGCCACCGGCGCGCCGGCGAGCACGTGTCGGTGGTCGACATGTCCTCGGCGTACGCCGTCCTCGGCGTGATGGGCCCGGCCTCGCGGCAACTCCTCGGCCGTCTCGGCTCGGCCGACCTCTCTGACGAGGCCTTCCCCTTCTCGACCAGTCGGGAGATCGCGCTGGGGTACGCCACCCTGCGCGCCACTCGGATCACCTATGTGGGCGAATTGGGTTGGGAGCTGTACGTCCCGACCGAGTTCGCCGTCGGTGTCTACGAAGACCTCATTGGGGCCGGATCCGACCTCGGTCTCGTCGACGCGGGGTATTCCGCCATCAACAGTCTCCGGCTCGACAAGGGGTACCGGGCCTTCGGCTCCGACCTCACCCCGGACTCCACGCCGCTCGAGGCCGGTCTCCGCTTTACCTGCAAGCTCGCCACGCCCATTGACTTCGTGGGGCGCAAAGCCCTCGAATCGGCCATCGACGAAGGGGCCCGACGGCGCCTTGTCTCGTTCCGGGTCGCAGACCCCGAGGCCATGCTCTGGGGTGGCGAGCTCGTCCTGCGCAACGGTGCGCCGGCCGGGCAGGTGAGTTCGGCCGCGTGGTCGGCGACGTGCGGAGCGGCCGTCGGGCTGGCCTACGTCTGGCGGCGGGATCGAGGCCCTGTCGCGAGCGAGGACCTGACGACAGGAACGTGGGAGGTGACCGTCGGCGACCGAGTGAGGCCGCTCCATGTCCAGGTCGGTGCACTCTACGACCCCACCTCGGCGCGGGTCCGGGTTTGAGCGGTTTTCCGGCTCGGATTATCGGGTATTGCCGTGGGCGAGGGAAGGCTGCGCAATGCGGAAGCACCGGCAAGAACTGCTGCGTTCCGCCAACAGGCGGATACGACGAGGGAGCAAGGCCACGGGGAGGATCGTGGTTTCTGCCTTCCACCAGATCGATGACGCGCTGGCGCCCGACATCGTGGAGCCGCCTGTTGTGCTCCCGACCTTGCCGGATCACCCGGGAAGGCCTGTTCCCAGGCTGCAGCCCTGCCGGGACCGTATTGCTGTCCCTGACCTGCGCCCTCGGGCGGAGAGCGGGCCGATAACGTAAGCCGGATGTGCCCGAACGACCGTGGCTCAGGGGGCACCTTGGACCACGCTGGCTCGCCCATGGCCGCACATGACTGAACTCGTCGGGTCCGCGGACGCGCCCGCACCGACCCATCCGGAAACCGACCCGGTCGCTCCGTCGTCCCCGCCGTCGTCTCGGGGCAGCTGGTGGTGGGTACCTGGCGCCATCACGGTGATCACGATCGCCAGCGTCATTGTGGTCACACTGTCGCAGCTGCACCCCGGCATGCTGCTGACCAACACCACGACCACCGGCGGCGATACGGGCGCGCACATCGCCATGCCCAAATACCTCGAGAGCCTGGTGAGTCACGGCCACCTCACGGGCTGGGACCCGGGCTGGTACGACGGCTTCCCCCTCTACACCTTCTACTTCACGATCCCCGACCTCTTCATCGCCATCGGCGGATGGATCATCCCCTACGGGGTGGCCTTCAAGCTGGGGACGATCCTCGGCTCGGTCACGTTGCCCATCTGTGCGTGGGCCTGTGGGCGGTTCTTCCGGCTCAAGGCGCCGCTGCCCGCCCTTCTGGCCGCGGCGACCCTCCCGTTCCTGTTCGATTACACGTTCACCATTTACGGCGGGAACCTGTTCTCGACGTTGGCGGGGGAGTACGCCTATTCCTTCAGCCTGTCGTTGGCGGTCTTGTTCCTCGGGCTCTTCGCTTGTGCGATACGGGAAGGCAGGTACCGCGGCTGGGCCGCCATCGTCCTGGCCGGATGCGTGCTCTCCCACATCGTCCCGGGCATGTACGCCCTGGGTGGTGCCGTCGTCCTGACCATTGTCGAACTGTTACCGGCCCGTTGGGCGATCGGGGACTCGACCCTGCACGCGTGGCGCAGCGACCGCACAGCAGTTCCGGTGCCGTGGACCCGCACGCTGTGGTGGGCGGGCTCCACGCTCGGGATCGGGCTCTTGCTCACCGGATGGTGGCTCGTCCCCTTCGGGTTGGAGCACGCGTATTCGTCGTCGATGGGCTACACGAACGTGGAGGGGTGGGCCCAGTACTTCCGCGAAGCCGACGCATGGGCGCTCGTCTTGGCGGGGATCGGCCTCGTGACCGCCGTCGTGACGCGGAGTCGATTCGGCATCACCATCACGGTGCTCGGCATCATCTCGGCGGTGGCGACCGCAGTCGACCCGCAGGGCAGTCTCTACAACGTCCGACTGTTGCCGTTGTGGTTCATCTCCGTCTACTTCATGGCCGCCTGGGCCTTCGGGACCTGGTGCATCATTGTGGCGATCGCCTGGCGACGTGCCCGCGACAGCCGTTGGGAAGCGGCGGCCACTGCGCCCCAATGGTCAGTGGGTCCGCTGCCGCAGCGGCCCTGGGATGAGCCCGGCGACCCGAGCGAATCTGTTCCAGAGGAAGAACGCCCGCAGTGGCACCCGCAGCAGTGGCCGCCGGCGACGCCCCCACGCCCGCGGCGCTGGGGCCCGGCCGCCGTCAGCGGTGCCGTCCTCGGCTTGTTGGCCGTGATGGTGGCGGTCGTGCCGCCGTTCATCTTCCCGGCCTCGTCGCTGCCCGTGACCGTCGGACCCAACGAGGTGGCCAACTGGTCGAGTTACAACTACGAAGGCTATGAGGGCCAGGCGTCATACCCCGAGTTCCATTCCCTGATGCAAACGATGACGGCGGTGGGCAAGCGCTATGGCTGCGGGCGCGCCATGTGGGAGTACAGCGCCAGTGAGAACCGATTCGGCACGCCCGAAGCGTTGATGCTCCTGCCCTATGAGACCAACGGCTGCATCGACTCCATGGAAGGCTTGCTCTTCGAGTCCTCGACCACGACGCCGTACCACTTCTTGAACCAGGCGGAACTGTCCGCCGGGCCCTCCGAGCCAGAGGTCGGGCTTCCCTACGGCACCCTGAACGTGACGCTCGGGGTGCAGCATTTGCAGCTGCTCGGGGTGAAGTACTTCATCGCCGAGACTTCCCAGGTCGAACAAGAGGCCGCGGCCGATCCCAACCTGCAGCTCGTGGCCAAGACCGGTCCGTGGACCTACAACTACGATGGTGCCGACACCCATACGACGTGGGACATCTACCTGATTAAGGACTCACCGCTGGTGGCGCCGCTGGCCAACGACCCGGTCGTTCTTTCGGGCGTGCAACCAGGGCCTGCGAGCTGGCTCGGGAGCGCCACCAAGGAGGGGCCGGCCTTGAGCTGGTACACCGACCCCAGCAAATGGAACGTCGAGCTGGCTCAGAGCGGTCCGGCAGATTGGCCCCGAACCGCCGTCAGCGACATCCACCCCACCGTCAAGCACGCCGGCACGACAAAGGTCACCGCCGTCTCGCAGACCGACTCTTCCATCAGCTTCCATGTCTCCCGTGTGGGGACACCCGTGCTGGTGAAGGTGTCCTACTTCCCCAATTGGCATGCCAGCGGGGCGGACGGCCCGTGGCGGGTGACCCCCAACCTGATGGTCGTCGTTCCGACCAGCCACGACGTCACCCTCAGCTACGGCGCATCGAGCGCCAACTACCTCGGCCTGTTGGCCACGCTCGTCGGGCTGGCCGCGCTGGTGGGACTGTTCGTGGTGCCCTCGTGGGAACGGTGGCGGGTCAGGGTGAAATCCTGATCGTGCACGGCGTGGCGACCACCTACGCACAGAGGTGACGGTTCGCCAGGACGGCTCAGGATCGTCGACGCGTGTAGCGATAGCGGATCAGGTACGGAAGGGTGAGCAGCGCGACCATCCGTCGGTCTGAGCGCTTCATGCGCGAACGCCACTCGTCGTCGAGCCGCAGTGGCACGTCGCCCGAGGAGGTCCGTACCGGGTTCCCCCACACGGGGTGCGTGGGCCGTCCCACCGACAGGAGCGGCGGCCTGCCGGAAACCGGATTCGTGGTCGAACGGGCGCCGAGCCAATCGGCCAGATCGGCCGTGACAACTGCCGGGTCGCGCAGCAGGTCCTCATAGCGGACGCGGCGGAACCGGTTCCCGAGCCTCGGGGCGAGGAGCAAGTCAGCGAACGCGTTGTAGGTCAGCCAGCGGGAGGCAGCGGCGAAGATCCCGTGGCGGTCCAGTTGACGGCCGCGTGGCCCTGGCTGTTGCCGTTGTTTCTTCCAGGACCATGCCACCCCTCTCGGGTCGCGCACGATGTGCACCACCGATACGTGCATGCCCGGGATCATGGTGGCGACGAGGGCATCGCTGGCCATTTTCGACGAGTCGACGACAACGCGCCCCCCCGACACCGCGGCGATCGCCCGGTAGTGGTCGGCCAGGCCGCGGGCGTACTCCTCGTAATCCGGGTTCTGCCGCCACCCCCGGAGGTGCGCCCAGACGAGCGGGGCCCGGAGCGTTCCCATCGTGCGGCGATGCAGGCGCCCCAAGCGGGGACCGCGCTCGGCGAAATCCGGCCCCAGCGCGTCGCGCATGACCCTCGACCAGAACTCGCACCGGTCGACCGGCAATCCACACCCGCACAGGTCGCCGTTCTGGAACGCGGGGCGCCACAGTGCCCACAGCTCGCCCACGTCGCAGTATCCGTCCAGCTGCCCGAGAATCATGCCGAGAATGGTGCTTCCACTGCGCGGAGCACCCGAGACGTACAGGATCTGCAGTTCCCTGTCGTCGTCCCGGCCGGACTCCGCCAGCACAGCCGGATCCTCCGACATCACCCGCATCCGATCGGATCAGCCCAGCTTGATGGTGGCAGGGGCATTGGCGGCATCGGTGGCGACGCCGACGCACGCCGTGGCCGACGGGCAGCTGAGGCCGGTGATTTTGGTGAGCGAGGGTCCCGCGACGGCGGTCCACGTCGCTCCGCTGTCGTCCGTCCCCACCGGTCCGGCGCTTCCGCCGGCGTTGCAGACCTGCGCCGAGCCGCAGCCGACCGCGAGGAAGTAGTGCTGCGCAACAGAAACGCCCGGGTTCGCCTTGGTCCAGGAGTCCCCGCCGTCGGATGAGCGGAGAATGGCTTGCGACGAAGAGCTCCCGACGGCCACGCACTGGCGTGCGGTCGGGCATGCGACGCCGTTCAGCTGCGTGTTCGCGTCGCTGAGTACGTAACGCGATTGCCAGGACGCGCCACCGTTCTGCGACGTCAGGATCTCGCCGCTCTGGCTCGTCGCGTTGGTGTGGGTGCCGACGAGGACACACTTCGAAGGGCTGGAGCAGGAGACGGCAGACGGCACGAAGCAGTGGATCGGGGTCGCTTGCCAGGTCAGTCCACTGTTCGTCGTCGCGTAGGTGTGACCTGAGTCGCAGCCGGATTGCACAGGAGCATCCGAGCCCCCGACGATGCATTCTGTCGCCGAGGGGCATGTCGCCGTCGTGAGCGCGTTCTGCCCCATGGTCTTCGCCGCCCACGACGTGCCGCTGTCGGTGGTCGCAATGACCGACGTTCCGCCGACGGCAACGCAGGAGCTGGCGCTCGAACACGCGATGGCGGACAACGTGCCAACCCCCGTCGGCACGTTGTACTGGGTCCATGTGGTTCCACCATCGGCCGAGACGAGCACCATTCCCGTCTTGAACGTCGTCTCACCCACCGCATAGCACTGGCTCGTCGTCGGACAGGTCACGGCGCTCAGACTGAGCGCAGAGGCACCGAACGACCCGGTAACGGACCACGACTGGGCGGTAGCCGGTGGCGGCGCGGTCGTTGTGGTGCTGCTCGTGGTGCTGCTGGTGGTGGTGCTGCTCGGCGTCGTCGCTCGTGATCCGTTCAAGAAGTTGGCGGGGACCTTGAGCTGAGCGTTCGTGGCGGGGGTGAGCTGTGCCGCGGCCGGGGTGTGCTCCGGACCGGGAAGGACGGCAAAAATCACCGCACCGACGATGACGACGACGCCGACGGCACCGATGACGTACCAGGTGCGGCGGGTCGGACGCGGCGTCCGTCTGATCCACGACATGCGTTCCGCAACCTGGGTCCGCCAGCGGACGGGCTCGTCCGGGAAGTAGTCCGTCGTACCCGCTTCTGGCCGTGTGGGTCCGGGTGTCGCTGCGGCGGCTGCCAACCCGACCCCGACCCCGACCCCGACCCCGCCAACGCTGTCGGACACTGGAACTTGTGCCGGCTCGGCTGCCGGAGGCGCGGTCTCGACGGCTGCCGCGATGACCGGTGTGGGGGGTGGTCGCAGTCGGGCCGGGGGGACTTCTTCCACGTTGTCGGCCTTCGCCCAGTCGGGAATCTCGTCGTAGAACTCGACCCGGTCCTCGTTCCGGACGAGTCGCCCGGGCTTGTCGTCCAGGTAGTAGTAGCGCTCCTTGTAGAAGCCGAACGGGTCTGGGTGCCATCCCTTGCGACGGCTGGAATTGTCACCCATGGTCTTCAGTCGTCTCCATGCGAGGGATCCGCCCAGTCCACGGCCCGCCAGTGTGATCGGTCTGCGGTGCCATCATGAAGAGCGGAGGGCGAGCACCGCCTACTCCGGACGGTTCGAACCGTCATCGGTGGGCACTTCTTGCGTCGTGGGCTCGCTGTTCACGGCCGGCTGTTGGCGCGTCACGGGGTCACGCGTCGTCTGCGGGGCTCTCGGATCCTCCGACGGCCTTGTCTCGGGTTCGACTCTCATCGGCACCGCCGGTACGACGAGCGTCACATCGTGGCGCGCCATGTCCTCGGTCTCGTCGCCCGGTCGTGGGCTGTCCTGCACAGCCGTGGCCGTCGATCCGGCGTACATGTACCTCTCGCCAGCCATGGCTTCCCCAGCGCCACCTCCGCCGAGGACTGCAGCCGAAGTGGTCAGCGGGGCCGGCCCGGAATCCGGCAGCGCTCCGCCCGTGGAGTGGAGGAGCGGGTAGTAGGGGATGAATTCGCCTCCGGCCGGCACCCCGTTGAAGATGTAACCCAGGAGCCCGATAGCTGCGATCTCCAGGCGTTCCTTGAGGTGCGTGTGGTAGCGGACGGGGTCGAGGTAGGGAACGACAAGCAGCAGATTCTGTGAAGCTCGTGCCAGATCGATACCGAAAGACGTCCCCACCGGGGGCACGTCAATGAGCACGAGATCGAAGTGGTCCTTCGCATCGTTGAGGGCGAGCTTGATTGCCTGGCTGCTCCAGCGGGTGAGCGCCAAATCGGGATCGAGCCCGCTTCCCAGTATGAAGAGATTGGCGTTGGTCTCAGACTGGACAGCGGTGTCCAAGAGAGGCCGACCGCCGAGGACCTCGGAGAACCCCGGTCGAAGCTGCACGATCGGGTGTTCGGAATCTGTCTCCAACAGCGTCCGGGTCAGCCCACGCCCGACCGGGTCGCCGTCGACGATCAACACACGTTCGCCCATTTCGGCCAGGGCAAATCCCGTGTTGGCGACGGTCGTCGTGGTGCCTGAGCGCGGGGCGGCCGCACTGACAGCAATCAGCATCGACATGTGTGAGTTCCGGATGGAACGCAACGTCGTGGCGATGGTCCGGTACTTCTCTGCTGGTTCATCGAACGGTTCGGTCAATATCGGCAAGCCGGTCGGGAGCCACGCCGGCTGCCGGAAGGCGGGAACGGCCGCCAGCATCGGAATGTCGTAGAGGAGCTCCGGCTCTTCAGGCTTCTCGAACACCTGCCGGGAATAGGCCAAGGCATAAGCGATGATGATCCCCACCACGAGCCCGAGGAGCAGCCCGATCAAGAGGTACTTCAAGAAGCTCCCGTTGGTCGGCTTCTGCGGGATGGTGGCGGGATACACGACCATGGAGTACTGCAGGTCGGCCTGTTCGTCCACCTTGACCTGGGTTTTCGACTTGTTCAGCAGGATCAGGGAGTTGGTGAGGGCGGCCCGCTGCGCCAGATTGGAATTTCCCGACGTACCCGAGCTGCCCGAGGCCGAGTTCCCGGTGCCACCCGCCACGGTCGTGGTGGTCTGTGCCGTCCCCTCGGCGGTCGTGGCGGTGGAGTCCACCAGCTCAATTCCGGTGGAACCGTGCGCCGCCACGAGCTGATAGCTGGCGAGAGTCTGGTGCGATCCGGCCCGGAGGGCACCGGTGGTCGACGCCGCAGTGGTCGTCGTTGTCGTGGTCGAGGAGCTCGTGGTCGTCCGCGGTGGGTTGGTCGTCGTCGTGCGCGGAGCGCGCGTCGTGGTGGTGTGGGGAGGACGCGTCGTCGTCGTGTGAGGCGCCAGGGTCGTGGGGGTCCTGGGTGGTCGCGTCGTGGTGGTTGTCGTCGATGTCGAGCGCGAGGAGCCCACCGAGGGCAGCTGGTTGAGCTCACCCTGCGTTGCCGCTATCTGCTTGTCGATGGCGGCGATCGATTGCGCGGCCTGTTGTCGGGTCTGCAGCTGTGATGCATTGGTATAGGACTGCACCACGGCATTCGCACTCGCCGCTGCAATCTCCGCATCGGCGTTGGTCACGGTGATGTCCGTCGTCGGGTTCAGACCAGAAGCGACCCCTGTTTGCGGTTTCACCGTCAGATTCGCGTTGATTTCCTGGCCGCTGATGTGGGCAGTGGGGATCTTCGCATTGACGATGTTGGCGGCACCGTCGGAAACCGGCTGCGACTCGAGCAGAGCCACCTGCTTTTCGACGTAGGCCGCTGGACTCGTGCTGCCACCATTCCCGAAGAACGGATGGAGCGCGGAGGGGGGGGCACTGATGACGATTGCAGCTTTCCCTGCGTACCGTGGGCCGGAGAGAAGGGAATAGAACCCGAAGGCCAGAACGAAGATTGCCACGCAGACAATGACGACACGACGGAACCGCGAGAGCGCGCTGATGATGGATGGGCTCAGGGGGCGGGTCGAACTCACGGGCATGGTGTCTCTGTATTTTCAGGAGATCTGGTGGCCAGCAAAGTCATGCACGTCACGTCTTTGGTCGTCGATCTGCTGAGGCCCCGAGATGTTTGGTTTTGCCTGGCAAACAATGCATGAGGGATCCGAATCCGTCAAACAAACCAGGAATGACCAACACGTGTCCGACCGGTGAACAAAACACGACCAAACGACACGTAACCGAACAACGAATGAACTATGGGGGCTCCTGCCGACCGAGTCGTACCGCGGTTGACTCCTCGGCGAAGGCCCCGTTGGCCTCGCGGTCACGCATGGTCGATGACGTCGGCCGACACCTGTCCGATGTGTCGTCCCGGGAGTCGCTGTGCGGCGAATTCTGCGAGCAACTCCGACTCTGACTTCGCCCCCGTTCCGCAGGTCCCTTCGTGACCACTTCGTGAACTCGTGACATCCAGGTGGACGTCAGGTATCCGGTCACATGAGTTTTTTGTGCCGGCGACGGGCCGGCGCGTTCCCCCACCTGGGAGGTTCTCTGCGTCCACGAGGTCGTGGGCAAGAATTCATCTGGAGTTGCGAGACTGTTGAGTCCCGTTTACCTGACCCTCCTAACGTCACCCCCCGTGAGCGGCTCTCCGCGTCTTGGCGGTACGGATCGATCCGATCGGAACGGCAACGGGCAGATCTTCGCGATGCCCATTGGCGACTCGAGCGGGAATCCATCCGAGCCTATGAGCCCCTCACGTGACAGTGCTGATCACCACCGACGACCTCCGGCGGGAAAGCCGGAGAAAGGGAACGGATACTCAATGTTCAGTAAAGGGAAGGGGCGCCGCCACAAGCTGGCAATAGGCGCATCGGCAGCGGGGGCCGCACTGGTCCTCGTTTCCATGGCAGGACAGGCGGGTGCGGCGACACCGCCGGCGAACGTCAATTACGAGACAGGCACGTCCAACAATCTGATCATCGGCAGCGGCTCCTCTACCGACTACCAGATGATGATCGGCCTCGACAGCCTGTTCAACCAGGTGCCGGGCTGCGTCATCACTTCCGGTTCGGTGAACGGGGCTCCCTCCAAGGGATCACAGGAGCTGGACTACTCGTGCGAAACCTCCACGGGTGTCGCGGGTTCGCCGACGGCGGGGACGACACTGGAGCAGGTGCCGGGGAACGCGTACCTCGACAACCCCATCAACGATGTTGCGGCTGAAGAGCCGCCGATGGGCTCGTCGAACGGTATCGCCCAGCTGGAGCTCGGCCGCAACCAGGCGAACACCGGGATCGGTACCAGCTTCACGACGACCAACCAGGAGAACGTGTCGGCCATCAACTACGCCCGCTCGTCGCGTGACCCCAGCGGAGGCAACGACGTGTCCGGCCTGAACTTCGTGGCGTACGCGAAGGATGGCGTCGCACCGCTGATCTTCACCGAGTACAACGGTGTCAAGACAGCGTTCGGCAAGGCTGTGGACAGCGCCGCTGGACTCAGCACGACCCAGCTCCAGGACATCTGGAACGGCACGATCTACGACTGGGGCCAGATCGCCGGCGTGAAGACCTCGGCGCCGATCTTCGTGTACTCCGCCCAGGAGGGCTCGGGGACGCAGTCGACGTTCAAGACCTTCCTCGGGAAGGACCCGTCGTCCACCAGCAACCAGGTGAACTGCAAGGACCCGGTGACTGCGGGCACCAAGGTGGTGGTCACGGCGTCGAAGTCGAGTCCGACGCTCACCTTCGGCACCTGGAACGCCTCGACGGCGTCGTACAGCGGCACCCCCCCGACGTTGACCAACTGCCTGGGACCGGACGTGATCTTCGAGAATGAGCTTTCGTCGATCGTTCCCAACGCCCAAGAGGGCGGCACGGCTGCCACTCCGGACGCCATCGCCTCGCAGTGGTACACGAACAACGGCCTCAGCGGCACGTCGGCGACGAACGCAGTGTCTGACGCGGCGTTCTTCTACTCGTGGGGCAAGTACAACTTGCAGTGTGAGGGATCCAAGTCGCAGACCTCTTACATCGACAAGTCCAAGACCGCCGCTGTGACCATCAAGGCGGGGACCAACTGCGGTACCGTCCCGGGGATCACGGCCACTGACAAGGACGCCATTGCGCTGACCGCGGTCAACTCCGTGGCACCGTCCACAGGCTCCATCCTTGGTACCAGTGGAGTGTTCCCGATCACCCGGTTCCTGTACAACGTGTACTCGAACGGCTCCAACACGAACCTCCCGCCGGCAACGGCCGCCACGCTGAACTACGTCAGCGAGGTCGGGTTCCTGTGCAAGGCGCAAACGGTGACCGGGGCCGCGGAGACCACGCTCCCGGCGAGCACGACCGCAGCCGACACGAACAGCAACGACATCGTCGACCCGGGAACGGGTGAGTGGTACCACGACGAGATCTTCAACACCATCACGGCCAACGGCTTTATCCCGGTGACGGCGAATGCGTCGACCGCTGGGTTCGCCAATCTCACCGATGGTGCCCCGATCTCGGAGAACGCCGCGGCGAACGCTCAGCACACGGCATACGACCTGCTGAGTGGTACTGACGCAACGAGCGGTGGGAACACCTACCTGAACACGGTCGCTCCTGGGCAGACGGCGAACACGTCGATCTCCCACGCGGCCGACCCGGTGGGGTACTGCATCCTGTCGGACACGGACAACAACACCAACAGCTAGTAGCAGCCCGTGTGGCGGCCGGGGAACCGGTCACCACACCCGGTAGTAGGCGGTCAGGGTCCAGCCCACAGCGGGCTGGACCCTGACCTATGCCGGGGGATTCATGCATGTGCACTTCAACCAGCCACCGATGATGAGAGACGAGTCCCGTGACCGCCATCCTTGAGAACCCCACTTCGGAGTTCCCCCGAGCGGGGGGTGGACCGGTCCCGATCCGGACGAATACCAAGCGCGATCCGGCGGACAACGTCTTCCGGTGGGTCGTGAAGGCATCGGGAGGCGCCACCTTCCTGGTGCTCTTCGCCATCGGCTTCTTCCTGTTGTGGCAGGCCCTGCCGGCCTTCCGGCACATGGGCTGGGCCTTCTTCACCACGAGCGAATTCCACACCCAGGGCGCCCATGCCAAGTTCGGCGTGAAGGCGGCCCTGTACGGCTCGGTCGTGGTTGCGCTGGTCGCCGTCATCGTCGCCGTACCCGTTTCCATCTGCGCCGCACTCTTCATCAACGAATACGCACCGCGCTCCCTCCTGGGTCGCATTCCGCTGCGGAGCTTTCTGATCTCCACCATCGATTTGATGGCCGCGGTGCCGAGCATCATCTACGGGCTCTGGGGATTCTTCGTGCTGCAGCCCTACATTGCTCCGATTTCAAGATGGCTGTCGGTCCATGTGTCCTTCGTTCCCATCTTCCGGGTCACGCCGGGGACGACGGTCTTCACAGGCTCGTATCTGATAGCGGGGATTCTGGTGGCGATCATGATCATGCCGATCGTCACGTCCATCAGCCGCGAGATCATCTCCCTGACCCCATCTGGCGAGCGGGAGGGGGCGCTCGCCCTCGGAGCGACGAGGGCCAGGGTCATCGGGAGCGTCGTGATCCCCTTTGCCAAGGGGGGCATGGTGGGCGCGGTCATGCTCGGCATGGGTCGAGCCCTTGGCGAGGCGATCGCCGTCGAGCTCGTCCTGGCACTGTCCTTCGGCACCTCCATTCAGCTCAATTCATCTGGCGTGACCATCGCGTCGCTCATCGCGAATCGCTTCGGAGCCGGTGGGACCTACGGCTTCTCTTCCCTGCTGGCCTGCGGGTTCATTCTGTTCATCTTCACCCTGGCCGTGAACCTGATCGCGTCAATGATCGTCAGCCGATCGAGGCGGGCCTGATGACCGCTGTGACGACCGTCGTCCGGTCCGCCGTCTCGCCCAACGGGCCCCAAGACACGAACGCGTCCAATGGCTCCCGCCTGCCTTCGGGGGGACCGACACCACGCGTCAAGATCCGACCGAAGGAACTCGGTTCCAAGGATCTTGCCCTCATCGCTGCCACCGTGTTGGCGGCCTTCTGCGTGGTGTGGATCACCTTCTACCAGCTGACCCTCCTCTCGGGGCAGGTCGGCTTCATCCTGTGTTGGGTGGGCTCGTTCCTGGTGCTGTATCACGTCGTCAACGTGCTGGTCAGCGGGCGTCGGGTGGCGGTCGACCGGACTGTGGGCGCCGTCATCACGGTCGGGGCGTTGTGCCTGTTCACGCCACTGGTCCTCATTGTGATCTACCTCTTCGCCAAGGGTTTTCAGTTCCTGAGTCTTCATCTCCTCTCCGGCTCGCAGCAGGGTGTCGAGGAGACGTGCGTCCCCGGGTTCCCCTGCACCAAGCCGGGCGTGCTCAACGCCCTCGTGGGCACCGCCGAACAGATCGGCTTGGCCACCGCGATCGGCGTCCCCGCCGGAGTGCTGACGGCGGTGTACCTCAACGAAGTGGGCGGTCGGTTCACCCAGGCGGTGCGTGTGATCGTCACGTCGATGAGCGGTGTGCCGGCGATCCTGGCCGGCGCCTTCGTGTACGCCTTCTGGATCACAGGATTCCTCCACCAGGGCTACTCCGGGTTCGCCGGCGCTCTGGCTCTGACGGTCATTTTGCTGCCGACCGTCTGCCGCGGTACTGAGGAGGTACTCCGCATTGTGCCGAACGACCTGCGCGAGGCGTCGACGGCCCTGGCCGCGCCACAGTGGAGGACGGTCTGGTCGGTGGTGCTTCCGACGGCGCGGTCCGGGTTGGTAACGGCCGTGCTCCTGGCCATTGCGGTCGCCCTCGGGGAGACGGCTCCTCTCCTCCTCACCATCTTCGGAAGTGCCGCCTTGAACGTCAACCCCTTCAACGGGCCGCAGATGGCCATGCCGTTGTTGGTCTTCCAGGAAGTCCACAAGCCGCTGCAGTCCGACATCGACCTGGCCTATGCCGCCGCGCTCGTCCTCTTCCTCATGGTGTTCACGCTTTTCGTTGTCGCCCGGATCCTCTCGAGCGACTGGCTCGGGAACCGGGTGCGAGCGTCAATGAACAAGCGCCGACACACCAAGTCGATGTCATCGAAAGGAGGATCATGACCGATGTCATAACGGGCAGGGTCGATGCGGTCGGAGGGGCGTACGAACAGAGTGGAACGGGCGCCGGGGAGCTTGTGGCCAGGGGAGTCTGCGCCTGGTTCGGTAGTCGCCTCGTCCTCGAAGGTGTCGACCTCGACATGGAGCGCTCGCGTGTCACCGCCCTCATCGGGCCCTCGGGTTGTGGCAAGTCGACCTTCATTCGGACGCTCAATCGTATGCACGAGGTCGTCGCCGGCGCCCAGCTCGCGGGATCCGTACTCCTGGACGGCATCGACATTTATGCGCCCGATCAACGGGCGAACGAAGTCCGACGCCACATCGGAATGGTGTTCCAGCGCCCGAATCCCTTCCCGGCCATGTCGATCTATGACAACGTCCTATCGGGTCTTCGCTTCACCCGCACCAAGGTGGCCGACCGCGACGGTCTCGTAGAGGAGTCACTGTCTCGGGCGGGCTTGTGGACCGAGGTCCGGGACCGACTGAAGGATCTCGGCGGCGCTCTCTCCGGTGGCCAACAGCAGCGCCTGTGTATCGCTCGGGCCTTGGCGGTCAAGCCGAAGATCCTGCTCATGGATGAGCCCTGCTCCGCTCTCGACCCGGCCTCCACCATCAGGATCGAGCAAACCATCGAAGAGATCGCGTCCGATGTGACGGTGGTCATCGTGACGCACAACATGCAGCAAGCGCAACGGGTCTCGCATACCTGCGCCTTCTTCCTGGCCGCGGAGAACCGGCCGGGGCACATCGTCGAGAGTGGGCCGACCGAGCTCATCTTCGGTGATCCCAAGGACCCGAGAACGGCCGACTACGTCCACGGGAGATTCGGCTGACGTGACGCCACACCTCCACACGCGCGGGCTGATCGGGGCATCTCTGGGACGGCTGTCTCGCCTGGCCACGGCTTTCGTGCTCGTGCTCCTGGTTGCGGCCGTCGTGACCCTTCCCGGTGCCCGGCCGGCGGCGGCAGGCGGTCCCGCCATCAGTGGTGTCGGATCGAGCTACGCCGCGCTGGCCATCATTCAGTGGGACGCCGAGGTGTCGAGCGAGTTCGGTGACACGGTCAACTATTCGACACAGTCGTCCGTGATCGGCCTCAATGACTTCGCCCAATACCCGCAGGTCGATTTCGGTGCCAGTGAGATCGGCTACAGCACGAACCAGGCCGACCAGACGCCGCCTGCCAGCTTCTTGTACCAGTACCTCCCCGATATCGCAGGTGCCGAGTGCATGGATTACAACCTGAGCAGCACGACCGGGAGCCCCATTGCCAATCTGAAGCTGAACTCGGCCGTGCTGGCCGGCATCTTCACCGGTGTGATCACGTCCTGGAACGATCCTGCCATCGCGGCCCTGAATCCGGGGGTGTTGCTCCCGCACAATCCGATCATCGTGGTGTTCCGCAGTGACGCGTCGGGCGACAACTTCATATTCTCCGACTACCTCGAGACGACACAACCTGCGGCATGGAATGCCTTCACCGCCGGCACGAGTAACCCTCAGGGGGCACAGGCAATCTGGCCGCAAGCGCCTTCAGGGCAACGGCAGGTGGGGCAGTACAACTTCGGCAACTGGACGAGCCAGAACGGCTCCGACACTGCGTCGGGTTATGTCTACGGGAATCCGAACAGCATCACTTACGTCGAGACCGGCTATGCCATCCTCCACCACGATCCGTGCGCTGCCGTGCAGAACGTCAGCGGCGCCTATGTCGCACCATCGGAGACCGCAGACGCCATCGCCCTGCAGAACGACGTGCTGCAATCCGACCTGGAGCAGGACCTGACGCCGGTGTTCAACAGCCCGCAGTCGGGGGCCTACCCGATTTCGGCCTACAGCTACCTCCTAATGGCGCGGCAGGCCGAAATTCCCGCCGCCAAGCAGGCGGTGGAAGCGCAGTACGTGCAATTCCTGGCGTGCGACGGGCAGAAAGCCGCCGGCGTGCTCGGCTACTCGCCCTTGCCACCCAACCTGGTGCAGGCGGACTTCAACGCGGTGCAACTCATCACAGGAACGGCCTTGCCCACGCCAACGGCGGCGAACTGTGCTGATCCCTACATCACGGGATCATTCAATGCCGGGGGGCAGGCGGGGACGGGCCCGGTCATTGTCGGCACGACTTCGTCGACAGCTGCGGGAGCAGGAGGCACCGGCGGCGCCGCAGTCAACCCGGTCGCAACGACGGCCGGTGCGGCCGCCACCGCCGGGAAGACCTCGTCGCAAAGCGGAGGTTCTGGTGCCGGTTCGGGTTCGAGCGCCGGATCGGCTGGCGGGTCCGGCGCCGCTGCGGCGAAGGCGAATGCGGCGGTGGCCGCCGCCGCCGCGGCCACCGCCAAGCGCAAGGCCGCCCTGGCGGTCCTCCCGCCCGCCGGACAGGTCCCGGGTGAAGCAATGACGCACTACACGAGCAAGTTCCTCGGGCTGCCCGGGCCCTCGCTCATCGTCGTGCTCGCCACGCTGGCGTTCCTTGCGGTCCTGGCCGTGCCTCCCACTGTCGCATTGGCCCGGCGGCGCCAACCGGGCGGGAAAGGCGAGAGAACGAATGCGTAGCTGGCGCGTCCTCCTGTTGTTGTGTGTCGTCGCCCTCCCGTGCGTGGGCGGGCTGGTCAACTCGGGACCGGCGTCTGCTGCCAAGGCCAAGGTCAAGACCACGGTCACGACGAAGCCGACCAGTTCTGTCGCAAAGGCGAACGTAGCGCACGATCTGACGCCGGCTCCCGCGTGCCCGGCGGGCGACACGTGCGAAACCATTGCCGGCGACAGTGCGGGGTCCGTGCCAGAGAGCGGCGGAACCGTACAGGTCGGGCCGACGCAGAACCTGGGTGACAACCAGTGGGTGTACATCAACACGTATGGGTTCACTCCGGGCAGCGTGCTGCACGTCGACTGGTGTACGAACACGGCACCGCTCAGCACGGCCCAGCCGCTCTGCCTGTCCTCGGGGTACCCCCTCATCGCCAACACGGATTACACCGTCCAGACGCTGGCTGACGGAACCGAGTCGCTCAGTTACCAGGTTCTGGAGATCGACGACAGCGATGTGCCTTTCACCGGGCAGGATCCGGCCGATGCCAGCGTCACGGGCACTTACTTCTGCAACGCGACGAATCCGTGCTCGGTGAACATCCAGAATGTCGGGGTAGGCGCCCAGGGGGATTTCGCACAGACCGCGGGGAACACCGCCGTGGTCCCGATCACCTTCGCGGCGAGCGGAGTCGGGTGTGGAAGTACTGCGGCGAGCGTCGATACCGAGAGCGAGTACGGCATTGAGTTCCTACTTCCGGTCGCCGCCAAGGCGAGCTGTTCTCT
>Ga0302279_10000802_pt1 | contig 46363 bp, 38 predicted proteins | sample III_Bog_N3_3_FD_194541 | JGI IMG/M metagenome (GOLD analysis project Ga0302279, IMG submission 194541) | Peat permafrost microbial communities from Stordalen Mire near Abisko, Sweden - III_Bog_N3_3 | ecosystem: Environmental > Terrestrial > Soil > Wetlands > Peat | place: Sweden: Abisko... | reverse complement strand
GCAAGGGCGTGCGCCACCTGATCCAGCAAGGCGCACGCGCCGAGCAGATCCAGCAGCACGCGATGGGCGAAGGCATGCGCACGCTGCGCCAGGACGGCATCGAGAAGGTGCTGGCCGGCGTCACCACGATCGAGGAAGTGCGGGCCACGTCGAATAATTGACGCCGCGCAGCGGCGTCGTCCCGCGCGAAGTCGCGGATCCACCCCAAAAGGAAACGCCGCCCGGCTTCGCAGCAGGGCGGCGTTCGTTCTTTCGCGGCGCGCGCATCACCCGCGCGGGCGAGGCCTTACTTCCACATTCCCGAAGCCGCGGCCGACGGCGTCGCGGCACTGTTCTTCGTCGGCGCGTTCGGCAGGACCTTGGTGGTGACCGTCGTCGTGGCCGTGGTGGTCACCGTGGATCCGGGCGGCGCGGTCTGGGCGGCCGTGGCGTTCGCGGCGGCGGCGGCCTGCGCGCTTTCCTGGGCGGCCGTGCCGCCTGCAGCGGCGATCGAGCCCGGCGAGGCGACGCTGGGCGCCAGCGCGCCGGCATTGGCGGCCGCCTTCTGCGACGACTGCACCGCGATGCGCTGCTCGTCTTCCTGGCAGTTGTCGACGAGGCGGTGATGTTCCTTCTGGTTCATCAGCATCGACTTCATCGGGATCTGGATCCACACGACGGCGCCGGCGATGTCGACCAGGCGGATCGCGCCGGTGGTGGTCTCCTCGGGCACCATGACGTATGTCTTGTGCGCGTAGGTGACCTTGAAGTTGCCGCTGTGGCCTGCGATCTTCTCGACGTCGACCTTCTCCTTGAACTCGCAGTCGGCCACGCCGGTGAGCACGCGGTCGGCCAGGGTCAGCTGGTTGGGATTGAGGTTGTCGTTGGTGGCTACGGCGGGCTCGGCCGCGGGCTTGGCGGCCTTCTTGGCCTTGGCGACCGGCGCGGTGCTCTGGGCAAACGCGGAAGACAGGGTGAGCGTGGATAGCGCGGCCAACACGGCGGCGGCAGTCAGTGTGCGAAGCATCGGGCGGTGTCTCCGGGTTTGAAGTCGTGCAGGAATTGTCGGCGATGCACCCTGCGCTGTTACAGGTTCAAGTGCAACCCCTTGTTTCGGGGTCGCGGCCTGCCAACTGCGTCACACCTTCATGTCTCAGCGGCCGAACCAGCGCACGCGTGCCTCGGCCGGCAGCTGCGCGTGACCGCCCATCGACGTGCGATGCGCGCGCTCGATCACGTGCCAGAAGTAGCGGTAGCTGGCGCGGTCGTGCAGGTGCTCGCGGCCGTTGTGGCGATGGCTGATCGGAGCCCAGCCGGCGGCCTGCGCGGCCATGACGACTTCCACCGCCAGGTCGACTTCCGCGGCCGTCGGCGCGAACGCATCGACGATCACCCGCACCTGGTCCGGATGGATGCTCCACATGCGCGTGTAGCCGAACTCGCGGCAGACGCGTTCGGCAGCGCGCTGCAGCAGGCGCGTGTCCTTGAACTCGGTGACGACGCAGTGCGACGGCGTCTTCGAATGGCCATGGCAGGCGGCGGCGATGGCCGTCTTCGCGCGCACCACCAGCGGATGCGTGAACTGGCCTTCCGCGCCCATCGCCGACTGAGGGATCGCGCCGCGATGTGCGGAGACGAAGTCCATCAGCCCGAACGACAGCGACTCCAGCCGCGGATGCGCGGCCAGCAGCTCGACGTCGCGCAGCGCGCCGTGCGTTTCCACCAGCGCGTGCAGCGGCACCTCGCGCGCGAGCCCGACCGCACGCGCCGCGCGATCGACGACGTGAACGGCGGCCTCGAAGTCGGCCGCGTCGCGCGGCTTGGGAATCATCAGGTACGCGAGCCGCGTGCCGGCGTCGCGCAGCAGCACCTCCAGCATGGGTTCGAACGCCGGATGGCCGTGCGCGACGACGCGCGCGCCGACGCGGTCGAAGCGGTTGGCCGTCGACTGCACGAGCTCGGCGATCAGGTGCGCATGCTCGACCTCGCCGCCTGCCGGCGCGCCGTCCTCGCCGTCGAGCGTGACGTCGAACACCGGCCCCAGCTCGGCCTGCAGCTCCAGGCTCTTCCTCATGCGCGCCTCGACGCCGGAGTAGTGGTCGCAGACCGGCAACGAGGTGGTCGGGTCGCCGTCCTCGAACAGGACGTCGCGCGGGTGAGGGGCGGTGGTCATCTGGTGCGGCTCCGAAAACGAAAAACGCGCGGACGATGCCGCGCGTTCAGGATACTGCCTCATCGGAGGGACAGGGAAATCAAGCGAAGGGCGCAAGCTGCGCGGCCGCCGCGCTCGGCCGCTCCTTCGCTCAGGCCGCGCGCCCCTCGGGGGCTGTCCGCGGCAATCCGCGGACTGGGGCTCACAACAAGTGGGCGACGCCGGCTTGCTCGTCCTGCAGTTCCTTGAGCGTCTTGTTGATGCGTTCCTGGCTGAACTCGTCGATGGCCAGGCCTTCGACGATCTTGTACTTGCCGCCTTCGGTGGTGACCGGGAAGCCGAACATCGTGTCCTTGGGGATGCCGTATTCGCCGTTGGACGGCACGCCCATCGTGACCCACTTGCCTTGCGTGCCCAGCGCCCAGTCGCGCATGTGGTCGATGGCGGCGTTGGCGGCCGAGGCGGCCGACGAGACGCCGCGCGCCTCGATGATGGCCGCGCCGCGCTTGCCCACGGTGGGCAGGAAGGTGTCGGCGTTCCAGACCTGGTCGTTGATCAGGTCCTTGACGGCCTTGCCGCCGACGGTGGCGAAGCGGTAGTCGGCGTACATCGTGGGCGAGTGGTTGCCCCAGACGGTCAGCCTCTCGATGTCGGCGACCTTCGTGCCGGTCTTCTGCGCGACCTGCGTCAGCGCGCGGTTGTGGTCCAGGCGCAGCATGGCGGTGAAGTTCTCGCGCGGCAGGCTGGGCGCGCTCTTCATCGCGATGTAGGCGTTGGTGTTGGCCGGGTTGCCGACGACCAGCACCTTGACGTTGCGCGAGGCGACCTTGTCCAGCGCCTTGCCTTGCGCGGTGAAGATCTGGGCGTTGGCGGCCAGCAGGTCGGCGCGCTCCATGCCGGGGCCGCGCGGGCGGGCGCCCACGAGCAGCGCGTAGTCGGTGTCCTTGAACGCGGTCAGCGGGTCGCCGTGGGCCTCGATGCCGGCCACGAGCGGGAACGCGCAGTCGTCCAGTTCCATGATCACGCCCTTGAGCGCCTTCTGGGCCTTCTCGTCGGGGATCTCGAGCAGTTGCAGGATCACCGGCTGGTCCTTGCCCAGCATCTCGCCCGAGGCGATGCGGAACAGGAGGGCGTAGCCGATCTGGCCTGCGGCGCCGGTGACGGCGACGCGAACGGGGGACTTGCTCATGGGAATGTCTCCGAGACGAGGGGAAAGGACGGATGGAAGACCGAAGGCGGCGCCGTCGATCCTGAAACTTGGCGCGGGCGACCCGGCGTGCGCGGCCGAGCCCGGGGCTCGAGCGGAAGTTTACTGCGACTCCAGGGAAAAACCCGCACAGGGTTGATCATCTTATGTCTTATACAAGACAAGCTCAGTCGGATGCTGGCACCGGAGTGGACGCCGCCCCGGCGCCGTGCTGCAATGCGCGGCGCCCTCGTGGCGACCTGTCCGCGCCCTCTCCTGCCGCCGCTGCCACCCATGTCCTCGGATCCGTCCGGCCCCGCCTTCAGCCCGCTGTACCAGCAGATCAAGCTGCTGATCACGCGCAGCCTGCAGGACGGCGAATGGAAGCCGGGCGAGGCGATCCCGGCCGAGACCGAACTCGCGGCGCGCTACCGGGTCAGCCAGGGCACCGTGCGCAAGGCGATCGACGAGCTGGCCACCGAGAACCTGGTCGTGCGCCGCCAGGGCAAGGGCACCTTCGTCGCGACCCATGCGGAAGAGCAGATCCAGTACCGCTTCCTGCGCCTCGCACCGGACGACGCCAAGCCCAGAGGCATGGAGCGCCACTTCATCGAGTGCAAGCGCATGCGCGCGCCCGCGCCGGTGGCGCGCATGCTGGAGCTCCAGGGCGCCGAGGGCGCGATCATGGTCCGGCGCACGCTGGCGCAGGACGGCCGTCCCGTGGTGCTCGACGAGATCTGGCTGCCCGCGCTGATGTTCAAGGGGCTCACGGCCGAGCGGCTGGCCGACTACATCGGGCCGATGTACGGCCTGTTCGAGGCGGAGTTCGGCGTGCGCATGATCCGCGCCGAGGAAAAGATCCGCGCGGTCGCCGCCGACGCGGCCGCGGCCGCGCTGCTGGAGGTCGCGGCCGGCACGCCGCTGCTGTCGGTCGAACGGCTGTCCTACACCTACGGCGACAAGCCGGTGGAACTGCGGCGCGGCCTCTACCGCACCGACAGTCATCATTACCGCACTACGCTGAGCTGAGAATGACCTCGTCGCTCCCGCCATCCCAGGCCGCGACGGGCCACGCCCACGCGCCGTGGTTTTCGACGGAAAAGCGACGTTCGCCCGATTCCAATCCCGACTTGGGCAATGCATGCTGCATTGCCATAAAATTTGCGGGTTTTACCGGTCCCCGGCGCCGTCAGGCGGCGGCGGAACCGCGGCGTGCAGGCGCCGACACCATAACGACAAGGACCCACCACCATGGCTGACGCGCCCAAGGCGATCAAGAAACGACCCGGGCAGATGCATCTGATCGATGCGACCCAGTATCGGCTGCCGCCGGCGGGCTGGGTGTCCATCCTGCATCGCGTCAGCGGCCTGCTGCTGATCGTGCTGATGCCGTTCGTGATCTGGCTGTTCGACACCAGCCTCACGTCCGAGGTGTCGTTCGACCAGTTCAGGAACGCCTTCATCGGCGGCATCGGCTTCGTGCCGGCGTTCGTCGTCAAGCTCGCCACGCTGGTGCTGATCTGGGCCTTCCTGCAGCATTTCTGCGCCGGCGTGCGCCACCTCTACATGGACTTCACGCACAGCGTCACCAAGGAATTCGGCCGCTCGTCCGCGCTGGTCGCGATGGGCGTGGCCGGGCTGCTGACGCTGGTCTTCGCCTACAAGCTGTTCATCGGCTACTGAACCCAAGGCCGCCAACACATGTCTACCAACTACGGAACCAAGCGCGTCGTCGTCGGCGCGCACTACGGCGTGCGCGACTGGCTGGTGCAGCGCGCCACCGCCGTGCTGATGGCGCTGTTCACGGTCGTGATCGTCATCCAGTGCCTGACGCCCGGCGAGATGAGCTACGAGAAGTGGGGCGGCGTCTTCGCCCATCAATGGATGAAGGTGCTCACCTTCGTCATGATCGCGTCCATTCTTTGGCACGCGTGGGTCGGCGTGCGCGACGTGCTGATGGACTACGTCAAGCAGTTCGCTGCCCGCCTGGTGCTGCAGGTGGCCGCCATCGTCTGGCTCGTCGGCTGTGCCGGCTGGGCCCTGCAAGTGCTCTGGAGAATCTAAAAGACATGACCAATACCCAGTCCATCACCAAGCGCAAGTTCGATGTGGTCATCATCGGCGCGGGCGGCTCGGGCATGCGCGCGTCGCTGCAACTGTCGCTGGCCGGCCTGAACGTGGCCGTGCTGTCCAAGGTGTTCCCCACGCGCTCGCACACCGTCGCCGCGCAGGGCGGCATCGGCGCCTCGCTGGGCAACATGAGCGAGGACAACTGGCACTTCCACTTCTACGACACCGTCAAGGGCTCCGACTGGCTCGGCGACCAGGACGCGATCGAGTTCATGTGCCGCGAGGCGCCCAAGGTCGTCTACGAGCTCGAGCACTTCGGCATGCCGTTCGACCGCAACGCCAACGGCACCATCTACCAGCGCCCGTTCGGCGGCCACACCGCCAACTACGGCGAGAAGGCCGTGCAGCGCGCCTGCGCCGCGGCCGACCGCACCGGCCACGCGCTGCTGCACACGCTGTACCAGCAGAACGTCAAGTCGCACACGCAGTTCTTCGTCGAGTGGATGGCGCAGGACCTGATCCGCGACGCCGCGGGCGACGTCGTCGGCGTCACCGCGCTCGAGATGGAGACCGGCGACCTGCACATCCTCGAAGCCAAGGTGGTGCTGCTGGCCACCGGCGGCGCGGGCCGCATCTACCAGGCCTCGACCAACGCGTTCATCAACACCGGCGACGGCCTGGGCATGGCCGCGCGCGCGGGCATCCCGCTGGAAGACATGGAGTTCTGGCAGTTCCACCCGACCGGCGTCGCCGGCGCCGGCGTGCTGCTGACCGAAGGCTGCCGCGGCGAGGGCGCCATCCTGCGCAACGCCGACGGCGAGCGCTTCATGGAGCGCTACGCGCCGCACTACAAGGACCTGGCGCCGCGCGACTTCGTCTCGCGCTGCATGGACCAGGAAATCAAGGAAGGCCGGGGCTGCGGGCCGAACAAGGACTACATCCACCTGGACATGACCCACCTGGGCGTCGAGACCATCATGAAGCGGTTGCCCTCGGTCTTCGAGATCGGCCACAACTTCGCCAACGTCGACATCACCAGGGAGCCGATCCCCGTGGTGCCGACCATCCACTACCAGATGGGCGGCATCCCGACCAACATCAACGGCCAGGTGGTCGCGCCCAAGGACGGCGATCCCAACAGCGTGGTCAACGGGCTGTACGCGGTCGGCGAATGCTCCTGCGTGAGCGTGCACGGCGCCAACCGCCTGGGCACGAACTCGCTGCTCGATCTGCTGGTGTTCGGCCGCGCCGCCGGCAACCACATCGTCGCGGCCGGACTGAAAGCGCAGGCGCACAAGCCGCTGCCGGCCGATGCCGCCGACCGCACGCTCGCGCGCATCGCTCGCCTCGAATCGAACGTCGGCGGCGAGTACGCGCAGACGGTGGCCAACGACATCCGCGCGTCGATGCAGAAGCACGCCGGTGTGTTCCGCACGCAGGCGCTGCTCGATGAAGGTGTCACGCAGATCGCCGCGCTGCGCGAGCGCGTGGGCAACATCACGCTGGGCGACAAGTCCAAGGTGTTCAACACGGCGCGCATCGAGGCGCTGGAAGTCGAGAACCTGATCGAGGTGGCCCAGGCCACCATCGTGTCGGCCGCGGCGCGCAAGGAATGCCGCGGCGCGCACGTGGTGGTCGACTACGAAGAGCCTGCCGATTCGGCCAACAACCCGCTGGGTCGCAACGACAAGGAGTGGCTCAAGCACACGCTGTGGTTCAGCCAGACCAACAGCCTGGACTACAAGCCGGTCAAGCTCAAGCCGCTGAGCACCGAATCGATCCCCCTGGCCGTGCGTTCGTTCTGACGCGACGAGGATAAGACCATGACCAAGCGCACCTTCCAGATCTACCGCTACGACCCGGACAAGGACGACAAGCCCTACATGCAGACCATCGAGATCGAACTCGATGGCTCGGAACGCATGCTGCTGGACGCCCTGATCAAGCTGAAGTCGATCGACCCGACGCTCTCGTACCGCCGCTCGTGCCGCGAAGGCGTGTGCGGTTCGGACGCGATGAACATCAACGGCAAGAACGGCCTGGCCTGCCTGACCAACATGCTGTCGCTGCCGCAGACGGTCATCCTCAAGCCGCTGCCCGGGCTGCCGGTGATCCGCGACCTGATCGTGGACATGACCCAGTTCTTCCAGCAGTACAACTCGATCAAGCCCTACCTGGTCAACGACACGCCGCCACCCGAGAAGGAGCGCCTGCAGTCGCCCGAGGAACGCGACGAGCTCAACGGCCTGTATGAGTGCATCCTGTGCGCGTCGTGCTCCACGTCGTGCCCCAGCTTCTGGTGGAACCCGGACAAGTTCGTCGGCCCGGCCGGCCTGCTGCAGGCCTACCGCTTCATCGCCGACAGCCGCGACGAAGCCACCGGCGCACGCCTGGACAACCTCGAGGATCCGTACCGCCTGTTCCGCTGCCACACGATCATGAACTGCGTCGATGTCTGCCCCAAGGGCCTGAACCCGACCAAGGCGATCGGCAAGATCAAGGAAATGATGGTGCGCCGCACGGTCTGATTCGTGCTTTCCAGGCAAACCCCATCGCGATCTGCACCATGAACGCCGCCATCGACCCGACCGAGCTGAACCGCCTGAAGTGGCGGTGCAAGCGCGGCCTGCTCGAGAACGACCTGTTCATCGAGCGCTTCTTCCTGGAGCAGGGCGACGGCCTGACGACCCGCCACATGGCGGGCCTGCAGCCGCTGATGGACCTGCCCGACAACGACCTGCTCGACCTGCTGCTGGCGCGCCGCGAACCCGAAGGCGCGCTCGACATCCCCGAAGTCAACGAAGTATTGGCGCTCATGCGCCGTCCTGCTGCCATAGTCCTCAAGAAAGGGAATTCCCGATGACCCCCTCCGACGTCAAAGCGACTCTGTCGTTCTCCGATGGCAGCCCCAGCATGGAGCTGCCGATCTACAAGGGCACCGTTGGCCCTCAGGTGATCGACATCCGCAAGCTCTATGGTCAGACCGGCAAGTTCACTTACGACCCCGGCTTCCTGTCCACCGCCTCGTGCAATTCGGCGATCACCTACATCGACGGCGACAAGGGCGAACTGCTGTACCGCGGCTACCCGATCGAGCAGCTCGCGGTCAACTGCGACTTCCTCGAGACCTGCCACCTGCTGCTGTACGGAGAGCTGCCCAACACGCAGCAGAAGACCTCGTTCACCGACCGCGTGACGCACCACACGATGGTCAACGAGCAGATGCACTTCTTCCTGCGCGGCTTCCGCCGGGATGCGCATCCGATGGCGGTGATGACCGGCCTGGTGGGCGCGCTGTCGGCCTTCTATCACGACTCGACCGACATCAACAACGCCGAGCACCGCGACATCGCCGCGATCCGCCTGATCGCCAAGATGCCCACGCTGGTGGCGATGGCCTACAAGTACTCGATCGGCCAGCCGTTCATCTACCCGCAGAACGACCTCAGCTACGCCGGCAACTTCATGCGCATGATGTTCGCCACGCCGTGCGAGGACTTCAAGGTGAGCCCGGTGATCGAGCGCGCGCTCGACCGCATCTTCATCCTGCACGCCGACCACGAGCAGAACGCGTCCACCTCCACGGTGCGCCTGTGCGGCTCGTCGGGCACCAACCCGTTCGCCGCGATCGCCGCCGGCGTCGCCTGCCTGTGGGGCCCGGCCCACGGCGGCGCCAATGAAGCCGCGCTGAACATGCTGGAAGACATCCAGAAGATGGGCGGCGTCGAGAAGATCGGCGAGTTCATCGCACAGGTCAAGGACAAGAACTCCAGCGTCAAGCTGATGGGCTTCGGCCACCGCGTCTACAAGAACTACGACCCGCGCGCCAAGCTGATGCGCGAGACCTGCCACGAGGTGCTCAGCGAGCTGGGCCTGCACAACGACCCGCTGTTCAAGCTGGCGATGGCGCTGGAGAAGATCGCGCTGGAAGACGACTACTTCGTCGCCCGCAAGCTCTACCCGAACGTCGACTTCTACTCGGGCATCGTGCAGCGCGCCATCGGCATCCCGACCAGCCTGTTCACGGCCAACTTCGCGCTGGCCCGCACGGTCGGCTGGATCGCGCAGCTCAACGAGATGATCTCCGATCCGGAATACAAGATCGGCCGTCCGCGCCAGCTGTTCTCGGGCGCCGCGCCGCGCACCGTCAAGCCGATCGGCGAACGTTGATCGGGCGCGGTCGCCAGGCCGCCGCGTGAACAAGGGCCGCTCGACGAGCGGCCTTTCTTTCGTCAGTGCAGCCTGTTGCCATCGACCAAGCGCAGCTCGCCCGGCACGCTGTCGATGGGCGCGAAGATCGAGTCGGGCACGGCGTCCGACTTGGGCGCGCGCTGCAGCGTCCAGCTCTCCAGCATCTCCACGGCCTGGTCGATCACCATCGGCCGCGCGATCAGGAAGCCCTGCACGCCGGCGCATCCCGCGCGGCGCAGCAGCTCGTACTGCGCCGGCTCCTCGACGCCCTCGGCCACCGTGCTCATGCCCAGCGCCGAGGCCAGCTCGACGATGCTGCGCACGATGGCGCGCGCGTCGTGCTGGGTGACGAGTTCGCGCACGAACGCACGGTCGATCTTGAGCGTGTCGAACGGGAACTGGCGCAGGTACGCCAGCGACGAATAGCCGGTGCCGAAGTCGTCGAGCGCGACGCGGATGCCCATCTGGCGCAGCACCTCCAGGTTGCGCAAGGCCTTCGGGGACGCGTCGATGAACAGCGACTCGGTGATCTCGATCTCCAGGCGCTGCGGCGGCAGGCCGCTGGCGGCCAGCGCCTTGCGCACCGTGAGCACGAAATCGTCGCGCACCACCTGGATCGGCGACACGTTGACCGCCACCATCAGGCCCGGCAGCTTCTGCACGCCGACGCGGCAGGCCTCGTTGAGTACCCATTCGCCCAGCTCGACGATCAGCCCCGTCTCCTCGGCCATCGAGATGAAGTTCATTGGCGGGATCAGCCCGAGCTCGCCATGCTCCCAGCGCAGCAGCGCCTCGCAGCCGCTGACGCGCCAGGTGCGGGTGTCGACCTGCGGTTGCCAATGCAGCCGCAGCTCGTGCCTGGCCGCGGCCACGCGCAGGTCGCGCTCCATCGTCATGCGCAGGCGCAGGCGTTCGCCCATGTCGGCGTGGAATATCTCGGCACGTGCTCGCCCCGCGGCCTTGGCCGTGCTCAGCGCCAGGTCGGCGTTGGCCAGCAGTTCGTCGACCGTCGCGCCGTGGCCAGGAATCGTCACCACGCCGACGCTCGCGCCGCTGTTGATCAGGCCCGATTCGCTCGAGAAGGCGCGGCCGAGCTCGGCGACCACGCGCTGGCCGAAGCGCAGCGCGTCGTCCTCGGTCGCGATGTCGTCGAGCAGGACGGCGAACTCGTCGCCGCCGGCGCGCGCCACGACGTCGCACCCGCGCACCAGCTTGCGCAGGCGGCGCGCGGTCTCGCGCAGAACGACGTCGCCGGCCGCGTGGCCGAACATGTCGTTGACCCGCTTGAAATGATCCATGTTCAGGCACAGCAGCGCGGCCGGCTTGGTCGATGCCGACTGGAGCTTGTGCTGCAGCTTGTCGCGCAGCTGCGTGCGGTTTGCGAGGCCGGTGAGCGAATCCACCAGCGCCAGCTGCTGCATGCGCGATTGCGCGTCGTGCTCCAACGTGATGTCGGTGATGACGCCGCGCCAGCCCTGGTCGGCGCCGTTGTCGTCGACCAGCGGGCGCGCTGTGATCGACCAGCGGCGCCGCACCCCGGCGACCAGCACGGGAATGCCGCGCTGGCGGAACGCCTGGCCACTGCCGAAAGCCTGGCGCAGTTTCTTGACGGACTTCTTGGCTTCGGAGTCGCGCGCCTGCTGCTCGAACCAGCCGATCAGCGAACAGTCGCCTGCGGTCGCGCCGTCCAGGTGCATCAAGGCCGTGAGCTTGGGGCTGACGCGCACGAAGCGGCCGCAGGCGTCGGTCTCCCACATCACGTCCGCCGATTGCGATTCGAAGTCCTTGAGCAGCAGCGCGACGAGCTGCCCCTGCCGCTCGGCCTCACGCTCGGCACGCAGGGCGCCCGCGGAGCGGCGCGCGCCCAGGACGATGGCCGCGATCGTGACGATGGTGTAGCCCGCCATCAACGCGGCCAGCAAGGTGGCCATCGGATCGCCGATCTGCGCGACCGCCGCGCTGCTGGACGCGCCGATGATGGCCGAAAAGACGATCGCCGCCGGCGCCAGCGGCGTCAGCACGAAGCCGCCGCCGGCCACCAGGCCCAGCATCACGCCGGCGATCAGCACCTGCTCCGATGCCGAGCCGTGCGGCATGACGGCCCACGGCAGCGTGGCCCACAACGCGGACAGCACGCCTGCATGCAGGACGCTCTTGCGCACCACGCCGGGGCTGACGCGCGTGGGCACCTTGCGGCGATGGCGCAGCCAGCCTGCGAAGCCCAGCACGCACATCGCGCAGATCAGGCCGCACCACGTCCAGCGCAGCCAGGGTGCGACGCGCGTCGGCAGCGTCCAGGCCAGCAGAACGGCGCTGAGGATGTTGACGCCCATCAGCCACGGCGACACGAAGGTCACCCACTGCACCAGCCGCGCCCGGATCTCGGCGGACTCGGCGTCCTGGTCGTGGTAGACCTGTACCAGCCGGCGCCAGGTCGCCCACTCGGCCAGGCGCAGCGGGCCAGGCGTCGGGAGTTTGGCGGCGGGGAGAGAAGACGGCACGAAGTTTCTCTGGCAAGGCCTCCCGCAAAGCAGGAGGATCCTTTAGCGGTATCGGCTCGCCCTCGACGGACTTGACGTCGCGACGGCGAGAATATTGCCGATCAGGCGCGCAGCGTGAAGACGCTCACCGCCTCGACCAGCCTGCCGGCCTGCTGGTTCAGGCTCTCGGCCGCCGCGGCGCTTTCCTCGACCAGCGCCGCGTTCTGCTGCGTCACCTGGTCCAGCTGCGACACGGCATCGCTGACCTGGCCGATGCCCTGGGTCTGCTCGCCGGTGGCGCTGCTGATCTCCTCGATGAGGTCGTTGACCCGCTTGACCTGCGCCACGATATCGTCCATCGCGCGCCCGGCGTCGCCGACCTGGCGACTGCCGGCCTCGACCTTCTCGACGCTCTCGCTGATCAGCACCTTGATCTCCTTGGCCGCCTGCGCGCTGCGCTGCGCCAGGCTGCGCACCTCGGACGCCACGACTGCGAAGCCACGCCCCTGCTCGCCTGCACGCGCCGCTTCCACTGCGGCGTTCAGCGCGAGGATGTTGGTCTGGAAGGCAATGCCGTCGATGACGCCGATGATGTCGGCGATCTTGCGCGAGCTGCCGGTGATCGCGTCCATCGTGCCGACCACCTGGCTCACCACCGAGCCGCCGCGCACCGCGGCCTCGCTGGCCGCGCTGGCCAGCGTTGCGGCCTGGCGCGCCGTGTCGGCGTTGTTGCGCACCGTCGACGACAGTTCCTCCATCGACGCGGCGGTCTGCTGCAGGTTGGAGGCCTGCTCTTCCGTGCGCTGGCTCAGGTCGGCGTTGCCGGTGGCGATCTGCGTCGAGCCCGTGGCGATGCTGTCGCTGGCCGAACGCACATGGCCGACGATGCCGACCAGGTTCTCGTTCATGCGGCCCAGCGCCGCGAGCAGGCGCGCCGGCTCGTCGTGGCCGCTGGCGTCGATGCGCGAGGTCAGGTCGCCGCGTGCGACGGTGTCGGCGACCTTCACGGCCTGCTCGATGGGTCCGACGATGGAGCGCGTGATGCCCAGCGCCAGCAGCAGGCCCAGCGTCACCGCGATGGCAACCGACGCGCCGTCCAGCATCAGCGCGTTGCGATAGGTGGCCGCGGAAGCCTGCATGGCGTTCTGGGCGCCGTTGACGTTGAGAGCCATGTCTTCGCCGACCGCCGTCATGAACTTGCCGAACGCCTCGTTCGAGGCCCCGGTCGCCTGCTTGCGGGCATCCGCCAGGCTGGCGTCGCCGGCGTTGGCGAGGTCGTTGAGCTTCCTGTCTTCGACGAGGTAGGCCTGCCACGTCGCCTTGATCGCCTCGTAGAGCTTGGCTTCCTCGGGCGAGGAGATCGTCTTCTCGTAGGCATGCTGGACGCTCACGAACTGCGTCGCGGCCATCTCGTCGTGCTGCGCCACCAGCTTCTTCTTGGCCTCGGCGTCGCTCTCGAGCACGTTGCGGAAGCTCAATCGGCGCACGTCGTTGGCGGCCCCGCGCAGGTCGCCCAGGTATTCGACGCTGGCCATCCAGTTGGTGCCGATGTCGATGACGTTGTCATCGACCTTGGCGGTCTGCCAGGCCCCGAAGCCGGCGACGGCGCACAGCGCCAGCAACAGTGCGACAAAGGCCAAGCCCAGGCGCGGGCCGATGCGAAGTGATCTGAGCGAGTTCATGCAATCTCCGAAATGCGGGCCGATGCTGCGAACGGCACAGGCGACGCCTTGCTTTCGGATGGTCTTGGGCGGACGCGAGCGGAAAATGCTGTCCCTAGACTTTCCGCAAGCTGACTCACCGGGCGTCACGGCTCTGCCGTCAAGGTGCGCGAGCACCCACGTATCATGGCGAGAGACCGGACGAGCCGACAGGAGACACGATCCATGGGGCAGCCCACACCGCCGAACCCCGACTCGGCCGCGCCAGCGCCGGAGTTTGCGGCTGCGTCCGTCGAGCAGTGGCGCCGCGCCGCGGCGAAGGCCGCGCCCGGAGGCGATGTCGACAAGCTGGCCTGGCACACGCCCGACGGCATCGTCGTCAAGCCGCTCTACACCGCGGCCGACGTCGCCGGCCTGCCGTTCACCGACACCCTGCCCGGCTTCGCACCCTTCGTGCGCGGCCCGCAGCCGACCATGTATGCGGTGCGCCCGTGGACGATCCGCCAGTACGCGGGCTTTTCCACCGCCGAGGAATCGAACGCGTTCTACCGCCAGGCGCTGGCCGCCGGCGGCCAGGGCGTCAGCGTCGCCTTCGACCTCGCCACGCACCGCGGCTACGACTCCGACCACCCGCGCGTGACCGGCGACGTCGGCAAGGCCGGCGTGGCGATCGACTCGGTCGAGGACATGAAGATCCTGTTCGACGGCATTCCGCTGGACAAGGTCTCGGTGTCGATGACGATGAACGGCGCGGTGCTGCCGGTGCTCGCCGGCTACGTGGTCGCCGCCGAGGAACAGGGCGTGGCGCAAGAACAGTTGAGCGGAACCATCCAGAACGACATCCTCAAGGAGTTCATGGTCCGCAACACCTACATCTACCCGCCCGAACCCTCGATGCGCATCATCGGCGACATCATCGAGTACACGGCGCAGAAGATGCCCAGGTTCAACTCGATCTCGATCTCGGGTTATCACATGCAGGAAGCCGGCGCGAACCAGGCGCTGGAGCTCGCCTTCACGCTGGCAGACGGCCAGGAGTACGTGCGCACCGCGCTCGCCAAGGGCCTGGCCGTGGACGACTTCGCGCCGCGCCTGTCGTTCTTCTGGGCGATCGGCATGAACTTCTACCTCGAGGTCGCCAAGATGCGCGCCGCGCGGCTGCTGTGGTGCCGCATCATGACGGCGTTCGGCGCCACCAACCCCAAGAGCCTGATGCTGCGCACGCATTGCCAGACCTCGGGCTGGTCGCTGACCGAGCAGGATCCATACAACAACGTCGTGCGCACCACCGTCGAGGCCATGGCCGCGGTCTTCGGCGGCACTCAGAGCCTGCACACCAACAGCTTCGACGAGGCCATCGCGCTGCCCACCGAGGCCAGCTCGCGCATCGCCCGCAACACGCAGCTCATCCTGCAGGAGGAGACGCACATCACCAGCGTCGTCGACCCCTGGGCCGGCAGCTACATGATGGAGTCGCTGACGCAGCAGATGGCCGACCAGGCCTGGTCCATCATCGAGGAAGTGCGTACCCTGGGTGGTATGACCAAGGCCGTGGCGTCGGGCTGGGCCAAGCTCAAGATCGAGGCCGCGGCCGCCGACAAGCAGGCTCGCATCGACTCGGGCCGGGACGTGATCGTCGGCGTCAACAAGTACAAGCTCAAGGCCGAGGAGCAGATCGAGATCCGCGAGATCGACAACGTGTCGGTGCGCGAGTCGCAGATCGCTCGCGTGAAACAGGTCAAGTCGACACGCGACAACGCGGCCGTGAGCGCCGCGCTGGCCGCGCTGACGCAGGCGGCCGAGACGAAGACGGGCAACCTGCTCGAACTCTCCATCCAGGCCGTTCGCCTGCGCGCGACCGTCGGCGAGGTGTCCGACGCGCTCGAGAAAGTCTTCGGGCGCCACCGCGCCGACATCCAGAAGGTGACCGGTGTGTACGCAGCCGCCTACGACAGTGCCCAGGGTTGGGAACAGCTCCAGAAGGAGATCCGCGAGTTCGCCGACGCCCATGGCCGACGGCCGCGCGTGATGATCGCCAAGCTGGGCCAGGACGGCCACGACCGCGGCGCCAAGGTGGTCGCCACCGCCTTCGCCGACCTGGGCTTCGACGTCGACATCGGCCCGCTGTTCCAGACCCCGCAGGAATGCGCGCGCCAGGCCATCGAGAACGACGTGCACGCGCTGGGCATCAGCACGCTGGCCGCCGGCCACAAGACACTGGTACCGGCCATCATCGCCGAGCTCAAGGCCCAGGGCGCCGCCGACATCATCGTGTTCGTCGGCGGCGTGATCCCGGCGCAGGACTACGATTTCCTGTTCGAGGCAGGCGTCAAGGGCATCTACGGCCCGGGCACGCCGATCCCGGCCAGCGCCAAGGACGTGCTCGAGCAGATCCGCAAGTCGGTCTCCGCGGCTTGAATCCTTCGATGTCGGCGCTCACCGATCCCGCGCACATCGCCTCTGCGATCCTGGGCACCGACGCGCCCGCGCGCCGGCGCGCGCTCGCCAAGGCCATCACGCTGATCGAGTCGACGCGCGAGGATCACCGCGCACAGGCGGATGCATTGCTTGACGCGCTGCTGCCGTACTCGGGCAACGCGTTGCGGCTGGGCATCTCCGGCGTGCCGGGCGTGGGCAAGAGCACCTTCATCGAGGCGCTCGGGCTGTACCTCGTCGAGCAAGGCCATCGGGTCGCGGTGCTGGCGGTCGACCCGTCGTCCAGCGTGTCGGGCGGCGCCATCCTGGCCGACAAGACGCGCATGGAGCGACTGTCCGTGCACCCGCTGGCGTTCATCCGGCCGAGCCCGTCGGCCGGCACGCTGGGCGGCGTCGCCGAGAAGACGCGCGAGGCGCTGCTGGCGTGCGAGGCCGCGGGGCACGACATCGTGATCGTCGAGACCGTGGGCGTGGGCCAGAGCGAGACGGCGGTCGCCGGCATGACCGACCTGTTCGTGCTGCTGCAGCTGCCCAACGCGGGCGACGACCTGCAGGCGATCAAGAAGGGCGTGATGGAACTGGCCGACCTCGTGGTCGTCAACAAGGCCGACATCGACCCCGATGCCGCGACGCGTGCGCGTGCGCAGATCGCGTCGGCGCTGCGGCTGCTGGGTCATCCGTATGGCGACGCGAATGCGCCGGCGTGGCGGCCGCGCGTGTCGCAGCTCAGTGCGCTCGACGGCACCGGCCTGCCCGAGTTCTGGGCCAGCGTCACCGAATTCCGCGATCAACAAGCCGCGCACGGCCGGCTTGCGCAACGCCGCAGCGAGCAGGACCAGGCGTGGATGTGGGAGCGCATCGCGGCCAGCCTGCAGCAGCGATTCCGTCGACACGCGGCGGTGCAGGCCGCGCTGCCGCAGCTCAGCGCCGACGTGCGCGCCGGCCGCACCGCGCCGTCGGTGGCCGCGCGCCAGCTGCTGGCGCTGCTAGACCCTGTCCCGCCGTCGTCCCCGTGACGCGCGCACAGCAAGAACGAAGGACCTCCATGCACGACATCATCGAACAACTCGAACGCAAGCGCGCCCAGGCCCGTCTCGGTGGCGGCGGAAAGCGCATCGCCGCGCAGCACGCCAAGGGCAAGCTCACCGCACGCGAGCGGCTGGAGCTGCTGCTCGACGAGGGCACGTTCGAGGAATGGGACATGTTCGTCGAGCACCGCTGCACCGACTTCGGCATGGAGGACAACAAGATCCCGGGCGACGGCGTGGTCACCGGCTACGGCATGATCAACGGCCGCCTCGTGTTCGTGTACTCGCAGGATTTCACCGTGTTCGGCGGCGCGCTGAGCGAGGCGCACGCCGAGAAGATCTGCAAGGTGATGGACCAGGCGATGAAGGTCGGCGCGCCGGTGATCGGCCTGAACGACTCGGGCGGCGCGCGCATCCAGGAAGGCGTGGCGTCGCTGGGCGGCTACGCCGAGGTCTTCCAGCGCAACGTGATGGCCTCGGGCGTCGTGCCGCAGATCAGCATGATCATGGGCCCGTGCGCGGGCGGCGCGGTGTACTCGCCGGCGATGACGGACTTCATCTTCATGGTCAAGGACACCTCGTACATGTTCGTGACCGGCCCGGACGTGGTCAAGACCGTCACGCATGAAGAGGTCACGGCCGAGGAACTGGGCGGCGCGGCCACGCACACCACGCGATCGGGCGTCGCCGACCTCGCGTTCGAGAACGACCTCGAGGCGATCCTGATGTTGCGCCGGTTCTACAACTACCTGCCGCTGAACAACCGCGAGAAGGCGCCGGTGCGGCCGAGCGGCGACCCGGCAGATCGCGTCGAGCTGTCGCTGGACATGCTGGTGCCCGAGAACCCGAACAAGCCGTACGACATGAAGGAGCTGCTGCTGAAGGTGGTCGACGACGGCGACTTCTTCGAGCTGCAGCCCGAAGGCGCGAAGAACATCCTCATCGGCTTCGCGCGACTCGAGGGACAGAGCGTGGGCATCGTCGCCAACCAGCCGCTGGTGCTGGCCGGGTGCCTGGACATCCGCAGCAGCATCAAGGCCGCGCGCTTCGTGCGCTTCTGCGACGCGTTCAACATCCCCGTCGTCACCTTCGTCGACGTTCCGGGCTTCATGCCGGGTACCGCCCAGGAGTATGGCGGCATCATCAAGCACGGCGCCAAGCTGCTGTACGCCTACGCAGAATGCACCGTGCCCAAGGTCACCGTGATCACGCGCAAGGCCTATGGCGGCGCCTACGACGTGATGGCCTCCAAGCACCTGCGCGGCGACGTCAACTTCGCCTGGCCCAACGCGGAGATCGCCGTGATGGGCGCCAAGGGCGCGGTGGAGATCATCTTCCGCGAGGACAAGAACGACCCGGTCAAGCTTGGCCGTCGCGAGGCCGAGTACAAGGCCCGCTTCGCCAACCCGTTCGTGGCCGGCGCGCGCGGCTACATCGACGACGTGATCCAGCCGCACGAGACCCGCAAGCGCATCTGCCGCTCGCTGGCGATGCTGCGCGACAAGAAGATCGAAAATCCCTGGCGCAAGCACGGCAACATCCCTCTCTGAGCGAGACAGCGCATGTTCAAGAAGATCCTGGTTGCCAACCGCGGCGAGATTGCCTGCCGCGTGATCAAGTCGGCTCGAAAGATGGGCATCCTGACCGTCGCGGTCTATTCGGAAGCCGACAAGGACGCGTTGCATGTCGCGCTCGCCGACGAGGCGGTGCTGCTGGGGCCGGCGCCGTCGCGCGAGTCGTATCTCGTGGCCGACAGGATCATCGCGGCCGCGAGGCAGACCGGCGCCGAGGCGATCCATCCGGGCTACGGCTTCCTGTCGGAGAACGCGGCGTTCGCGCGCCGCGTCGAAGAGGAAGGTCTCGTGTTCATCGGCCCGAAGCACGCGTCGATCGCGGCGATGGGCGACAAGATCGCGTCGAAGAAGCTGGCCGGCGCCGCCAAGGTCAACACGATTCCCGGCTGGAACGAGTCCATCGAGATGCCCGACGCCGCAGTCAAGATCGCGCGCGACATCGGCTACCCGGTGATGATCAAGGCCTCGGCCGGCGGCGGCGGCAAGGGCCTGCGAGTCGCCTATGACGACAAGGAAGCTTTCGATGGCTTCACCGCGTGCCGCAACGAGGCGCGCAACAGCTTCGGCGACGACCGGGTGTTCATCGAGAAGTTCGTCGAGGAGCCGCGCCACATCGAGATCCAGGTGCTGGGCGACGCGTTCGGCAACGTCGTCTACCTGAACGAGCGCGAGTGCTCGATCCAGCGCCGCCACCAGAAAGTCATCGAGGAAGCGCCGTCGCCGTTCATCTCCGACGCGACGCGACGCGCGATGGGAGAACAGGCCGTCGCGCTCGCCAAGGCCGTGAACTACCAGAGCGCCGGCACGGTGGAATTCGTGGTGGGCAAGGACCAGTCGTTCTACTTCCTGGAGATGAACACGCGGCTGCAGGTCGAGCATCCGGTCACCGAATGCATCACCGGCCTCGATCTCGTCGAACTGATGATCCGCGTGGCCGCCGGCGAGAAGCTGCCGTTCGTTCAGGCCGAAGTGAAGCGCGCGGGCTGGGCCATCGAGTGCCGCATCAACGCCGAGGACCCGTTCCGCAACTTCCTGCCGTCCACCGGCCGGCTGGTGAAGTTCATCGCGCCCGAGACCACGATCGAGGCCGCTGGCGCGATGCCGGCGCATGGCGGCGTGCGCGTGGACACCGGCGTCGAGGAAGGCGGCGAGATCCCGATGTTCTACGACTCGATGATCGCCAAGCTCATCGTGCATGGCCAGGACCGGGCCGACGCGATCGCGAAGATGCGCGACGCGCTCAACGGCTTCGTGATCCGCGGCGTCTCCAGCAATATCCCGTTCCAGGCGGCGCTGCTGGCGCACCCGGATTTCCAGTCGGGCGATTTCAACACCGGCTTCATTGCGCAGCATTACCCGCATGGCTTCGTCGCCGAGGACACGTCGCACGCCGACCCGCTGTTCCTGGTGGCGCTCGCGGCGCTCATCCGCCGCAAGGAGCATGCGCGCGCCGCCGGCATCACGGGGCAGCTGTCGGGCCACGAGGTCAAGCAGGCCGGCGACTTCGTCGCGCTGGTGAAGACCGCCGACGGCGGCACGCGCCAGCACGTCGTCAACTTCACCTCGTTCGACGCGCGCAGCGGGCAGGCCGAGCTCACCGTCGACGGCCAGGCCTATCGCCTCGCCAGCCCCTGCCGGCTGTCCGACCTGCGCCATTCGGGCACGGTCAACGGCCGCCACTTCATGGCGCAGGTCGAACGCGGCACGCCGCGCAACATCCTCGCCTACCGGCTGTCGCACGACGGCGCGCGCATCGACGTGACCATCGTGTCGCCGCGCGCCGCGGCGCTGTCGGTCTGGATGAAGCACAAGGCGCCGCCCGACACCAGCAGGTTCCTGCTGTCGCCGATGCCGGGCCTGCTGGTCAACATCGCTGTGAGCGCCGGCCAGCGCGTGCAGGCCGGCGAGCGGCTCGCGGTGATCGAGGCGATGAAGATGGAGAACATCCTCACCGCCGCTCAGGATGGCGTCGTCGCCGAGATCGTCGCCACGCAAGGCCAGAGCCTGGCGGTCGACGAGACCATCCTGCGCTTCGAATGAGCATCGCGGTCGTCGGAGGCGGCGTCGCCGGTTGCGCGACCGCCGTGCTGCTGCGTGGGCAAGGCCACGAGGTCACGCTGTTCGAGGCGGTCGACGACCCGCGCCCGGTCGGCGCCGGCCTGCTGCTGCAGCCCACCGGGCAGGCCATCCTGCAGCGGCTGGGCTTGCTGGGCGACGTGCTCGCGCACGGCGCGCGCGTCGAACGTCTGTTCGGCGACAACGCGGGCGGCCGCACCGTGCTGAACATGAGCTACGGCCGCTTCGCGGCGGGCTGCTTCGGCCTGGGCATCCAGCGCGGCACACTGTTCGGCCTGCTGTGGCGGCGCATGGTCGCGGCCGGCACGACGGTGCGACTGGGCACGGCGGTGGAGGTTTTCACGAAGGACGCCGACGGCGTCACGCTGACCGGCGCGCAAGGCCGATCGCTGGGCCGCTTCGACGCGCTGGTGCTCGCCAACGGCAGCTTCTCGAAACTTCGCGCCGGCATGGACGTGGCGCAGTCGCAGAAGCCGTTTCCGTGGGGCGCGTTGTGGGCCGTGCTGCCGGCGCCACCCGACTTCGCGTCCACCGACTTGCGCCAGCGCTTTCGCTCGGCCAAGGAGATGGTCGGCCTGATGCCCGTCGGCCGCGCGCTCGACGCGCCGGCCGGCCAGCCGCGCGGCATCAACTTCTTCTGGAGCCTGCCGCTGGCCGACCTGCCCGCGTGGCAAGCCGAGTCGCTGGACGCCTGGAAGGCGCGCGTCTGCGCGTTGATGCCGATGTGCGCGCCGCTGCTGGAGGCCGTCACGGCGCATGAGCATTTGCGCGTGGCCCGCTATGCCGACGTGTGGATGAAGCAGTGGCACGACGGGCGCGTGGTCGCCATCGGCGATTGCGGCCACGGCATGAGCCCGCAGCTGGGCCAGGGCGCGAACATGGCGTTGATCGACGCGTGGGTGCTCGCGCATTGCGTGCGCGGCGCGAGCCGTGGCAGCGACGTCGCGTGGTCCAACGCGTTCGCGCGCTGTTCGGACGAGCGGCGCGCGCACCTGCGCTTCTATCAACACTCCAGCGTCGCACTGACGCCATTGTTCCAGTCGCACCGCCGCTTCGGCCCCGTCTTCCGCGACCTGTTCTTCGGCCTGCCTGGACGCCTGTCCTGGGTGCATCATCACTCCATCGCCGCGCTGAGCGGCCTGAAGACCGGCTGGCTGGCCGGGCGCCTGGACCTGTCGCGCTACGACCCGCCGCCCGTCGAATCAGAAAGCGCGCCATGACCTCGACCAAGCCCTTCCGCATCCTCGGCCTGCAGCAGATCGCCATCGGTGCGCCCGACAAGGGGCCGCTGCGCACGCTGTGGTGCGACATCTTCGGCCTGGCGACCAAGGGCAGTTTCCGCAGCGAGCGCGAGAACGTCGACGAGGACATCTGCGCGCTGGGCCGCGGTGCGCACGAGGTCGAGGTGGACCTGATGCAGCCGATCGATCCGGATGGCAAACCGGCCGTTCACGCGACCCCGCTGAACCACGTCGGCCTGTGGGTGGACGACCTGGCCAAGGCGGTCGAATGGATGACCGCCAACGGCGTGCGCTTCGCGCCGGGCGGCATCCGCCGGGGCGCGGCCGGCCACGACATCTGCTTCATCCATCCGAAGTCGAACGCCGAGTTCCCGATCGGCGGCGAGGGGGTGTTGATCGAGCTGGTGCAGGCGCCGGCGGACGTGATCGCGGCGCTCGCCTAGACGCGCAGGTCGTCGAGCGCGCCGGGCGTATCGCAACGCTGCGCGAGTTCGTCGACGAGCACCGCGAGCGCGCGCCGATCGATGCGCTTCGACGCCTCGACGCGTACCAGGTCGTCCTCCGGCAGGAACGACGCCGCGCCGAAGTCGCCCAGCAGCGCGTGGGCGTCGTCGTCGACCAGGATGTTGTGCGCGTAGAAGTCGCCGTGCATCAAGCCCTTCGCGTGCAGGTGCGCGAGCGCGTCGCCCGTGGCGCGCGCGATCGCGCGGGCGTGCGCGGCGCTGAACCTGAGCGTCGACGCGTAGACGTCGCGCGTGCAGCTCGCCAGGCTGGGCGGCCCGGCCAGGTTGCGGTAGTGCGGCGGGATCAGGCCCAGCACCAGGCCTTGCGCGCCTTGCGGATGACCATCGATGCGGCCCTCCACCCCGATCACATGGGCGTGCACGTCGGCCGCGATGCAAGAGGCCATCTCGCTCAGCGGCAATCCGTCGCTGGTCACCGCGCCCTTGAACAGCTTGACGGCGACGGCGCGCGCATCGCCGTGGTTCGGCCGCCAGAGCGCGAACCAGATGTGTCCCGACGCGCCCTCACCCAGCAGCTCGCCCAGCTGCAGCTCGTGCCAGGGGACGTGCGCGATCGGCGTGGCGGCCAACGCGCGTGCTTCCTGCGCCGCGTTGAACGGATTGCCGGCGTAGGCCAGCCAGGTCAGGCGCGGCAAGGCGAGCAGGCCGTCGGGCAACGCGTCGGCCAGCGTCTCGAAGCGGTTGGCCGAGATGCGCAGCAGTTCCAGCCGTTCGCAGCGCGCGATGCCTGCGGGGAGTCGGCGCAGTCGATTGCCCGCCAGCGCGAACTTCTGCAGGCGGCGGCAGCGGCCGATGCTCTCGGGCATCGCCTCGACGCGGTTGTCGCTCAGGATCAGCCATCGCACGTCGGCCGGGATGGACTCGCCCGGCACGCGCGCGATCGCGTTGGCCTTGAAGCCGATGATGTCCAGGCCCGCGCAGCGGCCCAGCACGGCAGGCAGCGTATCGAACCGGTTGTTCGAGCAGAACAGGATGCGCAGCGCGTGCAGCCGCGGCAGGTCGTCGGGCAACTCGCGCAGGCGGTTGGCGGACAGGTCCAGCATCACCAGCGAATCGGCCAGGTCGAAGATCTCGCGCGGGAATTCGTCGAGTTCGCAGTGGCGCAGGTCCAGGTGCGTCGTGCCGGCAAGGCGGCCGGCGCGCAGGTCGGCAAGCGTGGTCAGGTTCGTCATCAGGCGGCCATTGTCCCAGGGCAATCTCTATACTGCGCGGCTCGCCCGGCTCTCACCCGCGTCCCGCCTCCTCGATGAAACACCACTTCCTGCGCCTGGCCCTCGTGCTGGGCCTGCTGTCGGCGATCGGCCCGTTCGCGATCGACATGTACCTGCCCGCGCTGCCGGCGATCGGCGCCGCGCTGCATGCCGACATCCACCAGGTGCAGCTGAGCCTGATGGCGTTCTTCCTGTCGTTCGCGCTGAGCCAGGTGATCTACGGGCCGGCCTCCGACATGTTCGGCCGCAAGGCGCCGTTGTACGTGGGCATCGCGATGTTCGTGGCCGGCAGCGTCGGCTGCGCGCTCGCGCCCGATATCGGCACGCTGATCGCGTTCCGCCTCGTGCAAGGCCTGGGCGGCGGCGCGCCCAACGTCATCACGCGCGCCGTCGTGCGCGACCTGCATACCGGCGCCGAGGCCACGCGGTTGATGTCGCTGCTGATGCTGGTCTTCAGCGTCAGCCCCATCCTGGCACCGCTGGCCGGCAGCCTGATCATCGCCGCGGGCGGCTGGCCGGCGATCTTCTGGACGGTCGCCACCATCGGCGTGATCGGCCTGGCGCTGGTCGGCTTCGCGCTGGAGGAGACGCGGCCGCCCGCCGAGCGCACGACCAGCGGCCTGGCAAGCACCGGCCGCGCGTTCTGGCTGCTGGCGCGCGATCCGCACTTCATGGGGCTGAGCATGGTGGGCTCGTTCGGCGTCGCCGCGTTCTTCATCTACTTGGCCAACTCGTCGTTCGTGCTGATCGACCACTACGGCCTGACGCCGCGGCAATACAGCCTCGCGTTCGCGCTCAACGCGGCCGGCTTCATCGGCGCCTCGCAGTTCGCCGGCGGACTCGCGCACCGTCATGGGCTCGCGCGCGTGGTCAAGATCGCCACGGTGTGCTTCGCGCTGGCGCTGTGCGCAGGCTTCGCGCTCAACCTGGCCGGCATCGACCAGCTCGGCGTGATGATCGCGGCCTTGCTGGCCGGCTTCGCCTTTCTCGGCCTCGTGATCCCGACCACCTCGGTGATGGCGCTCGACCACCACGGCGACATCGCCGGCGCCGCCTCCGCGCTGATGGGCACGCTGCAGATGGTGGCCGGCGCCATCATCATCGCGGTGATGGGCCGCTTCGTCGACGGCACCGCGCGTCCGATGCTGGCGGGCATCGCGCTCACCTCGCTGGTCACGCTCGCGACCACGTTGTGGACATTGCGCGGCGAGCATCCGGCCGCACCGCCAGCCTGACGTCCTTCGTGGCACCATCGGGCTGCAGCACAAGACCAGCCGGAGACAGCATGGCCACGACCGCCGCGGAGCTGATCCATCAATCGCTCGCCGACCCCGAGGCGTTCTGGGCCGGGCAGGCGCGCCGCATCCACTGGCAGCGTCCGTTCGACCGCGTGTGCGACACCTCGAACCCGCCGTTCGTGCAGTGGTTCCCGGGCGGCCTGACCAACCTGTGCCACAACGCGGTCGACCGCCACGCGGCCACGCATCCCGAGCGCGCGGCGCTGGTGTGGGTCTCCACCGAGGTTGACCAGGAGCGTACCTGGACGACATCGCAACTGCTGCAGGAGGTCACGACCATGGCCGCCGCGCTGCAGGCGCTGGGCGTGCGCCAGGGCGACCGCGTGCTGCTGTACATGCCGATGATTCCAGAGGCCGCATTCGCGATGCTGGCCTGCGCGCGGCTCGGCGCGATCCACTCGGTCGTGTTCGGCGGCTTCGCCAGCGCCAGCCTGGCCGCGCGCATCGACGACGCGCGGCCGACGGTGATCGTCAGCGCCGACGCAGGCTCGCGCGGCGGCAAGGTGATCGCGTACAAGCCGCTGCTGGACGAGGCGATCGAGCTGGCGACGCACAAGCCGGCGCACGTCGTGATCGTCGATCGTGGCCTGGCGCCGGCGGCGATGGTCGACGGCCGCGATCTCGCGTGGGCAGGCCTGCACGCGCGTCACGCGCAGGCGCGCGTGCCCTGCGCGTGGGTGGACGCCATGCACCCCAGCTACACGCTCTACACCTCGGGCACGACGGGCAAGCCCAAGGGCGTGCAGCGCGACACCGCCGGCTATGCCGTCGCGCTGGCCGCGTCGATCCCGATGATCTTCGACGGCCATCCGGGCGAGACCTACTTCTGCACCAGCGACATCGGCTGGGTCGTCGGCCACAGCTACATCGTCTACGGGCCGCTGATCGCCGGCATGACCACGCTCATGTACGAAGGATTGCCGACGCAGGGCTTCGGCAGGCAGCCCGACGGCGGCATCTGGTGGCGGCTGGTCGAGAAGTACAAGGTCTCGGTGATGTTCTCGTCGCCCACCGCGATCCGCGTGCTCAAGAAGCAGGATCCGGCGCTGCTCAGGCGCCACGACCTGTCGTCGCTGCGCGCGCTGTACCTGGCCGGCGAGCCGCTGGATGCGCCCACCGCCGAATGGATCCGCGACGGCATCGGCAAGCCGGTGATCGACAACTACTGGCAGACCGAGAGCGGCTGGCCGATCCTGACGCTGCTCAACGGCGTGGAGCCGGCGGCCACGCGCCTGGGCTCGCCCGGCAAGGCCGTGTTCGGCTACCGCGCGCTGCTGCTCGACGAGGTCACTGGCGCCGAGCTGACGGGCGCGAACCAGAAAGGCGTGCTCGCGCTGGAGTACCCGCTACCGCCTGGCTGCATCCAGACGGTGTGGGGCGACGACGAGCGCTTCGTCCAGACCTACTGGCGCAGCATCCCCGATCGAAGCGTCTATTCCACCTTCGACTGGGCCGTGCGCGACGAGGACGGCTACTTCTACATCCTGGGCCGCACCGACGACGTCATCAACTGCGCCGGCCACCGCCTGGGCACGCGCGAGATCGAGGAAAGCATCTCGGGCCATCCGGCCATCGCCGAGGTGGCCGTGGTCGGGGTCGTCGACACGCTCAAGGGCCAGGTAGCCGTGGCGTTCGCGGTGCCGCGCGACGCCGCGCGCGTTGCCACGCCCGACTTGGCGCGCTCGCTGGAGGCCGAGGTCATGAAGCGCGTGGCCGATACGCTGGGCGCGTTGGCGCGTCCGGCCCGCGTGCGCTTCGTCAGTGCGCTGCCCAAGACGCGCTCGGGCAAGCTGCTGCGTCGAACCATCCAGGCGCTGTGCGAAGGCCGCGATCCCGGCGATCTCACCACGCTGGACGACCCGGCCGCGTTGACGCAGATCCGCGGCGCCCTGGACGCTACCTGACGGCACCGGCGTGACGAAGTTCCGCGATCCGGCGTGAAACAAGGCATTGCAGCGACTCAACGGTTCGCGCTGCAGGCCGATAAACCGCAGACGGAACAGACAACAGGGAACCCAAGAATGGATGCCTCGGCCCTCACCTCGCTGCCCGAATTGGACGGCGACCACCTGCTCGCCCTCGCCGACCTCGATGGAAGGGCGCTGCAGGCGCTGGTACGCGACATCGGCATCCCGGCGCGGCCGCAGATGCTGGTCGATCTGCAACAGGAACTCGAACGCGACGACCCGTCGCTCAAGCGCGTGACCGACATCGCCGGCTCCGACGTCGCGCTGTCGGCCGCGCTGCTGAAATACGCCAACTCGCCGCTGATGGGCCTGAGCCGCCGCGCCGAGACCGTCGACCAGGCCTTCCAACTGCTGGGCTTCGCGCAGTGCCAGGCGATCTTCACGGAGATCGTGCTGCGCAAGCTGCTGCCGGCCAGCGGGCCGGGCCTGGTGCGATTCTGGGACGTGTCGGCCAAGCGCTCGCGCGCGATGACCTACCTGGCCCGCACGCGCCGCGTCGTGCCACCGGCACTGGCCCACACCTACGGCCTGTTCGTTGAACTGGGCATCGCCATCCTGCTGCAGCGCTTCCCCGGCAAGACCGGCTACGTCGAGACGCTGGCCAGGTGCAACGTGCATGAAGGCAGCATCACGGCGCTGGAGCAATCCATTCACGGCGTCGACCACGCGCTGGTGGGCGCGCTGACGGCACGCACGTGGGGCGTGTCGCAGACCGCCGTGCTGGCCACGCGCCTGCACCACGAGTACAGCTCGTGGATGGGCCCGATGCCGCCGCAGGTGCGCGAGCTCGTCGCGCTCGGCCTGGTCTGCGAGACCATCATCCAGCGCTACCAGGGCCTGAACCGCCACATCGAGTGGAGCAAGGGCGGCAAGATCGCGCTGGCTGCGCTGGGCATCAACGAGGACGACCTCGAGGTCTGGTGCGAGGACGTGCACGCGCAGTTCACGGCCACGGGCGTCTGATTTCGCGCTTGCCCTGAGGCAGGCGCCGTCTGTGCGCGCATGATCCAATTCGGTTCAACGAATCGAATCTTGGTGAACGCAGCATGTCCGACTCCATCATCGTCGCCCGGCCCGAGGGGCAAGCCCAGCAGTTGATGCTGCTGTTCCACGGCATGGGCAGCCATGCGCCGGACCTGGTGCCGCTGGGCCGCGTGCTGGCGGCCGAATTCCCGCAGGCGTTCATCGTCAGCGTCGGGGCGCCGTTGCCGTCGGGCACGGGTCGTCAATGGTTCTCGGTGCAGGGCATCGACGAAGACAACCGACCAGCACGCGTGGACGCCGCGATGCCGGCCTTTCTCGAGGCCGTCGCGCACTGGCAGAAGGAAGCCGGCGTCGGCACCGATGCCGTTGCGTTGATCGGCTTCTCGCAGGGCGCGATCATGGCACTGGAATCCACGCGCGACCGCCCGGCCATCGCAGGCCGCGTCGTGGCGATTGCCGGACGCTTCGCGAAGCTGCCCGAGACCGCCAATGCCGGCACCACGCTGCACCTGTTGCACGGCAAGGCCGATACGGTGATCCCGTATGGCTTCACTGTGGAGGCCGCCGAGCACCTGGTGGCCATCGGCGCCGACATCACCGCCGACGTCATCCCGCATGTCGGCCACCAGATCGATACCGGCATCGCGGAACTGATGATCGAGCGACTGCGCGGGCATCTGCCCAAACGGGTGTGGGAAGCCGCGATGAAGGCGGCGCGGGAGACCGAGTCCGGCGAGTGAATGGTCGGGCGACGGCATGCTGTCCTACAAGTGAACGCTGCCGAGGCCGACGGTGCGCGACAGTTCCAGTCGCTATCGTTCGTTCACTCAACCAGGAACTCATCATGAAGACCGTCGCCACCCTCGGCAAGATCAACACCGCGCTGCAGGACTCCCTGCTGGCCACCGTCGATGCGCTCTCGCGTCGTCGCGCTTGCGACATTCCCGAGCAGACCATCGACCGGTTCGTGGCGTTGCGGTGGTTGCAGTGGAATGGGGGCAACCTGCGTTTGACTGCCGCGGGGGAAGAGATGCTTGTGAAGGTGCACGCGTCGATGCTGGGCAACTTGCAGGCGGCTTGATCGCTTGATTCTCCTGCGGCGCGGCCGCAAGCGATCCGAGGACGAAGGGCCGACGTGGGTCGTCGAGGCCTGTCACGGTTGTTTCAACCGCTTCCGAAAGCCGCTCGTGCGCGTCGCGAAGCCGGAGAGAAGCTTCGGCAAGGTTGCAAGCGCCCGGCCCGCAACGATGCACCACGCCCCCACCGTCCCGACTACGGCTCACTGCGACAGGGCCGCATGCAATGCCGCGTCCAATCGCTGCAGCGCCTGGGGCAGTAGCGAGAACGTCTGCTTGGCCGCGGCGAAATCTTTTGCCTTGCCGTAGCCTTCGAGCTTTTGCGCCAGGTGGTAGACATAGCGAGCCGACAGATTGCCGGCCGAGCCCATGAGACCATGCCCGGCGCTCATGAGCTGCGGGCCGTCTCCTGCGGCGATGGCTTCCTCCAGCTCGACGATGTGCTGCGGAACGCCGGAGAAAAACACCTCTGCGATTTCGGGGATGAACTCCATCTGGTCACCGAATCGCCGCTGCGCATCGGCAAAGTCGAAGTCCATCAAGCTCTGTTGCGCAGGTGGGCCGGCGACCGGTGCGACGGCGCAGGGCTTTGCTGATATCGACCCCAATATGCGCTCGATCTCGGCCGCCATGCGGGCGGTGTCGATGGGCTTGCTGATGTAGCCGTCCATGCCCGCGTCGATGCAGGACTCGCGATCACCTTGCATGGCGTTGGCCGTCATGGCGATGATGGGCAAGTATGCGCCGGACACCGCCTCGCGCTGCCGAATGAGGCGCGTCGACTCAATGCCTCCCATGACGGGCATCTGCATGTCCATCAATGCAAAGTCGTAGCTGCTTTCGGCGCTGAGGTCCACGGCTTCCTGGCCGTTTTTCGCGAGCGTCACGTGGTGGCCCTGGCGTTCCAGCAGGCGGATGGCCAGCTTCTGGTTCACCGGGTTGTCTTCGACCAGCAGCACTTTGCGGCGAGGGATGTCCGTGGCCGCGGCGTGCACAGCCCTGGGCTTGCCGGCCGGGATTTCCGGGGCGGGCGCATGCGAGTTTCGCCGGCTGTCGGCCCTGGCCAGCGGCTGCGGCATCGCTGCGGCGGTGTCGCCCGTCCTGAGAGCCGCCGGGCTCTCGAGTGCGGCGGTGTCGGCTTCAGCTGCGCCTGCGGACACGCCCATCTGCAGGGTGAAATGGAAGATGCTGCCCTGTCCGGGTTCGCTTTCGACCCAGATGCGCCCCCCCATCAGTTCGCACAGCCTGGCACAAATGGCCAGGCCCAGGCCGGTGCCGCCGAAGTGCCGGGTGGTCGAGGTGTCCGCCTGGGAAAACGAATCGAAGATCAGCTTGTGCTTGTCCGCTGGAATGCCGATGCCCGTGTCGCGCACGGTCACATGCAGCATGGCATGGTCGGCATCGACATGCTCCGCACGGACTGCCAACGCCACTTCGCCCTGGGCCGTGAACTTGATGGCGTTTCCAACCAGGTTGATCAGCAATTGGCGCAGCCGACCGGGGTCGCCGTTGAGGCGATCGGCCAGGTCGGCAGGGATATCGCACACGAGGTCCAGATTCTTTTCCCGAGCCTTGATGACCAGGGGTTTGAGGCAATCGTGGAACGTTTCGCGCAGCGAGAAGGCAATGGTCTCGATCGCCAGCTTGCCTGCCTCCATCTTGGAAAAATCGAGGATGTCGTTGATGATCACGAGAAGGGACGCCGCCGACGACCTGACGAGCTGGAGGTATTCGGTCTGCTCCGGATCGAGCGGCGTCTCGAGCGCAAGGTCGGTCATGCCGATGATGCCGTTCATGGGCGTGCGGATTTCGTGGCTCATGTTCGCCAGGAATTCGCTCTTGGTGCGGCTGGCGGCCTCCGCGACGTCCTTGGCGGCCATCAGCTCGAGCGAGAGTTGCTTGAGCGCGGTCACGTCGGTGCGCAAGCTCACGGTGGTGCCCTGGGCAGTGCGGGTGTCGTCCACGCTGAACCAGCGGCCACCGATCTCGGCTTCGTAGGTATGCGAGCCTTCCTGGAGGTCTTTGCGCCAGGTCGCGCGGTGGCGCAACCACTGTTCTTCCGGCAGGGTGCGGTCGATGCCGCCAAGCCCGCTTCGGTAGTAGGCCCGCATCAGATCCATGTAGGACGTGCCAGGCTGAAAGACATCGGCGATTTCGTCGTAGATGTCGCGGAATTTCTGATTGCAGATGACGAGCCGGTCCTGCTCGTCGTACATCGCGAAGCCGACTTCCAAGGCTTCGATGGCGTTGTAGAGAAGGGCGCGCGTGGCGGCGATTTCCTGCTGGGCGAGTTTGGTCGCCGTGTTGTCGAGGATCAAGCCGTCGTAATACAGCAGCTTGCCCTGCTCGTCGAAAACACCCTGGCCCTTGCCATAGGCCCAGCGGATGCTGCCGTCGGCATGCTTGATGCGGTACTCGTGTTCATAGCTCTGGCGAGCCTTGTTGGCCGCGCGCATGCGACGCACGATTTCGGGCAGATCCTGCGGAACGACGATGTCGGCGAGGATGCGCCGGCCCGTCATGAAGTCGCTCACCGGGTAGCCGCACAGGGACTCGATGCCGTCCGACAAGAACAGCATGGTCGTCTGGTCGTTGGGCAGGCAGCGATAGACGCAGCCAGGCAGATTGCCCACCAGCGAACGAAACTTCAGTTCGTTTTGTGCGAGTTCCTTTTGCGACTCTTCGCGCTGCACCAGCAGGTCGCGCATGAGGTGGGCCAGGGACAGCAGGTCCCCGTCGGTGTCGGAGATCGGCTGCATCTCGAAACTGCGCAGCAGATCGTTGGTGGTATCGCGCAAGGTGCCCAGCAACTGCTTCTGGCTTTCGGCTTCGCTGCGCAGCCGAATGTTGACCTGGGAGAGCTCTTGCGACGACAACTCCAGGCTGCGGCTGCGCAAGATGAGGTCGCGGTCGAACTGCGTGTAGCTGTGGGCCACCATTCCCAGCAGGTCGGGCAGGCGCTCCCCCAGCAAGGCCAGGCGCGGATCGGCTTGCCCGGCCTGCTGCAATGCCTGCAACAAGTCGGTCAAATCCTGCGGACACTCGATCGCCAGACTGCGCTTGAGTTGCCGGTTCAACAACTTGTTGGCGAGCATGAGCGATGCGGGCATTGGGGAAACCGGGCTCAGGCGGCTTCGCTGAGATGGGTGATCGTCATGGTCTGGTTGTGCAGCCGGCAATCAAGACCATTTGGCAACGGGCTGATTTCACCGTTGGAATAGAAGCCGGTCACATGCGCCTTCTTGCCGAACACGTCTGCCACCGCCTCGACCTCTTCGTCCACCCGTCCGCCCATCACCAGCTTGCGACCGACGCAGCTGACCAGCAGGGCCAGGCTCTCGCCCGATGTGGCGGCCGTATCGAGGCAGCGCTCGGCTGCGGTCTGCGCGCCGTCGACCAACGAGTCGGTGGAGGCGTGCATCAGCTTGAGGTAGCCGTGTTCGATGATGTCACCGGCCAGTATCAAGCTGCCCGCCGCTTCGTCGATGGCAAGAATGGTGCGTATCAGACCGACGGTTCCGTGGTCTTCGCCCAGCATCTCGAATGGGAAGAGCAGCCCCGAGCCGGGCAGATCCTTGGCGTACTCGCCCAGGTATCGCTTGTAGACGTCGAGCGCCGGCTCGCTGTCGAGTTCATACAGCACGTTGCCGGCGGAGCGCGTGACCTTGCGCGCCGGTCCGAAGGGTTGCCAGCCATGGAAGGATCCGTGGCTGACGCGGGTGTGGGCGCCGAAGAAGCCGATCGCCACGAGCTGGCGATCGGAGATCCCCGCATCCGACAGGGTGAAGGTTTGCGTGAACGCGCCACCGTCGCCCGCGAGGCCGCCGGACAGCACCACATTCGAGGGCAACACCTGTTGGAAGCCTTCGATCAGCGCGCTTCCGTTGATATCGACGCCCTGGCCCAGCACGAGCACGTCGTGCAGACCATCGCCCGCGAGTTGCCGGGCCAGACGTGCTCCGGCGGCAGCCGAGTCGTCCATGCCGCCCAGCGTGGTGACGACGACCTTGAAATCGGGGTGATCGAAGTGCAGGGCGCTGAGCACGAGCTTGCCGTCCGTGACACCGCCGTCGCCGATTTCGCCAGCCGTGGTGCAGCCCACCAGGGCAGCCGCGGGAAGGCCCTGTTTCAATCGCTCGTGAAGTCCGGATGCGGTAAACGGCGACACCGATCCGAAGACAAACACGAGCTGTGGCGCGATGGCCGCGAGGTCGGCGAGGTCTGCCGCCGGGAACTTGCCTTGCAGGGTGACCTGGCGAATTTTCATGCTGATTCCTTGGCGTGTTGGGAAGTGCTTGCGGCTACTTGAGCGAGCGGGGTATTGGGGTCATCCGGAGCTTGACCATGAATGTGGAGCACCGCTTCCCAACCGTTCAACACGGCATCCACGCATTGAGGGTCGAAATGCTTGCCGCTCTGCGCTTCGAGGTAGGCGCGCGCCTCCAGCGGTGCCCAGGCGGCCCTGAACGGCCGCGGCGAGGTGAGGGCATCGAAGACGTCGGCCACGGCGACGATTCGGCCCACCAGGGGAATGTCCTCGCCAGCCTGCCCGCTCGGGTAGCCGGTACCGTCGAACTTCTCGTGGTGGCTGCGTGCGATCACGGCAGCCATTTGCAGGATGGGCGATGAACTGCCGCGCAAGATGTCGTGGCCGATTCGCGCATGCTCGCTCAGGGTCGTCCTCTCCTGGTCGGTCAGCGGGCCCGGCTTGGACAGGAGATGGTCCGGCACGGCGATGTTGCCGATATCGTGCAACGGTGCCGCTTCGAAAAGCCGATCACTTTCGAACTGCGCCAGGCCGACCGAGTCTCCGATCAGGCGCGCGTACTCCGCCACGCGCGATACATGCGCGGCGCCCCCGACGTCGCGGTATTCGGCGGCGCGCGACAGACAGAAAATCGCGTCGTGCTCGCACTTGGCCATTTCGGCGCTGGTCCCCGAGACTTCGGCAGCCAGCCAGTTGGCGCGTTCGTCGAGCGCTTTCTGGCCCCGGCGCAGCGCGAGCATGTTGCGAGCGCGCGCCAGGAATTCGACACGATCGACCGGCTTGGTCAGGAAATCGTTGGCGCCTTGGTTGAGCGCATCATGGCGAAGCTCGATCTCGTGGCTGGCCGTGATCATCAGCACGGGAACGTTGCGGCAACCAGGGATCTTGCGGAACTCGTGCAAGAAGGCCAGTCCGTCGAGCTTGGGCATCATGTAGTCGACGACGAGCAGGTCGGACTCGTTGGATCGGCACCACGCCAGGGCTGCCACCGGATCGGTGAACTCCACGGTTTCGACGTCCGACAACTGGCGTGCCAGCATGCGAAAGACGGCAACGTTGACGAGGTTGTCGTCGATGATCACTAGTTTCATGACAAGCGTTCTCTGGTTGGCTGCCCGCGCTACGCGAGACGCGACCGGGCTGATCTCCTTGCTTATCGGCCGACAGCGGCCCGACTTGATGGCATTGTTGCGGGTGCAAGCGGCGCTCGAAGAGGCCCCGCCCCGTGGCGTCGATTTACGCAATGGAAGCGCGACGACCTCCTGCCCCACAGGTGCGGCTCGAGACAGGGTCATCGAACTCGCGTTGACGCTTGCCGGCGCCACTGACTCCTGCGACCGGCGGAACCAGCCCCGCGAGTTCTTCCGGCGGCTCCTGGACCACGGCCTCGCCGGTCCGACCGAGTTGTAACAGGCTGCGCCGGAAGGCATCCTCCGAGCTGGGTGCGCTGACCATCGCCACCGAACCCGGCCGTTCCCGAACGCCGGCTGAAGCATCGGCCTCTCGCGTACCAGGTCGGTGCTTCAGGGTGGTCATTGTCGGTACGACATCGACGCGGAAGCCAGCCCTTGGAGGCCACGGGAATTTCCGTGCCCGGATCTGCAGCACCGTGGCGGGTGATCCTGCCGTGCGACCTTTGATCAGCGGGCGCGAGCTCGCACGAGCCAAGGCTCTCGCGGATGAACTCGGAAAGGGTTGCCAGCCGAAGTTCACGCTCGACGAATCCCGGCTTGGCGAGAATATCTTCCCTCGCCACTCCCGCGTCTTCACAATCGCCTGAATCACCTGAAAAGACCACGGAGACAAGCCGCCATGCAAGTACTCGAAGGAATCAAGGTCGTCGAACTGGGCCAGTTGATCGCCGGCCCCTTCGCCGCAAAGACCCTCGCCGATTTCGGCGCCCGCGTCATCAAGGTCGAATCGCCCAAGACCGGCGACCCGCTGCGCAAGTGGCGCAAGCTGCGCGACGGCACCTCGGTGTGGTGGGACGCGCAGTCGCGCAACAAGGAATCGGTGTGCATCGACCTGCGCGTGCCCGAGGGCCAGGCGCTGGTGCGCGAGTTGCTGCGCGACGCCGACGTGCTGGTCGAGAACTTCCGCCCCGGCTCGCTGGAAGCCTGGGGATTGGGCTGGGACACGCTGCACGCGCTCAACCCCAGGCTGATCATGCTGAGCCTGTCGGGCTTCGGCCAGACCGGCCCGCGCGCCACCGAGCCCGGCTTCGCCGCCGTGGCCGAGGCCTTCAGCGGACTGCGCTACCTCAACGCCGAACCTGGCCGCACGCCTGTGCGCAGCGGCGTCTCGCTGGGCGATACGGTGGCCGGTGTGCACGGCGCGCTGGGCGTGATGCTGGCCCTGTACGCGCGCGACGCGCGCGGGGGGCAGGGCCAGCGCATCGATCTCGCGTTGTACGAGGCGATGTTCAACTTGTCGGAGAGCCTGTTGCCCGAGTACGACGTGTTCGGCGAGATACGCCGCCCCGCCGGCGGTGCGCTGCCGGGCATCACGCCGTCCAACGCGTACCCGTGCGGCTGCGGCCACGCGGTGCTGATCGCCGGCAACGGCGACAGCATCTTCAAGCGCCTGATGCTGCTGATCGACCGCAAGGACCTGGCCGACGATCCTACGCTGGCCGCCAACGACGGCCGCTCGCGACGCGCCGAGGAGATCGACGCCGCGATCGGCGCGTGGACGTCGCAGCGCGCGCTGGACGACGTACTCGCCCGCATGCGCGACGGCGGCGTGCCGGCCAGCCGCGTCTACACGATCGATGAAATCGCCGTCGACGAGCACTACGCCGCACGCGGCAACATCGAGCGCATCCCGGCGATGGGTGGCGGCACGATCGCGGCGCCGGGCATCGTGCCCAAGCTCTCGGACACGCCGGGACGGGTGCGCCATGCGGCGCCGAGGCTGGGGCAGCACACCGACGAGGTCCTCGCGCAGGCCGGCATCTCCGCCGAACGCATCGCAGCGTTGAAAAAGGACGGCGTCATCGAATGATGGGTCACCGCGCGGTCGGCACGGCTTCGCTGAACGACAGCCCGAACGGGGTGCTACATTGCCACGCCTCCGAGCTCCAGGACTGCCATGCCCGCAAGCACGCCCATCGGCCAAGTGATCTTCATCGGGGCCCTCGGCACCGCGGCCGCCCTCGCCGTGCTCGTCTACCCCTTCGTGTCGGTGATGCGCGCGACGCGAGCCAAGCCGCGCGTATTTCGCTGGACCTGGGCTCTGGCCACCCTGGTGCCGGGATTCGTCTGCATGGCGCTGGCGCACGGCCAAGAGTTCATCGGCCTGGTCGTGAACTGGCTCGTCTGGTTGGTCTTTCTGTGGCGCGCTCGAGCGCTGGCCTGGCGAAGGCCGCGGCGCTGGGCCACGCCAGCGCTGGCCATCGTGGCAGTCCTGCTCACGGCCTCCGTCGGCTATGGGCTGTGGAAGCAGCACGACTCGACGGGAAGCGCACCTCTCGCGCGGGCGGCCGCCGCTTCTTCCTGACGGCGACTCGCGATCGGCACGGTCTCCTCAGAGCCGTTCGCTTTCACCGGCCCGCGGCTGCCACTTCATCAACGACTTCTCGACCCGGCCTACGATCGCATCGAGCCCCAGCGCGAACACGGTCAGCACGAGGATGCCCGCCATCACCGTGTTGATGTCGAAGCTGCCCTCGGCCTGCAGGATCAGGTAGCCCACGCCCTGCGACGAGCCGAGATACTCGCCCACCACCGCACCGACGAAGGCCAGGCCCACCGAGGTGTGCAGCGAGCTGAACACCCAGCTGGTCGCGCTGGGCAGGTAGACGTGGCGCAGCAGCTGGCGCCGGCTTGCGCCCAACATGCGCGCGTTGGCCAGGATCACGGGGCTCACTTCCTTGACGCCCTGGTAGACGTTGAAGAACACGACGAAGAACACGAGCGTGACGCCCAGCGCCACCTTGCTCGCGATGCCCAGCCCGAACCACACCGCGAAGATCGGCGCGAGGATCACGCGCGGCATCGCGTTCATCGCCTTGATGTACGGGTCGAAGACCGCCGCGGCCAGGGGGTTCAGCGCGAGCCACAGGCCGGTGGCCAGGCCCAGTGCGGTGCCGATGGCGAACGCGAGCACGGTCTCCAGCAGCGTGACGCCCAGGTGGACGTAGATGTCGTGGTCGATGAAGAACCAGTGGCCGATGCGCGCGAAGATCTTCAACGGCTCGCCGAAGAAGAACGCGGCCTGGTTGTCGTCGCTGAACAGGAAGTGCGGCACCAGGCCGGGCACGGTCAGCACGTGCCATGCCGCGAAGATCACGACGAGCACGACCAGCTGCCACGCGCGCAGCGTGCGCCGGCCGGGCTTGATGAAGCGCCACATCGCGATCACGCCTTGGCCAGCTGCTGCTGGTAGCCGGCCAGCACCTGTTCGCGCAGCACGTCCCAGATTGCCTTGTGCAGCTCGACGAAGCGCGGCGTGGCGCGCACTTCGGCGACGTCGCGCGGGCGCGTGAGGTCGATGCGGAACTCGCCGATCGGATGCGAGGCCGGCCCCGCCGACAGGATCACGACGCGGTCGCTCATCGCGATGGCTTCGTCGAGGTCGTGCGTGATGAAGAGGACGGCCTTCCTTTTCGCGCTCCACAGGTCGAGCACCTCGTTCTCCATCAGCTGCCGCGTCTGCACGTCCAGCGCCGAGAACGGCTCGTCCATCAGGATGATGTCCGGGTCGAGCGCCAGCACCTGCGCAAGGCTCACGCGCTTTCGCATGCCGCCCGACAGCTGGTGAGGATAGCGATCGGCGAACGCCGCGAGCCCCACGCGCCGCAGCCACTCGGTGGCGAGTGCGCGGGCGTCCGCGTCGCTCGCGCCGCGGAACGACAACCCCGCCATCACGTTGCCCAGCGCGGTGCGCCACGGCATCAGGCTCTCGGCCTGGAAAATGTACCCGGCCCGGGCGTTGACCCCGGCAAGCACGTCGCCGAACACACGCACGCTGCCCGTGCTGGGCGCAAGCAGTCCTGCGGCCATGTTCAGCAAGGTGCTCTTGCCGCAGCCGGTCGGGCCGACGACCGACACGAACTCGCCGGCCTGGATCGTGAGCGAGACGTCGCGCACCGCGGTGTAGCGCGCGGCGTCGCCATCGCGCGCAATGAAGGTGCAGCTGACGCCGTCCAAGGCCAGCGCGGGAGCGCTCATGTCTTCCTGGCGTTCGCGCGCCTGACGAAGTCGTTCGTCCACGTTGCCGCGAGGTCGATGTGCGCCGTCTTCATCGAGTCGTCGACGCTCTGTAGCGCGCGCAGCGCCGTCGCCGCGCCCTCGGCCGGAATCATGCCGTCGGCCGACAACGCGCCCTTGCTGGCCAGGAACGCGTCGATGTAGACCGCGCGGTCGCCCAGCAGGTAGCTCTCGGGCACCGCCTTGACGATGTCGGCCGGGCCGGCGGCCTGGATCCATTTGTCGGCGCGCACGATGGCGTTGGCGATGGCCTGCACCGTGGCCGGGTTCTTGTCGATGAAGGCCTGCGGCGCGTACAGGCAGCCCGCGGGCATCGGGCCGCCGAAGGCCTTGTCGGCCTCGGCGACGATGCGGGTGTCGGAGATGATCCTGAGGTCGCCGCTGCGTTGCAGCAGGGTGATCACCGGGTCGAGGTTGCTGATCGCGTCGATCTGGCCCGCGCGCATCGCGGCCACCGCGCTGCTGCCCGCACCGACGCCGATGATGGACACATCGCTCGGTTTCAGTCCGGCCTTGGCCAGCACGAAGTTGGCCAGCACGTTGGTGGACGAGCCCGGCGCCGTGACGCCGATCTTCCTGCCCTTGAGGTCGGCCACCGACTTGTAGCCCGGCATCGTCTTCGGATTGATGCCCAGCACCACCTGCGGTGCGCGGCCCTGCAACGCGAACGCGCGCAGCTTGATGCCCTTGGGCTGCATGATCAGCGTGTGCTCGAATGCGCCCGAGACCACGTCGGCGCTGCCGCCGACGACGGCCTGCAAGGCCTTGGATCCGCCGGCGAAATCGACGATGGTGACGTCCAGGCCCTCGGCCTTGAAATAGCCCAGGCTCTCGGCGATCGTCAGCGGCAGGTAGTACAGCAGGTTCTTGCCGCCGACGGCGATCGTCAGCTTGGGCTTCTCGACGCCCTTGGCGCTGGCCTGCGCGCGCAGCAGCGTGGGCGCGGCCAGCGTGGCGGCGCCGAGAAGGACGAGGGAGCGGCGTTGCATGAGGATCTCCGCAAGGCGATGGGTCACTGTAGCAAGGCGACGCCGCGATGCGCAGCGGGCAAGCCCCGAGCCACCTCAGTTGCGGGCAATCAGGCCTGCGCCCGCGCGCGTCAGCCGTTGACGGCCGTGGGACGCACCACCGCCAGCGACGGCCCGAAGCGGCGCCGCACCGATTGCTCGATGCCTTCGGCGTCCAGGCCGCAGTCGTGCATCAGGCGCACCGGATCGCCGTGCTCGACGAAGCGGTCGGGCAGGCCCAGCTGCAGCACGGGCACCTGCACGCCGGCGGCAGCGAGCGCCTCCAGCACCGCGCTGCCGGCGCCGCCCATGATGCTGCCTTCTTCGAGCGTGACCAGCGCCTCGTGCGTGCGCGCCATCTCGAGCACCAGCTCGACGTCCAGCGGCTTGACGTAGCGCATGTTGACGACGGTGGCGTCGAGCTTCTCGGCAGCCTCGAGCGCCGGATAGAGCAGCGGGCCGAAGGCCAGCAGCGCGACCCGGCGGCCTTCGCGGCGCTTCTCGCCCTTGCCCCAGTCGAGCACCTCGAGGCCGGCCTCGGGCTTGATGCCCGCGCCGGCGCCGCGCGGATAGCGCACGCCTACGGGATGGTTCTGCGCGAACGCGGTGCTGAGCGCGCGCCGCGCCTCGCGCTCGTCGGCCGGCGTCAGCAGGCTCATGCCGGGCACGCAGCGGATGAAGGCGATGTCGTAGGCGCCGCAGTGCGTGGGGCCGTCGGCGCCGACGATGCCTGCGCGGTCGAGCGCGAACACCACCGGCAGGTTTTGCAGCGCCACGTCGTGGATCAGCTGGTCGTAGCCGCGCTGCAGGAACGTGGAGTAGATCGCGACGACGGGCTTGAGCCCCTCGCAGGCGAGGCCGGCCGCGAACGTGACCGCGTGCTGCTCGGCGATGCCGACGTCGTGGTAGCGCTCGGGAAAGCGCTTCTCGAACTCTGTCATGCCGGAGCCGCCGCACATCGCCGGCGTGATGCCGACGAGGCGCTTGTCGGCCGCGGCCATGTCGCACAACCAGGCGCCGAAGACGTCGGCGAAGGTCTGCTTTGGCGGCGTGGCGGGCTTTTGCAGGCCGACGGCGACGTCGAACTTGCCCGGCCCGTGGTAGTTGACCGGGTCGGCCTCGGCCAGCTTGTAGCCCATGCCCTTGCGCGTGACCACGTGCAGGAACTGCGGGCCCTTGGCGTCGCGCAGGTTCTCCAGCGTGGGGATCAGCGAGTCGAGGTCGTGGCCGTCGATCGGGCCGACGTAGTTCAGGCCGAACTCCTCGAAGATCGTGCCGGGCACGACCATGCCCTTGGTGTGCTCCTCGAAGCGGCGCGCGAACTCGTACAGCGGCGTGTTCTTCAGCACCGACTTCGCGCCCTCACGGGCCTTCGAATAGAACTTGCCGCTCATCAGGCGGGCGAAGTAGCGGTTCAGCGCGCCCACCGGCGGGCTGATCGACATGTCGTTGTCGTTGAGGATGACCAGCATGTCGGCCATCGACACGCCGGCGTTGTTCAGCGCCTCGAAGGCCATGCCGCCGGTCATCGCGCCGTCGCCGATGATGGCCACGGCCTTGCGCTCCTCGCCCTTCAACTTGGCGGCGTGGGCCATGCCCAGCACGGCCGAGATCGACGTCGACGAGTGCGCGGTGCCGAAGGCGTCGTACTCGCTCTCGTCGCGCTTGGGAAAGCCGGCCAGGCCGCCGTACATGCGCAGCGTGCTCATCTGCTCGCGGCGTCCGGTCAGCACCTTGTGCGGGTAGGTTTGATGGCCGACGTCCCACACGATGCGGTCGTGGGGCGTGTTGAAGACGTAGTGCAGCGCGACGGTCAGTTCGACCGTTCCCAGGTTGCTCGAGAGATGCCCGCCCGTCTTGCTCACGCTGTGCAGGATGTATTGCCGCAGCTCGTCGCACAGCGTGCGCAACTCGGCGCGCGACAGGCGCCGCAAGTCGGCCGGGCTGGCGATGGTCTCGAGAAGGTTTGGGGTCATGTGGCGTTCGAGGTCCGGAGCAAGTCTCGGGCCTCGTGGGGCTGCAAGACCAGCTTGTACATCAATTGTCGCGCTCGACGATCTTGTCCGCGAGGCAAGCGAGGTAGGCGGCCTGCCCCAGTCCGCTGATGGCCAGCGCCGCGTGGGCCTGGTCGCGCAGGTCGTGGGCGTATTTCTGCGCCCCTTCGAGGCCCAGCAGCGAGACGAAGGTGGGCTTGTTCTGGTCGACGTCCTTGCCCGCGGTCTTGCCCAGCACCTGGGAATCCTGGGTGACGTCGAGCACGTCGTCGACCACCTGGAAGGCCAGCCCGACGGCGGCGCCGTATTCGCTCAAAGCAGCCAACGCCTTCGCATCGGCCGTGCCGCAGGCGGCGCCCATCATGACGCTCGCCTGCAACAACACGCCGGTCTTGCGGCGGTGCATGTCGCGCAGGCAGGCTTCGTTCAACTGCCTGCCCACGCTCGCCAGGTCGATCGCCTGGCCGCCGGCCATGCCGTCATGCCCGGACGCGCGCGCGAGCAGACGGACCAGTTGGGACATCAGCGCCGGCGTCATGCCCTCGTCGGGCGTCAGCACGTCGAAGGCCAGCGCCTGCATCGCGTCGCCAGCCAGCATCGCCTGCGCCTCGCCATACTTGACGTGCACGGTGGGCTTGCCGCGGCGCAGGACGTCGTTGTCCATGCAGGGCATGTCATCGTGCACCAGCGAATAGGCATGGATCAGCTCGACGGCGACGGCAGCGCGCAACGCGGCGGCGGCGTCGCCCGCGACCGCTTCGGCAGCGGCCATCACCAGCAGCGGGCGCAGGCGCTTGCCGCCGTCCAGGACGGCGTAGCGCATCACCAAGCCGAGGCCGGCGGGCGATTCATCGGATACCCAGCGCTCCAGGGCGCGTTCGACGTCGTCCTGGCGCTCGCGCACCCAATGCGAGAAAGCATCGATCTTCATGGTCGAGTCCAGGGCTTCAACTGGCCCTCCTCCAGGACTTTCACTTGTTCTTCGACGGCATCCAGCCTGGAGCGACAGAATTCCAGGAGCTGCGCGCCTCGCTTGTAGGCGTTCAGCAGGCCGTCGAGCGGCATCTGGCCCGTTTCCATGGCGCGCACCAAGTCGTCGAGTTCCGCCTGGGCATCCTCGAAACTCGAGGGTGCGTCGGCGGGGGGCGGCAATTCGGTGCGATCCATCGGGTCGGGCTCGGGCAAAGCGGGATTGTAGTCATCCCGACACGCGGCCCGCGACGCGTTTGCAACCAGCCGCACTTTTTGCGTTGTTCCGGCCCAATTTTGAGGACATGGACGAAGCGAAGCTGGAGGGGCGGGTTTAAAATGCTCGGTTCGGCACGCCGGGCACAAGGCGCCATGCGCCAGCGGCCGCCGAACGATTCCGTACAGATCCACCCGCGGGGCCACCGGGTGGGGGTTATGACAGTTTTTTGGGATCCTGGGGATCATGTCGGACCTGAGCATTACGCTTGAAGCTCTGGAGCGCGCGCGCTCTCAACTTTCCGTTTCCACCTATTTCGACGAGGACCTGTTCCGCCGGGAGCAGGAGCTCATCTTCCAGCACGGACCGCGATATCTCGCGCACGAGCTGGCCATTCCCGAAATCGGCGACTACTACGCCCTGCCGCAGGAAGGCGAGGGGCGGGTGCTTGTTCGCGCGCCGGACGGCGGTGTCGAACTGCTGTCCAACGTCTGCCGCCACCGCCAGGCCGTGATGCTCAAAGGCCGCGGCCAGACGGCGTCCAGCATCGTCTGCCCGCTGCATCGCTGGACCTACGGGCTCGACGGCCAGTTGCTGGGCGCGCCCCACTTCGCGCAGGACCCCTGCCTGCACCTGAACCGCTACAGGACGCGCACCTGGAACGGCCTGGTGTTCGAGGACAACGGCCGCGACGTCGCCGCCGACCTGGGCCGCCTGGGCCCGCGCGCCGAGCTCGACTTCAGCGGCTACGTGCTCGACAAGGTGCACGTGCACCAGTGCGACTACAACTGGAAGACCTTCATCGAGGTCTATCTCGAGGACTACCACGTCGGCCCGTTCCATCCCGGCCTGGGCAGTTTCGTCAGCTGCGACGACCTCGAATGGGAATTCGGTGCCAACTATTCGGTGCAGACCGTGGGCGTCGCCGACGGCCTCGCCCGTCCGGGCAGCGCCACCTATCGCAAGTGGCACGACGCCCTGCTGCGCTTTCGCGACGGCCGGCCGCCGCGCCACGGCGCGATCTGGCTCACGTACTTCCCCAACATCATGGTGGAGTGGTATCCGCACGTGCTGGTGGTCTCCACGCTGTATCCCAAGGGCCCGCAGCAGACGACCAACGTCGTCGAGTTCTACTATCCCGAGGAGATCGCGGCGTTCGAGCGCGACCTGGTCGAGGCCGAGCAGGCCGCCTACCTGGAGACCTGCGTCGAGGACGACGAGATCGCGCTGCGCATGGACGCAGGCCGCAAGGCCCTGTTCGAACGCGGCGACGACGAGGCCGGCCCGTACCAGAGCCCGATGGAAGACGGCATGCGCCACTTCCACGAGTGGTATCGCCAGGCGCTGAAGCCGGCGCGCTGAACGGCTCGGCAATTGCAATGGCGGCATGCGGCGCGCCGCCGCGCGAGAATGCACGCATGTCGGCCCCGCTGTTGATGATCTGCTCGTCGTTCCTGTTCGCGACGATGGGCGTGTGCGTGAAGTTCGCGTCGGCCACCTACGACGCCGGCGAGATCGTGATGTATCGCGGCCTCGTGGGCGTCATCGGCATCGCACTGGCGGCGCGGGCGCGCGGCATCTCGCTCAAGACCACCGTGCCCGCGATGCACGCCTGGCGCAGCATCGTCGGCGTCAGCTCGCTGACGCTGTGGTTCTACGCGATCGGCCACATGCCGCTGGCCACCGCGGTGACGCTCAACTACATGTCGTCGGTGTGGATGGCGCTGTTCCTGATCGGCGGCGCCGTGGTGCTGGGTGCGCAGCGCGTCGATCCGAGGCTGGTCGCGACGGTGCTGGTGGGCTTCGTGGGCGTGGCGCTGGTGCTGCAACCGTCGATGGATCGTGATCAACTGGCGCCAGGCATGCTGGGGCTGGCTTCCGGGATGTTGTCGGCGCTGGCCTATCTGCAGGTGACCACGCTGGGCCGCATCGGCGAGCCCGAGATCCGCATCGTCTTCTATTTCTCCATCGGCGGCTTCGTCACGGGACTGGTGATGTCGCTGATCCAGGGCTGGCACGCGCACCACACGCTCGTGGGCCTGCTGTTGCTGGTGGCCACCGGCGCGTTCGCCACCGCCGCCCAGGTCCTGATGACGCGCGCCTACGCGATCGGACGGCCGCTGTCCAACGCGAGCCTGCAATACCTGGGCATCGCATTCTCGTTCGTCTACGGCATCTGGTTGTTCCATGACCCGTTGACGTGGATGGCGGTCGGCGGCATGGTGCTGATCGTCGGCGCCGGCCTGGCCGCCTCGCGCCTGCGCGCGACGACGTTGTCCGCCATCGCGCCCGACACCCTCCAACCGCCCTCGGATTCGTGAGATGACTGCCACCACCTTGCCCACGCCTTTGGTCTCGCCCGAGCAGTTGACCGCCGCCCTCGCCGGCGCCGCGGCACCGCTGATCATCGACTGCAGCTTCGACCTCGCCGACGCCGGCGCAGGCGCGCGTGCCTTCGCGCAAGGCCACCTGCCCGGCGCTGTCCACGCACACCTGGACCGCGACCTGGCCGGCGCCAAGACCGGCCGCAACGGCCGTCATCCCCTGCCCACGCGCGACGATTGGGCCGCAGCGCTCGCGCGCCTGGGCGTCACGCCCGCGCGCGCGGTGGTCGTCTACGACGCGCAGGGCGGCATGTATGCGGCGCGGGCCTGGTGGATGCTGCTGTGGGCCGGTCATCGCGCGGTCAGCGTGCTCGATGGCGGACTGCAGGCGTGGCAGGCGGCTGGCGGCGCCATCGAGTCCGGCGCCGTCTCCCCAGCGCCCGCGCCGTCGCCCTACACGCTGGGCAACAGCCTGGTCGCCACCGTGGATGCCGATGCACTGCAAGCGTCGCTGGGCCGCGTGACATTGCTGGACGCGCGCGCCGGCGAGCGCTACCGCGGGGAGGTCGAACCGTTGGACAAACGCGCCGGCCACATCCCCGGCGCGCGCTCGCGCTTCTTCAAGGACAACCTCGACGCGCAGGGCCGCTTCAAGCCGGCCAGCGAGTTGCGCGCCGCCTTCGCGGCCTTCGGCGCAGAGCCGGCGCAGGTGGTGCACCAGTGCGGTTCCGGTGTGACCGCCTGCCACAACCTGCTTGCGATGGCCGCGGCAGGACTGGATGGTTCGGCTCTGTATCCGGGGTCGTGGAGCGAGTGGTCGTCCGACCCGTCGCGTCCCGTCGCGGTCGGTTGAGCGGCTGAGTTTCCCGGGTGCGGCGCGAGCCGGAAAGGCGCACACTTTCCTGGTCGCAACGCCAGGAGACCGCCATGTACCGCAGCATCCTCATCCCGACCGACGGCACCGAGATCACCGCCAAGGCCGTCGCGACGGGCGTCGCGCTGGCCAAGGCGCTGGGTGCGAGGCTCAGCACCATTACCGTGAAGGAGCCATTCCCGTACAGCGCCATCTCCGAGATGCAGCCGATCCCGCCGCAGGAGTTCTACGACGCGCAGGAACGCATCGCGCTCAATCGCGTCAAGGAAGTGGTGGCCGCCGCGGAGAAGGCTGGGCTGGATTGCGAGGCGTTCACGGTCGAGGCGTCGCATCCCTGGGAAGCCATCGTCGACCACGCCAAGACGCA
>Ga0302279_10000801_pt1 | contig 46375 bp, 43 predicted proteins | sample III_Bog_N3_3_FD_194541 | JGI IMG/M metagenome (GOLD analysis project Ga0302279, IMG submission 194541) | Peat permafrost microbial communities from Stordalen Mire near Abisko, Sweden - III_Bog_N3_3 | ecosystem: Environmental > Terrestrial > Soil > Wetlands > Peat | place: Sweden: Abisko... | reverse complement strand
CGACGGCGGCGATGGGTGGGACAGGCTGGCCGCCGCCGTCGCACGGCCCCCGCCCGCGGCGCCAGGGCACGCTTGCTTCACAACCATGCCGCCCTTGGGCGCGCGGCGGGAGCGCCAGGCGCGGTTGCACTTTGACTCACGCCGCCGCCACCAGCGCGACCTCTGGCTGCGTCTCGTACGGCCTTCGCCAAGCCCCGTGCGACCAGCGCCGTGCGAAGAGGATCGACGAGAGGAGCGTCTCCACGAGGAAGCCGCACCAGCCGCCGAGCGCACCCCATCCGGCTACGCGCCCCAGAAAGAACGCTGCTGTCGGCACGCAGGTCCAGGTGATCGCGATCCCGAGCACCGCCGTGACGCGCACGTCCGCCGCTCCGCGGAGCGACCCGCGCAGCACGACGTTGAACGCGTCGAGAACCTGGAAGAGCGCCGCCACGAGCAGAAGACGCGTGGCAATGTGGATGACGTTCGCATCGCTGGTGAACACGCGCGCGATCGCGGCCCCGAACAGACCGAACACGATCCCGCACGCAGCCATGAACGTCGCCGCGGTCGCGAGAGCCGCACGGTTCGCGCGGTCGGCACGGTCGAGCCGCCTCGCGCCCAGCGCGCGCCCCACGAGGATGCACGAAGCCTCGCCGACCGCCACGCCAGGGAGGAACGACGTGCGAATGGTGGCGAGCGCAATCTGATGCGCAGCCATCTCCACTCCTCCGATGCTCCCCAGGATCGCGGTGAACGCCGTGAACGCCAGGCACTCGCCGCCGAAGTGCAGCCCGGTGGGAATGCCCACGGTCAGCAGCTCGCGCGCAGCGGCGCGGTAAGGGAGGGTCGCCGTCCCGACACGCACGTCACGCAGCAGCAGCGCGACCATGGCGAAGAGCTCGAGGTACTCGACCGTCGCGGTGCCATAGCCGCACCCGGCGATACCGAGGCGCGGGAGCCCGAAGCGACCGTAGATGAGCCCGAACGAGAGGAACGCGTTGACCACGTTCCCCGCGATTCCGATGAACATCGGCGTCCGCGCGTCCCCCAGCGCTTGCCGGTGGTTCACGAGAGCGGTGAGCGCGCACGTCGCCGGCGCGCCATAGGTCACGGCGGCGAGGTAGTCGCGCGCATAGGGTGCAATCTGCGGATCGATGCGGAGCAGCGTCAGCACCGGCCTGATATCGCGCGCGATCGCCCACACGACGATGCCCAGCAGGCCCGCGAGGATCACCCCCACGGTCGCGTAGCGCACGCCGTCGGCCGGCCGCCCTTCGCCCACGGCGAACGAGGTCCGCACCTTCACGGCGCGCATGACGCCGAAGATGGTCGAGTAGTTCAGGAACATCAGCATCGCCGCCACGCCGACGCCCCCCAGCGCGCTCGCGCCGAGGCCGCCGACGAGCTTCGTGTCGACGAGACCGAGCAGCGTCTCGCTGAGCATGCCGGCGGCGATCGGCCACGCGAGCGCGATGAGCTCGCGCAGCGTGCTGGTCGCGCCACGTGTCTCCATTCCCGAGGGTCGCTCGACCGCGTGTCCGATGGCCCGCTGCGCTTGCAGCACGCCTCGTCGCGCGTGAGCGACCCACCGCCTCAGCTTCACCCTTCTCACGACTGCCTCCTCTCGCGAGCCCCACCGTGTCGCCTGGTTCGCCAGGCGTCTCGGGGCTCGAGGAAGACGTCAGTGGCGATTCACGAAGCGGCCTCCCAGACGAGGCCGCACGTGCGCGTGTCCGCTTGGAGGCGGCCGCACGGGTTCATCGGGAACGAACGAATCTTCATCGCCGCATAAACCTGGCAGGTGAATGCCCACTCGTCAAATCGAGCGACCGCGAGCGCGCGTCGGCTGAACGGGTGACGTGCCTTCACGTGTGCTCCAGCGCCGTCACGCACTCGTCCAGCTCGCGCACCAGCGCGTGATCCCCGAGCCGCGCGCGCACGACATCGGCGACGGCACGGTAGATCCAGAGCTGATCGCTCTTCGGCGCGTTGAATCTCGACCACGCCTCCTCGCCGCGCGCTCTCACGTCGCGCAGCGTGGTCATGCCGTTGTGGAGCGCGTCGGCCGTCTTCAGTGCGACGACGTCGAGCGGCGCTTGCGCCAGCATCGCGAGCTGCTCTTCCTTCCTCACGCGCCACGGACGGTGCCCCGTGGAGTCTTCCTTCTTCTCGCTCACGGCCCCGACGAGGTCGGCGACCCGTTCGCCGAACTCGGCGCGCACCTCGTCGAGCGTCACGCTCGTGTCCTCGACGACATCGTGAAGCAGGCCGGCTATCACCACCGGCTCGTCGAGCCCATGCTTCAAGAGGAGGATGGCGACGTGCACCGGATGCTGCACGTACGGCACGTCGCTCCCCTTGCGGACCTGATCGCGGTGCGCGCGCGCGGCCAGGATGAGCGCGCGATCGAGCATCTCGGAGTAGCCCCCCGTCATGCGTCCCCGGTCATGCGAGATGCGTCTTCAGGAACGCCAGCGTCCGTTCCCACGCGAGCTTCGCGCTCGCCTCGTGGTACTTCGTCGGGTCGCCGGAGCGCATGAAGGCGTGACCCGCCCCCTGGTAGACGTGCAGCTCCATCGGCTTTCCTTTCGCCTGGAGCTCTTTCTGGATCGCGCGCGCCTTGTCGGGGCTGGCCCATGCGTCCGTCTCGGCGAAATGGGCGAGGATGGGCGCCGTAACCCGGCCGAGATCGATCTGCGAGAGATCGGGCACGCCGTAGAAGGGGACGACCGCCGCTAGACCGGGGACGTTCGCCGCCGCGGCGAACGACAGCGCGCCGCCCAGGCAGAAGCCGAGCACGGCGACCTTGCCGTTCGATCGGGGCTGCTCCTTGAGCCACTGCGCCGCGGAGCCGATCTCTCCGACCGCCCGGCCGAAGTCGAGCGCGTTCATCAGCTTTCCCGCCTCGTCGTCGTTCGTGGCGACCTTGCCGTGGTAGAGGTCCGGCGCGATCGCGAGGTACCCCTCGCTCGCGAAGCGCTCGATCTTCGATCGCATCTCGGCGTTGATGCCGTGCCACTCCTGAATCACGACCACACCGCCCACTTTGCCGGTTCCGCTCGGCTCGGCGATCTCCCCCTCGCACGCACCGCTCTTCGCGCTGAACTGGACTCGCTTCGTCATCTGTCGCCTCCACGGGTTTCGTGAGCTGCGGAGGATACTCATCGCGCGCCGGAGTGCGCTAGCGTCAGCGAATGACTCGCCGGCACCTCTTCGCCACCCTCTCCCTCCTCGGCCTTCTCAGCTCGAGCGTTCTCGGTTGCAGCAAGAGCGACCCGTCGACGGTCACGAGCTCGGGGGGGGCGACCGTTACGTCGAGCTCCGGCGTCATCAACGTGATCGCCAACGACAAGGGATTCATCCCGAGCTCGGTCGCCGTGAAGAAGGGGGCCTCGACGACGCTCGTGTTCACCCGGACCACGGATGACACCTGCGCGAAGGAGGTCGTCTTTCCCGAGCTGAAAGTGACCAAGGAGCTCCCGCTCAATCAGAAGGTCGCGTTCGACGTCCCCGCGGCGGACGCACGAACGCTGACGTTTCAGTGCGGTATGGGGATGTTCAAGGGGAAGGTCGTCATCGAGTAGCGGCGAGCGCCGCGCGCACGCTGTCCTCGAGGATGGCGAGCAGCGATTCGAGGTCGGCGTCCTCGATCGTGAGCGGCGGGCAAACGTAGACCGTGTCTCCGAGTGGACGCAGGTAGGCGCCGCGCGCGCGGGCTTCTTCGTAGACGCGCCACCCGGCGCCCCCGAGGTAGTTCCCGCTCGTCTCCAGGTCGGCCGCTCCGATCATGCCGACGGAGCGCACGCGCGCCACCCCCGGGATACCCGCGATTCGATCGAAGCCGCGCCGAATCGTCACGGACTTGCGCGCGACCTGAGCCAGCACCTGCTCGTCTCGGTAAATGGCGAGAACCTCACGCGCGAGCGCGGCGCCGAGCGGGTGCCCGCAGAACGTGTGCCCGTAGTAGAGCGCGCGGTCCTTCGCGCCTCGAAAGGCGTCGAAGATTCGCTCTGTCGCGAGCGTCGCTGCCATGGGAAGAATCGACGCGAACGCCTTGCCGACGCACATCAGGTCGGGCGCGATGCCCGCGTGCTCGCACGCCCACATCGGTCCGGTCCGGCCGTAGCCCGTGAAGACCTCGTCGGCGATGAGGAACACGTCGTGGCGATCGCAGAGGGCGCGTAGCTCGCGGAGATACGCAGCGTCGTACACGCGCATTCCGCTGGCGCCTTGAGCGATCGGCTCGACGACCACTGCGGCGATCTCGTTCGCCCCGTCGCGCACGAGGCGCGCGATCGCGTCGAACGCACGCTGGTAGCCGTCGTGCTCCGGAAACGGCGCGTGCGCGCACTCGAAGAGGACCCCCGCGAACGGTCGCCGGAAGACCTCGATGCCCCCCAGGCTCGCCGCGCCGATCGAGTCGCCATGAAACGCTCCGTCGAGCGCCACGAAGCGCGTCTTGCTCGGAGCGCCGAGCTGCCGCCACGCTTGCACCGACATCTTCACGGCGACCTCGATGGCCGTCGACCCGTTGTCGGTGAAGAACACGCGCGACAGCCCCGCCGGCGCCACGGCGCACAGCTCCTCGGCCAGCCGCGCAGCGGGCTCGTGCGCGATCCCACCGAGCGCGCAGTGCGCGAGCATATGGGCCTGCTCGGTGAGAACGCGAAGCAAGCGCGGGTGACCATGTCCGAGGGCGGACACCCACCACGAGCTCGTCCCGTCGATGTACCGGCGTCCGTCCACGTCCTCGAGCCATGCACCGCGCGCGCGCGCGACGACGATCGGGTCCGCGCGCTCGATCCATTCATCCATCGGCGTGTACGGATGCCAGACGTGACGCTTGTCGAGCCGGACGATCTCTTCGCGATTCGTGCTCATCGCGTCACGCTTTCACTTCTTCTTCGGACGGGGGCGGGGCCGGCGGAGGCTTCACGCTCGGCGTCGAGCCGCGGCGCTGCGATCCCTGTCCCCGTCCGCGGGGGGGAGGAGGCTCGCTCTGCGAGCCGAAGGGGAGAAATACCGTCGCCGTGGTCCCCTCTCCCGCGCGACTCTCGATGAGCAGGTGACCTCCGTGTGCGTCGACGATCCGATCCACGATGGCGAGGCCGAGCCCGGTGCCGCTGGGCCGCGTCGTGAAGAACGGATCACGGGCCCGCGACCGTACGATGGTGTCCATGCCCTCGCCCGTGTCGATGATGTCGACCGCGAGCCCCTCGGCCCCTTCGTGCTGCATCGGGCGGATGCGCAGCGTGAGCAGTCCGCCGTAGTGCATCGCCTGACAAGCGTTGTCGATGAGGTTCTCGAACACTTGGCGGAGCAGGTTCGCGTCACCCCACAGCCGCAGGTCGGGCGCGTCCACCGTGAGCTCCACCTGGAGTGACTTGCGGTTCTGCACGATCTGGAGGCCGCGCTCGATCAACTCGCGCAGGGAGATGCTCTGGCGCTGAACGTTGACGGGGCGCGCATAGCGGAGCAGGTCGGACACGAGCCGGTTCAATCGTGTCGTCTCCTCATCGAGGATCGACAAGAGCGTCCCCTGGTCGTCGCGCGTGAGCGTGGGCTTCCGCAGCCCGGCGACGGCGTTGGCGATGATCGCCAGCGGATTGCGCACTTCGTGGGCGATGACGGCAGCCAGCTCCCCGACGACCGCCAGCTGCTCCTTGCGCCCCAGCTCCTCCTGCGCCACGGCGAGATCCGCGATCGTCTTTCTCAGCTCGCGCGTGCGAGCGCGTAGCTCCGAGCCGCGCTTCGACGACTCGCCGGCGACCGCCACGTACCGCGACAGGAGCGTGCTCACCGCCGCCGCTACGATCGCCAGGAAGCCCACGGAAGACAGGTACGTCGTTGCGAAGAGCCCGGCGGCGAAGCCCGCATCGTTGAGCAGCGTGGCGATCAGGATCGAATCGCCGACGACCAGCGCGAGCGCCTCCCGTCGACCGGCGAGGTACGCCCGAGCGAAGAGCGCGAGCGCCACGGAGGCGGCCCCGAGGCACGTCGCGTACGCCGATAGTCCGAGCGCGCTGACCGGTGCGAACCTGGGCACGTTCGCGCCGACCACCGCCGTCGCATCGTCGAGCAGGTCGCGCGCGTTCAACACCTCGTACACGGCGGCCAGACCGTACGTCGCGGCGAGCCAGGTCTTCTTCGCCGGCACGTTCGCGTACTCGATCGCGAAATGGCAGAGCAGCGCGCACGCGACGAGGAGCGCCATGAACGCGAGCTGCGCCATCTGCAGCACGTCCACGGCGCTCGTCCCGCGCGACTCCGCCACGGTGGCCGCCGAGAGGAGCGCGACCGCCGCCGACATGGCCGCGAGCACACCGTACTCAGGCTCCTGCGGACGGCGCGCGCGGGCCGCGAGGAACACGACGGCGAACGCCGCGTGAATGGCGATCGCAGCCCTGACGACGCCGGTGACGAGATCCACGGCCCCTACTGAACTACCACGTTGGAGCCGCCGTCGCTCGAAGCGTCGCTGTTGCGCGCCGACTTACTTCGAAGGCGCGGCTGAGGCGGCGGGGGGGGCCGAACCGGCGGGAGCGGGGGCTCCCATGTTCATCCCCGGCATCGCGTCGGCCGGCGCCTCGTGATTGATCTTGATCGTCCGCGACGTCGAGTTCCAGGGCCCGGCGACCGACGTGCCGTCCTTGTCGAACAGATCGAGCTTCACCGCGTACTCGCCGTCCTGAAGGTTATCCAGGTAGTAGGGCGTTCCGAACTTGGTCACGTCGGCCGTGAGCTTGTCGGTGATACCGGGGCCCGTCACGGCGATTCCCACGTGGTCCGCGCCGGCGGCGAGCGAGTCGTTGAGCAGCTGGAAGTCGACCAGGACGTGGTTCGCCATGTCGCCTTTGTATTCACCCTTCGGGCGGCTGTAGACGAGCATGGGCTTCTTCAGATCGATTGCGGTCGCGCCCTTCTTGCCGACCCAGAACTCCGAGACGACGATCGCTCCCTTGGTCTTGACCGATTCGTGGTTCGCGCGGCTGGGGAAGGCCACCAGCACGTGCTCTCCCTCGTCGAGCGTTCCGCCGCCGAGCAGATCGCCGAGCTTCAGCGGCGCCTTCGGATCGTAGACGGGCTTGTACGGCTTGTTGTCGAGAATGAGGTGCACGTGCGAGCTCCCCGTCGCCGTCTGCCAGTTCTTCACGTCGAGCTTCACGACGGTCCCGGCCACTTTGTCGGCCTTGATGACGGCGCCCTTTGCCGGCGACACGATCTTCACCGTCGGTAGCGGCGCCACCGGGTCCGGGCTCGGCGTCCCTTCCTGCAACGTGACGGCGGGCGCGGGCGCGGGCGCGGGCCCGGCGTCGACCTGGTCGCCCGTGGACGTCGTGGGGGCGGGGGCCGGCAGTGTCGTGGGGGCCGGCGGCGGGGGCGGGGGCGGGGGGGGCAGGTTGTTCGTTTCTCCGCCGCACGCGGCGACGAGCACGAAGAGCGCGGACGAGGCCAAAAGGGTCGAAGTACGTTTCATGGCGCGGGAGAATGGTGCGCCAGGGCCCGACCGGCAAGCGCCTTTGTTCGGAATTGCGCCAGGGCGCGCCGACCTCCTTGACGCGGTCGCGCTTCCGTCGGATTCCGATGGGCGAGATGCCGCATCGAAAGCGCTACCTGTTCGTCTGCACCAACCGCCGCGATGAGGGCAACCCGAAGGGGTCGTGCGCGCAGAAGGGATCGGAAGAGGTCGCCAAGCGCCTGAAGGAAGTCATCAAAACCAAAGGGTTGGCTTCGGAGATCCGCGCATGCACGGTGAGCTGCCTCGATCTGTGCGAGATCGGCATCTCCGTCGTCCAGGAGCCGGACCACGTCGCGTACGGGGGGGTCACGCTCGACGACGTCGAGGAGCTCGCCGATGCGTGTGGGCGCGGCGAGGTCGTGGAACGTCTGGTCGTGCATCGAGGCGGACGCAGCGCCGGGGAAGGCTGAGCATGCGGGCGCTCGATGCGATAACCTTCCCTCCGAAGATGAGTCTCGGCTTCAGCTTCGAAGAGACGATGAGCGGGACCTACCACCTGCTCGAAGCACCGCTCGAGGAGCGCACGATTCGCTTCTCCATCGGCGCCCGGGTGAAGGGCATGCGCCAGTTCCTCCGCGACAGGAACGCGCGCATCGAAGGGGACGTGGAGATCGAGGGCTTCGCCGACCGACGTCCGCTCGAAGGGACGCTCGGCCTGAAGCTGCTCGACGAGCGGCGCCTCGTCTACGATTTTACCTTCCAGGCGAATGACGGCCACGAGTACCGCTTCCACGGGCAGAAGGACGTCACCGCGGTCGGCCTGTACGACACGATGACGACGCTCCCGGCGAGCCTCTACGACAGCGCCGGGCGCGAGATCGGGCGCGCGGTCCTGCGCTTCGACGTGCACCGTCACCTTCGGTCATTTCTCAAGTCGTGGCGCCTTCGGTACGGCTCATGGACCGATTGATCCCCGCGCACACGGCGCTCCTCGTCATCGACGTTCAGGAGAGGCTCGCCGCCGCCATGGACGTGTCGCGCATGGACATGCTGACGCGCAATGCCGGTATCTTGCTCGACGCAGCGGCGACGCTCGGCGTCCGCGTGTTCGCGACGGAACAGTACCCGAAAGGACTCGGCCCCACGGTTGCGCCGCTCGCCGCGAAGCTCCACGCGATGAGCGTCGGCGTGCTGCCCAAGATGACGTTCGACGCGTGCGGCGATCCCGCCGTCGCGCGCGCCCTGGCATCGACGGCTCCCCGCGCGGTGGTGATCGTCGGCATGGAGACGCACGTGTGCGTCTTCCAAACCGCACGCGAGCTCGTTCGCCGCGGCCTCGAAGTGCACGTCGTTTCCGACGCCGTCGCCTCGCGCCTCGAGGAAAGTCGAGCGACGGGCCTGTCGCTCTGCGAGCGTGCCGGAGCAATCGCGACGACGACGGAAACGGTCGTCTTCGACTGGCTGGAACGCGCGGGTACCGATGCGTTCAAGACGGTATCGAAGCTCCTGAAGTAGCGCGCGGGCTCCCGCCGATCGCCCCCCTTCGGCGCCTCCGGGAATAGTCGCCCTTTTCGCGCGTTTGACGAGATGTCACGTGCACGACAATCTTGCAGAAATGGTCGACGCCCCCGACGACAGCGCGAGCGGCGCGCCGACGCCCACGCCCGCAGCCGACGCGATCACCGTCCTCGTGGTCGACGACGAGCGCTCCAACGTCGAGTCGCTCGAGAAGATCTTCCTGCGCGAAGGGATGCGCGTGCTCACGGCGCACGATGCGCGTCACGGCCTCGAGCAAGTGCGCACGCACCGCGTGAACGTATTGCTCACCGATCTGATGATGCCCGGCACCACGGGGCTCGAGCTGCTGCGCGCGGTGAAGCAGGTCTCGCCCGAGGTGGAAGTCGTCCTGATGACCGCGTACGGCTCGGTCGAGGCTGCCGTCAGCGCGATGCGCGAAGGGGCGTACGACTTCGTCGAGAAGCCGCTCAAGAGGATGAACATCGTCAAGAGCGTGCGAAAGGCCGCCGAGAAGCAGCGCCTCGTCGCGGAGAATCGCTCGCTCAAGGACGAGATCAAGCTCCTCACCCGGCGCGAGATCGTCGGCAGCTCGCCGACGTGGCGCCGCGTCGTCGATGTGGCCACGCAGGCCGCGCCGAGCCTCGCGACCGTGCTCGTCCTCGGCGAGAGCGGCACCGGCAAAGAGCTCCTCGCCCGCTACATACACGACAAGAGCGCGCGCGCCTCGCGCCCCTTCGTCGCCGTCAACTGCGCCGCGATCCCCGAGACGATCCTCGAGAGCGAGCTGTTCGGTCACGAGCGCGGCGCCTTCACGGGAGCCGTGGCGAAAAAGGAGGGGCGCTTCGCCAAGGCCAGCGCCGGCACGCTCTTCCTCGACGAGATCGGCGAGCTATCACCCGCAGTGCAGGTGAAGCTCCTGCGCGTGCTGCAAGAAGGGGAATACGAACCGCTCGGCGGCAACACGGTCAGGAGCGACGTGCGCATCGTCGCGGCGACGAACCGCGATCTCCGCGCCGAGGTCCAGGCGGGACGCTTCCGCGAGGACCTGTTCTACCGACTCAACGTCATCGCCATCACGGCGCCGCCGCTCCGCGCTCGACGTGAGGACGTGCCGCTTCTCGTGGACCACTTCCTTGGCCTCTACTGCGCCAAGAACGGTCGCCCGCGCCTCAAGCCGACGCGCGGCGCGCTCGATCGGATGCTCGACTACCCGTGGCCGGGCAACGTTCGCGAGCTCGAGAACGCCATCGAGCGCGCCGTCGTTCTCTCGCGAAGCGACTCCCTGACCGAGCAGGATCTCCCGGAGGCCGTTGCGCAGGCCGCAGCTCCGGCGCCTACGAAGCTCGTCTTCGACATCGGAACGCCGCTCGAAGAGATCGAGCTGCGCGTGATCCGAGAAACCCTCCGCTCGACGAAGGGCGACAAATCGGTCGCGGCGCAGCTCCTCGGAATCTCGACGCGCACGATCTACCGCAAGCTCGATGGCGTGACCGAAGACGAGGAAGCGCGAGACCCCGCGTTCGCCGCGCCGGTCAGGGGCGATTGACACTTTGTCGCACGGACCTGCGGCTGGGCTCAGCCGTCGCCAAGCTGTCCAATGCCTGGCCCCCACGATGCCCCGAAATGGGCTGAAAAAGGGAGGAAGCCGCGTGGCATGCGGCTCGCTAACCGAGACGATTGGCCCCGCGTGTGCACACGGGCCCGAGGTCGCGAGATGGCGTTCGATCAGGTTCTCAAGAAGAATTTTTGGGCGGTCCTCCTCGCCCTGATTGCGATCGTCGCGTTCTTGAACGCGCGCGGCATCACCCAGCTCGTCGGTGCGAGCCTCGCGGTCGACCAGAAGCAGCTCGCGATGGCGCCCCCGTCTGCTCGCGGAGCGCCGCAGGCCGCGGAGGCCCCGTTCCACAACTCGAGCGCGAAGGCGATCATCGAGCGCAACCCGTTCGATTCGCAGACCGGTCCGCTCAACGCAAAGGCGCTCGACCTCACCGACGAGACCGTGGGTGCCGGCGCGCCCCCGGACATGTCCGACCCGATGAACGCCCCTCAGTGCGAGGGGGTCAAAGTCCTCGTCATCGCGGCCTCGGCCGATCCCGACTGGTCCTTCGTGGCGCTCACAGCGGGAGGTGACGGCAAGACCATGCTTCGCCGTCGCGGCGGAGACGTGGGGACGAAGAAAGTGGAGTTCGTGGGGTGGGACCGCGTGTGGATGACGAACGGGAACCAGCTGTGCCAGGCCGACATGTTCGCGCCTCCGGCGGCGGCCGGCGCCCCTGCACCAGCCGCAGCTCCCGCAGCGGCGCCGGCGGCGGGCGGTCCCGGTGCGCTCGACCCTGCCATTTCGAAGGGGATCCAGAAGGTCAGCGCCACCGAGTTCAAGATCGATCGCGGTGTGGTCGACAAGATTCTCGAGAATCAGGCCGATCTGATGCGGCAGGCTCGCATCGTCCCCGAGCAGGAGAACGGCAAGATGGTCGGCATTCGCCTCTTCGGTGTTCGTCCCGACACGCTCCTCGGCGTGCTCGGGATGGAGAACGGCGATCGCCTGCAGACGATCAACGGCTTCGACATGACGAGCCCGGAGAAGGCGCTCGAGGCGTACGCGCGTTTGCGAACGGCCGACCACCTGACGGTTCAAGTGAACCGGAAGGGGCAGAACACGAACCTCGATTACAACATCCAGTGACCGCGACGCCGGGGGGCGAGACGCAGGCAAGAAGAGAGAGCGAGCGAAAGACGATGGAAGGCGAACCGATTCTCAAGAAGACGCTGTACACGGTGGCGGTGATGCTCGCCGCGTGGACCGCGTTCATTGGAGTGGTGTCGATGGTCGCCGTGCTCGTGACCACGCACGCCGTGGCCGCGCCAGGAGCGTTGCCGGCCTCCGAAACCACGCAGGGACCGTTGCAGACGATGCCCCCGGCCAAGGGTAACGCCCCCGCGCTACCGCACCTCCCGTCCAACAGCCACGCGCAGCCGATCTGAGAAGAGACGAATGAACCGAACGTCCCCCCGCTTTGGACTGCGCGCTTCCCGCGGACGCACCGTCGTCGCGTCGATGCTTGCGTCGGTCGCCGTCTTCGCATCGGTTCAGGAGGAGGCGCAGGCGCAGAAGGCGCTGCCCCGTCCGCCGCGCCCATTGACGCCGGCGAACTCACCCGCGCCAGCCTCTACCGACTCGACCCCGCCCCCGGCTCCGCCGGTGAATGCCGGTGGCGCGGCGGGGAGCGCAAACGGCGGAGCCGGCGCGGGCGGAGCTGCGGCCGGAGCCTCGCCGGGAGCGCCGCTGACGCTCCCGAACGGCAAGAAGATCGGCGACACGACGGGGCTCACGCAGTTCGAGAACGGCGTCGAGTTCCAGCCTCGCAATCCGGAGTACAAGGTCGCCTTCTCGCTCGAAGACGCCGACCTCAGCGAGCTCGTGCGGGTCATCGCGCAGCTCACCGGCAAGCGCTTCATCTTCGGCGGCAAGGTCCGCAACATCAAGGCGACGGTCTACTCGCCTCAGAAGGTGACGGTTGCCGAGGCGTACCAGGCGTTCCTCGCCATCCTCGAGACCAACGGGCTCACGGTCGTCCCGCATGGTCGCTTCCTGAAGATCATCGACAGCGCGGGCTCTGCTGCGCAGGACACGCCGATCTTCACGGCAGGTCAGGCTGCCCCCGCCGAAGACCGATACATCACGCGCATCCATCGCCTTTCGCACATCAGCGCGGAGGAGATGTCGCAGGTGCTCGGGCACTTCAAGACGAAGGACGGTGACATCACAGTCTTCGGCAACCTGCTCATCATCACCGACACCGGGACGAACATCCGTCGCATGATGGAGCTCGTCGAGCAGATCGACGTCGGCGGCGCAGGCGATCAGATTTGGATCGAGCCAATCCACTACGCGAGCGCTTCGGACATCAAGAGCCGCATCGACGACATCTCGGACATCAAAGGCGGCGGTGGCGGCAAGGGGGGCTCCGCGCCTGCGGGAGGGGGTGCGGCAGCGGTCGCCTCGGGCGGAGGCAGCGAGCTGCATCCTACGAAGGTCATTGCAGACGACCGGACCAACTCTCTCGTCATCGTCGCGAGCGAGCGTGCGTACCTGAACATCCTCGAGCTCATCAAGCGCCTCGACCTGCCCCAATCGGGTGAAGGCGAGATCCACGTCCTTCCGCTGCAGCATGCGGACGCGGTCGAGCTGGTGAAGACGCTGAACGAGATCATCACAGCGGCCGCGACCGCGGGAACCCCCGCGACGTCGTCTGGGACCAAGGGCTCCCCCCCCGCGGGCATCTTTGAAGGGCGAATCAAGGTCAGCGCAGACAAGGCGACCAACTCGCTCGTCGTGACGTCGTCGCCGCGCGACTACGCCGAGCTGCACGGAGTCGTCGATCGCCTCGATATGCCGCGGCGCCAAGTCTTCATCGAAGCGGTGATCATGGATCTCACCATCGATCGCTCGACCAAATGGAGCTCGAACTTCCACATGGGAGGGCTGCTCCCCTCGGCGAACGGCGACGGTCTCGTCTACGGCGGTTTGAATCCGCTGAAGACGATCGGTCTCCCCGATCCCACGACCCTCCAGGGAATGGCGCTCGGTATCCGCGGGCCGGGCATTCCCGGGTCCGAGACACTCCTCGGCACGGGCATCACGATTCCGGCGTTCGGAGTCCTCGTCAACGCGCTCGCGCACTCGGAGGACACCGACGTCCTTTCGACGCCGCACATCCTGGCGACCGACAACGTCGCCGCGGAGATCAACGTCGGCCAGAACATCCCCCTCCAGACGAACGCTGGCGCCGGCATCGGCTCGCTGGCGGGCGCCGCTGGGGGCGCGGCCGGCGCCGTCGGTGGTCTCGGCGCACTCGGCTTCGGCGGTGGATTTGCAGCGCCTCGTCAGGACGTCGGCACGAAGATCAAGGTCGTTCCTCACTTGAACGAGTCCAACGAGGTCCGGCTCGAGCTGACCGAGGAGATCAGCGAAGCCAGCGCGACGCCCGTCGGCGCGCTCGGGACGATCTCACTCGTCAAGCGCACCGCCCAGACGACGCTCACCGTGCGCGATCAGCAGACCGTCGTGATCGGCGGTCTCATGCGAAACCGCGTCTCGCACAGTGAAGACAAGATTCCATTGCTCGGCGACATTCCCGTGCTGGGCGCGCTCTTCCGCTCGACTTCGAGCGACTTGCAGAAGTCGAACCTGATCCTGGTTCTGACGCCGTACATCATCCGCGAGCAGAACGACCTGCGTGTCGTGTTCGAACGCAAGATGCAGGAGCGGCAAGAGTTCCTCGACCGCTACTTCGTCTTCAACGAGGCGCAGCAGTACAGACCGCCGCACGACTGGTCGCGGACCAACGGCCTCATCGAGGACATCCGGCAGGGCTATCTCGGCGTGGAGGAGCAGAAGGCGCTCGACGAGCTCACGAAGCCGAAGGAAGTGAAAGGGCACGAACCTGGGCAGCCGCTGGAGCTGCCCCACGGAATGCCGACGAGCTCGTCGACCGAGGGCGAAAAAGGGGCGGCGCCGGCGAACATGAACATCAACGCGCCGAGCCGCAGCGTCGAGAAGGTGGAGAAGTAAACGTGCCCGAGCAGCGCTTTCTCGGCGAGATCCTCGCGCGACGCGGCGTCCTTCCGGCCGAGCGTCTCGAGGGGCTCTATGCCATTCAGCGCGAGAAGGAGGTCGACCTCATCGATCTGGCCTTGAACACGAACGTGACGGACGAGGCGACCATTGGTCGCGCGCTCGCGGCCGAGGCCGAGCTGCCGTTCCGGGAGCAACTCGAGCTCGACCAGGTGTCCACGGCGCTCGCCACCCGCGTGCCGATCGCGTTCGCGAAGACCCACAAGCTCCTCGTCGTCGCCGAGGAGGAGTCGGTCGTGCACGTCGTCTGCGCCGATCCCTTCGACACGGCTGCGTTCGACGACCTTCGACTCCTCTTCGGAAAATCGGTCGATGTGAGCGTCACCGGCGGCGAGCGGATCGTCGACGCGATCAACCGCGTCTACGAGCGCGAAGCGGGTGGCGGAGAGCTCGAGAGCGACGACTCGAACGTCGACGAGGAGGCCGCGAGCGACATTCTCGACTCCGACGACGAGGCTCCGGTCATTCGCTGGGTCAACTCGCTGTTCCTGCAAGCGATGAAGGAGCGGGCCAGCGATATCCACATCGAACCGGAAGAGAAGGAGGTCATCGTCCGCTACCGGATCGATGGTGAGCTCTACATCGCGCGCCGCGCGCCGCGCCCGTTCATGAACAGCATCGTCTCGCGCATCAAGATCGAGAGCGCTCTCAACATCGCCGAGAAGCGCCTCCCGCAGGACGGGCGCATCACCAAGAAGATCGCCGGCAAGAGCTTCGACATCCGCGTCAGTACCATCCCGACGAGCCGCGCCTACGAGCGGATCGTGATGCGTCTGCTCAACAAATCGAGCGTGCTCCTCGACCTGCCCGACCTCGGCTTCAGCCCGCGCGACTACGTCCTGATGGACTCGCTCATCCGGCGGCCCGACGGGATCATCCTCGTGACGGGGCCGACCGGTTCCGGAAAGACGACGACGCTCTACGCCTGTCTCAACCGGATCAACCAGCCGAACATCAACATCCTCACCGCCGAGGACCCCGTCGAGTACGAGATCGGCGGCATCCATCAAGTGCACGTGCAGCCGAAGATCGGACTGACGTTCGCCAGCGCGCTGCGAGCGTTCCTTCGTCAGGACCCGGACGTGGTCATGGTCGGCGAAATTCGCGACAAGGAGACCGTCGAGATCGCGATCAATGCTTCGTTGACCGGGCACTTGGTGCTCTCCACGATCCACACCAACGACGCCGCCGGCGCCATCACGCGCATGGTCGACATGGGCGTCGAGCCGTTTCTCATCCGCTCGTCGGTCATCGGCATTCTCGCGCAGCGCCTCGTCCGCGTGCTGTGCCCGCACTGCAAGGTGGCGTACGAAGCGGAGGACTCGGAGCTCGTCGAGCTCGGGCTCACGCCCGACCGAATTCACCATCGCTACGAGAGGCGCCAGCACACGACGTCGCGCTACTACCCACGCCAGGTCGCCGATCGCGACATCCTCGAGCTGCAGACGAACGGCGTGAAGCCGATCTTTCACAAGCCCAAGGGGTGCGACCGCTGCGCGAACACCGGCTTCATGGGGCGCCGCGGGATCTACGAGTTTCTCCTCATGGACGACGCCGTCGGGCCGTTGGTGCTGAAGAACGCCGACGCCCAGAGCGTCAAACGCGTCGCCATCGAGCAGGGGATGGACAGCCTTCGCGACGACGGTGCGAGGAAAGTCCTCTCGGGTCTCACGAGCGTCGAAGAGGTGCTCGCCGCGACGCAAGAGGACGTGGACGCCGAGGTTCCCGCGTCCGTCGCGGGGGAATAGCCGATGGCCGTCTTCGAGTACCGCGGTCTCGTCGTCGCCAGTGGCAAGCAGGTCCACGGCGTTCGTGATGCGGACAACCCGAAGGTGCTGCGCGCCGCGCTGAAGCGCGAAGGGATTCTGCTCACGAGCGCGCAGGAAGACACGAAGGCGCACGCCGACAAAGGGAAGAAGCTCGATTTCGGCGCACTCTTTCGCCGCGTATCGGTGACCGACGTAGCGATGATGACCCGGCAGCTGGCCACGCTCGTGTCGGCCGGTATCCCTTTGGTCGAGTCGGTCTCGGCGCTGACGGAGCAGGTCGACAAGCTCGAGCTGAAACGCGTGCTCACGCAGGTCCGCGATCGCTTGAACGAAGGGGCGTCGCTGGCGAAGGCGCTCGAGCCGCATCCCGAGGTGTTCCCGCCCTTGTACGTGAACATGGTCGGCGCGGGCGAAGCGTCCGGCACGCTGGAAACGGTGCTTTCGCGCCTCTCCGACTTCATGGAGAACCAGGCCCGTCTGCGCGGCAAGGTCGGCGCGGCGCTCGCCTATCCCGCGGTCATGCTCCTCATGGGTGGCGTGCTGATCAGCATCATGATGGTCGTCGTCGTGCCGAAAGTGACGAGCATCTACGCCACGCTCGATCGCGCGCTCCCCATCTATACGCAGGTCCTCATCGCCGTCTCCAGCGCGCTCGGCTCGACGCAGATGCTCGGCTTCCTCTCGGCGTCGGCCACGATGACGACGATCCGTCGCGCGCTGGCGTCACGCACCGCGGCGCCCGAGAAGCGCCTGGCGTGGAACGTCGTCGCGATGGTCTGCGCGGGGTTCACGCTCCTGTTTGGCTTCACCGTCGATTCCACCCTCGCATTCCTGTTCGGCAACGTCCTCGGGCTCGTCTTCGGCTATCTGGTCGCGCGCTTTCTGGCGTGGCTCGCAACGCCGGCTGGCCGCTTCCGCAAGGACACGGTCCTCCTCCGCATGCCGATCTTCGGGCACCTGCTCCGCATGATCGCCGTCACACGCTTCGCGCGCACGCTCGCCACGCTCCTGCAGAGCGGCGTCCCCTTGCTCAAGGCGATGGACATCGTGAAGAACGTGCTCGACAACGCGCGGCTGTCGAAGGTGATCGAGGAGGCGATCGGCTCGATCCGCGAGGGCGAGTCGATCGCCCAGCCGCTGAAGCGCAGCGGTGACTTTCCGCCGATCGTCACGCACATGATCGCCGTCGGCGAGAAGAGCGGTCAGCTCGAGACCATGCTCGAGAACGTCGCGCGCGCGTACGACACGCAGATCGACACGCGCGTCCAGGCGCTCACGAGCTTGCTCGAGCCTCTGATGATGATCGTGATGGGGGGCGCCGTGGGGTTCATCGCGGTGTCCATCTTGATGCCGCTCGTGCAGATGAACGACTTCGTTCAGTGAGCAAGGGGAAGGAGACGACTACGCAATGCTTCGCCGCCGTAACGAATCGCGCCGCGTCTTCTTCCCTTGGGAGCGGAAGACGGGCGCGCTCGGCTTCCTCGGGCGTGCACGGGTCGGCCTCGTGCTCACAGCCGTCGGTGCCGTGGCGTGCATCGGTCTCGTGAGGGCGCGCGAAGAGCGACTCGCCTCGATCCGCGCCACCCGCGCGTCCATCGGAGTGGCCGAGAGAACCGTGGCCTCGTACCGCGCGGATCATTCGGGTGCTTGCCCGCGCGATCTCAGCGAGCTCGTGGCTAGCGGCTACGCGCGCGAGGTTTCCGTGGACGCCTGGGGCCGCCCGCTGCGTGTGATCTGCCCTGGTCGTCGCGACCCCAAGGGGTTCGAAGTGTCGAGCGACGGCCCGGACGGCTTGCCGGGCGGGCTCGACCGCGTCGAATGACGATGACGTGAGCAACGGAGGAGATGGTTTCGATGAGCTCGATGGTTAACACGCAGAGGATGAAGACAGGGCAATTGCCGGGAGAGAGTTCCATGAAGGCGCGTATTCGCTTGCTACGCCGAGAGCTCACGCGAGGCGTGACGCTCATCGAGGTCATGATCGTCGTCGTCATCCTCGGCCTCATCGCCGGCGGCGTCGCCGTCGCCGTGTTCCCGAAGTTCACCGAGGCGCAGATCAAGACGACGAAGACGAGCGCAATGGAGCTTCGCCGTGCTGCCGAGACGTGGCGCGCGACGCATGCGAGCGATCTGTGCCCGTCACTCGAAGACCTCCGCAAGGACAAGGCGGTCGACAGTGCCTCGAAGCTCACCGACGCCTGGGACGACCCGTTCAAGATCGTCTGCGAAGACGACGAGACGGTCGTGACGAGCTTCGGCCACGACAAGAAAGAGGGGACCGCGGACGACATTCACGTTCCCGAGCAAGCAGCCGACCAGACGAAGTGAGTCGATGCTCCTCGCTGCGCCAACGTTCGCCCTCGCTTCGCGCCACCGCGCGGTGAGCGAGCGTGCGTCCGCAGCGAGGCCGTGGGGCGACCGCGCGGCCATCCGGCGCGCGTTGTCTCGCGGCATGACGCTGGTCGAGGTCCTCATCGTCGTGGTCATCGCCGTGATCGTCAGCGTGATGCTCGTCGGCGGGTCCGGACAGCTCGCCGGCGCGCGCCTGAAGCACGCGGCGGCCGCACTCGCGGGCGCCGTGAGGGTCGCATTCACGCGCGCTACGACGACCTCGAAGCACCTGCGCCTCGTCTTCGACATCGACGGCAGCTCGGTGTGGCTCGAGGAAGGGGACGCGCCGATGCTCGTAACGCTGAAGGACAAGACTGGAGCGGGCGGCGCCGATCCTGCGACGGAGGCGGAGAAGGCTGCGATTGCGGACGCCGACACGATCCTGAAGGGGCCCAAGATCGCCCGCGCCCACTTCCACCCCGTAGGCGGTATTTCGCTGACGGCGGACCAGGTGACGGCAGGCAAAGACGGTGTGCCGGTCGGCAAAGGGCCGCTCCCCCTTCCGCGAGGCATCACCTATCGAAGCGTTCAATCCCTTCATGATGATGACGCGCGCACCTCGGGTCGGGCCTACCTTTATTTCTGGCCGGGAGGTCTCACCGAGCGCTCGTCGATCCAGATCCGGATCGGAGCGTCGGAAGAAGACGGCGACACTCTCTCGCTCCTGATCTCGCCGCTCACGGGCAAGGTGACCGTGAAGAACGGCCCGACCGCGCTGGTCGTCCCGCTCGACGACAAGTCGGCCTCCGAACGCCAAGACAACGGTGCGTTCTGATGCGCGAGCGCGGCTTCTCCTTGCTCGAGGTCATGGTCGCCGTGGGGATTCTCGGCCTCACGCTGACGGTGATCCTCTCGGCGCAGGGGGGGCTCGCCGCGAGCAACAAGATGGCCGCGAACATGGGGATCGCCTCCACGGTGGCCCGCTGCCAGATGACCGAAGTCGAAGAGCGGCTCACCAAGCTCGGCTATCCGCTCGTCGACGACATTCAGACCGACATCCCGTGCTGCAACGACAACACGGAAGGGAGCTTCCGCTGCGACATGCGGGTCGAGAAGGTCGTACTCCCGAATCCCCCTAGCAGCTCGCTCGGGGACGGCGGAAGCTCCTTCTCTCTGGCTTCGCTCGCGTCTGCGTCACCGTCGGGGGCGCTGGGGGCCATCGCGCCCGCTCTCGGCGGCAATGCGGCGGGGGGACCAGGGCTCGACTTCGACGGCGGTCTTCAGGGGATCGGCGCCGGTCTGATGCAGCAGCTCGGGGCAGGGGGCGCGGGCTCGACCGGCCAGGGGATGCAGGGGTTGCTCCAGATGGTGATGGGGATGGTCTACCCATCGCTGAAGCTGATGTTCGAAGCGTCCATCCGCAGGGTGACGGTCACGGTCAAGTGGCACGAGGGACCGAACCCCAAGGAGTTCACCCTCGTCCAGTACCTGACCAATCCGCAACAGGCCGGCTTCACGGCGGGCGCGATTCCGTCCGCGGGCGCTTCCAACGGCACCATCATGAATCAACCCCCGCCCGGTTCGGTGCCGGGCTCCCCTCTGATGGGAGGGCACTGATGCGCTCCGCCTCTCGAGGGATGACTCTGCTCGAAGTGATGGTCTCGGTCGCCATCCTGGCGATGGTGTCGATCCTGATCTATGGCGCCTTCGATTCGATGGCGCGCGGCAAGAAGGGGGAGGCCATGCGCGCCGACCGCGCGCGCGAGGGGCGCGAGGCCGTGCTGCGGATCACACGCGATCTGTCGTCCGCGTTCCTCTCGATGCACAACCCGGCGAACACGGCGCTCATCACCCGCGCGACCGCGTTCGTCGCGACCAGCGGAGGGACCTTCGATCGCGTGGACTTTGCGGCGTTCGCCCACCGTCGTGTGGAGCGAGACGCGCACGAGTCCGACGAGTGCGAGGTGGGTTACTTCGTGGTGAGCGACCCCGACGTCGACGGCAAGCTGGACCTCGTTCGTCGCGAGCAGACGCCGATGGACATCGATCCGAAGAAAGGGGGGATCGTCAGCGTCGTGGCCGAGGACGTCCAGGAGTTCGACCTCAAGTACCTCGAGCCTCTCACCGGGCAGTGGCTCGATTCGTGGGACTCGACGCAGGTGACCGGGCAGCCGGGGCGCTTGCCTTACGAGATCTCGATCCGTCTCGTCATGAAAGGCATTCCAGGGAGCATCCCGTACAAGTTCGAGACGAAGATCCCGATGCCGATGCAACAGGCCCTCACCTTCGGGATCCCCCGATGACGCGCGCACAACGCACGAGCGCGAAGGTGCGGCGGACGCGCAGACGCGCGAAGGAGGCCGGTATCGCTCTCGTCATGGTGCTGGGAGCGATCGCCGTTCTAACGGTCATGCTCGCCGAATTCCAGGACGATACGAGCGCCGAGCTCGCGAGCGCGATGGCTGACCGCGATAGCGTTCAGGCCGAGTACATGGCGCGCAGCGCCGTGAGCCTATCGCGGCTGCTCATCGCCAGCGAGCCCACGATTCGCGGAGCCATCGCCCCTCTCTTCATGCTGATGAAGAAGGCGCCGCCGCAGCTACCCGTGTGGGAATTCTCGGACAAACTGCTCGGAGCGTTCAACGACTCCGAGGCTGCGCAAGACTTCGCGGGCTCGGTTGGCGTCGACATGTCGCTGGGGAAGAACCTCGGTCTTCCCGGCGGGCGCTTCGAGCTCGTCATCGTCGACGAGGATTCGAAGATCGACGCGAACCTCGGCGCGTCGAACGACATCGCTCACATCCGGCTCGCGAAGGAGCTGATGGGATTGATGTCCGCCCCGGTCTACGACCCGCTCTTTCAGAAGAAGGACTCGCTCGGGAACTTCAGCGACCGACTGACGATCTGTTCGGCGATCATCGACTGGGCCGACCCCGACGACAATCTGTTCTCGTGCGACCTCTCGAGCAACAGCGCGCCCAGCGGGAATGCGAAGGAGGACGCGTACTATCAGCTCTTGCAGAAGGCCTACTTCCGCAAGAACGCGCCGTACGATTCTCTCGAAGAGCTGCACATGGTGCGCGGGGTCTCGGATGACTTCTGGACGACGTTCGTCGACCCCGATCCGACGAATCCCAAGAAGCGTGTGATCACGGTGTGGGGGCAGGGCGCCGTCAACGTGAACACGGCGAACCCTCTGACGTTGCTCGGCCTCATCTGTTCGGCCGCGCGTCCCGCCCCTCCGTCGGCGGCAGGGTCGGCTTCCTCGTCGCCTCTCGGCGGGTTGGCACCGACGCCCACGGCCGCGCCCGTCGCGACGACGAACACGACGCCGGCCGCAGGGGTGAATCCAAACCTCCCGGCGATCTGCAGCGACCCGAACCAGACGGCGCTGTTCACGATGGGGCTCACGATGGCCAAGGGCATCACCATGGGAGCGCCGCTCTTCGGGTCGCCGGACGACTTCATCGCGACCATGAAGGGGCAGGGGATGCTCGGGCCGCTGCTCACCGCGATTGGCATGCAACCGGTGGCCTTCACGTCAGAGAGCGACTTCAAGAAGTCGATCACCACGGAGAGCAAGATGTTCTCCATCTACGCCGTGGGAGTCGTCAAGGGGTACAAGCGGGAGACGCGCCTCTCCGTCCACGAGGTCGTCGACTTCCGGACGGCACCGGTCGTGTCGGCCGCGCCCAGCGCGTCGGTAACCCCGGGCAGCGCTGCGCCTCCGCCGGTACAACCGGTGGGGAGCTCGAGCGCTACCCCGAGCGCATCGTCGCTCGCCGCAGCGATGCAGCCGAGCACCGGGGGACAGGTCGTGTACTTTCACATCGAATGAGGGTTTGAGGAGTCGATGAGCATCTCCGTGGGAATCGATGTCGGATCGTCGGCGGTGAGAGTCGCCGTGCTTCGCGTCGCGTATCGCAAGACGACGGTGGAGGCGCTGGTGAGCGTCGACGTCACGGCGATGGGCGGCGTGAAGGAGGCGATCCAGGAGGCGTATGCCCAGGCACTCGCCGGCAAGCCGTCGGACGGAATCGCCACTTCGATCGACGGCACGCGAGCGTCGGTCCACACGCTCGCCCTGCCGGCGAGCGCGCAGAAGCAGTTCGCCGAGGTGCTCCCGTTCGAGCTCGAGGCGGCGCTGCCTGTCGACATGAGCGAGTCCGTGTTCGACTACCGCGTGCTGGAGGCCAGGCCGCACGGCACCGACCCGGCGGTCGCAGCGACGCAGGTCGCGGTGCTCGCGGTCGTCGCGCGCACCGAAGACGTTCGCGCGCGGATCGAGCTCGTGAAGAGCGCCGTGGGCCAGGAGCCCGAGCGCGTCGGTGCGGGCGCGCTTCCGTTGGCGAGCTTGATCACGAGCACGCCGGCCCTCTCGGAGCCGGGTACATCCATCATCGTCGATCTCGGGATCGAGTCGACCGACGTGCTCGTCGTCGCCGATGGCGAGCCGCGCCTGTCGCGCACGCTGTCGTGGGGGACGAAGGGATTGCCCGGCACGGCGCCGAAGCTCGCCCGCGAGCTGCGGGTCACGATCGGCGCCTATCGCTCGGCAGGCGGTGACGCGCCGACGCGCTTGTTCCTGTGCGGCACTTCGGCTTCGGGCGCGGAGACTTTCTTCGCCGGCGAGCTCGGGCTCCCCGTCGAAGCTCTCCCGCCGCTGGCCATCGACCTCGCGCCGCTGGGTGAGGGGAGGGAGGCCGAGCTGTCGTTCTACGCCAAGGCGCTCGGCCTGGCGCTGGGGCTCGGCGGCCGAGCCAACGTGCTCGACCTTCGCCGCGGGCCGCTCTCCTTCGAACGCGGGTTCGCCTGGGTACGTGAGAAGGTCCCCATGCTCGCAGGGCTCGGAGCGGTCATCGTCGTGAGCTTCCTCTTCTCGGCGTACGCGCAGCTCTACGCGGCCAACAAGGACCAGGCGGCGCTCGAGGCGGCGCTCGGTACGGTGAGCAACGAGGTGCTGGGCGAGGAGACGACGAGCGCGGCGCGTGCCCAGGAGCTCGTATCGCAGCAGAGCAGCGGCGCGGGCGACGACCCGATGCCCCACGTCGACGCATTCGACGTGATGGTGAAGCTGTCCGAAGACATCTCTCCGTCGACCGTGCACGACGTCGAGGAGCTCGACGTCCAGAAGCAGCACGCGACGATCCACGGAATCGTCGGCACCATCCCAGAAGCGCAGTCGATCAAGACGTCCCTCGAGACCGAGCGTTGCTTCAAGGACGTGAACGTCTCTCGCTTCAACAAGATGGTCGGTGGAGAGCGACAGAAGTACGTGCTCGACATCGATCTCCGATGCGAGAACGACAGCGGCAAGAAACCGAAGAAACCCACGTCGTCGAGCGGCTCGGGCGGAGGGGGTGAGTGATGGCGCCCTTCGGCTCGATCCTGGACCGCCTGACGCGGCGCAGCGCGCGCGAGCGCCGCATGGTTGCGGTGCTGGGCGGCGTCCTCCTGTTCCTCTTCGTCATCGTCCTGCCCATCGGTCTCGAGGCGGCCGTGCACAGCCGCCTCTCCGACGTCGAGGAGCTCCGATCCGCGCTCGACGCCGTTCAGGCAGCCCGTGGGCAGATCCGCGATCGGCAGGCGAAGAAGGCCGCCATCACCGCGCGCTATCAGAAGCACGCGCCCGCGCTCGCGGGGCTGCTCGAGCAGCTCGCCACCGCGCAGAAGCTCGAGGTGGTCGACTCGGTCGACCGGCCCGATCAACCCCACGGAAAGAAGTTCGCCGAGCGCGCGACGACGATTCACCTGAAGAAGGCGGGGATGCTCGCCATCGCGAAGTTCCTGGAGAGCGTGGAGCAGAGCGGGTATCCCGTGACCGTGTCGCAGATCAACCTCCGGAAGCGCGCGGGCGAGCCCGACTCCTACGACATCGAGGTCACGATCTCGGCGTACGACCGCATCGAGAGCACGGCCTCGGCCCCCGCAGCGTCGGCTTCCGGGAGCACGCCATGAAGGAGCGATTGAAGGCGATCGCGCCGAAGGTCGGTTTTCCGCTCTTCTATCTCTTCTGCCTCGTGATCTTCGCGCGGTGGACGTTCCCGTACGAGAAGCTCCGCGACCGCATCGTCATGGCGTTCAATCAGCAGCAGCGAGACACCGGCGGGCAACAGGAGCTGAAGATCGAAGAGATCGGGCCGTCGTGGCTCTCGGGGATCTCGGCGAAGGGGATCCGGTTGATCGGCGCTCCTTCCGAGCCGGGCAAGCCGCCCAGCGAGATCAAGGTCGACGAGGCGAGCGGGAGCATCTCGCTCTTCGGGCTGATGTTCGGCGATCACGACCTCTCGCTGCGCGTGAGCGCATTCGGAGGGACCATCAAAGGGAGCTTCGACGACTCGCCCAAAGAGCGGAAGATCGACGTCACCGTCGAAGGGGTCGATCTCGGCCAGATCCCGATGTTCACCGACGCGCTCGGCGTGCCCGTGGAAGGGACCCTCGATGGGACCGTGAAGCTGTCGCTCCCGGATCAGAAAGCGTCGAAGGCGACCGGCGCCGTGTCGCTCGACATGTCCAACGTGGCCGTCGGCGACGGGAAGGCGAAGCTCCAGGGGCTGCTTGCGCTACCGCGGCTGCTCGTCGGATCGTTCGCCCTCGCCGGTGACGCGAAGGACGGCGTTCTCAAGATCTCGAAGATTGCCGCAGGGGGGAAGGACGTCGAGCTCCAGGGCGAGGGGCGCATCCAGATCCGCGAGCAGCTCGTCGATTCGATGACCGACATGAATCTCCGCATCAAGATCAACGACGCCTACCGCGGCAAGAACGACACGACCAAGAGCCTGTTTGGCGCACCCGGGTCGAACGTGCCCGGCGTGTTCGATCTGAGCCCGAAGGTGAAGCAGTCGAAGCGTGCCGATGGGTTCTATGGCTGGCACATGCGCGGCACGCTGGCGCGCCCCGATTTCGATCCCGCTCCGTTCTCCGGTCCCTCTGGACCTGGCGCGGGACCGGGCACGACCGGGGGGATGCCGGGCGCGGCTCCGATGATGCCGAATCCCGGAGGAGGGTCACTGCGATGAACCGAGCGCTTCTCGTGGGTGTGGTCCATCTACCGGCTCTCGCCGGCAGCCCTCTCGTCGGCGCCGACATGCGCCTCGCCGAGAAGCGTGCTGCCGAGGACGCGAAGATCCTCGCGGAGGCAGGCTTCGACTTCGTGATGATCGAGAACTACGGCGATGCCCCGTTCTTTCCAGGTCGCGTACCGGCTGCGACCGTCGCAATGATGACGGCCTGCGCGCTCGCCGCGCGCGCTGCGGCACCGTCGGTGCGCCTCGGCATCAACGTCCTTCGGAACGACGGCGACGCTGCGCTCGCGGTGGCTCTGGCAGTGGGGGCGGCCTGCATCCGGGTGAACGTGCTCACCGGCGCGCGCGTGACCGATCAGGGGGTCATCCAGGGAGACGCCGCGGCGCTCTTCCGTACGCGCCGCGCGCTCGGCGCGGAAGCCATCGAGGTGTGGGCCGACGTGGACGTGAAGCACTCGGCGCCGCTCGCCGCGCGTCCGTTGGGCGACGAAGTCGCGGACCTCGTCTCACGCTCGCTCGCCGGGGCGGTTCTGGTGACGGGAGAAGGGACCGGGCGCGCGGTCGACACTGCGAAGCTCGACGAGGTCCACCGCGCCGTTCAGTCACGAGTGCCCGTGTTGGTCGCCAGCGGCGCGACGATCGGCACGTTGCCTCCGCTCGCCCGGCGCAGCGAAGGGGTGATCGTGGGGAGCGCGCTCAGGGCGGACGGAGTGGCGGGCGGGCCGGTCGACGCAAAGCGGGCGAGCGAGTTTGCCCGCGCGTTTCGCTCGTCGTTCAACGTCTAGCTCGCCGGAAGCCCCCAGCCGATTTCGGGGCCAATTCCAGTAGAGGTGGATGCCTCTCTGCGATCACGTACTCCGGACCTACGATTTCGTAGGCCACGGCTACCCGAACGTAGGCCGGGCCCACGAAATCGTAGGACGACCACCCTTCCGAGTAGGGAGCACCTAGTCAGACCTTAGAGGGCCCCTATCGGACCCTAGGGGGCCCCTACGAAACCGTAGGTCGGTCCGTGATCGCCGTAGGGGGCACCTATTCGCCCGAGCGCCGATCGCTCTCGGAGAGCGCCGGTTCACTATGGGCCGTAGGGACCGACCGACCTACTTGCGCGCCTCGACGCTTAGTAGCGCACCGTGAACGTCGCGTAGACCTCGCTGGTCTGACGGAAGAACAGGTACGTGTAGCCGATACCTTCGTGAAGCTCGCTGGTGAAGCCGAGCTCCGGATCGCCTTGCGCGAGGGCCAGCGCGAGATCGCTCTTCACGCCGGCGAGGGTCGGAAGCTCGTAACGAGCGTAAATCTCGCCGCCGTAGCTCTGCTGGACCGGTTGGGTCGAGAACGTGGGGTCCTGCGTCACACCGGTGGCAACGACGCTCGGGTCGCCGCTCGCGACGTTGTAGAGCCAGAGATAGGACGTCGTCGCGCTGATGCCCACGGAAAGCTGCTCGTGGAACGGCATCGCGACCTCGGCGTCGAGGCCGAAGTTCATGCGGAACTCGGCGTTCGGGTCGCCGCCTTCTGCTTCGCGGTACTTGTCGATGAAGAACACCGCACCGCCGCGCGCACTGAGGCTGACGTAGCGGCCGATCCGCTTGCTCAGATTGATGGCGAGGCTCGGGGCCGTGATCAGCCCCTCTTTCTGGCTGGTGAACGACGTCGGAGCGCTCAGCGCGAAGCTGATGCCGAGGCGGAAATCCTTCGGGAGCTTCTGCGTATGGGTGTACGTCGCGGTGACGTCGTCGGCTCGGATGCCGGACTCCCCCTGATCGGCGATGAAGTGCTCGATGAAGAACTCGCGCAGACCGATGCGATCGTTGTCCGTGAGGCTGTAGCTCGCGAAGATGCCGAGAGCGTTGAAGACCTTGTCCTGCCCGAACGATTCGAGGTCGTCCTGCCGGATCATCCGGTGGGTCTCGAAGTCGGCGTCGATCTCCCAGGGCTTCTGCTCGTTTTTCTTGGTGAGGACGTCCGGGTTGGCGTTCGTGTTCTGCGAGCCCTCGCCGAGGGGAATGAAGGTGCTTCCGGCGGCGGCGGGTGCCGACTCGCCGGGCCCCAAGCCCCCCTTGCCGCCGGTTTCGCCTTTGCCCGTGTCAGTTGCGAACGCGCTGGTCGATGCAAGCACCGCCGCTGCCGCAAACCCCAAAGCCGCCCTCGTGCGCATCATCTCTCCCTCGACTCGCGGGCGAAACGCGCCCGAACTCCCCTTGCGCCGCAAGCAGCCAAGCGCTTACCCGTGGACCTTCTACCGCTAGCGGTTACATCCAAGCAACGAATTCCGCGCGTGGGCATGCGCAGGAGCAACTCCAGTGTGGACTGCGCTCTCGAAGTTCACTTGGCTCCACGAACCGCGGAGCGGGGACACGGCTGCGGTGAGGAGCCCGTGACGGGGCCATAGCCAACGTTGCAAGCAACGGAAATCGTTTCAATTGTGCCGGTTCTCACGCTCGCTTCGTGAGAATCTCGCGCACCCGAGCCTCAGGGAGGGACTGCGCCCGCGCGCGAAGACGCGAAAGAAACGCTTCGCGATCGGCGAGGGGCGCGAAGGCACCGCGGGGTGATGCCGCATGCTGCCCGAGTGAGGACGAAGGGGGGGGCGGCGGGGGCACGCGAGACGGAGTCGGCGGGCGCGGAAGCGGTGGCGGGCCGGGAGCTACCCGAGCCCCGGCTCTGACCGAAGGTGGGGGCGGTGCGGGTGACTCGTCGAATCGCACCGACGGGAGCGCCTCGTGATGGAAGCTGGCGTTCACCTGGGTCGACTCGAACTCCCCGTCCTCGCCGCTCGGCGCGGGCGGCGGGGGCGCCTGGGAGCGAGCCCACTCCGGCAACGGCGGAGGCCCGCGGCGCGACGAGGGGGCCGGCGGGACGGAGGAGGTCGGGGCCGTGTGCTCGGCGTGGACGGACGACGAGGAGGGGGGAGGCGTCGCGTCGGTGGCTTTCGGGACGACGACCGCGGGCATCCCCATCACCGATGCCGAAGCGCGTACGCGCGCGTCGCGCAGGGCTGCGGCCCGATCGACGAGCGCCTTGGAGCGAGTGTCGAGCCTCGTGAACCGCAACGAGAGCCCGGCCTCTCCCGCGTACGCCTTCTCCCGGAAGCCGACGACGCGCCCTTCGCCCCGGAGCATCGACTCGCCGCTCTTCAGGACGATCTCGAAGCGCAGTACGACCCCTTGCGGGCGCGACTGCGCGCCAAGGAGGATCACGCTCGTCCGAGTGAGCGTGTCGAACTCCCTCTCGAGGTATTCTTGCTCGGTCGCGTACGGGCGCGTGATGCGGATCGCGACGGGCGTCTTCTGCTCGTCTGTCACGCCGGGAGCATACGCTATCGTCCGTCCCCTGAGCATGGTAACCGCGCGCCGATGACCGAGACGACTGACCTGGCGATCCGCGCACGCGTGCTCGTCGTCGGTGGCGGCGCGCGCGAGCACGCCATCGCCTCCGAGCTCGCTCGCGAGGGGTGCAGTGTCATCGTGGCTCCGGGAAACGCGGGGACCCGCGCCGTCGCACGCAACGAGGCCGCGCGCGCGGACGACGTGGCGTCCATCGTCTCGCTCGCCGAGCGTGAGAGCGTCGATCTCGTCGTCGTGGGTCCCGAGCTTCCGCTCACGCTCGGCGCGGTGGACGCGCTCTCCGCGAAGGGCATCCTCGCGTTCGGCCCTTCGCGAGCGGCCGCTCGGCTGGAAGGCTCGAAAGCGCACATGAAACGCTTCTGTACGCGCCACGGCATCCCGACGGCGGCGTACGAGATCTTCGACGACGCGAGTGCCGCAGAGCGCTACGTGCGCGCGGCGAATCGACCGCTCGTGGTGAAGGCGGACGGTCTCGCGGCCGGAAAGGGGGTCGTCGTGGCGGGCGACGCCGACGAGGCGCTCATGGCGATCGATCGCATCATGAGAAAGCGCGAGCTCGGCGAAGCGGGCGCCACCGTCGTGATCGAAGAGATCCTCCCCGGGGAGGAGGCGAGCTTTCACGTCGTCTGCGACGGCACGCGCTTCGTGGCGCTCGCGCCGGCGCAAGATCACAAGCGCGTGTTCGACGGAGATCGCGGCCCCAACACGGGCGGAATGGGCGCGTATGCGCCGGCGCCCGTCGTCACGCGCGCGGTGGACGAACAGGTGCGCCGCGCGATCGTCGAGCCGACGCTCGCGGGGATGGAAAAGGATGGCACGCCCTTTCGCGGTGTTCTCTTCGTGGGGCTCATGATCGACGCGGGCGTGCCGCGCGTGCTCGAGTACAACGTGCGGTTCGGCGATCCGGAGACCGCCGTCATCGTTCCGCTCCTCGCCGCGCAGACGAGCCTCTTCCGCTTGCTCGACGGTGCTGCGCGAGGCGACCTTCGAGCGTCCATCGACGACCTCGCGGCGCATCCAACCCCCGAGGGATCCGCCTTGTGCGTCGTGATGGCCGCGGAGGGGTATCCTGCGACTCCGAGCACCGGCGACGAGATCTTCGGGCTGGAAGCGCGGGTGGCCGAAGGCGCCTATGTCCTCCACGCCGGAACGGCGCTCCGTGACGGTGCGGTCGTCACCGCGGGCGGGCGAGTGCTCGCGGTCGGCGCGCGCGCGCGCACACTGGAGGACGCCGCAACGATCGCGTACCGAACGGTCGACGCAATCCACTGGCGCGGCGAGCACCACCGACGAGACATCGGTCATCGCGCCCGAGCGCGCGTCTGCTAGACGCCGAAACGAGAGAGAACCATGGCCGACATCGCCCCCCTGACGCCGCTCCGCTACCAAGGCCCGCTCGCACGCGTCGTCGCGCCGCCGTACGACGTCATCGACGCGGCCGCGCGCGAAGAGCTCGCCGCGCGCGATCCCCACAACGTCGTCCGACTGATCCTTCCCGAGGGGGAGGGCGACTCGAAGTACGCGAACGCCGCCACGCTCCTTGCGGCCTGGCGCGCCGAGCGGGTTCTCGTCCGCGACGACGCTCCGGCGTTCTATCGCTACGACCAGCGCTTCACCCCCCCGGGCGGAGGTGCCGTGCGCACGCGCCGCGGATTCCTCGCGCTCGTGAAGCTCGTCCCGTTCTCGGCCAAGATCGTGCTGCCGCACGAGCGAACGCTCTCCGGACCGAAGGAAGATCGGCTGAAGCTGTTTCGGGCGACTCGGACGAACCTGAGCCCGGGCTTCATGCTCTACCGTGATCCGGGGCGCACCCTCGACGCAGCGCTGGCGCACGCCGAGACGATCGCCGAGCTCGCGACTCCCGACGGCGTGGAGCACACCTTGGCCAGGGTTGGCGCGAGGGAGGCGGTTCGCGCCATCACCGACGGCATCGCTCGCTCCTCGCTCCTCATCGCCGACGGACACCACCGCTACGAGACCGCCCTTCGCTACGCAGGGGAGATCGATGCCGCCCATCCGGGCGAACCCGCGTCGGCCGAGCACAAGTGGTTCATGGTGTTCTTGGCCAACGGCGACGATCCCGATCTGGTCGTCTTCCCGACGCACAGGCACGTGCACGGTCTGGCACGCTTCGAGTACGGTGCGATGGTCGCGCGCGCCGAGAAGTTGTTCGCATCCCGAAGGCTCGCCGATGGCGCCGACGCGGCTTCGATCCTGGCCGAGCTGAGCATTGCGGGGCGCGCATCGCCCACGGTGGCTGCGTGCGGACGCAAGGGGGAGGTCGCGCTGCTGACTCTCCGGCAGAACGTGGACCTGGGGTCGCACCCAGCGCTCGGCCCGTTGCCGGAGGTTCTCCGGTCGACGGACGTCGCTCTCCTCCACGGCGGGCTGCTCGAGGACGTTCTCGGCGTGACGCCTGAGGCTCAGGCCGCGAAGACGAACCTCTGGTACCCGCAGGACGCCTCGGCTGCGCTCGCTCGCCTTCGAGGCGGCGGCGCCGATTCTGGCGATGTGCTCTTCCTCATGAACGCGACGCCCGTGCGCGACGTTCGCGCGGTCGCCGAGGCCGGGCACGTGATGCCCCAGAAGAGCACGTTCTTCTACCCCAAGGTTCTGACGGGACTGGCCATCCATACACTGGAGCCATCGCGCCGCGTCGCGTCGCCCTGAGAGCCGCGCCGCCGCCTGCTCGCGCGGTCCGAGCAGCTAGCGCTGGCGTTGTCGGCTCGGCGTGTCTAGTTTCGATCCTGAGCGTGCGCGTAGCCATTGGCTGCGCGTGCGTTGTATGAGCATTCTTTCGGCGTTCGTTCGCGCCGAAGGCCGCCCACGAGAGCGAGAGGTCAGAATGTCAGAAAAGAAGGGTCCGCCCCCCGTACCGCCGAAGCCCGACGACGAGGCCGTCCAATTCGGCGACGAGCTCCCCGTTCTCCCCATTCGGAACGCGGTGCTCTTTCCCGGAGCCGTGGCGCCGTTCGACGTCGGGCGTGAGAAGAGCGTTGCGCTGGTCGAAGACGTGGACAACCTAACGAGCCCCGTGATCGCCATCTTCGCGCAGCGGGATCCAGCGACGGACGATCCCGGCGCAGAGGACCTCCACAAGGTCGGGTGTGCGGCGCGCGTGCTCAAGGCGCTGAAGCACTCGAGCGGAAACTACTCGCTCATCCTGCAGGGACTCACGCGCATCAAACTTGATGAAGTTACGCAGACCGGGCCGTACCTGAAGGCGAAGGTCAAGCGCCTCGAGGAGGCCGGGCTCGAAGACGACGAGGCGGATGCCCTCTCGATGAGCCTGCGCGACATCGCCAAGCAGGTGATTCAGCTGATGCCCGAGCTACCGCGCGAGGCGGGGTCGCTCATCGATTCGATCCAGGCCCCCGGTGCGCTCGCCGATCTCGTCGCCGCGAACCTCGACGCGCCGGTCGAAGAGAAGGCTGCGTTGCTCGAGACGGTTGAAGTGAAGGAGCGCATCCGCAAGGTGCTGCGTCTCCTCACCCGTCAGCTCGAGATCCTCAAGATGCGCGAACGCATCAACTCGCAGATCAAAGAGGAGATGGGGAAAAATCAGCGCGAGTACGTGCTGAGGCAGCAGCTGAAGGCGATCAAGGAGGAGCTCGGCGAGGACGACGGCGACCAGAGCGATCTCGACGCGCTCGAGGACCGCATCGCCAAGGCGACCTTGCCGACCGAGGCCGAGCAGGTCGCGAAGAAGCAGGTGAAGCGCCTTCGCAACATGCAGGTGGGCTCCGCCGAGTACACGGTCGTCCGTACGTACCTCGACTGGATCCTAGACTTGCCGTGGCACAACCAGACGCCCGACAACATGGACATCGCGACGGTCCGCAAGGTCCTCGACGAGGATCACTACGGCCTCGAGAAGGTGAAAAAGCGCATCCTCGAGTACCTCGCCGTCCGCAAGCTGAAGAAGGACAAGAAGGGGCCGATCTTGTGCCTCATCGGTCCGCCCGGAGTCGGCAAGACGTCGCTCGGTCGCAGCATCGCGCGATCGCTCGGACGGAAATTCCACCGCATCTCCCTCGGCGGCGTGCACGACGAAGCCGCGATCCGTGGTCACCGACGCACGTACGTCGGCGCGCTCCCGGGTCAGATCATCCAGGGGATGAAGAAGGCGACCACGATCAACCCCGTCTTCATGATGGATGAGATCGACAAGATTGGTCACGACTTCCGCGGCGATCCCGCGGCGGCCCTCCTCGAGGTGCTCGACCCCGAGCAGAACAACACGTTCGCGGATCACTACCTCGAGATCCCGTACGACCTCTCGAACGTCATGTTCGTGGCCACGGCGAACGTCGCCGATCCGATCCCTGCGCCGCTTCGCGACCGCATGGAGATTCTCGAGATCCCCGGCTACACGCGGCGCGAGAAGATGGCGATCGCGCGGCAGCACTTGATCCCGAAGCAGATCGAGGAGCACGGCATCACGCCTCAGCAACTCGAGATCACCGACCCTGCCGTCGACCTAATCATCGACTTCTACACACGTGAAGCGGGCGTTCGTACGCTCGAGCGGCAGATCGCCAGCGTGATTCGCGGAGTCGCCGTGAAGATCGCCGAAGGGGATCTCACCCCGCGGAAGATCGAGAACGAAGAGCAAGTCCGCGAGTTCCTCGGCCCGCAGCGGTACACGAGCGAGGTCGCGGAACGCACCGAGGAAGCTGGGGTCGCGACGGGGCTCGCCTGGACGAGCGTCGGCGGCGAGATTCTCTTCATCGAGGCGACGCGCATGTACGGCACGGCGAAGCTTCAGCTCACCGGGCAGCTCGGCGACGTCATGAAGGAGAGCGCGCAGGCGGCGCTCTCGTACGTCCGGACGAATGCCGAGAAGTACGGCATCGCCAAGGACTTCCTGGAAAAGAGCGACATCCACATCCACATCCCGGCGGGTGGCATGCCGAAGGATGGTCCGAGCGCCGGCGTCACGATGTTCACGGCGTTGGTGTCGATGCTGACCGGCGTGCGGGTCCGTCATGATGTGGCGATGACCGGGGAGATCACGCTCCGCGGGCGCGTGCTTCCGATCGGTGGACTCAAGGAGAAGGTGCTCGCTGCACACCGCGCCGGCATCAAGCGCGTCATCGTTCCCGAGCGCAACAAGCCGGATCTGGACGAAGTCCCGAACGAGGTGAAAAACGATCTCGAGTTCGTCTTCGTCGCGAAGATGGACCAGGTGCTCGAGGCTGCCCTCGAGGAGAAGCTGACGCCGAAGGTGGCGGAGAAGGAGCAGGCGCCGCCGACTCCGACCCCGTCCAACTAGAAGCGACCGAGCAGCGACAGGCCCGCAGGGGCTCCGGCGGCGCCAGGTGCGAGAATCGCGCTTGGCGCCGTTGGCGCTGACGGGGTGCTGAGCGCCAGGTACAGACCGACACCGGTGGTGACGGCGGCGGCAGCGACGAAGCCGATCGAGAGCGCCTCGGTAGTGTTGGCGCGCGACTGGAGCGACTCGACGTCCGACCGGCGCGCCACGGGACAGAGACCGCCCGGGCAGTCGTCCTTCACCGACGACACCGCGCCGTCGTGCACGAGCAGGAAAGCCACGGAGCCTGCCGCGAGCGCGCCGGCCGTGGCAAGCGCGACGATGCTCCAGGTGCGCCGCGCCGTGGACGAATCGGAGGGGATGGGGGGGGGAAGAGCGGCGACGGGCACCACAGTCGTAGCCCCCGCAGCGCGCGCGAGCGCGATCGAGACGGTTTTCGACTCGCTCTCCGCGAGGGCGACGGCCGCATGAAATGCCGCGTAGCCCGGAGCCGTCGCGTCGATGAGGTGCGAGCCGGGGTCGACGGGGAGCGGGACGCCGAGCGTCGTCAGAGCGATCCGCGAGCCATCGAGCGTCACCTCGAGCCCGCCGGGCGCGAGTGGAGGCGCGATGAGCTCCAGGCGCGGTACGCGCGGGCGGAGCGCGGCCGCACGATCGTGCGCAAGCTTGGCGACCTCGTCCCCCTTCGAGTCCACGGCCGCCGCGCGCTCGGCGGGTTCGAAGTTGGCGAGCGCGGCGCCCGTCTTGTTCAGCGATTCCTCACATCGTGCGATGTTGTAGCGAACGTTCGCAGTCTCTTTCACCGCGGCAACGCGCCGGAACTTCTCGAGCCCCAACGCATACCGCCCTGCGTCAACGTCCTCGGTCCCCTGTCGGAACAGCTCGCGCGCCGCGACGATCTCGGGCGCGCTCGCCTGCGCTGGGTCGTCCGCGTGGGCGCACAAGCCGGACGTCGCGAGCGCGAGGCCTACGAGCACGCCTCCCGTGCGATGCTGGACGCCTCGTCGCAAACCGTTCACGATTCATGAGGATAGTCGAAGGGCTCTCGCGCGTGACAAACGATCCTCTAGCCTCGGCGGCTTCGCTTCTTACGTTCGCTGGCTCTCACGAGCCGTCGTTCGAGGCGGGAATGCTCGTCGGCGGCAAGTATCGGCTCACGCGCCCGGCCGGGTTTGGCGGGATGGGGGCAGTGTGGGTCGCGCGGAACGAGGCGACCAACGCAGAGGTGGCGGTGAAGATCCTCGTCACCTCGAAGCAGGGGGTGGACGAGGAGCAGATTCTTCGCTTCCGGCGCGAAGCGCATGCCGCCGCGCAGCTCTACCACCGCGGGATCGTCCGGATCTTCGACCTCGTGGAGCTGAACACGCCGGGTGAAGAAGCGCTCGTTCTCGTCATGGAGCTCCTCCGCGGGGAGACCCTCGCGTCCCACATGGATGCGAAGCGCCGCTTTACGCTCGAGGAGACGATGGCGATCGTCCTCCCGCTCCTCTCGGCCCTAGCGCATGCCCACGCGCAGGGCATCGTTCATCGCGATCTCAAGCCCGACAACGTGTTCCTGGTCGTGGACCCCGACGGGCACGTCATCCCCAAGATCCTGGATTTCGGGATCTCGAAGCTCATGCAGCCGGCGGCCCCGAAGATCACGACCGACGGTTCGATGCTCGGAACTCCGAACTACATGTCCCCGGAGCAGGCGCGGGGACAGGCGGACGTCGACGCGCGCAGCGACGTCTTTGCGGCCGGAATCCTCGTTTACGAGATGCTCTCCGGCGTCAACCCGTTCGCCCACGGGAGCTACCACTCGGTCGTCGCGGCGATCCTCGAGCGGGATCCCGCTCCGCTGTCCCAGGTCGACCCCGAGGTCTGGCGGGTCATCAAGCGCGCGCTCGAGAAGTCCGCGATGCTGCGGTACACGGACGCGTCCGACCTGGGCGCCGCGCTCCAGAAAGCGGCGACGGCAGCGGGCGTGAAAGCGCCCGATCAGTCGGGGGGATACCCGGCTCCTCGTGTGTCGGTTGGCGACCGATCCGTGCCGCCCGCGCCGTTCCGGGAGTCGGATGTGACGATCCCGTCGATGTTCGCCAAGGAGAAGCGTCGCTCTAGGCGGCGGACGGCGATCCTCGGCGGCATCGTCGTCGCCGCATGTCTCCTGGGTGCCGGTCTATGTACGCGGCCGTCTCGTCTTCCTGCGACGTCGGCCCAGAGCGCGTCGCAGCCGGCGGCGCCGCCCGGGGCGACCCTCGAGGTCGCGCCGAGCGCGGCCCCCGATCCCACGGCTGCGGTGGCCGCGAGTGCGACGTCCGCGCCCGCCGCCGCGGCGTCGCAAGCTTCCGGGGCTCCGGGCCCGGTGCACATACACACGCAGCCGCCGCCCCACGGCAACACGACTCACCCGACGAAGCCAGCGCCGAGTGCGCCGTCAGCGCCTGCGAAGTCCGGCGTCGTCCGCGACCCTGGCTTCTAGCCACGAAGCTCCTGTCAGCCGTGGTAGACGCGCGAAGCGACGATCTTCCCGCCCGCCACCTCGAAGACCTCGGCCACGAACATCGGCGCTTCGCCCGCGACGTGGCGCACGTACTCGAGGAACACGCGCTCGGCGCTCGCGGTCAACGCGGTCTCTTCGTAGCGGAGGCTGGGGAGGCGCGTGATCGCGTCCTTCCACCACGCCGTGAGCGCCCCCTTCCCGATGAGCTTCCCGCCCGTCTCGGGGTGGAGCGCGCGGATCTTCGGGGACGTGTGCGTGGCCGCGTCGTCATACAGAGCGACGAGCGCCGGCACGTCGTGGGCGTTGAAGGCGCGGAGCCATGCGCGAGCGATCGTGAGGTTGGCTTCGGCTGACATGGAGGTCCTCGCGTGAAGGTCTAGGAGGGGTCGGAAGAACGAGGGACGAGCTGGTCGTCGACGAGGAGTGATTCGATGTCCGTGCGCCCGATCGCGCCTTCGCGCGACATGAGCTCCGCGAGCGCAGCGTCGGCCATGGCCAATCTAGCTGGAGCGTCGTCTGCCAGAGCCTCGACATCGACCACGTACGCTGCCGCTCGCACGTTGGGCGGTGCCCCGCAAACCAGCCCCTCGTAGATCGCGTGACCGAAGATTGCAGCGCACACCGACCCGGGGGCGCGGAGCACGACGACGCCCCCCTCGTCGAGCATGGCCACGGCATCCTGCTCCTTCGTACGTGCGCCTGGGAGGCGCAGGTCCGGGCCCAAGCGAGCGCCGATCATCCGGTGCTGGCGCAGATGCAGCGCCAGCTTCGCGCGCGGGAAGCTGCCCCAGACGAGCGCGCTCAGAAGGTCGTGCCACGAGCGTTCGCGCGTAGGGACGACGCGGTCGAGGGCGATGCGTGTGTCGTACCGCGCGTTCGCGGGCGCACGGCCGCGCCGAGGTTTGGACGGCGCGCGCTCGAATCGGACAGGGGGCTCCCCTTGGAAGACGCGCACGAGCTGCTCCGGCTCGGGCCATTCGTCGAAGTGCCGGAGCGTCTCGGCGGCGCGCGCGATCGGCCAGAAGAGCGGGTTCTTGCAGTAGAACGACGAGTCCCAGCGAGAGACGAGAGCGACCATCGTTGGCGGCGCGAGGATCGGAAATTATCGCGCCCGGAGCAAGGGCAACCGACCGCGCTCGCTGTCCCCCCGTCCCTTCGCGTAACGTCGCCTTCATGGCTCCCATCGCCGATCGCGCCTCTGCCTCCCGCCCCGTACGCATCGCCCTGCTCGGTTGCGGAACCGTGGGCGGCGGTGTCGTTCAGCTCTTGCACGCCAACGCGGACTACCTCGCCTCGCGTGTCGGCGCGAAGCTCGAGGTCACCCGCGTGCTCGTTCGCGACACGGACAAGGAGCGCGTCCCCGAGCTCGACCGCGCTCGCGTGACGACCAACGCCGATGCGGTGCTCGGCGACTCGTCGATCGACGTGTTCGTCGAGGTCATGGGGGGCGTCGATCCGGCGAAGGGATACGTTGAACGCGCGATCGATGCGGGCAAGGCCGTCGTCACGGCCAACAAGATGCTGCTCGCGCTCCACGGCCCGTCGCTGGTCGATCGTGCCGTCGCGCGGAACGTGGACCTGGCGTTCGAGGGGTCGGTGGGAGGCGGCATTCCCGTGGTGCGCGTCCTGCGGGAGGCCTTCGCCAGCGACTGGGTCACGTCGCTCGTGGGGATCGTGAACGGTACCTGCAACTACATTCTCACGCGCATGCGGGAGAACGGCCTGTCGTTCGACGCCGCGCTGAAGGAAGCGCAGGAGAAGGGGTACGCAGAGGCGGAGCCCTCGCTGGACGTGGATGGGCACGACGCAGCGCACAAGCTCGTCGTCCTCGCGATGCTGGCGTTCGGGGCGCGCGTCGATCACTCGCAGGTTCCGACCGAGGGGATCCGGAAGATCGATTCCATCGACCACGACTTCGCCGACCGCTTCGGGTACGCGATCAAGCACCTGGCGATCGGGCGCGATCGAAAGAGCGCCGTCGAGCTCCGGGTGCACCCCGCACTGGTGCCGCGGACGAGCACCATCGCGCACGTGGGCGGAGTGCTGAACGCGATCTCGCTGGAGGGGCGCGCGCTCGGGCCGTGCTTGCTCTCGGGGCGGGGTGCGGGCGACATGCCGACGGCGGTGAGCGTCGTGGCGGACGTGCTCGACGTCGCCCGCGCGATCAGGAGCGGGGTACCGGGGCTGGCGACGCGGTCGATTCAGCTCGAGGCGCGCCCTCTCGCGCCGATGCATGACGTCGAGTCGCGGTACTACCTGCGGTTCCAGGTGTTCGATCGTCCCGGCGTCCTGGCGCGGATCGCCGGTGCGCTGGGGGACGCGCGCGTGTCGATCGAACAGATGGTGCAGCAAGGGGGAGGGGACGCGAGCGGCGCGGCCGTGCAGGTCGTCATGCTCACGCACGAGGCCACGGAGCTGGCGATGAGGAGCGCGCTCGCGAAGATCGCGAGTCACGACTACGTCGCGGCCGAGACGCGGATGATCCGCGTCGTCTCCTGACGCTCAGAGGTCGATCTGCTCGACGCTCTCCGCGGCTCCGCCGAGGAAGCGTGAGGCCACGTCGGCGAACGCCTTCGGCATGTCCGTCACCAGGAGGTCCACGCGGGCCTTCGTCGTTCTCGCACCTTGCAAGAGCCCCCGAGCGTCGAGGAAAGCGCGTACGTCGGACGCGGTCGCGTGAGCACTGTCGACGATGCGCACGTCCGGCCCGATGAGATCCCGCGCTTCGCGCTCGATGACCGCGCGAAGCAGCGGGTAGTGCGTGCACCCGAGCACAACGACGTCCACTCTCGCCGCGGCCAGCGGCTCGAGGTAGCGGCGGACCGCGAGCCGCGGCACTTCGCCGTCGAGCCACCCTTCCTCCGCCAGCGGTACGAGGAGCGGGGCGGCCTGCCCGATCGTTTCCGCGCGCGTCGAGATGGCGCTCACGGCGCGCGGGTAGGCGCCCGAAGCGACCGTTGCAGCCGTCGCCAGCACGCCGATGCGACCGCTCCGGGTCGCCTCCACTGCAGCGCGCGCGCCCGGCTCGATCACGCCGAGCACCGGCAGATCGAGCTCGATGCGGAGTCGATCGGGCGCGACGGCGCTGACCGTGTTGCAGGCGATGACGATCGCCTTCACTCCACGTCCGACGAGGTGCCGTGCGCAACCGAGGGCGTACTTCACGACCGTCGCGGCCCCCTTCGTGCCGTACGGCACGCGTGCCGTATCGCCGAGGTACACGATGTCTTCGTCCGGCAGCGCTTCGCGAATCGCGCGGACGACGGTGAGCCCGCCGAGCCCCGAGTCGAACACGCCGAGCGGGGCGCGGTTGCTGCGGTCGTTGCGGTCGCTCATGAGGAGGGAACGCTCAAACGGCCGTCACCGCTTCCAGTACGGCCATCCGCACGGCAACGCCGGCCTCCACCTGATCCAGGATCACGCTCCGCGGCCCGTCGGCGAGCGCAGGGTCGAGCTCGACCCCGCGATTGATCGGACCGGGGTGCATGACGATGGCGTCCTTCTTCGCGCCCTCGAGGACGCGGGCGTTGAGCCCGAACGTGCGGCTGTACTCGCGCGTGGTCGCCATCATCGGGTTGCCCGCGAGACGTTCGCTCTGGATCCGGAGCATCATGACCACGTCGGCTCCCTCGACGGCTTCCTCGATCCGCGGGGCGAAGCGCACGGACTTGCCGAGCGTCTCCGGCGCGATGGGCGTCATCGTCCTGGGAGCGCAGAGGCGCACGTGGGCGCCGAGCATCCCGAGGAGAAGCGCGTTCGACCGGGCGACCCGCGAGTGGAGGATGTCGCCGATGATCGCGACCTCCAGACCGGGGATCCTCTTGCCGTGCGTCCGCATCGTGAGCGCGTCGAGCAGTGCCTGCGTCGGATGCTCGTGCGCGCCGTCGCCGGCGTTCACGATGGCGACCTTGGTTCGCGCGGCGACGAAATGAGGGGCGCCCGAGGCGGCGTGCCGGAGGACGATCGCGTCGGCGTGCATCGCCTCGATGTTCTTCACGGTGTCGAGCAGCGTCTCGCCCTTGGTCACGCTGGACTGCGATGGGCTCACGTTGACGACGTCCGCGCCCAGGCGCTTGCCGGCGAGCTCGAACGAGGTGCGCGTCCGCGTGGACGACTCGAAGAACAGGTTGATGATGGTCCGCCCGCGCAGCGCCGTCCCCTTGGCGTTCCCGGGCTGTCGCATCCGCGCCAGGATGGTCTCGGCGGCGTCGAGCAAATGGGTCGCGTCGTCGGGCGAGAGCCCCTCGATCCCCAGCAGGTGGCGGTGGTTCCACATGCGCGCGCGGGTCCTGGCATAGCACGTCCCGCTGGAGATCGCGCCGGGGGCGGATCGCTCGCGTAACCCCGCTAGTTGAGGTAGCGCTTGTCCTTCGGCGGATCGCGCTTCGAGAGGTCCTCGTCCAGCCCCCCCGGGAGTACGCGGAGCGCCGGGCCCGAGGCGCGCCGCGCCTTCTTCTTCGTCTCCGCGGGACGGCCGAAGACGATCTCGTGGGCGGTCGGCGTGTTGCCGGCGTTGCGTCGGAGGTACCTCAGCTTGGCCTTCAGGTACGCACGGCGGAGCGGCGAGGGGTCGCCCGACAGGAGCATCCCGGCGGCGAGGCCCCCGAACGGCGCCACCACCCCCTCGGGGAGCCCCGGCCAGACCAGGTTCGCGACGCAGTAAAGGACCGTGATCCAGAGGAACGCGCGCCCGGTGATCGGGAAGACGAGGAAGAGCCGGACCTGGGCGTTTGCGTTCGCACGCGCCCAGGCGACCGACGTCGCGACGATGGCGCTCACGGCGCCGAACATCGGACCCGGGTGGAAGAGGAGCAGCGACTCCGGGGCGAGCCCGTCGATGAGGACGCCGAGCGAGAATCCGACGATCGTGCTCCAGGCGAGGAACCGCAGAAAGCGTGGCGTGCCCCAGCGCGACTCGAGGTCGGGGGAGAAGAAGTAGAGCCCGACCAGCGTGAAGAGGAGCGGGGCGATCCGGTGCGGATCCGTGAGGAACCCGGCCGTGAAGAGCCGCCAGACCTGCCCGTGCAGCACGGCGTTGGTGTCACATACGAGCCAGGAGAAGACGCGCGCCAGGCCGAGCTGGTCGAAGAGCAACGACTCCACGACCCCCACGACGAGCAGGGCGATGAGGACGCCCTTCAGCCCTCGACCCGGCTTCGGGAAGGCGAACCCGAGCTGCGACGGGCGGTTCATCGTCCTACAAGCGTAGGTCTCGAGGATCGACGCCGCAAGGCGCCCCCTTGCCACACGCGGCTTTCAGGGGACGGCCGTGACCGGTGCGCAGACCGCGACGACCTCGGCGCTCGACTCTTGCGTCGCGGTGCAGGTCGTCGCGAAGGACGCGCGCGAGAGGAGCTGGTCGTCGATGCCCCCGTCGTTGTCGGGGCGGACCCCTTGGTCGCTGACCTGCGCCGAGACCCGGCCGGCGTCGTAGGTGCAGTAGGAGGCGTGATTGGCGAGCAGACCCTGAATCGCGGGCAGCGAGCCGCCGTCCGGCGCGTTCCACTGCGCTTCGGTGAATGCGTAGACGTTGACGTTGAAAACGAAGTTCCCGCTGCTCGACGAGCACAGGTTCACGAACGTCGCGTCGGCGAAGCAATCGTAGGTGCCGCCGGCGATGAAGACCTGGGTGGCTCCGGCTTCGTCGAACGTCGAGACGACCACCGAGTACTTGTAGATCTGGCCGGCCCCGGTGCCGCACCCGTACCCCGCGACCAGCGTGCTGGCGCGGACCACGATGCCCGTGATCGGCGTGATGCCGCTGTCGTCGGTGATCGTGCACGCGGGGACGGCGACGGCGGCGACGCCGGCTGCGGTCGTACCGATGGCGCAGTAGCCGACGAAGGCCGCCACCGACGCGGCCGAGGCGACGGAAGCGAGGACGCGAATGGATCGGCGTGAGGTGGGCACGGAGTGCGCGGACGTTACATCGCGCATCGGCTCACGCAAACAGTTTGCGCGGGAATCGGGCGCGCCGGGACCGGTCGAACGGGGAGCGGCGCGGCCTTTGACATCCGAGGAGTGGCGAGGGCATAAGCGAGCACACGCGCATGCACCCTTTCATTCTCGCGACCTTGAGCTCAGCCTCCTCGCTCATGCAGCCGATGGCCCCGGGTGCTTCTTCACCCACGGGCGACCCGCCGCTGAAGCTCGACCCGGTCCAGCTCGTTCTGCACGCGTCGCTGCCGGTGAAGGCCGTGCTCGTCATCCTGGTGCTGTTCTCGGTGGCGTGCTGGCTCGTCATCGGCGCGAAGGCGCTGCACGTGGCGCGCGCGCGAGCCGAGTCGCGGACGTTCATCAAGGCGTTCGACCAGGCGAAGGACTTCGACGAGCTGGCGCAGGGGCTCGCGGCGTACCGCGGGTCGCCGTTCGCGCGCATCTTCGCCGTGGGCTACGACGAGATGAACCGCTTCTCGCGCGGAGAGCGCGTCGTGCTCACCGATGCGCAGGGGACGCACGTGGAGTCGGCGACGCGGCGCGCGGCGTCGCAAGAGGTGACGCACCTGGAGTCGTGGATGGCGCTGCTCGGCACCATCGGCGCGACCTCGCCGTTCATCGGCCTCTTCGGCACGGTGTACGGGATCATGGACGCCTTCCTCTCCATCGGGAACCAGCAGAACGCGAACCTTCCGGTCGTGGCGCCGAAGATCGCCGAGGCGCTCATCGCGACGGCCATCGGCCTCGTGGCCGCGATTCCCGCCGTCATGGCCTACAACTACTTCGCGCGCCGGGTGGGGCAGATCGCCGACATCATGGAAGGCTTCGCCGCCGACGTCGCCGCGCGCGCGCGCCTGGGGGGGATCTAGGCCTATGGCGATGGGCGGCGGAGGAGCGGTTCGCCGGGGTGGCCGGCGCATCGGGGGGATGAACGACATCAACGTGACGCCGCTCATCGACGTCATGTTGGTGCTCCTCGTCATCTTCATGGTGACCGCGCCGCTGATGACGACGGGCGTGCACGTCGATCTCCCCAAGGTGAAGAGCGCGCCGATGCAGGCCGACGACACGAAGCTGCTGGTCATCATCACGGCCGACGATCACGTCTACCTGGGGAAGGACGAGATCACGGGCGACGTCGAGACCAAGATGAAGACGAACGCCCGCCTGCAGTCGGAGCGCGAGCTCTACGTCCAGGCCGACGAGAACGTGAAGTACGGGACGGTGCTCCGGGTGATGGCCGCGGCGCGTTCGGCTGGGGTCGACAAGCTCGGGATGATTACTGACCCGCTGGTGGTCAAGACACAGTAGCCGGCGCGCTGGAGCGCTAGACTCTCGACGAGACCAATGGCCGCGCGACTCGCATGGAAACCGGGGTACGAAGGGGACGAAGTCGCCCTCGGCTTCGCGCTTGCGTTCGCGCTCCACGCCATTCCGATCGCGATCATCTTGCTACGCGTCTACTTCCCCGCGCCAAACGTCGAGGAGCAGCCGCTCGTCGCGCAGCCCGTGATAGGGGCGACGTTGCTGAAGCTGGGGAAGCCCATCGATCCGAAGAGGCTCCCCGACCGATTCGTGCCGAGGCAGAGCACGGCGCCGCGTCAGCAGGTGACCGCGTCGCGCGAGGAGCCGGTCCACAAGAATGCGCTGGTGGACGCGGGGCCCCCGCCGCCGCCGGACGCGAAGGACTCGGACATCAAGAAGCTCATCGCGAAGAGCGATCCGTTCGCCGAGGACGGTGGGAAAGATCGCCCCGTCGAAGGGTTCGCGAACGGGAGCGACGCGGGGACGGAGATGGACCCGTCCAAGGTGCACGCCGGGAGCGTGTACGCGGCTCAGGTGACGGCATTTCTCAAGGAAAGGTGGCAGATCCCCACCGTCATCTCGCAGGGAGAGGTCAATCGCCTCTGCGTCAAGTACACGATTGCCGTCGATCCGCGGATGCGCGTCTGGTTCGTCCAGCAGACCCCGGGGAGGCCGAGCGGCAACGATCTCTTTGACGACTCGGCGCGCTCCATGCTCCAAAAGCTCGTGGACGATCACACCGCCCTACCGGAGCCCCCTCCCGAGGTCGAGACGAGCTACCGTGGGCAACGCATCAGTTTGAGTTTGGGAGACGGGTGTCGATGAGGCTCAGCGTGATGATGGCGGTGCTCGGTGCCGCGGCCCTCGTGGGGGCTGCGTTTCCGGCGATCGCGCAGCAGCCCGCCGGTTCGACGCCACTGCCGTCGGCGAGCACGCCCACGGGCGGCGCCGTCACGTCGATCACGGTGCCCAGTGGAACGCGCGCGCTGTTCAAGATCGCGTGCGCGCCGGTCGTCGGGGACGCGGATACGTCGAAGACGATCACCGGGACCGAGACCCGCGACTTCACGCTGTCGTCCTTGTTCCAGGTGCTCGATCCGCAGTCGTTCACGGCGAACCTCGCGGTCGAAGGGATGTCGATCGATCCAGCGTCGTGGCGGAACGTCGGCGCCGAGGGGGTCGTGAAGGGGAACGCGGCGATGCGCGGCAGCCAGCTGCACGTCGAGCTGCGGCTGTTCGTGGTGTCGCGCGGGGCCGAGGCGGTGCTGTCGAAGGCGTACGACGTCGCGCCGGGGTCGCTCCGGAGCGCGGTGCACCAGTTCGACAACGAGGTCGTGAAGTGGTTCACCGGGACGCCCGGGAGCTTCGGGACGCGCATGGTGTTCAGCGCGACGGTCGGGCGGGGGCAGAAGGGGATCTATTCGATCGACAGCGACGGGCAGGGGCTCGGGCGGCTGCCGGCGACGACGAACGTGGCGCTCGCGCCGGCGGTGGGGCCGGGGGGGAGCGTCTACTACGCAGGGGGGATGGCCGACGGGAGCTACGGCCTCTTCCGCGTGGGGTCGCCCGTGCCGGTGATGCACGCGGCGGGGCTGGTGTTCGGGGTGGCGTTCGGCGGCGGGAAGATGGCGCTCGTCGTTTCGAGCAACGGGCAGAGCGATATCTTCGTGGGGTCGCCCGACGGGTCGGGGCTGAAGGCGGTGACCAACGGGGGGCTCAATACGCACCCGGCGTTCGGGCCGGCCGGGCAGCTGGCGTACGTGTCGAACCAGGGGGGCAACCCGCAGATCTACGTGGATGGGAAGCGGGTGAGCTGGCGCGGGACGTACAACATGGCTCCCGCGTGGTGCAACGATCCCGAAGGGACGCGGATCCTGTTCATGGGGCGCGACGGGGCGACGTGGGACGTGTTCAGCGTGGACCCGGGCGGGAGCGCGGGGAGCATGAAGCGGCTGACGCAGGACCAGGGGTCCAATACGTATCCGGCGTGCTCGCCCGATGGGCGGATGGTGGCGTTCTTCTCGACCCGCGGCGGGCTGTTCACGTCGAACGGGGACGGGATGAATCAGAACAAGATTGCGAGCGTGACGGGGGAGTCGCTGCGGTGGGAAGGGAATTGAGCTGTACGGAGTCCACGAGCACGCCCCGCAGGGGCGCGCGCAGTGAACTGAGCTTCGCGCGGTGAGTTGCGGCGCGGTGGGGGAGAGGCGAGACGAGCGGGGCGATCGCCGTCCGGCCGGGTCGCTCGCTCGATCGACCCTTAGAAGGAGACTACTGATGCTCGGGTCTTGGTCGCTCGAG
>Ga0302279_10000794_pt1 | contig 46509 bp, 46 predicted proteins | sample III_Bog_N3_3_FD_194541 | JGI IMG/M metagenome (GOLD analysis project Ga0302279, IMG submission 194541) | Peat permafrost microbial communities from Stordalen Mire near Abisko, Sweden - III_Bog_N3_3 | ecosystem: Environmental > Terrestrial > Soil > Wetlands > Peat | place: Sweden: Abisko... | reverse complement strand
CTCGCCCTGCTGGTCGGCGAACAGCCGAAAGCCCTTCATGGTCGGATCGGGGATGCTCTGCGGGTCCTCGGCCTGCATCGCTTCGGCCATGGTCATTTTCGGGACGGCGGCGCCCGGTTCGGGACCGGAGAACATCCGCCCGCCGATGCCGCCGACGATCAGGTTGTTAATCCGCCCGGGGTGCTGGATCGCGGTCTGCAGCGACAGCCGAGCGCCCATGGAATAGCCCATCAGCTCCACGCGCCCGAGATCGAGGTGATCCATCAGTCCGACGATGTCGCCCAGCAGGGCGTCGCGGCCATAGGCGTCCGGATCGTGCGGCTTGTCGCTCTCGCCGTGACCGCGCAGGTCCAGGGCGATCGTGCGGTAGCCCTTGCGCTCGAAGGCGCCGTACCAGCCCAGCCGGCGCCAGTTCTCCGCCCGGCTGGTGGCGAACCCATGCACCAGAACCACCGTTCCGGTGGCGCCGCCGGCCGGCTGGATGTCGTCATAGGCAATGGCGAGACCGCCGGAGGTGAATTTGTCCATGACTGAGCCTAGACCGGGAATTCGCTCCGGGCCAACCGGGCGTCGTCTGGGAGGCCGATGACCGCCGCGCACCTTGCCGCCTGGCTGATCGCCGGCGCCGCCACCGCCGGGGTGGTCACACGCCCGTTCCGGCTGCCCGAAGCGGTCTGGGCGGTGGCCGGCGCCGTCGCCCTGCTGGTCACCGGCCTCCTGCCGTGGACCGCGGGCCTGGGCGCGGTTGCGAAAGGGCTGGACGTCTATCTGTTCCTGGCCGGGATGATGCTGCTGTCGGAGACCGCCCGGCGCGAGGGGCTGTTCGACTGGGTGGCCATCCATGCTGTGAACCTTGCCGACGGCTCGCCCGGGCGGCTGTTCGGGCTGATCTTCGGCGTCGGCGTGCTGGTCACCGCCTTCATGTCCAACGACGCCACCGCTGTAGTGCTGACGCCGGCGGTGTTCGCGGCGACTCGCAAGGCCCGGGTCGAGCCCCTGCCCTATCTGCTGATCTGCGCCTTCATCGCCAACGCCGCGAGCTTCGTGTTGCCGATCTCCAACCCGGCCAATCTGGTGCTCTATGGCGATCACACGCCGGCGCTGGGCCGCTGGCTGGCGAGTTTCGCGCTCCCCTCGGTGCTGGCGATCGGCGCGACCTATGCGGCGCTGCGGCTGGCCGAGGCCCGGCGGATCGGCGCCAGCTGCGCCGCCGACATCGAAGTCTCCAAGCTGTCGAGCGGCGGGCGGGCGGCGCTGGCCGGGGTGGCGATCACCGCCGTGGCGCTGACCGCGGTTTCGGTGTTCGACATTCCCCTCGGCCTGCCGACCTTCGCCCTCGGCATGGCCACCGCGGGGCTGGTGAGCGTGCTCGGTCGGGAGAGCCCGCTCGCCCTCGTTGGCGGCGTCTCCTGGTCGGTGCTGCCGCTGGTGGCGGGGCTGTTCGTGCTGGTGGAGGCGGTCGACCGGACGGGACTGACCGCCGTCCTCGCGGCGGCCCTTGACGGCGGCGGGCGCTGGACCGCTCCCGCGGCCGGCGCGGTCATCGCCGTCGGCTCGAACCTGATCAACAATCTGCCGGCCGGGCTGATCGCCAGCACCGCCATTGTCCAGGGCCATCCCAGTCGAGGCGTCGTCGACGCCCTGCTGATCGGCGTCGATCTGGGCCCCAACCTGTCGATCACCGGCTCGCTGGCCACCATCCTCTGGCTGGGCGCGATCCGGCGCGAAGGCGAGAGGGTCGGCTTCTGGCGGTTCCTGAAGGTGGGGATGCTGGTGATGCCGCCGGCGCTGGTTCTGGCCCTCGCGGCGCGGCTTCTTATCGGCTGAGAGTGGCGATCAGGCCGCGCCGGTGGACCCGAAGCCGCCGGCGCCCCGGGCGGTCTCGTCCAGACTCTCGACCTCGCGCCAAGCCGCCTGCGCCACCGGCGAAATCAGCAGCTGGGCGATCCGCTCGCCCCGGCGGATCACGAAGTCTTCCGCGCCGAGGTTTACGAGGATCACGTGCACTTCGCCGCGGTAGTCGGCATCGACGGTGCCAGGGCTGTTGAGGCAGGTGACGCCGCGCTTCAGCGCCAGACCGGACCTCGGCCGCACCTGGCCTTCGAAGCCGGGCGGAATGGCCATGGCCAGGCCCGTCGGCACCGCGTGCCGGTCGCCGGGGCGCAAGGTCAGCGGTTGGTCCTCCGGGACGGCGGCGCGCAGATCCATACCGGCGGCGTGGGCGCTCTCATAGGCCGGCAGCGGCAGTCCCTGGCCATGCGGCAGGCGGACGACGGCGACGGTGGGGCTCATCCCAGGTCCTCGGCGATGCGGGCGGCCAGGCGGCGGGCGACCTCGGTCTTCGACGCCTTCGGCCAGGCCTCGGTCCCCTGCGGATAGACCAGCAGCACCTCGTTCTCGTCGCCGCCCATGATCCCGTCCTGGGCGACGTCGTTGGCGACGATCCAGTCGCAGCCCTTGCGCTTCAGCTTGGCCCGGGCGTGGACCTCCAGGTCGTTGGTCTCGGCGGCGAAGCCGACCACCAGCTTCGGCCGGCCGGGACCGTGGGCGGAGAGAGTGGCCAGGATGTCGGGGTTCTCGACCAGGCGGACCAGGGGCGGTCCGTCGTGGCTCTTCTTCAGTTTGACCCCGAACACCTCGTCCGGACGCCAGTCGGCGACCGCGGCGACGCAGACCGCGGCGTCGGCCGGCAAGGCTGCACGGCAGGCGGCCAGCATCTGTTCGGCGCTCTCCACATCGACGCGGACTACACCCGGCGGGGTCGCCAGGGCGGTGGGTCCGGAGACCAGGGTGACCCGCGCCCCGGCGGCGGCGGCGGCGGCGGCGATGGCGTAGCCCTGCTTGCCGCTGGAACGATTGGTCAGCACCCGCACCGGGTCCAGCGCCTCGACCGTGGGGCCGGCGGTGATCAGCACATGCTTTCCGGCCAGCGGCCTCAACGCGCCGCCCTCCAGCGCCGCCAGGATCGCCGCGAAGATCGCCTCAGGCTCGGCCATCCGGCCGGGGCCGAACTCGCCGCAGGCCATCGCCCCGTTGTCGGGGCCGACGAAGCTGACGCCGTCGGCCCTCAGGGTGGCCAGATTGCGTTGGGTGGCCGGGTGCAGCCACATGCGCACGTTCATCGCCGGGGCCATCAGCACCGGCTTGTCGGTGGCCAGCAAGGTGGTCGAGGCCAGGTCGCCGGCCAGGCCGTGGGCGGCCTTGGCCATCAGGTCGGCGGTGGCGGGCGCGACCACCACCAGGTCGGCGGACCTGGAGAGCTGGATGTGGCCCATCTCCGCCTCGTCGGTGAGGTTGAACAGCTCGGCGTGGACCTTTTCCTCGGCCAGCGCCGCCAGCGACAGCGGGGTGACGAACTGGGCGCCGGCCTCGGTGAGGATCGGGCTGACGGCGATGTCCGCCTTGCGCAGCAGCCGCACCAGCTCCAGCGCCTTGTAGGCCGCCACGCCGCCGCCGACGATCAGAAGCACGCGCCGCTGGCTCAAGGGGGGCCCTCCGAAATGAGGCGCATCGCTTTAGCGTGAAGGTTTCCTCTAGACAAACCGTCAGAGTTGTTCTTTCTTTGTTCCAATGCGTCTCTGACGTGATGGACTGGGGAATGGAAATGAGGGTTGTCTTCTATGCTGGGGCGACCGCGCTCGCCCTGATGATCGGGGCCTGCGACGCCGGCCCATCGGCGTCGTCCAAGGCGCCGCCGCCCAGCGCGCCGGGCGCGGCGCAGGTCGCCAGCACCGATCCGCGCGACCAGCCGGTGCCGCTGGTGGCCGGCAAGCCGCTGTGGGCCGCCAACAAGAAACACACGGCGCAGGAGAACGCCGACTATCAGTTCGCCAAGAACGGCAAGGACTTCGACGCCAAGACCGAGACCGACTACATCGACGAGGCGCACGCCTTCGCCGATGCGCCGCCGGTGGGCGTGCAGAAGATCGCCCGGTCCAACGGCGACGCCCTGCTCTACGACGCCAAGTCCAACACCTTCGCGGTGGTGGCCAAGACCGGGGCGCCGAGGACCATGTTCAAGCCGCGCGACGGGCTGGCCTACTGGAAACAGCAGCAGCAGCGCGAGGCGGAACGCTCCAGCGGCAACGGCGACAACTCCGACAGCTGAGGCTGGACATCTGCTAGAGGGCTCGTCTTCCTGGTGGAAGACGAGCGCGAGGAGCGTTGTGGGCACGTCTGGAGTTAGGTTCCTTCTTCGGCACACCATGCTAGCGCTTTGCCTAGTCGTTCCCGGCGGGGCTCACGCTCTGTGCTACTTTCCGGCCACTTGCCAGCCGGGGGTTGTCGAGCGCCGAGCCGACGGGGTTTGGCTAACCGGGATCATCGACGACCAACTGGTTGATCGAGCAGATGTACTCGTCAAAGTCGGCGATCGCCTGAACGTCGATAGTTCCGGCGGCTCGCCACGGGCCGCGATCCGGCTCGGCGAGATGCTTCTGGACCGGAACGTCACAGTTGTTGTTCAAGCACATTGCATGTCCGTGTGTGCAAGATACGTGTTTCTCGCGGCCAAAACTAAGGTTTTGAAAGCCCAAGCCTACCTTTGGTTTGATGGTTCGGCAGCCTTTGACGAGTATCTGGTCAGGAATAGCGATTTAGCCGTGCGCAGCGATCAAATGTCCGCGATTGAAACGGTGGCGAAGCTGGAACGATCACTCTACGCGAAAGCTGGAATCAACTCCGCCCTTTTGCGCTGCATCGACAGTGTCGAAGACGTGCGCAGCGTAGTGTTAGTGCCGAGAGCCGGCGCGCTAGGGGACTCGCGTTCCGGTAACTTCGACTTGGCGTTGAGTCCCGGGGCGTATGACGTCGTCGCGTTCTCAAAAGCAACATTGGAACACTTTGGCGTTGAGGGCATCGCCGGCTACGCGTTTCCATACGGTCAGCGATATCGAGCTGTACTGGCTGAGGTAGAGGACCGGCGAGTCGCTTGGGTCGATGGCGGCGACGGGCATTGGTGCGAGCCTTCGGTCGATGCCGATTCCGAACCCGGCTGGCGGAACGAGTAGCGCGGCGCTAATGGCCGTGGAAATAGGCCATCGCCAGGGCGAAGCTGAGGGCCGAGGCGGCGGCGCCGAAGGCGAACCAGACGCCGGGGTGGGTGCGCTCCGGCGGCTCGGCCGGCGCGGCTGACGGCGGCTGGGCGGCTGCGGCCTCGGCGTCCAGTTCGGCTTCGCGTTCGGCCAGCTTGGCGAAGGCTGAGAGCGCCGCGCGGGCGTCGCGGACGAATTCGCGCACTTGAGTGGCCGGCGACAGCTCGCGCAGGATCCAGCGGCGAACCACCGGCTCGGCGGCGGCCCAGATGTCGTGTTTGGGGTCGATCCGGCGGGCGACGCCCTCGACGGTGACCATGGTCTTCTGCAGCAGCACCAGCTCCGGGCGCAGGCGCATGTCGAAGAGGGCGGTGATCTCGAACAGCTGGGCCAGCAGTCGGCCCATGGAGACGTCGCTGGCCGTGCGGCCGAAAACCGGCTCGCCCACCGCCCGCAGCGCCTGGGCGAAGGCCGCCTGGTCATGCTGGGCGGGCACATAGCCGGCGTCGAAGTGCACCGCCGAGACCATTGCATAGTCCCGCCGCAGGAAGCCCCAGAGGATCTGCGCCAGATAGCGCCGCTCGGCCGGTCCCAGACGCCCGACAATGCCGAAGTCGACCGCCGTCAGCCGCGCCGGCGGGGCGGCGAACAGGTTTCCCTCGTGCAGGTCGGCGTGGAAGACGCCGTGATCCAACGCCTGGGCCAGGAAGGCGCGGGTGAGGTTGTTGGCCAGCGCCGGGCGGTCGAGACCCTCGGCGTCGAGCGATGCGGGATCCGACAGCGGCGCGCCGGGCGCCCATTCCAGGGTCAGCACCCGCTTTGCCACGCCCTCCCAGACCACCGCCGGGCCGCGCATGTAGCCGTCGTGGGCCATCACCCCGCGTAGTTCGTCGGCGCCGGCGGCCTCGAAGCGCAGGTCGAGCTCCAGCTCCAGCGCCCGCACCACCGTCTCGGCGAACGCGCGGGGCTCCAGCCGCCGGGAGGCCGGCGCCCAGGATTCCACCAGCGCCGCCGCCGCGCGCAGCGCCGCGACGTCCGAGGCCACCCGCTTTTCGATCCCGGGCCGCAGCACCTTGACGGCGACCTCCCGGCCGTCGGCCAGCCGGGCCCGGTGCGCCTGGGCCAGGGAGGCGGCGGCGACCGCCTCGCCGAATTCGGGGAACAGGCTCTCCACCGGCCGGCCGAGGGCGGCGGCGACCTCGGCGCGGGCTTCGGCGACCGGGAACGGGTCCAGGCGATCCTTCAGGCGCGACAGGTCCTCGGCGAAGGCGATGCCGAAGATGTCGGCCCGGGTGGAGAGGAACTGGCCGAGCTTGATCGCCACCGGCCCCTGGCGCTCCAGGGCCAGCGCCAGCCGCTCGCCCGGGCGACCTCGCCGGGCGGCGGAGCCGGAGAACAGGCGCAGCACGCCAGCGACGGCGCGCACGCCCGCCGGCATCAGCGGATCCAGCTCGCGCGGCGCCAGGGCGTCGGCGCGGACCAGGGCCCAGGCGGCGGCGACCAGCCGCAGATGCGCCCCGCCTTCGGCCATCGCTCTAGATCGCCCAGCCCTGGTGCAGGGCGACGACCCCGCCGGTGAGATTGGTGAAAGAGACCCGTGCGAAGCCGGCCTGGCGCATCATCCCAGCCAGGGTCGGCTGATCGGGGAACCGGCGGATGCTCTCGACCAGATAGCGATAGGCGTCGCCATCGCCCGCGACCCGCTCGCCGATCGCCGGGATCACCCGCATGGAATAGGCGTCGTAAACCCCGCGCAGGGCCGCGGCGCTGACCCTGGAGAACTCCAGGCAGAGAAACCGGCCGCCTGGCTTCAGCACCCGGCGCGCCTCGGCCAGGGCGGCGGCGATGTCGGTGACGTTGCGCAGGCCAAAGCCGATCGAATAGGCGTCGGCGCAGGCGTCCGGCAGGGGCAGGCGTTGCGCATCGCCCACCGCCCAGGCGATCTCGCCCGGGGCGCCCCGGGCGCGGCCGGCCGCGATCATCTCGGCGTTATAGTCGACGATCAGGATTTCGGCCGGATCGCCGCCGCGACGTTCCTGGGCCTGGCGGGCCAGCACGGCGAAGCGACGGGCGAGGTCGCCTGTGCCGCCGGCGCAGTCGATGATCCGCTCGCCGGGCTGGGGGTTGAGCCGGGCGGCGGCCGCATCCTTCCACAGCCGATGGGCGCCCAGGCTCATCAGATCGTTCATCAGGTCGTAGCGGCGCGCCACGCGGTCGAAGACGCCCCGGACCAGGCCGGGCTTCTCCGCCGGGTCGACATCGCGGTAGCCGAAGGGTGCGCTCATGGCGGGCTCGTCTTAGGCCCGAACGTCCCAGGGCGCCAGCAAGCGGCGCCGGCAAGCGCGGGCCGCGCGCGAAAATCCACCCCGCAAAACCTGTTCCCTCCAGCGTTCGACACACGCTACCAGGGCTCATGCCTGAGCTGCCCGAGGTGGAGACGGTCCGGCGCGGTCTTGAACCCGTGCTGGCCGGTGCGCGCCTGACCCGGGTCGAGGCCCGGCGGCCCGACCTGCGCTTTCCGCTGCCGGACGGCTTCGTCCAGCGGCTGGTGGGGGCGCGGATCGAGGGGCTGGGACGAAGAGCGAAGTATCTGCTGGCGCCGCTGGACCGGGGGGAGACCCTGGTGATCCACCTGGGCATGACCGGCCGCTTCGAGATCGAGGGTGGCGCGAAGGCGGCCGGCAGGCCCGGCGACTTCGCGATGGCCGCCCCCGCCGATCCGCGTCACGCCCATGTGGTGTTCGAGACCGACGCCGGCGCCCGCGTCACCTATTTCGACGCCCGGCGCTTCGGCTACATGGACCTGATCCCCACCGAGGGCCTCAGCGACAGCCGTTGGTTCAAAGGCCTGGGGCCCGAGCCACTGGGCGCCGAGTTCGACGCCGCCTACCTCGCCCGGGCGTTCGCGGGCCGGCGGCAGGCGGTGAAGAGCGTGCTGCTCGATCAGCGGACCATCGCCGGTCTCGGCAACATCTATGTGTCCGAAGCGCTGCACCGGGCGGGCATCGCCCCCGACCGACCGGCCGGATCGCTGAAGCCGGCGAAGCTGAAGGCCCTGGCCGCCGCCATCCGCGCGGTGCTGCAGGACGCCATCGAGGCGGGCGGCTCGACCTTGCGCGACTACGCCGCCGCGGACGGTTCGTTAGGGTATTTCCAGCACAGCTTCGCGGTCTATGGCCGGGAGGGCGAGGCGTGCCGCAGGGCCGGATGCAAGGGCGTGGTCGAGCGGACGGTGCAAGCCGGCCGCTCCACCTTCGCCTGCTCGAGCTGCCAGCGGTGATGGCGCGCCTGCTGGGCCGGGTCGCCCTCGCCCTTCTGCTGACGTTCGGCGCGGCCGCGCCGGCGCTGGCCAAGCCGCCGGTGTGGATCGTCTATTCGCACGGCGCGCGGGTGGTGCTGTTCGGCTCGGTGCACCTGCTGCCCGCCGGGCTCGACTGGCGTCCGGCGGTGCTCGACGACGCCCTGGCCAAGGCAGACGCCCTCTGGTTCGAGCTGCCGGCGACCATCGACAGCGACAACGAGGGCGACGAGGCGGCCAACCGCCTGGGACATCTGCCCGACGGCGGCAGCCTGCAGGCGATCCTCGATCCGGATCAGGGCGCCAGGCTGCGGCGGGTGGCCGCCAGGCTGAACCTGTCGATCGACACCATCGACCGCATGCAACCCTGGCTCGCCGAGATCACCGTCTCGGTCGCCGATGACGCCGCCAGCGGCGCCGACGCCTTCAACGGCGTCGAGGACCAGATCCAGGCGATCGTACCCTTAAGCGCCCGCCGCGGCGCCTTCGAGACCCCGACGCAGCAGATCGAGTTCCTCGCCGGCGCGCCCCTGGACGACCAGGTCGCCTCGCTGGACTGGACCCTGCACGAGATCGAGGACGACCCGACCACCTATCAGCGGGTGGTCGACGAGTGGATGGGCGGCGACATCGACGGGCTGGAAAGGGACGCGCTCGATCCCTTGAGGCGGATTTCGCCGGTGCTTTATGACCGACTGATCGCGGCGCGCAATCACCGCTGGGCCAAGGCGCTGCGCCGCCTGTTCGACCGGCCGGGAGAGACCACAGTGGTGGTGGTCGGCATCGGCCACCTGATCGGACCTGACGGCCTGCCGACCCTGCTCAGGGCCCAGGGGTATGAGGTCGAGGGCCCCTAGCGGCAAAAAACGCCAAGAACGCCGCATTGACCCCCGCCCGGCCTTCGGCGTATATCGCCGCCTCTTTTTCGGGGGCGCCGTCCGTTGGCGCCCAAGCTCTAGGCAAGGACGTCCATGGCCAACAACCCCGGCGCAAAGAAGGCGATCCGCAAGATCGCGCGTCGAACCGAGGTGAATAAGGCCCGCCGTTCGCGGCTGCGCACCTTCGTGCGTAAGTTCGAAGAAGCCCTCGAAGCCGGCGACGCCAGCGCCGCCGGCGCGGCCTTCGTGGAGGCCCAGTCCGAACTGATGCGGGCGGTGGGCAAGGGCGTCGTTCACCGCAACACCGGCTCGCGGAAAGTTTCCCGCCTGGCCGCTCAGCTGAAGAAGCTGCAAGCCGCCTAACTTAGCGGCAAATACCTACCAACAGTCTGAATCGAATAAGCTTTCAGGGCGTCATCGCGCGTGGAGCGTAGCCAGCGCGTGACGGTCCTTTGACGACGCATGCGGTCTATTTGACGCGGCCGCAAAGTCGCCAAAATTGGAATTCCCTTTGCTTTATTGGGCCCCGGATTTGTCAATATTTTTTTCGCAGGCCACGGCCAAACTTCGGCGTTGACCCCCTGTGGAGCCGGCGTAGTGTTGGCTCCTCAACGTTATTTCCATTGTACGGACGAAGAGCGGCGGCGGGACACAATCGTCCGCCGATAGAGAAACTGTGCGCGTAGTCGAGGGACTTCGGTCGCGCGTCGTGGGGGCGATGCGGCCGACCTTTCATCCGCCAAGGATGACGGGTGTCAGATCGGGATGGGGCTAATGGCGAGCAAGGGATTGGCGGACATGGAGTCCGTAACCCCGGCGGGGGCGGTTTGGGTGAAGGCCAGCCTGGCGCTGAAGAGCGAGCTGGGCGACGACACCTTCGGATCCTGGCTGGCGCAGGCCTGCCTGCGCACGGCGCCCGATGGCGAGCTGTGCCTGGTGACGCCCACCGGCATCGCCCGGGACTGGATTCAGCGGTACGCTTGGCGCCGGATCGGCGAGCTGTGGGCCACCTACGACCCGCTGGGCCGGGCGCTGCAGCTGAAATCGCGCCTTGAGTTCGAGGCCGCCGGCGGCGACAGTCGTCCGCTGGAGATCGAGACCGTCTCGCCGGTGTCCACCGACAGCCCCGAGCTCGCCCCGCTGGCCTCCGGCAAGCCGTCGAAGACCCACGGCCTGCAAGAGCGCTTCACCTTCGACACCTTCGTGCCGGGGCCTTCCAACGAATTCGCCTACGCCGTCGCCAAGCGGGTGGCGTCCTGGGCCGATGGCCACTTCAATCCGGTGATCTTTCACGCCTCCTACGGCTTCGGAAAGACCCACTTGCTGAATGCGCTCGCCTGGGAGGCCATGCGCACGGCGCCGGAGAAGAAGGTGGTCTACCTGACCGCCGAGCGGTTCCTGTCGTCCTTCGTGCGGGCGCTGATGGAGCGCCAGGCGGCGGCGTTCAAGGAAGAGCTGCGCTCCTGTGACCTGCTGCTGATCGACGACGTGCACTTCATCGGCGGCAAGCAAAGCACGGAAGAAGAGCTTTTTCATACACTAGCGGCGCTGATGGAGGATGGACGGCGGGTAGTGTTCTCCGCCGACCGGCCGCCGGCGGCGCTGACCGAGATCGACGCGCGGCTGCGCTCGCACCTGTCGGCGGGGCTGGTCTGCGGCATCGAGCCGGCCGACCGGGCGCTTCGGCTCGGCATCCTGGAGCGCAAGGCGGCGCTGCTCTGCCGCCAGCAGGGCATCGCCGCGTCGATCCGGCCGGAGATCCTGGCGTTCCTCGCCGACCGCTTCACCGACAGCGTGCGCGAACTGGAGGGAGCGCTGAACACCCTGATCGTCCGCGCCGGCGCCGGGGTGGGCGGCCTGACCCTGGAAGAGACCCAGTCGTTCCTCGGCCCGCACCTCAGGGGCGGTGGCGAGAAGCGGGTGACCGTCGATGACATCCAGAAGGCTACCGCCGAACACTTCGGCCTGAAGCAGGCGGACCTGATCTCCGAGCGGCGCACCCGCTCGGTGGCCCGGCCGCGGCAGGCGGCGATGTGGCTGGCCAAGCAGCTGACCACCCGCTCGCTGCCGGACATCGGCCGCCGCTTCGGTGGCCGCGACCACACCACCGTGCTGCACGCGGTGCGCCGGATCGAAGCCCTGCGCGCCGGAGACCCGCAACTGGCCCGGGACCTGGAAGTTCTGGTCAGGAAGCTGCGCGGCTAACACCCGCCGCGGACCGCCTGAGTGGTTCGAGACGCGCCCGCCGGGCGCTCCTCACCATGACGAAGATTTGTGCGCCGAAGCCCCTCTCGTCATCCTGAGGAGCCCGCGCCAGCGGGCGTCTCGAAGGACGCATGGGCGGGGCCGGCTCTTCTCAGCGTCACATTGATCCGTCCGCCGCCGGGGATCAGGCGGGACGAGCCGGCCAGTATCCGGTCGACGCCGTGGAAGGCCAGCCGCGCCTCGCCGGCCAGCACGCAGACATCGCCGGAGGCCAGTCGCATCGAGGCGGTGGGATCGCCGCGCCGCGTTCCGCCGATGCGGAAGATGGCGGTGTCGCCGAGGGAGATCGACAGAACCGGAAAGGCGAAGTCCGCCTCGTCCTTGTCCTGGTGCAGCCCCATCTTGGCGCCGGCGTCGTAGAGATTGATCAAGCCCGCATCCGGCGGCGTGATCGGATCGCAAAGCTCGGCCCAGAGGTCGGTGAGCATCGCCGGCATCGGCGGCCAGGGTTGGCCGGTGATCGGGTGGGTCGGCTGATAGCGATAGCCGGCGGCGTCGGTGACCCAGCCCAAGGGCCCGCAGCCGGTCATCATCACGCTCATCGGCTTTCCGCCGGGCGTCACCGGGCGATAGAACGGCGCGGCCTCGGCCAGGGCCATGATGGCCCGGGCCAGGGACTGTTGGGCGTCACCGTCCAGGCGGTTAGAGAGGAATTGAAAACCGGGCGGGGCCACGTAAGTCATCCTAACACTGTCAAGACGCCGCACAGCGTGCGCAAGCGGCTCAAAGGGGCTTGCGGGCGTCGCCATGGCCCCCATATCCGCCTTCGAAGCGACGCTCGGCCCTTGCGCTGAGCCGCCCCGCCATAGGAAGACCATCGAACCGGGAACGCCCGCAACCGGCGCTTCAAACTAGAAGGCCCCCGCGAGTGTTCGCCAATCAAGGAGCGAGACGAAAGTTCTCATGAGCAAGATTATCGGCATCGACCTCGGCACCACCAATTCCTGCGTCGCCATCATGGATGGCAAGACGCCCAAGGTGATCGAGAACGCGGAAGGCGCGCGCACCACCCCGTCCGTCGTCGGCATCCTGGACGACGGCGAGCGCGTGGTCGGCCAGCCGGCCAAGCGGCAGGCGGTGACCAACCCCTCCAACACCTTCTTCGCCATCAAGCGCCTGATCGGGCGCCAGTATGACGATCCGGTGGTGGCCAAGGACAAGGGCATGGTGCCCTATGAAATCGTCAAGGGCCCGAACGGCGACGCCTGGGTGCGCGCCAACGGCAAGGATTATTCGCCGCAGCAGATCAGCGCCTTCATCCTGCAGAAGCTGAAGCAGGACGCCGAGGCGCACCTGGGCGAAAAGGTCGATCGGGCGGTGATCACCGTTCCGGCCTACTTCAACGACGCCCAGCGCCAGGCGACCAAGGACGCCGGCAAGATCGCCGGGCTGGAAGTCCTGCGGATCATCAACGAGCCCACGGCGGCGGCGCTGGCCTATGGCCTCGACAAGAGCGACGGCAAGAAGATCGCCGTCTACGACCTCGGCGGCGGCACCTTCGACATCTCGATCCTGGAAATCGGCGACGGCGTCTTCGAAGTGAAGGCGACCAACGGCGACACCTTCCTGGGCGGCGAGGACTTCGACCTGCGTCTGGTCGACTACCTGGCCGATGAATTCAAGAAGGAGCAGGGCGTCGACCTGCGCAAGGACAAGCTGGCCCTGCAGCGGCTGCGCGAAGAGTCGGAGAAGGCCAAGAAGGAACTCTCGACCACGGCGCAATACGAGGTGAACCTGCCCTTCATCTCGATGAACGCGTCCGGGCCGCTGCACCTCAACATCAAGATCTCGCGCTCCAAGCTCGAGGCGCTGGTGGAAGACCTGATCGTCCGCACCATCGGCCCCTGCGATCAGGCGCTGAAGGACGCCGGCCTGAAGAAGAGCGACATCGACGAAGTGGTCCTGGTCGGCGGCATGACCCGCATGCCCAAGGTCGTGGACGCGGTGAAGGAATTCTTCGGCCGCGAACCGCACAAGGGCGTCAATCCGGACGAAGTGGTGGCGCTTGGCGCGGCCGTGCAGGGCGGCGTCCTGCAAGGCGACGTCAAGGACGTGCTGCTGCTGGACGTGACTCCGCTGACCCTGGGCATCGAGACCCTGGGCGGGGTGTTCACGCCGCTGATCGAGCGCAACACCACCATCCCGACCAAGAAGAGCCAGACCTTCTCCACCGCCGACGACAATCAGAGCGCGGTGACCATCCGGGTGTTCCAGGGCGAACGGCCGATGGCCTCGGACAACAAGATGCTGGGCCAGTTCGACCTGGTCGGCATCCCGCCGGCCCCCCGCGGCGTGCCGCAGGTGGAGGTGACTTTCGACATCGACGCCAACGGCATCGTCAACGTCTCGGCCCGGGACAAGGCGACCTCGAAGGAGCAGTCGATCCGCATCCAGGCCAACGGCGGCCTGTCGGACGCCGACATCGACAAGATGGTCAAGGACGCCGAGGCGCACGCGGCTGAAGACAAGCAGCGCAAGGAGCTGATCGAGGCCAAGAACCACGGCGACGCCCTGGTCCACCAGACCGAGAAGGCGATGACCGAGCACGGCGACAAGGTCAGCGCCGATGAGAAGGCGGCGATCGAGGCGGCCACGGCCGACCTGAAGTCGGCGCTGGAAGGCGAGGACACCTCGGCGATCCAGTCGAAGACCCAGGTGCTGATGCAGGCGTCGATGAAGCTGGGCGAGGCCATGTACAAGGCCCAGACCGGCGGCGACGCGGCCCCCGGCGCCGAAGGTCCGGCGGAAGAGGGCGTCGTCGACGCCGAATTCGAGGAAGTCTCCGACGATCAGAAGTCGGCCTAAGCGGCAGGCGGGCGCTTTTCGCCATGTGCGACGGAATGGCCGATGGCGCGACGAACGTCGTTCGGGCAGATAGTCCGTACGGGGAACGTCGCCGCCGCCTTCGCGGGCAAAGTCGCCCGTCCCGTGCAGCAAGGCTTGCGCCGGGGCGGGCGATGTCCCACTTCAGCTTGAACCGCCAGGGATCCTGACGATTCGATGCGTGACTATTACGAAGTTCTCGGTGTGGAGCGCGGCGTCGACGGCGCCGGGCTGAAAGCCGCCTTCCGCAAGCTCGCCATGGAGCACCATCCCGACCGCAACGATGGTTGCGAGGAGGCCGCGGGGCGCTTCAAGGAAATCAACGAAGCCTATTCGATCCTGTCGGACCCGAACAAACGGGCCGCCTACGATCGCTTCGGCCATGCCGGCGTCAACGGCCAGCAGGGCGGCGGCTTCGCCGATGTGCACGACATCTTCAACGAGGTGTTCGGCGACGCCTTCGGCGACATCTTCGGTCGCGGCGGCCAGCGCCGGCCGCAAGGGCCGGCCCGGGGCAGCGACCTGCGCTATGACCTGGAGATCAGTCTCGAGCAGGCCTACGCCGGGGCGGAAGTCTCCATCAAGGTTCCGGCCTCGCTGACCTGCGAGGCCTGCACCGGCTCCGGCTGCGCGCCGGGGAGCAGCCCGACCGCCTGCGGCAGCTGCAACGGCCAGGGCCGGGTGCGGGCGAGCCAGGGCTTCTTCACCATCGAGCGGGCCTGCCCGCGCTGCGGCGGCGCCGGTCGGCTGGTGCTGGACCCGTGCACGGCTTGCCGGGGTGCGGGCCAGATGCGCAAGGAGCGGACCCTGCAGGTGCGCATTCCGCCGGGCGTCGACGACGGCACCAACATCCGGCTCACCGGCGAAGGCGACGCAGGTCAGCGCGGCGGCCCCCGGGGCGATCTCTACATCTTCCTGTCGGTGAAGCCGCACGAGCTGTTCGAGCGCGACGGCCTGGACCTGCTCTGCTCGGTGCCGGTGCCGATGGGCATCGCCGCCCTCGGCGGGCTGGTGGAGGCGCCCTGCCTGCTCGGCGGCGAGAACTGCGACGGGAACTGCAAGATCGAGGTCAAGGTGCCGGAAGGCGCCCAGACCGGCCGCACCGTGCGCCTGAAGGGCCGCGGCATGCCGTCGTTGCGCTCGCGCGAGCGGGGCGATCTGGTGGTCGAGCTGTTCATCGAGACCCCGACCAAGCTCACCGCCCGCCAGAAGGAGCTGATGCGCGAATTCAGCGGCCTCTGCGGCGACCAGCAACACCCGCGCACCGCCACCTTCTTCGGCAAGGCCCGCCGGTTCTGGGACGGCATCACCAAGACCGAGTGCTGAACTGAAGCACGATCATCAGCTTCCTAGCTCCTCCCCTCAGTTCAGCTGAGGGGAGGTGGCCGCAATGCTGGTTTTAGTCCTGCCGCAGGGGTCCCCCCATCGTCACGCATCGCACCCTTCGGGTGCTCGCTTGTGACACTTCTCCCCGCTTGCGGGGGGAAGAGCGAAGAATTCACCCCGCCAGTTGTCCGATATCCTTCCAGCGGTAGGCGGTTTCGGTCAGGCCCTCGCCCCAGCCCTTCGACGGGACCTCGGTGAAGGCCTCGCCGCCGAGGTGCTCGTAGAAGCCGCGCGCGGCGGTGTTGCCGCTGAGCACGAACAGCATCAGCGATTTCGCGCCCCTGGCCCGGTAGACCCGCGCCGAGGCGCCGAGCAGCGCCCGGCCGACGCCGGCGCCCTGGGCCTCGCGCAGCACATAGAGCGTATGCACCTCCGCATCGGCGGCGCGGCCGTGGCCGGTGAGCATCACCCCGGCGGCGTAGCCCACCGCCCCGTCCGCGCCCTCGGCCAGCAGCACCGCATCGCCTTCCCGGGCCCGGATCAGCTCGCGATAGAAGCGGCGGGCGTGCACCTGCGGGCGCATCGCGGCGAGGTAGGCCTGCGGCAGCAGTCCCGGATAGGTCTCGCGCCAGGACTTCACATGCACCCGGCCAAGCTCGGCGGCGTCGCCGGGTCCGGCAGGCACGATGGCGTAGTCGAGCAACCCTTCCACAGGCTGAAGGTTGGGTGGTGCGGCCCTCGCGTCAAGATGGGTTCTAACGGAGCCGCCCACCCGCTAGCGTGAAGTCCATGAACGCGCCGATTCCCGCCTCCGAAACGGCCTTCCCCGAGGCGGCCGGCGCCAGCCCGGTGATGACCCAGTTCTTCGAGGCCAAGGCGCGCCAGCCGGATGCGCTGATCTTCTTCCGGATGGGCGATTTCTACGAGATGTTCTTCGAGGACGCCGCCCGGGCCGCAGGCGCGATCGGCATCGCGCTGACCCACCGCGGAACCCACGCCGGCGCGCCGATCCCGATGGCCGGAGTGCCGGTGCACGCCGCCGAAGCCTATCTGGCCAAGCTGATCCGCGCCGGCTTCAAGGTGGCGGTCTGCGAGCAGATGGAGGACCCGGCCGAGGCGCGCAAACGCGGCTCCAAGTCGGTGGTGCGGCGCGAGCTGGTGCGGGTGGTGACGCCCGGTACGCTCACCGAGGACGGCCTCTTGGAAGCGCGCGGGGCCAATCGGCTGGCGGCCGTCGCCGTGCGGGCGGGGCAGGCGGCGGTGGCCAGCGTCGAGCTCTCCACCGGCGAGGTGGAGTGCATCGCCCTCGGCCGCGACGGGCTGGCTTCCGCCTTGGCGGCGCTGGCGCCGTCCGAGACCCTGGTCCCCGACCGCCTGTTCGCCGACGAGGCGGTCAGCGCGGCGGTGAAGGCGGCCGGCGGGGTGGTGCAGCCGATGGCCCAGGCGCTGGCCGAGCCCGCGGCCTCCGAGGCGCGGCTGAAGCGGCTCTACGGCGTCGACACGCTGGACGGCTTCGGCGCCCTGACCGGCGCCGAGATCGCCGCCCTCGGCCTGATCGCCGCGCATCTGGAATCGACGCAAGGCGGACGGCTGCCGGCGCTGCGCCCGCCCCGCCGCGCCGGCGCCGGTGACGTGATGGCCATCGACCCGGCGACCCGCGCCAGCCTGGAGATCGAGCGCTCGACCGGCGGCGGCGTCGCCGGCTCGCTGCTGGGAGCGATCGACCGGACGGTGACCAGTGGCGGCGCGCGGCTGCTGGCGGCGCGGCTGGCCCGGCCGCTGACCGCGCCGGAGACCATCGACGCGCGGCTGGACGCCGTCGACTGGCTCTTGGCCCGCCGGGCCTTGCGCCAACGCCTGCGCGCCGCGCTGAAGGGCGCCGGCGACATGGCCCGGGCGCTGTCGCGCCTGGCGCTGGGCCGGGGCGGACCTCGGGACCTGGGCTGTCTGGCCAGCGGCTTCGTGGCCGGCGAGGCCATCGCCGCCCTGCTGGCCGAGACGCCCGACCCGCTGTCGCTGGCCCCGGAGGAGATCGTCGGCGCCTGCGCGGCGCTGCGGATCGACGGGGCGCTGAAGGCCTTCGCCGAGAGCGTGGCGGGCGGTCTCTCGGACGATCTGCCGGCGCAGGCCCGGGACGGCGGCTTCGTCGCGGCCGGGGTGCGGCCCGAGCTCGATGAGGCGCGGTTGCTGCAGAGCGACAGCCGCCAGGTGCTGCTGGCCCTGGAGTCGCGGCTGGCGGCCGAGAGCGGCGCGCCGCTGAAGGTGCGCCACAACGCGGTGCTGGGCTATTTCCTGGAGACCACCGCCGGCAAGGCCGAGGCGCTGATGCGCCCGCCGCTGTCGACCCTGTTCATCCACCGCCAGACGCTGGCCAATCAGGTCCGCTTCACCACCGTCGAGCTGGCCGAGCTGGACGCCAAGATCGCCCATGCCGCCGACCGGGCGCTGGCCATGGAGATCGAGGTGTTCGACGCCTGGCGCGGCGCGGCGCAGGGGCTGGCCGGCGACATCCAGGCGGTGGCCGAGGCACTGGCGCGGCTGGACGTGGCCTCGGCTCTGGCCGAATGGGCGGAGGAAGCCGGCGCGGTGCGCCCGGTCGTCGACCGCTCGCTGGTGTTCGCCGCCGAGGGCGCGCGCCACCCGGTGGTGGAGGCGGCAGTCAAGCGCGCCGGCGAGCCGTTCACCCCCAACGACTGCCGCCTGGACGGGTCGGGCGAGACCGCCGCCCGGCTCTCCATCGTCACCGGCCCGAACATGGCCGGCAAGTCGACCTTCCTGCGCCAGAACGCCCTCCTGGCCATCCTCGCCCAGGCGGGCTGCTTCGTGCCGGCCAAGGCGCTGCGGCTGGGCGTGGTCGACCGGCTGTTCAGCCGGGTGGGCGCCGGCGACGACCTGGCCCGGGGCCGTTCGACGTTCATGAACGAGATGGTCGAGACGGCGGCGATCCTCAACGAGGCGACGCCCCGCTCGCTGGTGATCCTGGACGAGATCGGCCGGGGCACCGCAACCTATGACGGCCTGGCCATCGCCTGGGCGTGCGCCGAGGCGCTGCACGACGTCAACCGCTGCCGCGCCCTCTTCGCCACCCACTATCACGAACTGGCGAGCCTCGAGGAACGGCTGGCGCACGTCTCAAACCTGTCGCTGCGGGCCAAGGAGTGGAACGGCGAGCTGGTGTTCCTGCATGAGGCCGGGCCGGGACCCGCCGACCGCTCCTACGGCGTGCAGGTGGCCAAGCTGGCCGGCGTGCCCTTGGCGGTGGTGGCCCGAGCCCGGCAGGTGTTGGACCGGCTGGAGAGCGACGCGGTGGCCCATGAGGGTCTGGCCGAGCTGCCGCTGTTCGCCGCCAGCGCGCCCAACCCCGTCGCCCGTTCCGGCCCTGGACCCGCCGAGACGGCGCTGGGCGAGCTCGATCTTGACGGCATGAGCCCGCGCGAGGCGATGGACGCCCTCTACCGGCTGAAAGCGCTGCTGAAGGCATGACCACCGTCGTCTTCGTCCGCCATGCCCAGAGCGCGCCGTCGCCGGAGCTGCCCGAGCCGGCGTTCCCGCTGTCGGACAAGGGCCGCCAGCAGGCGAAGGACCTTGCGCCGGTGCTGGCGGAGCTGGGGGTGGGCGCCCTGGTCTCCAGCCCGTTCATCCGCGCCGTCGACACCTTGCGGCCCTACGCCGAGGCGACGGGCCTGCCGATCGCCATCGACCATGACCTGCGCGAACGCAAGCTGTCGGGCGACTGGCTGCCGGACGTGAAGGCGGCGGAAGATGTCATTCGGCGCAGCTTCGCCGAGCCGGCCTTCGCCCTGCCGGGCGGCGAGAGCGCGCTGACCTGCACCGCCCGCTTCGAAGCGGCTGTCGGACGGGCGGTGGCGGCTCACCCGGGGGCGACCATCGCCATCGCAGCTCACGGCGGCGTGCTCAGCCACCTGCTGTCGCCGCACCAGCCCCAGCCGCCGTTCGATTTCTGGCGCGGGATGAAGAACCCGCACCTGTTCATCTTCGACTATGCCGCGCAGCCGCGCTGGCTCGCCGAGCGAACGCTGATCCCGTGAGCGGCGACGGCCGGTTGCGGATTCTGCGCGCCGCGGCTTTTTGACACGCACGAAAATTTAAGCTGCCGGGCGCCATTCTCGCGCCTTCGAGGGCTGAAGGGGTGCGGGTCGCGATGCCACGAGCGCCGTCCGGCGTGGAGCGGGCCAGGTTGCAGGCCATCCGGTCTGTTGACCTCGAGGACGCGCGCCCGACCTTTGACCGGATCGCCCGCACCGCCCAGCGCCTGGCCAACACCCCCATCGCCCACGTCAGTCTGGTGGAAGCCGACCAGCTGTGGATCACCGGCGTCAGCGACGTCGAACTGCCGCCGGTCGCCCGCGAGCACGCCTTCGCCAATCTGGCGATCGAGGGCGACGCGGTGCTTTGGATCGAGGACGCCGCCGCCGACCGCCGCTTCGACGACAATCCCTTCGTGCACGGCGAGTCGGCCTTGCGGTTCTACGCCGGCGCGCCGATCCGCCTTTCCAGCGGCAGCCGGGTCGGTTCGCTGTCGGTGCTCGGCCGCGAGCCCCGGACCTATGACGCCGAGCTGGCCGCCGCGCTCGAGGATCTGGCCGCCCTGGTCGCCGACGAGTGGGAGCGACGCCGGGCGCTGAAGAACCTGGCGGCCAGCGAGGCCGACGCCCGCGCCGCCCATCGGATGCTGACCGGCGTGGTCGACAACGCCCCGGTCGCCCTGGTGATGACCGACCGAAAGATGCGGGTGCTGCAGTCCAGTCCCCGGTGGCGCGAGGACCTGGGCGTCGAGGGCCAAGCCCTGACCGGCCGCAGCATCTACGATATCTTCCCGGGCTCGAAGGAGCGCTGGGGCGCCTTCTTCGACCGGGCGCTGACCGGCCGGACGATCCGCTCGGACAAGGCGCAACTGAACCTGCCCAACGGCCGCAAGCCCTGGGTGCGGACCGAGCTGACCCCCTGGCGCAACCATCGGGGTCGCATCGGCGGCCTGATGATGATGAACCACGACATCAGCGACATGGTCGAGGGCCTGGAACTGGTTCGCCGTTCGGAACAGACCCTGCGGCTGGCCCTGGAGATCGGCCAGATCTCCATGTGGGAGCTGGATCACGGCCGCCAGGAAGTGAACGGCTTCACGCCCAGCCTGACCGGCTCCTACCGGGCCAACGACTACGGCTGGATGTCGGAGAACATCTGGGACGCGGTGCACCCGGCCGACCGGCCGGCGGCGATGGCCGAATGGGACCGGCACGAGCGCGACGGCGCGCCGTTCCGCGCCACCTACCGGCTGATGCGCTCCGAGGGTCCGCACATGTGGGTGGAATCGGCGGCGGAGCTGATCCGCGGCGAAGACGGCGCCCCTGAACGCGTCGTCGGCGTCCTGCGCAACATCGACAAGGAAAAGCGCGCCGAGCTGACGCTGGCCAAAGCCAAGGACGCCGCCGAGGCGGCCAACCGGGCCAAGAGCGAGTTCCTGGCCAATATGAGCCACGAGATCCGCACGCCGCTGAACGGCGTGATGGGCGTCGCCAGCGCCCTGTCGCGCACGGCGCTCAGCGCGCCGCAGCGGGAGATGGTCGGCCTGATCGAAAGCTCCGCCCAGACGCTGGAGAGCCTGCTCTCCGACGTGCTCGACCTGGCGCGGGTTGAGAGCGGCCGTCTGGTGCTGGCGCACGAGCCGTTCGAACTCGGGCGCTGCCTGACCGATGTCGGCGCGCTGTTCCAGCGGGCGGCGGAGGCCAAGAATCTGGATCTGATCGTCGAGCCGGCGCCGGCCATCGACGGCGTGTTTCTGGGCGATGCGGCGCGGATCCGCCAGATCCTCTCCAATCTGGTCGCCAATGCGGTGAAGTTCACCTCTAGCGGCGTGGTCCGCCTCGGCGCGACGGCGCTGCGTACGCCGGAGGGAATCGACGCGAACATCTGGGTCAAGGACACCGGCATCGGCTTCGACGACGAAACCAAGGCGCGGCTGTTCGAGCGCTTCCAGCAGGCCGACGGCTCGATCACCCGGCGCTACGGCGGCACCGGCCTGGGTCTGGCCATCTCCCGGTCCCTGGCCGAACAGATGGGCGGCGTTCTGACCGCCGAGGCCTCGCCGGGCCGCGGCGCAACCTTCACCCTCGCCGTGCCGCTCAGCCGGGCGACGGGGAGCAGTGCAAACTGGACCGCGCCGGCCGAGCCCGAGCCGCTCGCGACGGCCACCGCCGAGAGGGCGCCGGTGAAGGTGCTGTTGGCGGAGGATCATCCCACCAACCGTCGCGTCGTGCAGTTGATCCTGGAGGCCGCCGGCGTCGAGCTGACCTGCGTGCAGAACGGTCTGGAAGCGGTGGAAGCCTGCCGCGCCGCCGACTTCGACCTGGTGCTGATGGACATGCAGATGCCGGTGATGGACGGCCTGACCGCCATCGGCGAGATTCGCGGCCGGGAGGCCGCCCTGGGCGCCCCGCGCACCCGCGTCTATGCGCTGACCGCCAACGCCATGCCCGAGCACGCCGCCGCCTCGAAGGCCGCCGGAGCCGACGGCCACCTGACCAAGCCGATCACCGCCGACGCCCTGTTCGCCGCTGTCGACGCCGCCGCCGAGGCCCGCGCCCGGCGGGAGGCGCCGGGGCGCTTACAGGAGAGCTTAACCTTGTCGCGTTAGACTTCGGCCGATGAGACGAGGCCGTCCGCGCCGGAAATTTCGCCGTCTGCGCCATTTGGCGCGGCACGTGCGCGGCAACGTGGCCATCACCTTCGCTCTGGTCGGCGTGCTGCTGATCCTGCTGGCGTTCATGGGCGTGGACATCTCCAACGCCTTTGCCGCCAAGAGCTCACTGCAGGACGCCACCGACGCGGCCGCCCTGGCGGTGGCCACCGAAGTCTCCAAGAACCCCAACGACACTCCCGCGCAGCTGCAGGCCGTCGCCCAGGGCATGCTGGCCGCCGACTTCAACCGCGGCACGCCGTCCATCGCCTCGATCTTCGTCTGCGCGCCGGTGCAGAACCAGTGCGTCGGGCCGAACGGCCCGCTGAAGATGAACACCGTCAGCTTGCAGACCTCCGCAAACGCGCCGTGCATCCTGTTCGGCATCTCGCCGCTGTGCGGCACCTCGAGCTCGCTGATCCCGGTCACCGGCTCGACCACCACCACGATCAATTTCGGGGTGACCATGCAGATCAACGTGGCGATGGACTCCTCGGCCTCGATGATCGTCGGCGCGACCCCGGCCGACGTGACCACGATCAGCAATTGGGTCTCGGCCAACTGGGGTCTGGTGAAGCCCAACGACCTCAACCAGAGTGGCGACAACCCGCCCTGCGCCTTCGCCTGCCACGATGTCGACGCGGCGACCACCAGCGCCGACATCGCGCTGGGCCTGACCCACGCCCACAGCGCCGGGGCCACCACCCGTTTCGACGTGATGATCGCCGCCGCCCAGGGGCTGGTGACGCATCTGCAAACCGAGGCGGCCGCCAACACCCGGGTGCCGCAGGACACGGTGGTGTTCAACATCATGTCCTTCGACACCAGCGTGCACAGCTACGGCTCGTCGAACATGAACTACACAGCGGCCCTGGCGGCGGTCTCACAGGTGAGTCCGGGCCTCGACACCTGGCTGCCCACCGACATGGACCAGCTGGTCACCCAGATGGGCGCCAACGGCAACGGCTCGTCGACGACCTCGCCCTACAAATTCCTGATTCTGGTCACCGATGGCCTGCAGTCGGACCGGGTGAAGAACTACCAGGGTTGCAGCCAGAGCTATGACCCGGCCTGGAACTACGCCTACACCTACATGTCCTGCTTCGTGGCCCCGATCAGCGTCGCCCAGTGCACCCAGCTGAAAAACGCCGGAATCGTGCTGGCGGTGCTGGAGACGCCCTATGTGCCGCTGACCGGCCAGGACCCGCACTACCATCCCTACGAGTCGGAAGCCCGGCACATCATCTATCCCGGCGGCCCGAACACGGCCAGCGCGGTCAGCGCCGCGCTGCAATCCTGCGCCTCGCCCAACTTCTACTTCCAGGCGGTCAATTCGTCGGACATCGCCACCGGCTTCACCACCCTGACCGACCAGTTCATCAACCAGACCACCCGGATCACCAACTAGCTGAACACGCAGTCGGACAGGCCGTCGCGGCGGACCGTACCCGACGCCGCGTCGATGCGACCGGTACGGCGGCGCACGTAGGGACCGGGATTGATCGCCTGCCACTTCAGCGGGCTGGGCAGGATGGCCACCAGCCGCGAGGCCTCCGCCGCGTTCAGGTCCTTGGCGCTCACGCCGAAATAGTGCTGCGAGGCGGCCTCGACGCCGTAGATGCCGGGACCCATCTCCACGGTGTTGAGGTAGACCTCCATGATCCGCCGCTTGCCCCAGATGGTCTCGATCAGCACGGTGAAATAGGCCTCAAAGCCCTTTCGCACCCAGGACCGGTCGGGCCACAGGAAGACGTTCTTGGCGGTCTGCTGGCTGATGGTCGAGCCGCCGCGGATGGCGCCCGGCCGCCTCTCGTTATGCTGCAGCGCTTTCTCCACGGCGATCATATCGAAGCCGTGGTGGCTGCAGAAGCGGGCGTCCTCGGCGGCGATGGCGGCGCGGGGCACCGCCGGCGAGATCTCCGACAGCGGCCGCCAGCGATGATCGAGACCCTGGCCCTGGACCAGCCGCTCGACCATCAGCACGGTCAGCGGCGGCGGCACGAAGCGGTAGACCAGCACCATGGTCAGCGGCCCGGCCACCAGCACCACGAACAGCACCACGCCGAGCGCTCGGAAGAAGCGCCCCCAGTTTCCAGGACGGCGCGGGACCTTGGCCATCTTCAGTCTTTCATCTGCGGCGTGGGCCTTCATCATCCTGACCGCCGGTGTTAGCGATGCGGCGCGCCGCCGCGGCTCGTCAAGCCGGGCGATCAGGAGCCTTTGCATGGATGTCGCCGAGGCGGTGCGCCGCCGCATCTCCACCCGAGCCTTCAAGTCCGACCCGGTGCCGGGGCCGCTGCTGCGCGAATTGCTGGAGCTGGCCCAGCGAGCGCCCTCCGGCGGCAATCTGCAGCCCTGGCGGGTCTACGCCCTGGGCGGCGCGCCGATGGCCGAGTTCAAGGCGCTGGTCGCCGCCTCGCCGATGGAAGAGCCGGAATACGACGTCTATCCGCCAGACCTCTGGGAGCCGATGCGCAGCCGCCGGTTCATCTGCGGCGAGGATCTCTACGCCTCGATCGGCATTCCCCGCGACGATCGCCCGGCCCGGTTCCGGCAGCTGGCCAAGAACGCCGAGTTCTTCGGGGCGCCGGCGGGGCTGTTCGTCTGCGTCGACCGCAAGGTCGGGCCGCCGCAGTGGTCGGACCTCGGCATGTTCATGCAGACGCTGATGCTGCTGGCGGCGGAACGGGGCCTGGCCACCTGCGCCCAGGAATTCTGGGCCCGCTACCCGAAGACGGTGGCTCGGTTCGTCGGCCTGCCCGACGACCACATGGTGTTTTCCGGCATGGCCATCGGCTACGCCGACGAGGATCACCCGATCAACCAGTGGCGCACCCGGCGCGACCCGTTCGAGACCTGGTGCGAGATGCGCGGCTTCGACGATTAGTTCTTGATCTGTTCCGGCGTTTTTCTATGCTGGCGAGATGAGCGAAACCACCCCCGCCCCCGTCCTGGTCATCGATCTGCAGACCGGCATGTTCGACGGCGTGTTCGAAGCGCCGATCTCCGGCGCCGAGCGGCTGGTCGATCGGGTGCGCCGGGTGACCGCCTGGGCGCGCCAGGGCGGGCGCAAGGTGGCCTTCGTGCGCCACGACGGCGGCGAGGGCGATCCCCTGGCGCCCGGCAAGCCGGGCTGGCCGGTGTGGCCGGCGCTGGGCCAGGCGGAGGACGAGCCGACCTTCTCCAAGTCCGTCGGGGATTCCTTCAGCCAGCCGGCGCTCTGCGACTGGATCGAGGGCCTGGGCGCGGACGGGGTGATCCTGATGGGCGCCCAGACCGACCAGTGCGTGGCGGCGACGCTGAAGGGCGCCCTGGCCCGCGGCCTGAAGGTGACCGTCGTCGGCGACGGCCACGGCACCTGGGACTATAACGGCGAGACCGCCGACGAGATCATCAACCGCCACAACCGCGACTTCGCGGAGGCCGGCGCCCGCGTGGTGACCGCGGCCGAGCTCACCGGCGGCTGAGACCTCTAGCCGAACGTCGGGACGTCGGTGACGCCGGCCCCGCCGTCTTCGTCGCCCCAGGCGATCCGGCCGCCGGCCAGGACCAGGGCGGTGATCGGCGGGCCCTTCTCGGCCTTGATCTCCTCCCGGCGGCCCTCGCTGACCCCGGCGACCCAGACGCGGCCGTCGTCGAGACCGGCGGCGACCACCGATCCCTCCAGTTCGGCCGCCACCCGGACGACCAGCGCGGTCTGGTCGAAGCCGATCTCTAGCGCCTGCTTGCCCATCGGGCCGTCCTGGCCGGCGAAGGGCCAGACCACCACGCCGTTGGCCCCGGACGTGGCAAGCATCCGGCCGCTTTCCAGGAAGGCCAGGCTCTTCACCTTGGCCGGATAGCCGCCCATGCGCAGGTCCTTGGCGTCGGATATCCGCCAGCCGTGCAGGGAGTTTTCCTGCATCGACGACATCAGGAACCGGCCGTCCGGGCTGAAGGCGACGGCGATGTGCGAGCCGGCCCAGCGCAGCAGCACCGGCTTCTGGTCGGCGATGCGGGCGTACCACAGGGCCGCGCCGCCATAGGTGGCCGACGCCAGCCGCCGGCCCTTGGGATCGAAGGCCAGGTCGGCGACCGACCGCTCATGAGCGAACAGCCGCTCGAAGGCGGTATCCTTCAGGTCGCGCACTCGCACCTCGCGGCCGCTGGCGAAGGCGTAGAGGCCCTGGTCCGGCGACACCGCCAGGCAATCGATCCAGCGCGAGCCACCTACCTCGGCCATCAACCGGACCTCCCCGGGCCGCGACCAGACCAGCCGGCCGTCGTCGCCGCCGGTGAGCACCCCGCCGGCGGGGTGGCGGGCGGCGCAGAGGATCGCGCCCCGGTGCGCCTCGGCCGCGCCGCCGCCCTCCCAGCGCACCTGACCGTCGCCGAGGGCGAATACCGCCTCGCCGTCGTCCTCGAAAAGCGCGTTGGTCACATAGGCGTCGAATTCCAGAGTCATGCCTGCGGCCATAGCGTACCGGCGCCCTCGGCGCGAGACCGCAAGGGCGCGGGCAACGGCCAGGATAAGGATTCTGGCGGGGCGGACTTTACATCCGCTAAGTTCCGGGCAATGGGTTTGCCCGCGAACGGGCGGCGCCCGACGTATAGGGAGTGACGTATGGCTGCGGCGTTGGCCGGGGGCGGCAAGAAGAACAAGTTCGACCTCGGTCAGAACAGTGAAATCAACGTGACGCCCTTCGTGGACGTGATGCTGGTGCTACTGATCATCTTCATGGTCACGGCGCCCCTGGCGACGGTGTCGATCAAGCTCGACCTGCCGCCGGCGAAGGCCCCGCCGCCGGAGTTGCACCAGAAGCCGCCGACGTACATCTCGATCGCCAACGACGGCACCATCTCGGTGTCGATGTCGGCGACGCAGATGAAGCCGTCGAGCCTGCCGGGCCTGGCGAGCGATCTGGCCGTCGCCCTGGCGGTGCCCAATCCCACCGGCGAGCGGGTGTTCATCCGCGCCGACCAGCACGTGCGCTACGGCCTGTTCATGAACGTGCTCAACCAGCTGCAGACCGACGGCTATTTCAAGATCGGCCTGATCAGCGAGGAAGTGCAGCCGGACACCTGATCGTCCGCAAGTTAGCCGCTTTACTTTACGTCACTTTGGGCGGACCCTCCGGCGATCGGAGGGCCTGCTCCGGGCGCTCCAGCTCAAGGAGGGCGCCATGGCCGCGAAGCTGGCCGGCCCGCGCGGGCGTAGGTTCAATCTAGGTCAGAACAGCGAGATGAACGTCACGCCCTTCGTGGACGTGATGCTGGTGCTGCTGATCGTGTTCATGGTCACCGCGCCCCTGGCGACGACGGCGATCAAGGTCGACCTGCCGCCGAACATCGCGTCTGCGGCGCCAAAGGCCTTCACCTATGTCTCCATCGCCGACGACGGCCGAATCTATGTCTCGGCGTCAGCGACCCAGATGCGGGTGAGCAGCCTCGACAGCCTGGGCGACGACCTGGCCAGGGCGCTCGGCGGCGCGAACCCCACCGCCCAGTCGATCTTCATCCGCGCCGACGCACACGTGAAGTACGGGCAGTTCATGGCGGTGATCGACCGGCTGAAGAGCGACGGCTACGACCACGTCGGCCTGATCAGCGAGGAGGTCTAAGCCGCGCTGGGCCTGGCCTCGTTGACCAGCAGGGCGTGAATGGCGTCGGGGCTGCGCGCCTGGCGCAGCTGTTCGCGCAGGTCCGCCTGACGCAGCCGCCGCGAGACGCTGGCCAGGGCGCGAAGATGCTCCGCCCCCGCCTGCTGCGGTGCGAACAGGGCGAACAGCAGGTCCACCGGCTGGTCGTCCACCGCCTCGAACTCCACCGGCTGCTCCAGGCGCACGAACACGCCCCTGAGCCGGGTCAGGCCGGCCAGGCGGGCGTGCGGCGCCGCGACACCATAGCCGACGCCGGTCGAGCCGGCGGCCTCGCGCTCGAGCAGGGCGTCGAATACCTCCGGGGCCTTCAGGCCGAAGGATCGGGCGGCGATCTCGGCGATCACCGAGAGGGCCTGTCGCTTGGAGGAGGCGCTGACTCGCGGAGAGATCGCCCCACGATCCAGGAGATCACCGATGTTCATGCACGAGAACGCTTTCGCTTCGGAAGTTAGTCGCCCCTGAGGCCCAGGACAACGCGTCGGCGCCGCCCTAGGCTCCCGCCAAACACAGCTTAGTGACGCCCGTTCCGCCCCGCGCCGTTGACGACGTCGGTCCGTTCCGGATCGATCCAGCCGATGTTGCCATCGGTCCGGCGATACACCACCGATAGCCCGCCGTGGGCGGCGTTCCTAAACACGATTGCTTGCTGTTCGGTCAGGTCCAGCTGCATCACCGCCATGGAAACGGTCATGGTCTTCAGTTCCGCCTGGGATTCGGCGATCACCATCGCCGCCGGCGGCGATTCGGCCGCGCCGAACTCCCAGTCGTCATCGCCGTCGAGATCCTCGCCGTCCGGCGCGCGCAGCACATAGGACGACGCCAGTTCCTGCGCCTTGGCCTCGGCGGCGATGGCATGGCTCTTCAGCCGTCGCTTGTAGCGACGAATGCGGGTCTCGACCTTGGACAGCGCCTGGCCGAACGCCGAGTGGGCGTCGGCGCCCATACCGTGGCTTTGCAACTGCTGGCCGGAGGCCAGGGTCACCAAGCACTCGATGCGGAAACCGTGACCGTCGCGGCTCAGCACCACGTCGGCGTCGCCGCCGCGCTCGAAATATTTGCCGATAGCGGAGAGAAGCTCATCCGAGATCCGCGTGCGCAGGGCCTCGCCAACGTCGACGTGCCTGCCGGAAACCTGAACCTGCATCCCTCATCAACGCTCCGGCGCGGCGAAGGTGTCAAGCGTGGCCGGGCATCTCGTCACCAATGGCCAAGAGGGCGATAGAAACGCGGATCGAGGCGCAGTGATCAGCAGGCTTCGCGGAGCAGCCGCTTGCGCTCGACCGACGAGGGAATGCGCATGGCCTCGCGGTATTTGGCCACCGTGCGGCGGGCGATGTCGACGCCGGCCTGCTTCAGAATCTCGACGATGGCGTCGTCGGAGTGCACGTCGCCGTCGTGGCGCTCGGCGTCGATCAGCTGACGGATCTTGTGGCGCACGGCCTCGGCCGAATGGGCCTCGCCGCCGGCGCTGGAGGCGATCGAGGAGGTGAAGAAGAACTTCATCTCGAACACGCCGCGCGGGGTGGCCAGGTATTTGTTCGAGGTGACCCGGGAGACGGTGCTCTCATGCATGCCGATGGCGTCGGCGACGGTCTTCAGGTTGAGCGGCCGCAGGTGCTCGACACCGAACACCAGGAAGCCGTCCTGCTGGCGGACGATCTCGCTGGCCACCTTGAGGATGGTCTTAGCCCGCTGGTCCAGGCTCTTCACCAGCCAGTTGGCGCCGGCCAGACAGTCGGAGACGAAGGTTTTTTCCTGGTCGCTGCGGGCGCCGGCGGCGACGCGGGCGTGATAGCGGTGATCGACCAGCAGCTTGGGCAGGGTCTCGGCGTTCAGCTCGACATGCCAGAGACCGCCTGGGCCCTCTCGGACAAACACATCCGGCACCACGGTTTGCGCCGGCTCGCCGCCGAAGGCCGCGCCCGGCCTGGGGGTCAGGCCGCGCAGCTCGGCGATCATCTCGCGCAGGTCCTCGTCGTCGACCTCGCAGACCTTCCGTAAGGCCGCCATGTCGCGACGGGCGAGCAGTTCCAGATTGCCGACCAGGGCGGCCATGGCCGGATCGAACCGGTCCTTATCCTTCAGCTGCAGCGCCAGGCATTCGGCGACATCGCGGGCGAAGACGCCGGTGGGCTCGAAGCCCTGCAGGGTGGTCAGCACGGCCTCGGCCAGGGCCAGCGAGCAGCCGAGCCGCTCGGAGACGTCCAGCAGATCGGCGCGCAGATAACCGCCCTCGTCGACCGCATCGATCAGCACCGCGGCGATGGCGCGCTCGGCGTCGCTCAGGCCGGCGACGGACACCTGGGCGTGAAGATGTTCGGAAAGGGTGAGTTCGCGGGTGCCGCCGCCTTCGCGCTCGCCGTCGCCCTCGTCGAAGGAGCCGCCGCGGCTGGCCTTGGACCAGTCCACCGAGCCGCCGGCGTCCTCGCCGCCGCCGGAACCGGCGTCGCCGGTCGCCTGGTCGCCCGGGGATGCGCCGTCGTAGAGATCGTCGTGACGGACATCCATGTCGGCGACGGCGGCGGTGTCGGGCACATGGTCGGTCTCATAGGCGCCGGCTTCGGCCGCGGGGGCGACCACCTCGACTTCGGCGTCACGGTCCTCGCGCAGCAACAGGGGATTACGCTCAAGCTCGGCCTCGACGAAGGCCTCCAGCTCAAGGTTCGACAACTGCAGCAGCTTGATCGCCTGCTGCAGCTGCGGCGTGATGACAAGGCCCTGGCCCTGCCGTAGCTCAAGACGTTGTCCGAGCGCCAAAAGCGCACCCCTCCGCAATACCTGCGCTCAAGGGATAAACGGCGAACCGCCTCCGATTGGTTAATGCTGGCGCGGAAATTGCAGGCGGGTTTGTCGCGGCCAAAAAACGTCATCCCGGACGGAGCGCTCGCCAGAGCGCGTAGATCCGGGATGACGGACGTTTGTTTGGGTTCAGTCGAACCGGTCGCCGAGGTAGACGCGGCGGACTTCGGGGTTGGCGAGGATCTCGTTCGGGGAGCCTTCGAACAGCACCTGGCCGGCGTGGATGATCGAGGCGCGGTCGATGATGTCCAGGGTCTCACGGACATTGTGGTCGGTGATCAGGATGCCGATGCCGCGGCCCTTCAGATAGCCGACCACTTCGCGGATGTCGGCGATGGCCAGGGGGTCGATGCCGGCGAAGGGCTCGTCCAGCAGCATGAAGGCCGGGTCGCTGGCCAGCGCCCGGGCGATCTCCACCCGCCGCCGCTCGCCGCCGGAGAGCGAGATCGCCGGCGCGGTGCGCAGGTGGGCGATGTGCAGCTCTTCCAGCAGCTCGGTCACCGTCTCGCGAGCCTTGCGGCGCGAGCGCTCGTGCAGCTCGACGATGGCCATGACGTTCTGCTCGACGGTCATGCCGCGGAAGATCGAGGTTTCCTGCGGCAGATAGCCCAGGCCGGCGCGGGCGCGCTGGTACATCGGCAGGGCGGTGATGTCCTCGCCGTCCAGGTAGATCGAACCGTAGTCGGCGGCGATCAGGCCGGTGATCATGTAGAAACAGGTGGTCTTGCCGGCGCCGTTGGGGCCCAGCAGCCCGGCCACCTGGCCACGGCGCAGGGTCAGGCTGACGTCCTTGACCACCGGCCGGCCGCCGAACGACTTGCCGACCCGGTCGACCACCAGCCCCGCCCGATCGTCCAGCACCACCGGCGCCGGCGTCGGCGCGATCGGGGCGGGCGCGACCGGCGCAGCGGGCTTGCGCGAGGCTATGCCCGCGCCCAGCAGGGGGCCGGCGTTGATCGTTCGGGCTGGATTCGCTGGGCCGGGATCGCTCGCCATCGCCGCTCCGTCAGTGTCCCGTCGCCGCGGCCGCGGTTGGCGGCGCGCCCGGGGTTCCGGGCTGGTCGGGGTAGAACACCGCGCGCACCCGGCCGCCCTTGGACGGCGCATCCAGGTGGGCGACGCGGCTGGCGACCTCGATGGTGAGCCGGTCGCCCCGGGCGACGTCCTTGCCCTGGACCACGATCACATTGCCGGTCATCACGATCTGGCCGGCGTCGGCATGGTAGACCGCGTGGTCGCCGCGGGCGATCTGGGTCGGGGTGACGTAGAAGACGTTGCCGTCCGCCTCGATCCGGTCGGTGCCGCCGCAGTTGGTCTGGCCGTTCGGGGCGGCCGGGCCGCCCTTGGGCTTCAGATAGGCGGTGATGGTGTCGGCGCGGATGCGCGAATCGCCCTGCAGCGCCTCGGCCGAGCCGCGCCAGGTGGTCACGCACTTGGAATTCACCACCTCGGCCTCGTCGGCGGACATGTCCACCGGCGCGTTGGACGTCGACGGCGAGATCTGCGCCCGCACCGGCGTCCAGGGGGTCAGGACGCCGATGGTCATGAGGATCGCGGCCGCCCTATCCCATCGGTTCATGCGTTGGTGCTCCGCGCGGACGCCAAACTATCACCTACCGCGCTTTCAGTTGAGCGTGAACGCCGCCGCGCAGGATCAGGTGGTCGCCCTTGTCGCTGGCGGTGTAGCTGCCGCCCTGGATCGCGCCGGCCGGGCCGCTGGCGGCGATGGAGGCGTGGCCGTTGATGGTGCCCGCCCGGGTGTCGACGATGGCCTCGTCGGTGGCGACGGTGGACGCCTTGGAATCATCCACCCGCACATGCCCGGTCAGCTTCAGGATGCGGGTGTCCTCGCGATAGACGCCGTTGTCGGCGGTGAGCGTCGAGGGATGCTGACCGTCGACGTCCATCTCCATCACCGGCGCGTCGAGATAGACCTGCTGCATGTCGGCGTCGTCACGACGGGCCTGGCGGGCGGCCAGATTGAAGGCGCGGCCCTGGTCGTCGCGGCCGAGGAAATGCGGATTGACCATGCGTATCTGGGTCGGCGCGTCCTTGGGCTTGGCGGCGGCGCTGTGCAGGGCGTCCTGGCCGACGAACACCCCCAGCACCGCCAGGATGCCGACGATCGCCGCCGGCAGCAGCCAGCGCATCAGATGCACCAGCCGGCTATGGGCGCGGGCCCGACGCGGGGTGATCCGAAGTGTGTCGAACTCGTCGGAGGGGGTGGCGGTCACGGCCCAGCCTCAGCTGTGCGCGAAGATGTCGACTTCGCTCCAACCGGCCACGTCCAGGGCGGCGCGGTGCGGCAGGAAGTCGAAACAGGCCTTCGCCAGCTCCATGCGCCCCTCGCGCACCAGCATGGCGTCCAGCTTGGCCTTCAGGGCGTGGAGCGACAGCACGTCCGAGGCCGCATAGGCCACCTGGTCGGCGCTCAGCTGCGGCGCGCCCCAGTCGGAGCTTTGCTGCGCCTTGGACATGTCGACGCCCAGCAGTTCCTTGGCGATCTCCTTCAGCCCGTGCCGGTCGGTGTAGGTGCGGGCGATCTTGGAGGCGATCTTGGTGCAGTAGACCGGGCCTGTAAGCACGCCGAGGTGCAGCAGGAACATGGCGATGTCGAAGCGGCCGAAGTGGAAGATCTTCAGCACCGCCGGATCGGTCAGCAGCCGCTTGAGGTTCGGCGCGTAATAGTCAGGGCGGCTGAGGCGCACCACGTGCGCGTCGCCGTCGCCGGCCGACAGCTGCACCACGCAGAGCGGATCGCGCCCCAGCATCAGGCCCATGGTCTCGGAATCCACCGCCACGGCCGAGGCGCCGACGAGGACCCCATCGGGCAGGTCGCCTTCGTGCAGGAAGTTGGCCAAGTGTCGCGCTACTCCTCTGGCGCTTGAGTGGCTGCTCGCACGCCATGCGGGCCAAACCGTGACGCATAGATTTGCGCCCGAAGCGGGAACTTAAAGACCCGGCTCCAGAATTCCAGAAGCCAGCGCGTCTACCAAAACGTGGTGCCCAGGAGAGGACTCGAACCTCCACGGCTTTTACACCACTGGCACCTGAAGCCAGCGCGTCTACCAATTCCGCCACCTGGGCCCGCGCTTTTTCCCTAGGGATCGACGCGAGGCGGGGACGCATAGGGCGCCCGGGTTGGCAGGTCAAGGAAGCGCCGTTGCGCCCGCCCGGCGGCTCGTCTATCCGGGGGCCTCGCGCGTGGGGCGTGAGGAGGCGGCGTGATGAAGGGCCTGGTGACGATCTTCGGCGGCTCGGGGTTCGTCGGCAGCCAGAGCGTGCGGGTGCTGGCCAAGGCCGGCCGGCGCATCCGCGTCGCCGTTCGCCGCCCCTGGCAGGCCTATCGCCTGCGGCTGCTGGGCGATGTCGGCCAGATTGAGATCGTCCAGGCCAATGTCCGCAATCCGGCCTCTATCGAGCGGGCGCTGGAGGGCGCGGAAGACTGCGTCAACGCCGCGGCGGTGATGTACGAGGCCGGCCGTCAGAAGTTCCAGAGCCTGCACGTGATGGGGGCGCAGAACATCGCCGAGGCCGCGCGCCGGCGCGGCGTCGGCCGCTTCGTGCAGATCTCGGCCCTGGGCGCCGACCCGCACTCCCCGGCCAAGTACGCCCGCACCAAGGCCGATGGCGAGGCGGCGGTGCGGGCGATCTACCCCGACGCGGTGGTGCTGCGGCCCTCGGTGGTGTTCGGCCCGGAGGACAAGTTCTTCAACCGGTTCGCGGCCATGGCGGTGACAAGCCCCGCGCTGCCGCTGATCGGCGGCGGCGAGACACGCTTCCAGCCGGTGTTCGTCGGCGACGTGGCCAAGGCGGTGGGGGCGGCGCTCGAGGGTCCGGGCGGCGGGACCTACGAGCTGGGCGGGCCCAGCGTCTACAGCTTCCGCCAGCTGATGGAGCTGGTGCTGAAGGAGATCGGCCGCGAGCGGCTGCTGCTTCCCATCCCGTGGTCGGCCGCCGCCCTGATCGGGACCGTGGGCGACTTCGCCGCCGGGTTCGGCTTTGCCCCGCCGCTGACCGCCGACCAGGTGGCGCTGCTGCGGGCCGACAATGTGGTCGCCGCCGGCGCGCCGGGTCTGGCCGAACTCGGGGTGACCCCGACGCCGCTGGAGCCGATCATCCCCACCTACCTCTACCGCTACCGCAAGGGCGGCCAGTTCGCCGACCTGGGGATCGAGGCGCAGGCGTAGAAGCTATCCCGCGGCCAGATCAGAGCCTTGGCGGACTTCCTTTACGTCCGTAGCGCCCGCCGCCCGCATCGCCTTCAACGCCTGTGCTTCTTGTGCGGAGTCGCGCGGTTCCACCCACAGAACCAGCCCGCCTAGACTGAGCTGGTTGTCGATGGTTTCAGCGTGCTCGCGCCGGAAGCCGGCAGCGATCAGAAGGCCGCTGACACCGCCAACACCGCCCGCCGCGGCCATCGCCAGGAGCGCCATGCCCAGCGCGCCACCAGTCAAGACCATCACGCCCAAAGCGGTCATCGCCCCGACATACGTCAGGCCGCCGACCACCGCTGCGGCGATAGTGCCCGTATTTTCCGGGTCGAACGTTAGTGCGTCGGTCTGGGTCCGCGGATCGGCGGCCGTCTCGGAAGCCGCCCGCGAATGGTCGGCCTTCGGGGACAGGACACCGAACTGAGCATGATCAAAGCCCTTCAGCTCAAGGGCGTAGACAACGCCGCTAAGCACTTCGAGCGAAGAAAAAATCCCGACAACGCGATTGGCTTTGGGCGGCATTCGTCGCTCCTTGAGGTTCAGACATCTAAGACAGGCGAGGCCGTCCCGGCGAAGGAGGCGTTCTTGGTTCCGGGGAGCGTTCAAGCGCCGGCAACGGCGATCTCGCCGGCGAACTTCTTTCGAGCGGCGAAACCGATCGCGCGCCGACCGACGCAAACCAAATGACCGTCGCCAGGACCGCCAGTGTCGCGACGAACACCCCGAGCACCGTATTGGCCCCTACTTCGTCATACTCACGCTCCTCGTTCAGCCTCGAAACGCGGTCGGCGTCGGCCACGACCGCCTCGTGGATGCGTCGGATGAGAGCCGGAAGCCTCATTGGATGGCCGCCTCGGTAGGGGCGCCGCCGGCGCCGTCGCTCAGCGGAATCCGTAACGGGTTGATCGCTGCGTCCACCGGAGCCTCCTCGCCATGTCACAATGCTGCTTGGGCGAGTCAGACGCGATTGGACGATGGTATCGGCGATACTTTGGTTGCGGCTCCGGCCAGGGCGCGTTTCCTCGGCAGGCTCGCGGGCGTCCAGGCGGCAGCGCCCAGTCGATACCCCCTCCACCCCTTCGGCGGTCCCCCTCCCTGCGGGGGAGGATTAGACGCCGGGCTCCACCCCGACGTAGCGGGCCCTCGGCCGGATCAGGCGGCCGCCGGCGACCTGCTCCATGGCGTGGGCGAGCCAGCCGGCGGTGCGGGCGACGGCGAAGAGGGCGAAGGGCGCCTCGGCGGGCAGGTCGAGGGATTGCCTCAGCGCCACCAGGGCGAAGTCGACGTTGGCCTTGTGGCCGGTCTCAGCCTCCACCGCCGCCTTCAGCCGCAGCAGCGCCGGCGGGGTGCGGATCGTCGCCAGCAGCGCCTCGGCGCGCGGGTCGCCGTCCGGATAGAGGGCATGGCCGAAGCCGGGCGCGCCGACGCCGGCGTCGTTCGCCCTTGAGGTCCGCGCCAGGGCTTTCGCCAGCCCGGAGCGCTCGACGTCGATGGCGAAGGCCTCCACCCGCTCGGCCATGTGACCGTGGTAGGGCCCAGACAGCGCCGCCAGTCCGGCCAACACCGACGCCGCCAGCGATGCGCCGGTGGAGGCGGCGACCCGGGCGGCGAAGGTCGAGGCGTTGAGTTCGTGATCGGCCAGCAGGACCAGAGCGCGGCGGATCTGGTCCCAGCCGTCCCGGGGCGCGCGCCAGGCGCGGCCGAGGCGGGCGTGGATCGGACCCTCGTCCTCCTCCCGCGGCACCGCGCCCTCGCGACCGGCGACGGCGGCGGCCATCAGATCCAGCAACCGCGCCGCTTCGTCGGCCAGTTGAGCCTGGCTCCGGCCCTCGGTGGGCGCGTCGACAGCGGCGTGGGCGGCGAAGGCTCCGAAGGCGCGCAGCGCGGCCGTGGCGCCCGGCGGCGGATTGCGCGGCTGGTCCGGCGGCGCGCCCTGTCCGCCGCGCAGCAGCCGCGCGACCTCTTCCAGGGTGGCGCTCTCGGCCAGGGCGACGGCGTCCTGGCCGCGGTAGTAGAGCCGCCCGTCGCGGACGGTGGTGATCGCCGAAGACAACACCGGCTCGCCCCAGGCGATGGCGCTGACCGCCACGTCGGCGGCCTTGCGCCCCCGGGCCTTGCGGTCGGTGAGGGCGGCGACGTCGCTGGCCCGGTAGCGGCTGCGGCGGGGCTCCAGCGGATCGGCCTCGGCGCGCACCCGGCCGCGGCTGACGTAGGCGTAGAGGGTCTGCGGCCGCACCCGTAGCCGCGTCAGGGCCTCCTCGGCGCTTATCCATTCGGTCATTGATTGATTCAGTTGATCAAGATTGACGATTTTATCGCAGGGTTCCATGTCGCAATCGTCGGATCAAGGAGAAAACATGTTGATCGATGGGATTGACGGACTGGAGAACATCGTCGCCGCCGAGACCGTGTTGTCCGAGGTGGACGGCCAGGCCGGCCGGCTGATCATCCGCGGCCATTCTCTCGACGAACTGGCCGGCAAGGTCAGCTACGAGGCGGCCACCCGGCTGCTGCTGGACGGCTTCTTCGACGACCTGCCGGCCGACCTGGCCCCGGCGTTGGGCGCGGCGCGGGCGGCGGTGTTCGCCGAGGTGGCGTACGTCGACGACCGTCTGCTGGCTCTCACGCCGATCGAGGTGATGCGGGCGCTGACCGCGCGGATCGCCGACGGCGAGGATCTCGACACCGCGCTCCGTCTGATCGCCGCCCCGGCGGTGTTCACCGCCGCCGCCGTGCGCCGGCAGGCGGGCGAGGCGCCGATAGCGCCGGGCCCCACGCTCGGCCACGCCGCCGACATCCTGCACATGCTGGGCAAACACCCCTCCGGGCCTGAGGCCAAGGCGCTGGACACCTATCTGGTCACCGTCTGCGACCACGGGCTCAACGCCTCGACCTTCACCGCCCGGGTGGTGGCGTCGACTCACGCCGGCCTGACCAGTTCGATCGTCTCGGGGATCAGCGCCCTGAAAGGTCCGCTGCACGGCGGCGCGCCGGGGCCGGTGATCGAGATGCTGGACGGCATCGGCGCGCCGGGCAACGCCCGCGCCTGGATCGAGGCGGCGCTGGACCGGGGCGACCGGCTGATGGGCTTCGGCCACCGGGTCTACAAGGTCCGCGACCCCCGCGCCGACGCGCTGAAGAAAGCGGTGCGGCTGCTGGGCGAGGGATCGAACGTATTGCCCGGCCGGCTGGCCTTCGCCGAGGCGGTGGAGCAGGCGGCGCTGGGGATCCTGAAGGACCGCAAGCCGAACCGCTCGCTGCAGACCAATGTGGAGTTCTACACGGCGCTCCTGCTGGAGGCCCTGGCCTTCCCGCCCACAGCCTTCACCTGCGTCTTCGCCATGGGCCGCTCGGCCGGCTGGATCGCCCACGCCCGCGAGCAACTGGCCGACGGCCGGCTGATCCGGCCGCAGTCGCGCTATGTGGGGCCAAGGCCGAAGGCGGCCGCTTAGAGCCTGCGTGGTTCGAGACGCGTCCGATGGACGCTCCTCACCATGACGAAGAGGGGTGAGGCCTCGCAAATCTCGTCATCCTGAGGAGCCCGCGCCAGCGGGCGTCTCGAAGGACGCACTGCGAGTCGTTCGCGCTACGTGCCCAGGCGATCTGCGCCTAAATAGCGGGGATGGATTCCGCCCACGCCATCACCACCGAGGAGAGCGGCAGGCTGACCCGCCGGGTCACCGCCCTGTCGGTGGCCACCGCCGCGGTGCTGACGGCGCTGAAGGTGGGGGTGTGGCTGGCGACCGGATCGGTGGCCATCCTGGCCTCGATGGCCGACTCCGGTCTCGATCTGCTGGCGGCGCTGGCCACCTTCTGGGCCGTGCGCTACGCGGCCAGCCCGCCGGACGCCGAGCACCGCTACGGACACGGCAAGGCCGAGGCCTTCGCCAGCCTGGTGCAGGCGGGCCTGGTGTTCGCTTCCGCCGCCCTGATCGGCCAGGAGGCGATCCGCCATTTCATCGCGCCCCGGCCGCTGCAGCACGAAGCCTGGGGCGTCGCCGCCATGGCCATCTCCACCGTGCTCACCGGCGGGCTGATCTACGCCCAGACCCAGGTGCTGAAGCAGACCCGCTCGGTGGCGGTGACCGGCGACCGGGCCCACTACCTGGCTGACCTCGCCTCCAACATCGCCGCCCTGATCGCCATCGCCGCCACGGCGTTGCTGGGAATCGGCGGCTTCGACGCGCTCGGCGGCCTGGTGGTGGCCGGCGTGCTGCTCTGGGGCGCGGTAAGCGTGTTCCGTCAAGCCTCGGGCGAGCTGATGGACCACGAGCTGCCCGACGACGCCCGGGCGAAGATCGTCGCCCTGATGACCGCCGACCCCAGGCTCACCGACGTGCACCAGCTGCGCACCCGCGCCTCCGGGCCGATCGTGCACATCCAGATGCACGCCGACCTCGATCCGGAGCTGTCGCTGGAGACGGCGCACGAGGTGGTGGTGGCGGCGGAAAAGCGGGTGCTGGAGGCCTTTCCGGCGGCCGACATCATCATCCACCCGGACCCGCGCGGCCGGGCCGAGCCGCACGGCGGGGCGTTCGCCGAGACCTATGAGCCGGCACAGTCTGGGTAAACCAGACCTTAACGCCCTCTGCCGCCTTAGTGACCCGTGGAACGCACCCTCTATCATTTCCCCCTCGACCCCGCCTCGCGCCAGGCGCGCCTGGCGCTGGGGGAGAAGCGCCTGCCATTCGCCAGCGTGGTGGTGCGTTACTGGGAGCAGCCGGCGGATTTCGCCAAGCTCAATCCCTCCGGCCTGACGCCGGTGCTGGTCGAGGTCGAGGGCGGGCGCACCCGGGTGATCTGCGAGATCCGGGCGATCCTGGAATATCTGGAAGAGCAGCACCCGGAGCCCGGCCTGCTGGGCCGCGACCCCGGCGAGCGGGCCGAGGCCCGGCGGCTGATGCAATGGTTCGACCGCAAGTTCGACTACGAGGTCAATTCGCTGCTGCTGCACGAGAAGCTGGAGAAGCGACTGACCAAGATGGGCGCGCCAGACCTCGGCAACATGCGCGTCGGCCGCGAGGCCCTGCGCCTGCACCTGACCTACATCGAGACCCTGCTCGGCCAGCGCGACTGGCTGGCCGGACGGCGGCTCAGCCTGGCCGACTTCGCGGCGGCGGCCAATCTGTCGGTGCTGGACTATTTCGGCGACATCCCCTGGCGCGAACTGCCGGCCGCCAAGACGTGGTACATGAAGCTGAAGTCGAGGCCCTGTTTCCGGCCGGTCCTGGCCGACCGCTGGCCGGGCCTGGCGCCGGCGGGCCACTATGACGACCTGGACTTCTGACACCCCCACGGACGAGATCCGCCGCCGCGCCCGCCGCCTCGGCTTCCAGGCGATCGGCTTCGCTTCGGTGACCGACGACTGGGCGGCGGCCGGCCATCTCGAGGCGTTCATCGCCGCCGGCCATCATGGAACGATGGACTGGCTGGCCGAAACCGCGCCCCGCCGCGCCCACCCGACCAGCCTCTGGCCCGAGGCCCGCTCGGCGGTGGTGCTGGGGATGAACTACGGCCCCGACCACGATCCGCTGGAGGCGCTGAAGGCCAGGTCCGACGCCGCCATCTCGGTCTACGCCCAGGGCCGCGACTATCACGCCCTGATCAAGGGCCGGCTGAAGGAGCTGGGCGGACTGATCAAGAAGCGGCTGGGCGGCGAGGTGAAGGTGTTCGTCGACACCGCGCCCTTGATGGAAAAGCCGCTGGCGGCGCTGGCGGGCCTGGGCTGGCAGGGCAAGCACACCAATCTGGTCTCCCGGGAGTTCGGCTCGTGGCTGTTCCTGGGCTCGATTCTGACCAGCCTGGAGCTGGCCCCTGACGCGCCGTCGGCGGATCACTGCGGCGCCTGCCGCGCCTGCCTGGACATCTGCCCGACGAACGCTTTTCCGGCCCCCTACCAGCTCGACGCCCGCGCCTGCCTCTCGTACCTGACCATCGAGCACGAGGGTCCGATCCCCGAGACCTACCGGTCGGCGATGGGCAACCGCATCTACGGCTGCGACGACTGCCTGGCGGTCTGCCCGTGGAACAAATTCGCCGCCGTCGCCCGGGAAACCAAGCTGCACGCCCGCGCCGACCTGAAGGCTCCGCCGCTGGCCGAATTGGCGGCGCTGGACGAAGCCAGCTTCCGCGCCCGCTTCGCCGGCAGCCCGATCAAGCGCATCGGCCGGGGCCGCTTCGTGCGCAACGTGCTCTACGCCATCGGCAATTCTGGGGACCCGACGCTCATCGATGCTGCGGCGGCGCTGTTGGACGATCCCGATGCCGTGGTTCGCGAGTCGGCGGCGTGGGCGGTGGGGCGGCTTACGAAAGCGCCTCCACCAGCCTCGCCATGAAATCCGCGCCGCGCTCAAGCTGGGCGAGGTCGAGGTATTCGTCGGCCTGGTGCGCCTGGTCGATCGAGCCGGGGCCGCAGAGCACGGTGGGGATGCCGGCGCCCTGGAACTGGCCGGCCTCGGAGGCGAAGGACACCGCTCGCGGCGGCCCGTTGTCGCCGGCGAGGCGCCGGGCGAGCGCGTCGGCCGGATTGTCCGGCCACGGCGCCAGCGACGGCACGTCGGCGAGTTGCTCTACCCGAACGCCGCCATCCAGGGTCCGCTCGCGGATCGACTGGTCGAGCCGCCGGGCGAGGTCGAAGAAGCCGGCCAGCTCGGCCTTCGGGTCGACGCCGGGCAGACAGCGCAGATCGAACAGGAAGCGGCACTGGCGAGCGAGGATATTGCCGGCGGTGCCGCCGCTGACCGTGCCGATGGTCAGCGTCGCGCCCTTGGGTTGGAACGGCGAGGCCGGATCGGCGGCGCGCTGCAGCCGGTCGGCGGTGGCCACCAGTTCGGCCATCAGCCGGGCCGCCTCCATCACCGCCGAGACGCCTAAATGCGTCTGGGCCGAGTGGGCTTCCTGGCCGGTGACGGTCACCCGCCAGACGGCGATGCCCTTGCCGGCCGAGACCACCTCCATGCTGGTCGGCTCGCCGACAATGCAAAGCGAGGGCCGGGGCAGCTCGTGGACGATGGTGTCGATCATCGCCGGGGCGCCGAAGCAGCCGATCTCCTCGTCATAGGAAAACGCCAGGTGCGCAGGCCGCTTGAGCGGCGCTGCCTTCAGGTCGTCCACCGCCGCCAGGGCCAGGGCGAGGAAGCCCTTCATGTCGCAGGTCCCGCGCCCGAACAGTCGCCCATCGCGCTCCGCGAGCCTGAACGGATCGGAGCTCCAGGCCTGGCCCTCCACCGGCACCACGTCGGTGTGGCCGGAAAGCACGACGCCGTCTTCGGCCGCGGGTCCGACGCTGGCCAGCAGGTTCGCCTTCTTGCCGTCGGCCCGGGCGATCCGCCGGGCGGCGACGCCGCGCTCGGCCAGATAGGCCTCCACCCAGTCGATCAGCGCCAGGTTGGAGAGGTTCGAGGTGGTGTCGAAGGCGATCAGCCGCTCCAGGATCGGCCGCGCCCGCGCCGCCAGGGCCTCGCCGGAGGCTGTCACGCTCTAGCCCTTGCCCACCGACAGATCGGCCGGGAGTATCTGCAGCAACTCCAGCTTGAAGATCAGCAGGCTGTTAGGCGGGATCGGGCCGGCGCCCTTCGGCCCATAGGCGAGGTTCGGCGGGCAATAGAGCACCCACTGGTCGCCGGGTTTCATCTTCTGCAGCGCCTCGGTCCAGGCCGGGATCAGCTGGTTCACCGTCATCACGTCCGGCTTGCCGCGCTTGTAGGAGGAATCGAATACCGTCCCGTCCAGCAGCCGGCCCTCGTAAAGCACCAGCACCTGGTCGGTCGGTCGGGGCGACAGACCGTCGGCGGGGCCGGTGTGCGAGACGCTGTATTCCAGGCCCGACGGCAGCGTAATCACCCCGGGCGCCTTGCCCTGGGCGGCCAGGAAGGCGTCGGCGATCCGGAGATTTTGCGCCGCGCGCGGATCGGCGCAGCCGGCCAGCGCCAGGGTGGCGACAAGGACCGCGGCCAGGGGGCGCATCAGAGCGGCCTCGGCGGATAGCCCGCGGCGCTCAGCGCCTCGACCACGTCTTGGGTGTGCCGCGAGTCCCGGGTCTCGATCATGATGTCGAATTCCGCTCCCTTGGCCGGCACGTCCAGCGCCAGCCGGTTGTGGGCCACCTCGATAATGTTGGCCCCGAGGTTGCCGATGATCGACGATACCCGCGCCAACAGTCCCGGCCGATCGTCGCCGATGATCTTCAGCGACACCAGCCGCTGATCGCGGACCAGCTCGCGATTGAGCACGCTGGCCAGCAGCCGCGGGTCGATATTGCCGCCGGTGAGGATCAGCCCGACCTTGCGGCCGCGAAACCGGTCCGGATATTCCAACAGCGCCGCCAGCGAGGCCGCGCCGGCGCCCTCGGCGACGGTCTTCTCGACATTGCAGTAGAGGGCGACGCCGCGCTCGAAGAACGGCTCGTCGATCAGCAGCACCTCGTCGATCAGCGGCCGAACGATGGCGAAGTTGAGATCGCCGACCTGCTTGACCTGGATGCCCTCGGCGATGGTCTGGCCGCCGGGGATGGCGGTGGCGCCGCGCATGCGAGCGGTGAACGACGGGAAACTGGCCGGCTCGACGCCGATGATGCTGATCTGCGGATTGATCGCCTTGGCCGCGGTCGCGACGCCGGCGATCAGGCCGCCGCCGCCGATCGGCACAGGCAGCACTTCCAGATCCGGGGCGTCCTCCAGCATCTCCAGCGCGATGGTGCCCTGGCCGGCCATCACGTCCAGGTCGTTGAACGGATGCACGAAAGTCAGCGCCCGCTCCGCGCAGATGGTCTGAGCGACCAGGGCCGCCTCGTCATAGTTCTCGCCCTCGATCACCACCTCGGCGCCGAAGTCGCGGGTCTGCTGCACCTTCACGAAGGGCGTCGTCTTGGGCATGACGATGGTCACCGGAATGCCCAAGCGCGAGGCGTGATAGGCCAGCCCCTGCGAGTGGTTGCCGGCCGAGGCCGCGATCACCCCACGGGTGCGGTCGTTCAGCTGCAGCAGCTTGTTCAGCGCGCCCCGCTCCTTGTAGGAGGCGGTGAACTGCAGGTTCTCGAACTTCACCCACACTTCGGCCCCGGTAATCTGCGACAGCGTCTTCGAATGCCGGCAGGGCGTGCGTTCGATGTGGCCTTGCAGCCGGGCGGCGGCGGCCTTGATGTCGTCGAAGGTGAGGGTCATCGGGGAGGGTTTGAAGCGGGGTCCGAATGGGGGTGCGAAAGGGCGCGCAACCTAACGGCCGAGCCCGCTCACCGCAATCCGCGCAACAGATCGAGCCGGCGCATCGCCTTGCCGGGCAGGGCCGAGACCCGGCCCAGGGGCAGGGCCTCGGCCGCCTTGCGCACGCCATAGGCCGCGCCGCGAACCAGGGTCGCCGGCGACGGCACACCGACAAAACCGTGCATGACGCCCTGGGTAGCGTTGGATAGTTCACGTTTGAACCGATAGTCGCCAGGACCAAAATCCAACCGGTCGTAAGCCGTGCCGTCCATCCATTTCAGGATCTCGTGGAACAGCAGCAGGCCCGGCGAATAGCGATCGAAGGCCTCATCGTGGGCGATCATCCAGGCGTGGATGGTGTGGGCGCCGCGCAGGTGGAAATGGATCGCCGCCAGCTTGCCGTCCATGTGCAGGGTAAAGAGCTGGCCGCCGAAATCCGGCTCGGGGGAGGCGAACAGGTCGCGCGCCAGGGCCAGCGGCCAGCCGGCGGCGAACACGTCGGTCTGGCCGGTGGCGATGAGCTGCGCGCGCTTCAGCTCGAACAGTCGCTCGAAGGCGTCGCGGTCGGCGGAGAGCGGCGTGAACACGATCGGCGCCGCCTCGCGCTCAGCCTTGCGGCGCTTCTTCTCCAGGTCCTTGATCACATGCACGCCGGCGGCGCGGCGCTGGGCGGCATAGGCCTCATAACCTTCGCCAAGGTCGGCGATCCAGGCCTGGTCGGTCCCTTGAGCGTATGGAGCAAAGGCCGCCTGGCTCTCCAGCATCCAGCCGAAATCAAACCGGTGCACGCCCAGCGCCGGGGCCAATGCCCGGGCGTCGAAGTCAGCGCCCGGCTCGGTCAGCATCGCCTGGTAGTCACACATGGGCGCGCCGGGGGCCATGGCGGTCACCGCCCCGGCGCGCAGGGCCATGAACCCCCGCGGCCGACCGGCCTCGGTCAGCATGGCGATCCGCAGACCCTTGTCGGCGCCGCCCTGCGCCCGCTCGACCGCCAGCGGCCACAGCGGCGACAGGAAGGGCGAATCCCACGCCGGTTCACGCCCCTGCAGCGCACGCCACTGGGCGATCATGTCCGGGGACATGTCGTTTGGCCGAAGGACCTCGATGTCCAAGCGCGGGTCGCCTTTGATGCCGTTCACGATCCAAAATAGGACCCAACCCTTGCGCGCAGGTTAGTGACGGCGCGCCGTCACGCCTCTTCCGCCGCCTCGCGCTCCAACGCCACCTCCGGCCGGCTTGACCGGATCATCAGAAAACTGCCCGACCAGTTCCCTGGAATGCTCCACCGCCCCTCAATCTCAGAGGCGTCGTCGTTGATGGCGCCCTGGTAGGTGACCGTGTCGTAGCCGCGCGGCCTGCCGTCGTAGAGCTTGAGGAAGGTGAGCGTCCTCCCCGTCCGGCGCCCCTGAATCGTCGCGCGCAGCGCCAAGCCCGACGTCTCTGCGGTCGCGCCGGGCTCCTCGGTGGTTCCGTCGATCCAGCCGTCCAGTTCCGCGAGGGTCGCGACGAATGAAACGGGGTCGCGATTTCTGCCATCGGGGTAGCTGAACAGCCCCTGCCAAACCCCGGACAGGTTGAGATCATCGGTCTGTTCACCGCTCACGGTCGATGGAACCTGCTCTGCCTCAGGTGAGTCGACCCTCACTACAGGGCTGACGCGGCTTTCGCGACGACCTCACTAAGGGCCGCGGCCACCCTCGTCCGACGGCCGGGGCTCCAAGGTGATCCAACGCCGCGGCCAGCGCCAGCCGAGGGAGCGGACCTCGCCCGGCTTCAGCGCCAGCGCCTTGATGGTCTTCGGCGACAGCTCGCTGATCATATGCACTGGCTCCAGCCCGCCCACCGGACTGGCGGCGACCTCGCCGATCAGCAGCGCCCGGTCGATCGCCCGCCACTCGGCCTTGGCCCGGTCGTCGTGGCCGACGGCGAAGAAATGGCGCAGGGGCGCGGGCTCGTCGGCCGGCTTCACCATCACCCCGATCATCCAGCCGCTGGCCATCGGCCGTCCCTAGCATGCGCCGCGCCGCTGACACGCGGCGTTCTTGCGGCTATGCCCGCTCGGCCATCCACGCCGCCGCCGCGTCCAAGATATCGGCCAGCACCTCGGCGTCCTTGCGGCCGCTCTTGGCCGGCACGTGGAAAGAGTGGTCGGCGTCCGCTTCCAGCACCAGCCGTGCGCGGTCGCCGAGCCCGCCCACGGTGGTCTCCAGCAGATCGCGCTGGGCGAGCAGGTCCTTGGTCCCCTGCAGGAACAGCATCGGAATGGTCACCGCCGCCAGGTGCGCCGCCCGCTCCACCGACGGCTTGCCGGCCGGGTGCAGCGGGAAGGCGAAGAAC
>Ga0302279_10000793_pt1 | contig 46552 bp, 40 predicted proteins | sample III_Bog_N3_3_FD_194541 | JGI IMG/M metagenome (GOLD analysis project Ga0302279, IMG submission 194541) | Peat permafrost microbial communities from Stordalen Mire near Abisko, Sweden - III_Bog_N3_3 | ecosystem: Environmental > Terrestrial > Soil > Wetlands > Peat | place: Sweden: Abisko... | reverse complement strand
CGTCTACGCCGATCTGCTCGACGCGCTCGACCTGCGAGACGTGCTCGTCGTCGGCAACTCGCTCGGTGGCTGGATCGCGGCCTCGCTCGCGCTCCTCGCGCCTCAGCGGCTGCGTGGCGTCGTCCTCATCAACGCGGCCGGCATCCGCGTCGAAGGCCACGACGTCGCGGACGTGTCGAAGCTCGCGCCGACGCAGCTCATGGCGCTCGCATATCACGATCCCGAGCGCTTCCAGGTCGACCCGGCGACGCTCTCGCCAGCCGATCTCGCGGGCTTCGCTGCCAACCGCGCGATGACCGACCGACTCTGCACCACGCCGTACATGCACGACCCGAAGCTGCGGCGCCGCCTACGCCGAGCCACCATGCCCGCGCTCGTGATCTGGGGCGAGAGTGACCGCATCCTCGACGTCGAGTACGGCCGGGCATTCGCCCGCGCATTCGCGAAAGCTCGCTTCGAGCTCGTGCCGAAAGCAGGACACATGCCCCAGCTCGAGCAGCCCGAACGGGTGCTCGAGCTGGTTCGCGCGTTCTAGCAGCGCGTGCTCCGCCCACGCTGCCGCGTCGAGCAACCGCTCCCGGGTCGCGAACTGGTTTACGACCTCGGCGAAGCTGTGGTCATCAACGTAAACGCTCACGCCGCTGGGGCGCGGCGTGCTGAGGTGCACCTGCTGCCTCTTCGTCTCGATCCCCCATCGGGAGGCCCGCGCGTCGGCCATCGGGCCGACCAAGAGCGGCAAAGGCTCAGAGCGCCTCATGGTTACAGACGGCCATGGTGATCCGATCAGCGGTCAGCGCATCTCGCCCGCCCCCGTCAGCCGGCGACGTGTACCCGCGTCGGTGAGATCGAGGCAGCAGAAGACGCCTCCCGGGTTCTCGGGGGGAGGGTTGCAGTCCTGTGCGCTCGTCGCGGCTTGCTTCGAGCACGGAGCTCCACCGAGGACGCACCTCCCGCCGGCCGATGAGCAGGTGCTTCCCGAAGACGACGAGGTGCACGCCGCTGCGGTCATCGCGATCAGGAAGAGGGTCGAACGCCCGCGCATGAGAGCAAAGCTACCGCGCCAGCCGGGAACGTCGAGGCACTCGTCCACGGATCGACCGCGCTACGGTCGCCCTCGTGTCGCAACCCGAAACGGTGACGCTAACCCGAGAGCAGCTCTACGACCTGGTGTGGTCGAAACCGATGACTGAGATCGCGACCGAGTTCGGCGTGTCGAGCGTCGCCTTCGCCAAGTATTGCAAGAAACTCGGCGTGCCGCGTCCCACCCGAGGCTACTGGCAGCAGCTCCAGCGGGGCCAGAAACCGGAACGCGACTCGCTGCCGCCGCGCACGTCCGCGACGCGAGCGAGCATCGTGATCGTCAAGCACGAGCCGCGTGAAGTGATTCCACAAGCTTCGAGCGCCGCGCCCAAGATCGTCGTGTCGGCGTCGCTCCGGAACCCCCACCCCGTGATCGTGCAGCTTCAGCAGGAGCTCCGCGGATCGTGGCGGCGGCAGGACGGCGAATCCGTCGCGGGTGCGGCCATCCCGTGTTCAGTGCGGCGGGACCGGCGACGCATCGCGGCTTGCGGATCCTCGACGCGCTCTTCAAGGCTCTGGACGAGCGTGGGCACACGGTACGCCTCTGCGACGCGCCGCGAGCCGAACGTCGGCGGCGGCTGGAGGTCATCGTGACGGGAAAGCCGTCCGTCGAGGTCTGGTTGGGCGACCGTCTATGCGGAACGCATTGACCCTCTCCAGCGGCCCGCCAAGATCGCGAAGGCCCCGGAGCCGGAAGGGAAGGATGCGGGTGATGAGTGACCGCCCTACACCCGGAGGTTCGCACAAACATCAAATCGGCTTGTATGGTCGTGCATGCCCGCCGGCCTCATCCGGATGGCGTTCCGCGCAGGACGCGCTCGCGCTCGATGAAGCGGCTGGCCTTGCCGAACGTAACTTTCATGTTACGGTATGGGACAGGTTCAACATGCGCAGAAGCACGAAGACCGGAGTCGAAAAGTTCTTCAACGAGCAGATGACGTCGCCGTCGTTCGCGAGGAGCTACACGGAGGCCCGCACCGAGGTCGATGCCATCGACCGGATGGTCCGTGCGCTCGACGCTGCGCGGGAGGAGTCCGGGCTCAGCAAGGCCGACCTTGCAGCAGCCATCGAGGCGCGCCCCGAGATCGTCCGCCGCCTCTTCACCACCAAGAAGCCAAACCCCACGCTCTCGACCCTCATCCGGCTGGCGGGCGCCCTCGGGTACCGGGTGGAACTCGTTCGGGACGCCAAGCCGAGGTCGAGCACTCGTCGAACTCGTCCGGCTGCCTGACCCTTTACCGGACCAGGCTGCGTGGGGTTCGGGCCAGGTACTCGCTGCCGAGACGACGAACGTCGGCGTAGTCCCGTGAGGAGAGCACTGTACGGAACGGCTTGTCCTTGCCGCAGATGAGCACGAGGCTCGGACCACCGAGCCCCACCGCTCGTCCGTCACGTTCGAGCAGGCAGAAGAGCCGGTAGTGATGCCGGTTCGGGCCGTCCACGCGAACCTCGTAGTACCCGGCCATCTCGCCGTGCATGGCCTCCCACTTGCCACCCCCGCTGAACTGCGGCGGAGGAGCGTCGGCCACCGCGTTCACGACGGCGAGCATCATGGCCCGGACCTTCTCGGGGCACGTCAGCAGGAACTCTCTGGCGGGGACGGCCTCGTTCGGGTCGTCGTCTGGGTGACGCTGGAAGAAGTGCTTGCGCCAGGGTCCAGCCCCGGTGGGCTTCTTCGTCTCGACCGTCTTCGACGACCTCACCTTCGCCATGCCCGGCCCACGCTACCGGATCCTCACCTCGTGCCCGCGACCTTCGGAACGCTTCCCGCTTTCCTCTCGGAGTCGATCACGAGCTCCGCGAGTTCGAGCGCTCGGCGGGTCGCATGGGGCCCTCCTTGAAGGATGGCCGTGGCGAGAGCGACCTCGCGAACTTCCAGGATCGCTTTTGCCAGATCCTGCGCGGCCTCCCAGGCGTCCTTCTCACGCCTGTCGCGGATGTGCTCCACGACTCTCCATGACTTTTCCATGAGGCCAGTTTTTCCCGAGGAAATGGCATGACTCGTGGGACTTCGAAGCCGAAAGTCGTCCGTTCGAATCGGTCCGGGCGCACCATTGAAATCATTGGGGATTTCGGAGATCGCGGAAGACGGCGTGGCAACCGCGTGGCAACTTCCGAGGGCCTGAGCGTCGGCCTGCGGATCGGGGCTCGGAGGGGGCCGAGGGCAGCGTTTTCCCTCGCTGATCCTGGCGTCAACTGGACGCGGGACGGATCACGAGAAGCCGGGGTGCTTGGGGGCTTGCGACACGCCTGATCCCGCGACCTATCTGGTAGTCCTGCACCGAGCCACGAGGTCGAGCACCAGGCCGCGCAGGTCAGCTCGACGATCGTGAGCCCTGCGACCGTGGACGAACTCCCCGACCCGCCCTCTCCTCACCGCCCAGTCATGCGAGCCTTGATGGCGGCTCATGTCCGAGCTGCCGCCAGGGTGATGGGGCGCCGCTCGACGCACGCGCCGATTTCTGATCTGCTATGGTCGCTGACGGGGCGCTTTCCCTCGCGCAGGGGAGCGAGCGTCTGGCCGAGCAGAGCGTGATCGCCGTTGGACTCGCGGGTCAGGAAGTCCCCGGTCCGGAGCACGTTGTCAGGGCGGCTCGCGACGCCGCGCTGGCAGACGCGACGCAGCCGCTCTACCGACATGAACGAGCCCAAATGCGGATCGGTGATCTGCGCGATGCGAAGCTGGAAACAACCGCATAACGCCGCGTTTCGGTCGCGCGCGGAGCGCACATGACTGGCAGATACTACTCAGGGAAAAGCCGAGTACGGGAGGGTCAAAGCGCCACGCATCTGGGCGGTCGCTTCCACCGAAGAGCGGCGCCGCTACCCCGGGCTGCCGTCGAGCAGGCGCGTCGCGGCGTCACCGCTTGCGTCACTCGGTATCGACGCATCGCGCTCGCCGTCCGGCGTAGCGGCATCACGCGCCGCGTCTGGCGTCGTCGCGTCGTGCGTGGCGTCCGGTGTCGTTGAATCCCGCGCGCTGCCGTCGGTCGCGCCGCCGGTGTCGTGGCCAGAGTCGTTGGCTGCGTCCGCCGTTTCCGTCGCGTCGCGGCCGGCGTCCGTCGTCGCCTCAGTGGCACCATCAATACCAACGTCAGCGGAGGCATCCCAGTCGGGCGCTGCACACGTCGGCGTATCGGGAACGTTGTTGACCTGGGCCGGCAGGCTTCGGAGAAACTGCACGATCGAGGTCGCTTGCGCATCGTTGATCCCCCCCTCAGCAAGGTGCCCGAAGTGTGGCATCGGGTTGCAGAGCGCGGCATCCTGATTGTCGAAGCCGTTGAGGAACGCGTTCTTGATCTGCGCGTTCGTCCAGCAGCCGAGGCCGGTCGTCGGGTCGGGGGTCAGGTTGGGCGGGTAGGCGAACCCGCCGTCTACGGTGGAGAGCACGCCGTCGTTGTTCCCCTGGAGGGCGCCTCCGTGGCAGTTGAAGCACCCGCGCGAGTTCACGACCCCGAACCCGAGCGCAATCTCGGCGTCCATCAGCGCGCCCGCGTCGACGGCGCAGCTCGGCTTGGCCGATCCATCGTTCAACGCGTCTGCCGTGTGATCGCCGGCGGCATCGCGCGCCCCTGCGTCCGGCTTCGTCGACCTCGATGAGCTGCTGCAAGCTGCAAATGCGAGGCCGAGGGGCGCGGAAAGAAGGCAGGCAACGGTGCAGCGGCGGATCACGCGAGGAAAGCGTCGTGTCATGGCACGTGCAACGTAGTCGCCGTCGCGCGCGGGTCAACGTGGAGCGCCGGCACTCGAATGCGACACCGAGCCTGTTTTTGCGCCGAAGCGCGTGAAGCTATTGACCCGTGGCACGCGGACTCGTTGGCCGTCGACGAGCGAGAGCGTGCAAAAGGATCGCGCGGCGAACGAAGCTTAGAGGGTGTTCAACAGGAACTTGGCCCAGGATGAAGCTACCGACCCGCTGCTCCGAGAGGATCACCGGCGCCGGGGCGGGCTCGCTCGGAGAACCTCCTCCGCCTCCGATGGCTCCCAGGCCGCCGCCCGCGCGCGTCAAGGGCGACGGAGGCAACATGTAGGGGAACGCGCCGGTGAAGCCGTTGAACGGGGAACGGGCCACGGCCGAGACTTCGGGGCGGGACGGCACGGGGACCACGAAGCCGAACGACTGGTTCGACCGCTCGAAGCGCGCCTCGCGCACGAAGTCTTCCGTGCCGGTCGTCTCGTCCCATGCAATGAGTACTCGCTCGACGGACAGGTACGGCGCGTCGTCGTCGACGACCCTTTTCGTCCAGAAGACACCGCAGGCGCGCGCTTCGTGCGCGACGACCGGGGCGGTCAGCAGGACCGCGCCCGCCAGGAGCGACCGTACATGTTTGCCGGGGCGGAAGCGCACGAGGAATGCCTAGGTCTCCGAAATGAACCAGATCGCAACTTGCAGCGTGGAGCCTTTCGGGCCGGGAGCATCAAATCGTGCGCCCCGCACTGTCCGGAACACGCACTGGACGACACTCTCGGACACGCCGCTGTTCTCGGACGCCTCGCCCGATACTACCTCGCCGCTCGGCGAAATCGTGACGCTCAAGGTGACCCGCCCCGCGCCCGTCGGATCGACGTTCAACCCCTCGACGTAGCAACGACGGAACCCCGCGCGCATCGTCTTCAAGACAGCCGCCGCGTTCGTCACCGGGACCGTCGCCGTCGCTTCACCGATCTTCACCGTCACCCCTGGAGGGACCATACCGTCGTCGACCCGCCCCGGCCCGATGGCTCTGGACGAGACGCCCGGCGTGTTCGGCTGAGCCCCGGCCGGGATGCGCTCCGGGCGCACGCGTCCGAGCATCACGTCCAGCACGGCCCGCTCGTGCGCGCTTCGGTCGGCCTGGCGAGGCAACCTGGCGACGTACTCGTAGTAAGGAGTGGGCCAGGGGGGCGTCGCGGGCCAGGTGGGTGGCATGCCCGGTGCCACACGGTCCGGGAGTCTCCAGTAGTGAATGTCCGAGTCCCGACTGTCCTGGCCGCTCCAGGCGACGAGGTGACCATCCGGAGTGAACGCTGGGTCGCGCAGCCACCAAAAGGCTGGTGACCGGGTGCAGTCCACAGGTGCCCCCGCCACGACATCCAGTGCGCAGACGAGTCCCGACCTGGACCTGAGTGCCAGTGCGTGCGTCCCGTCCCACGGGTTCGCCACGGCGGCCCGCCAGTTGTCCCCCAGGTTGCTGAGGTCGAGGCCGAACAACTCACGTCCAGCGGCGACGTCCCAGACGCGAAGGCCCTCCGCGCTGTCGACCGTCACCGCGCGCGACCCGTCGACCGTCGTTGCCAGAGCGCTGACGAAGGCGGTCGGACCCGCGAAACTGCGCTCTTCGCGGCCACGCGCGAGATCCCAGACGTGAAACTCCGAGCGGTCACCACCTGGCGCGGGCATCTGAAGAGCGGTGATGACGTACTCGCTCCCGGCGAAGGCCACGTGACTCAATCCCCGGCCCCCTGCGACAATTGTGGGCAGTTCCCGCAGCGCATCGAGATCCCATAGGCGGAGCGTCCCGCTCTGATCGGCCGTCATCGCCAGACTGCCGCTCGCAGAAACAGCAAGTTTGACGTTCAGCAGGTGCTCGCCAGTGGCGATCGTCTCCCGCCACCGCTGACGTGCACCGTCGCCGGTGATCTCGTCGATCTCGAGGAGGAATCGGTCGGGGTTGCTCTCTTCCGTGGTCACAAGCAGCCGCTGTCGCGGTAGCGGCACCATCTGCACGATGCGGCTGGACGTCGTCGGCGCTGCATCAGTGGTCTGGGACGGAATAGTGAAGCGGAGGATCTCGCGACCCGTGGCGATGTCGTGAACGCGGATGGTGCCCCGGCTCTCGACGAGGATCTGCGAACCGTCGCGAGAAAAAACCGGGTTCCCGCCCGGGACCACGAACGTCCCCGCCTCGGTCCGCCACGGAGCAGGCGCGGACGTCGAGTCCTCCTTGCACGCAGACAGTCCGATCACGGCGACGATCGCGAGTGAACGCCGACGCCTCCGCGCGACGTACGCGAGCGCAGCGATCGCGCCCACGAGCCAGACGCCGTCCTCGGACGTCGCACCTTGCCCGAGGGCACAACCGCCGCTCGCCCGGCGCTCCGGGAAGCGGTCGGCGCCTGGCAGCGGCGACGACGCGTCGCCCTTGTGCGCGCTCGAGGTGGGCGGAGAAGGCCGAACGAGCGACGCTGCGCCGAGCGGCGCCTCGTCCGGACTCCCCTCGAGGTGCGGGTCCAGGACCGGCAGGAGCCGCCACCGCGCCGCGATCGACGCGTCGTTCACTGCGACCGGGGCCCCCGGGGGAATCAAGACATCTCCCCATCCGTCGCGGTTCTCTCGCGCATCGCGGAAGGGGACCACCACCCACCGCGAGGTCTCCTCGCCCGGGACGATTTCCGCGAGCGAAGGGAGCGAGTCGCGCAGCTCCTTCGCGGTCACGCTCGAGCGCCAGCCGGGAGCCCACGGCTGCTTCCAGGTCGTCACTCCGTCTTCGGATGGCGCGGAGGCGACGGCGAACGCCGGCTGTGTCCAGCCCGATGCTCCCGCGTCGGAAGGAGCTGAGAAGGCGTCCTCCTGGGTCGCAAACCAGACGAGAAGGTTGCGCGCCGCAAACCGAGCTTTACCTGCAACGGGCTCGCGGTACGGATAATAGGGAGTAGGCGTGCGGAAGCGGAGACGCACCGCCTCACTCGTCATTCCTGGCCTGGCGTCGAGGGGCCCATCGTAGCGAAACGCTACGTAGTAGAATCCGAGCGCGACGTAGTGGTCGAGCCAGCCACGGGCCGCCGCAGACACGGCGAAGCCGTTCTGTCTCAGCCAGGTTTCAAGCCCTCCGCCGTCAGATGCCGCGAGGACGGATGCTCGAAAGCTCCCGATGCGCTGCTCGGAAAGCACGTCGGGTGCGTGCGTCGCGCCAATTCCGCCCAGCGCCATCCCCCCAAACCGCTGAAACGGGAATGCGCGCGCGAGATCGTCGAACGGCTCCTTCGCGACGGCAAACACCTCGGGACGGAACGGTACGGGTACGACGAACCCGAACGATTGGTTGGCCCGATCGAAACGCGCCTCGCGCACGAAGTCCTCGGTCTGGGTCGCCGCGTCCCAGACGATCAGGACGCGTTCGAGCGCGAGATAAGGCGCAGATGCGGCGAGCTGCGCCTCGCTCCTCGCGCGTGCGAAGACGCCGCAGGCGGATGCCTCCCTCGCGCTCCACACCGCAGCGCTGGCGAACGACACACCGATGGCGAGCGCGAGGCGGGCGTGCTTCGTAAATCCCACGCAAACAGGCCTTACCATGCGGACACATCGCCTGGCGCGGCCCACGGACCCTCGGATGCGCGACATTCAGGGCGTTCGCCGTCGCGGTCGCCTGGAGCCCCGGACTGGGCGCTGCAAGGTCGAAACGATGCCATCCCTTCCCGATGCCCGCCACGTCCGCGTCGACGTGTACGGCCCCGGGCGCCGCGTCACCGGCGTCTTCACGACGAAGTCGAATCCACTGTGCGCGCCGACCCGACCCGGAAGACGCGCCTCGTGTGCACGGAAGGGAGGTACGGTCACGGCGTTGCGGGCTTTCATTAGGCACGCCCCGCTTGGGTGAGCTCCTCCGTTGTGCCGATCACGCTGCCCCGGTACGCTCATGCGGTTGGCGTCTTCAGCGCGTCTCCGGAGCCCATACGCTCGGTTCTTCGGCGCGTTCACCCTCGCGATCGCCGGCTGTTCTCGCGCTCCGCGCGCCCTCGAGGCCCTCGCATCCGACGTGATTGCGGCCCCGAAGCCGATTCCGCGCTACGTGCTCGTGCCCGACGAGGGGCTCCCAGGCGCGTTGGTTGGCCGGATGCGGTTCGAGCCTGGCGATCGGGCCGTGGACGGCGCGCGCGACACGCGGCGCGCTCGTCGCGGAGGGCCGTGCACTGTGCGCGGACCGAGGCTCGGTGAAACTCATCGACATGGTCACGGGCGAGATTCTTTCCGAATCGCCCCTCCCGAAGGAGGTTCCGTTCGGCGCGCGTTGTGAGTCGCTCAGAACCGGTGTCGACATCGCGCTGGTGTGCCGCGGCAACCAGGGCAACATGGTCGCGTCGTTCCGCGACGGAATCGTGTCCCTCGAGAAGACATTTCCCGAGGACTGGGCGGTGACGGCAAGTCGAGCGGGCGCGCTCGCCATCGGCGGGCCGTGCGACGGTGACGACGTCCGCGACCGACGAGCCGATGGCGACAGCCTCTCGCTCCGCGACGTCGCGGTCGCATGTGCGCGAGGGGCCGACGGGCAGTGGCGAGAATACGACCTTCGCAAGACGCTGAAGGCAACGAACGACCCGCAGTGGAAGACCCCCGGCAAAATCGTCTGGATTCCGCGCGACGCCGGTGCCCCGCTCGGATTCTTTGCGGCCGACCACGGCCAGCGCCTGAGGCTCGACTCGGCAACGAGCGACGTCATGAGCTTCGCGAGCCAGACGACGTTCCCGGTCGCGACGCGCGATCCTGATGGGACGGAGATAGAGCTCGACGCGGCGGGGCCGAGCGTACGCGCCCGTCGTCGTCTCATCGGACGCTCGGTGGAGCTGACCGATGGAGGTGACCTTCGGACCTGGGGGCTGGTCCTGCGCTATACGGGCGCCGTCGAAACCTTCGAAGTCTCCCCACAGCCGGCCGGCTTCGACGGCCCTTTCGGCCTCGCCACGACCCGGGACGGCCGCCTTCGCGAGACACGCGATTGGGGGCGGACGTGGACCGACGTCGCCGCGCCTCCCGGCACGCCCCCCCAACACGCGCCGCCCGTCGCCGGATGCTCGGAGGTCGGATGCTTCATTCCGCCTTTTGTGCGGCTGGGTTGGGGGCCTGACACGCCGGTCCCGCGCTTCGAGCCAGCTCTCGCCGCAATCGCCGATTCCATTCCCCCCGACGCGTCCGTCCCGCGGCCACGCTTGGACTGCACGGCGACCGGCCCCGCGCGCAGCACACGGCCGTCCACGCTGCGTACGCCGGGCGACCCGACCACCATGCGCGCCATGGGCGAAACGATACGCAGCTTCTACGACCGTGGCTCGCCGGAGGACGACCTGATGCGCGCCGCAATGGCGGGGCCGGACATGTTCCAGCGCTGCGACTCGCGCGCTCACGACAAGACCTGCAACCTCGAGGGGACCTCCGCCCGCGTGGCCCTGCGCTATCACCTGCCGTGCGACCCGGGTCTCAAGCCGAGAGTCGACTCGACATCGCTCCTGGCCGAGGAGCTCGACACAATGTGGCGACCCGACCACTTCAACTGGATCAACCGTCGCCCGTTCGACTTCAGCCGGGAAGCCGTTCCGGTTGCCTCGTCCCACGTCGAGTCGTCCGCTGGACTGCTCCTGCCGCTCGAGGGTCCGTTGCTCTGGGTACGTCCCGGCGCCCCGCCGCGACTCTTTCACCCGCGCGATCGGAAACGCCTCTTCCTGCTCGGAGCGGCCTCCATGGGGCCGAGCAAGCTCGCCGTGCTGGTGACGCGCGACGACGAAGGTTCCACGATCCTGGTCGAGGACTCAGATGGCGAGAGGGTCGATCTCGAGCTCGACTTCGCTGCGCTCGACTGGCGCTTTCGCTTCAGCCGGGCTCTCGCTGTCGCCTCGGACGGTCGCATCGGAGTGATCGGTTTCGTCGATACGGAGCGACCTCCGTCGCCCGATACCCCTGCGTGGCTGGTGGTCCGCGGTGAGTCGCCGCGCGAGCTCGCCCCTTGGGAGAGCCTCGTGCCGGGTGACGCGGACGAGTGTCGGGAGAGTGCCGGGCTCTTCAGCGCGATCCTGTCTTTGCCTGGCGGGTGGCTAGATCTGCACGATTCGCTCGATCTCCCGCGCGCGTCGCGACCGTTGCTGGCACAAGTCCGGTGGGGCGAGGCGAGAGTGTGTCTCGACGCGGTGGAGATGGCCGTGGGAGACCCGCAGGATACGACAGCAACGGTGATCGCGCGGTTCGCGCCGGAGCGAGCGGCGGGCCGGGTCGCTCGGCTCGGAAGCAGGGAGCAAACGGGTCAGGCCCTACGCTGCACCTTGAGCGCGCGCTGATTTTCGCGTTGCAGTCCAAGCCTGCGTCAGCGCCCCATCCCGGTCCACCGCTTCGGCCGGCAGGCAATCGGGAAGCGGATATATGGAACCGTACCACTCTGCTATGTCGGGTCCACGTGGCGCACGCGCCCGGGTCAGGTCGCACCTGGGCGGGGGAAGTACGCCCTCGCGGACCGCCAGGTCCTCCAATGCGACTTCGTAGCGAACGCGTACCGCACGGATCCCGGTGTGCGCGACGGCTCTTGCTTGCGCGAGCGCTGGTACATTCAGTCTTGCGTAGCTCGTATTGTCCGAGGCACGACGACGTTATCGGGCGTGTGTGGTCTCCCATCAGGCCCAGGACTGGTGGAGTCTCGCGCGTCCTGCGTGATGCCCCGCATTCGCGGTAGGATGCTGCCGATGTCGGAGTTGCTCGAGCCGGGACAAGTCTTCGCGGCTCGCTACGTCATCAAGCGACTGCTGGCGACGGGGGGCTTCGGCGCCGTCTATGCCGCCGAGCAGACGGAGACGGAGCTTGAGGTCGCGCTGAAGGTCCTTTGGCCCCACATTCTCAAGTCAGCCGACGCCGTCGAGCAGTTCAAGCTCGAGGCGCGAATTGCGGGGCGCGTCGGAAGCGAGCACATCGTCCGCATCCTCGACGCGGGTGTCGACGCCCCGACAGGCATGCCATTCCTCGTGATGGAGCTCCTCACGGGAGGCGATCTCAATCAGGTCGTCACCGAAGGTGGTCCGCTGAGCCCCGACGTCGTTGGCCAGTACGTGCGTCAGGTGGCCGCTGCACTCGACCGAGCACACGGGTACGTCGACCGCAGCGGAGCGGCGACGCCGATCGTTCACCGCGACCTCAAACCGGAGAACCTATTTCTCACGCGGCGCGAGACGGGTGAGCCGGTCGTCAAGATCCTCGACTTCGGCATCGCGAAGGTCCTCACGGCTTCGACGCAGGTCACGCAGTCCGTGAAGGGGACGCCTCTGTACATGGCATTCGAACAAGCGTCTGCCGGCCGCATCAGTCCGCAGACGGACATCTGGGCGCTCGGACTCATCGCGTTCTTCCTGCTCACCGGGCGCGCCTATTGGAAGAGCGCGAATTCGCCGGACGGATCGATCACCCAGCTCTACGGCGAGATACTCTCGCTGCCCATCGAGCCCCCGTCCCTCCGCGCGCGCGAGCTAGGGTCTGCCACCGAGCTCCCGGCTGCGTTCGACTCCTGGTTCGCGCGGTGTGTAAACCGCGAGCCGTCGCTGCGATTCGAAACAGCCGGCGCTTGTGGTGCCGAGCTTGTCGCTGCGCTCGGCGGTGTCGTAGCTTCGAAGGAAGGCGCAGTTTTCAGCGAGAGCGCATTCGGCCCAACGGCAATCGCAGCGCCTCCACCCGCTCTTGTCGGGCCGACGCCCACTGCGAGTAGCGACCTTCACGCTTCGCCGGAGGCATCGACGACACCCGGAGGAGGCGCGACGCGAGCAGTCTTCGCCTCCTCGGTGCCTCGCGCGGCGAATCAGCTGGCCGAAGATCGCCGACGCGCACGACCTCGAATTGTTCCTGCACTCGCCGCGCTCGCGGGGTTGGTCGCCGCGGTCCTCTGGCTTGCACGCGCCGAGCTCTTTCATCCTGCCGACCACCTCGCAGCTTCGGCGCGCGACCCGCCGTCGGGTCCGCCTCGAACCGCCCGCACGGACTCGCATGACGCATCCGCGCGCGAAGCCGGTGTCGACACGGTCACGGATGCCCGACCGACGCTCGCCGTGCCGCTCCTCCGGGTTCGGATGCCCGACCGCGTCCGCGAAGGGGACTCTCTCGCGGTTTCAGTCTCCGCCGATCACGAGCTTCGCATCCTGGTGGTCTATCTGGAGGAGAACGGCGCCGGCGCCCGCCTGCTCCCTTCGAAGACACTCTCGGATCCTATCGCGTCGCCTGGACACGATCTCGCCCTTCCGCGACTTCGCCCCACGCTACGACAGCACGGAACCTCGGCGCGCGAGCGCCTCGTCGTCTACGGCTTCGTCGACGCAGGCGCCTTTCAACGGGCGACGAATCTTCCGTTGGGAGCAAGCGCGTCCGCCTACGTCGAAGCGATCGACGCGCAGCTCACCTCGATCCCTCCCGATCACTGGGCTCGCAGCGCCGTGTCGTACCTGATCGAGCCGCGATGACGCGTCGTCGCGAGGTTACTGCGCGACCAAACGAGCAATGTCCGGGCCCGCCTCGCTTGCGCCCGTAGCGAGGACCTTGCCCTTCTCGCGCGCCTGAAGCTCGGGTGTCTGGCTTCGCCCCTTCACCGTGGAGAGGAGAGCGTTGCGCACGTAGGTCGTGGCTTCCTCGGCGGTTATCTTCCCGTCCCCGTTTGCGTCCGCCCAGCCGCGCAGGGCGCCGAGCATGAGGTAGCTGAAGGCCGGTCGCCCGAGGCCCGGAAGCGGCCCGGCGAATTCGTCACTCTTCCCGGCCGTGATAATCGTTGCTTGGGACGGCGGTGGTGTGGGCTCCGCGACCTCCACGATGAGCGGCTGGAGTCCCGGGATGAGCGCGGTCCCGCCGTCGGCACGCCCGCTGAAGCACGCATCAAGGAGCATGATCGTCGAATGTTGGTTGCCGCTCACGAGGAGGGCCTGGAGCCTCTTCTTGGCGATGCTTCTCGCGTAGAGACTGTCTGCATCCTGCTGAGCGTCGGCGCCCACGAGTACCCCGTCACGACCATCACGTGCGGGCGCTCCGTGCCCGATGAAGACGAACCACAAGGTCCCGCCAGGACGGACGTCCGCGGTCGCCTTCTTCGCGAACCGCTCGATCTTCTCCACCGTCGCTTCGTGATCACGGAGCAGCGTCACGCGCTCGGAGGGAATTCCCATGCGCTTGGTGAAGTGCAGGTACCAATCGGTCGCGTTCTTCGATCCCCCTGCGACTCCGGGGACAGCCAGGTAGTGCTCGATCCCAACGATCAGCGCTGCGTCCGTCGCGTTGCTCGCGACGGCCGGGCCCTCTAGGGTCAGCTCCGGCCAAGACGCTGCGGGGGTCGCGACGAGCGCGGAGGAGGAGGTCGCGGGGAGCGACGCCGGGGCGGGCGGTGCGAGTGCGACCTCCCGCCTGGCGCCAGGAATCTCTCGGCTTCGATACGCCGCCAGCCGTAGTCGTGACTCAGCTCGGTAACGCTCGGCCTCCATCGCGTGCGCCTTCACGCTGGTCTCCACACCTATGGCGGGAACACCCAGGTCTCGCTGAGACCCCTCGACCTGCGAGTTCGCGACGACCAGATCGTCAAGAGCCTCGCTGGCGCGAGTCTCGTCGGCGAGTGCAGCTTCGAAGTTCCCGACCTTGGCGTAGTCGGCTGCGCGACCCGCGTACGCGATGCGGCGATAGCTCGCGCACTGCGCGCGCTTGCTCGCCTGTGCGCCGCCCGAAGGCGACGTGGACGGAACATCGTGGCATACCCCCTCCGCGAGGCGAATCGCATCCTCCCAGCGGCTGTACTTCACCGCCTCGTTGAACTGCTGGATGGCCTCGAACTGCGCATTGATGTTCGCCCGAATCGCGGATGCGCAGCCGGACACTTCGACCGAGGCGAGCGAGAGCGCCGCGGCGAGCGCCAGAGTCGCGCGCGCGCGACTCTGGGAGAGGCGAACATCACGTCTGGGTGGACGCCTGCGATGCGGGTTCATGGGCAGTGTCGAGCGTAAGCGAAGCAGACCGCATCCACGAGGGGAGAAGCGCGCCGGACCCGCATGACCTAGAAGATGTCGAAGCGCTTGCCGAAGCTTGCCCCCGCGCCGTTGAACGGCGGGATCGTCGCGCTCCGGAAACGCTCCTCGACGCACGCTCCGACGGGCGTGCCCGCGAAGGGCGGCTGGTCGACGACGGCCGAGCTCACGTGGCCGTCGGTCGAGAACCCGATTGTCACGTGGCCGCGCCCCGTGGGTCCGCCGGGTGCCTTGCAGCTCTGCAGGGTCGCCGCGACCGCAAAGAGCGTGGCGGCCACGCGCGCACGGTCCACGCCGGGGAGGGACGGGTCCGGGAACATTCGGGGATCCGGTAGAGCCCGAGGATCCGCTGGCGCCGCGAGATGGGCCGAAACGTTCAAGGTCACGTGGAGCATGGCTCCGGCAGCGCCCGGCGCGTGGAACTTCACGAACCGGAGCTTCCTGCTCACGCACTCCAGAGCGGCGTCCGCGGCCCCCGCGTCGTGCCCTGGTTCCACCGACAAAACGGCGCCGTCCGGGGCCACGTGGACGATCAGAGCCACCGTCGCCGGCGTCCCTCCACCGGTGCGGATTGCGCGTCGATAACACACGGCGAGCGCATCGCTCTCGCCCGCCAGCAAGTCGGCGGCGCCCACGACCGCTGGCGTGGCCCCGGTCACGGTGACCTTGACCGTACGTTCGTCGTGCGTGACGACCCAGAAGCGCTGGAAGGGGTGGTGAAGGGGCGTCGTGTCGTCGTCGCTCGCGGCCGCGTCATCCTCTCCGTACCCGTGCGCGTAACCGGCGTCGTCTGCGTAGATGCGCACGCCGTAGGTAAGGTCGGCGGGGCCCTGACCGAGTCCGGAAGCAGAAAGGTCGTGGACCCGCGCATGCATCCCCTCGACGCCGTAGCGCGCGTCCATGAGCGCCGGCGTCAGGTGGAACGCGAACACCGTCCCGTTCGGACCCACATTCGACGTCGCCGACGTCGTGATCGCGTCGCCGTGGTGGTCGAGCAGCGTCACGGTCGTATCACCCAGGAGTGCGTCGCTCTGCAAGAGGACACGGTGGTCGTCGGGCTCGCATACGAAGTGCACCATCCGCATCTCGGGGAGGGGCACGTCGGGCGCCAGATACGACATCCAGCTCGCTCGCTTGCCTGGCGCGGTCCGCGCCTTGGCGTTGTCCATGCGCGAAGCGAGGGGGCCCGTGAGCTCCCACCCCTTCGCGACCGGACCGACCATAGCCCTCGGCTCACCGTTCACATCGATGAGGAACACGCCGAGCCGAGGCTTATCGGCGCCGAGGTAGGCGACCTCTTGCGCGTTCGTGAACGTGAAGTAGTCCCCGATGAACGCGGGGCTCTTCTCGGCGCCGTTGCGCTGGTTCGGAAAGAGGTCGAAGTACCAGCCGGTCCAGTGCGGCGGCTCACCCGAGTCTGCCGAGTATCCCCCCTGTGGAATGAATTCTGCGACCATCCCCAGCCATCTTCGCTGGGCGCTCGAAAGCGGCTGGCCAGCGAGTTCGGTGACGACGATGCCGCGAAGCATGCCGAGCACCTGGATGACACGCTCCCAGTAGTTCGCCGGGGCGCCGCCCCACATCGGAGGGGCATCAGGGTCGCGAAGTGCCTTTGCTTCAAGCGCCCTTGCCGTCGCTGCGTACTCCAGGAGAGCGTCGTAGGTGCCGAGCGCGGGCTCGACGTACCCATCGGGAATCTCGCACCCGTAGCTGTCGTAGGGTTGCGCCGCGAGGAGCGCGTAGTTGTGGCGTATCTGGCCATAGCCGACGACCGCGGAGTTGAAAGCCATATCGCGATAGGCGTCCGTGCGCATGAACGCTGGGGTCACGCCGACCGGTACGTCTGCGATTCGGGCGACGGCGGTGGCCCATTCCGAATAGAGGTCCCGTCGACGGGGCAGCCGCTTCTTCAGCGAGGCGCGCGCGCGGTCGAGCGAGTCGCGAAGCAACGGAAAGGCCGCGAGGTCATTCTTCAAGTAAGCGAGCGCGCGATCGTGGCCGAGCAAAAAGGCGACATCGGCCGCCCCGAGGCGCGCGCGCCCCGGAACGGCGTCGGCTACGAGGCCGGTGAGCATCCCCGCGTCGGGCGTGATCCGCGGGCCGAGCAGCGTCGCGATGACCGGCAGAGTCGTGGCGCCGTCGGGCATGAAGTGGACTCGCGTCGTGCGCTCGAAGTGCGTGCCGAGCGCCGCTCGAAGACGGGCCGGCGCGTCGGCATCCGTGGGCCGAATGCTCGCGGAGGCGAGCAGCCGCAGCAGCTCGGGGACCGACACATCCTCGCGGGGGCCAGCGAGCGCGGTGTAGACATCGTCGAACGCCTGCAGGTCACCGAGGGCGCCGGCGCGGCGTACCAGGTCCGCGAGCGCCATCGCGTCGCGCGCTTCGCGTGGGGTTTCGGTCGCATCGAGCTCAGGCGATGAGCTCCGGCACGAGCGCGAGCTGAGGTTCCACTCCAGCCGCGACAGCCACATCGCTGCCCGAAAGTAGGCAGGCGAGTGTGTGTAGCGTCCGCGCGGCGTCAGCTGCGAGAAGTCGAACATACGATCGCGACCGAACAGCGCGACGCGCTCGAGTCCCGCGGTCGGCCCGGCGACGCGGGCGAGCAGTTCCGCAATGGGCTCCTCGCGCCCCAGCACCGAGCCCGTGGTCGAGGCCGTGGCGAGCGCGTGGGCCACGCCGAGGTACACGTCCAGATCCTCTGCCGTCTCGCGCCCATAGCGAGACACCGAGTTCCCCAGCGTCCGCTGAAGTCGGTCGAGGATCCGCGTGAGCCGCAGCTGAAGGTCTACCTCGGCCTTCTCGATGATCTCCCCGTTGGCCTGAAAGACGCTGTTCAGCACGGAGTCGGTGCTGACAAAGATCGGGAGCTGCTCCTGGAAGATGTCGTGGAACGCCGTCGCATACGACTCGAACTCCACCCGATCGAGCGCCACGAAGCTGTTCGCTCGGAGCATCGCGAGCTCGGTCTCGGTGAGGTGCAGGTGCGACGCGATCCGATCGAGGTAGCGCGGGGCGGCGGAAGTCGCGGCGACGGTGTGCGCGTCGGTGCGCGTCCCGCTCGCCCGCGCACTTCGGCTTTCGTTCTCCGTGCGCGCGATGTTGTCGTTCGCCACGAAGCACTCATCGCCGGGTGGAGCGGTCGCGACGTAAGGCTCGGCAAAGTTCGAACCGATGCGCGAGAAAGGCTTGGCACCGGCGACCGCCTCACCCGACGCAGCAACGGGGAGCGCGCAGAGGTCGGCGAGCCGAAGGGCTCCGAGGTCGAGATGTGGGACGGGAGCATGGATCGCGGAAGGCGCTGGGAGCGCAGCCATCACAGGGGCCGCAGGAGCCAATCTTGTGCGGCCGGATCCGGACATCGCGCCGCATGCGACGACGAAGGCACCGCACGCGAAAGCACCAAGCAAGCGCTGGAGTGCCGACGACCCCAGCCGAGAGCGCATCGACGGCGTGCCGGCGACCCGACCGCGACCCCACGACTGCTCCCGTTCTCCGTCGAGCCTCACGGCGAAGGAGGCTAATCGATGGCGGATCACGCGTCGACAGCGGGCGGGCGTTTCCCTGTCATGTCCGAGTCGGTCGTAGTGCGCTGCGCCTCGCGTCTCGCTATGCCCGTGTCGGTCGTCGTGCGCCCGGCGTCGATTCCCATCATGCCCGTGTCGGTCGTAGCGTGCCCGGCTTCGATTCTCGTTATGCCCGTGTCGGTCGTAGTGTGCCCGGCATCGATTCCGGTTACGCCCGTGTCGGTCGTAGCGTGCCCGGCTTCGATTCTCGTCATGCCCGTGTCGGCCGTAGCGTGCCCGGCTTCGATTCTCGTTATGCCCGTGTCGGTCGTAGCGTGCCGGGCGTCGATTCCCGCTATGCCCGTGTCGGTCGTACCTTGCCGGGCGTCTGTCGGTTCTCGCTGGGCGTCTATTCCTACGATCTCGGCCCCCGTCTTCACATTTTCCGCGACTCCGCAGCCCCCCCGAGCCGCGCGGCGCGCGCATAAAGGCACGCCGCGCGGTCACGGGACGCACCTTACACAGCGGGCGTCGCTCCTTGCGGAGCCTCACTCGCTGGAGCCGAAGACGATCGGGTACACGACCGTGACGATGCCGCCCGCGGGCTTCGGAAACGAGAGGTTCTGGAACGCCCGCACGACGCATCGAACAACGCTCTGATCCGGGAGGTCCGACGCACGGTCCTGGGCGACGGCGACGTCGCCCGAGCGGTCGATCACGAACTTCACCAGGACGCGGCCGGCGAGGTCCGGGTTCGTGCGCACCCCTTCGTCGTAGCAGGCACGGAAGCGACCGAAGTTCTGCCCCACGATTCTCTGGATGACGTCGGTCTGCAAGCGGCCGTTAATCGTGGGCTCCTCCGCATGGAGAGACGGCACGCGCGGTTTCCGGTGGAGGGGGCGTGTCGGCCGGACGGGTTCCTCGGGATCGATCTGCCACGGTTCGAGACGTGCGCGCCGATGGTCGAGGTAAGGCCGGTTGTCGAGCAGGCTGAACCGGCGACACAGACGCTCCGCGCAGCGGTCGAACGCCGTCCCGGGGCACCCCTCGGCCTTGTATTCCTGCATCTTTTCCGCCGGGCAACCGCGCGCGCGTTCATTGTCCTCGTCCTGTCGCCGGGCGGCGGCGAGCGCCGATCCCCGCACGAACGCTCGGCTCCAGGTCTGCGCGCCTCCGATGCGCGTATCGCTCGAACGGTCGCACGTTCCAGAGGGCGCATCGCAGTCGTCGTCGGTTTCGCACGCGAACTTCTCGTTCCCTGTCTCACGGAGAAGGCGATCGACCGCGGACTCGAGCGGCGGGGGACGCAGGCAGCCGTCTTCGACCACTTCGTAGAACCACGACGCACGAACATGGTCCTCTGCGGCCGCGAGGTACCGTTGCATGAGCGCGAGCTGGCTCGGGGTCACGCCTAGCGAAGGGTCGATCGGTTCGGGCCTGGCGTCGTGACTGAGCCAGAGCGGCGCCACGTGGAGTGCCGCCGCGAGAACCCCTACGAGGGCGGGTGCCGCCGAGATAGAACGGGCGCGGAGAGCCGAGGCCCAGGCCAGGTCACATTGAGAGAGCTCGACCTCGAACGTGATCCCCTGGAGAACCACGGTCCGAGGCAGAGTCAGCTCCTCCCACGCGCCCTCCGCGGCGCGCGTCTTGACGACCCCCTCCTGGACCTCCACGACGATGGTCCTAGGACAGTCCAAGGCGAAGTCGCACGCGTCGATGTCGGCGCCGACGATGAACGAGCGCGGCGGAGAGAACGACCACACGCCCAGCGTGGTTTCACCCCAGCAGGCGCGGATCCGCAGCACGCGCGTCGTCGTGGGGCGGCTCCGGGGCATAGGCGATCGTACCGAGGTTGGCGGTCGCACGCAGCGGCTTCGCTCCGTCGAACGACCCGCCTCCCTTGTCCGCGTGACGCGGAGCTCCAGAGCGCTGGCAGGATCGACGCTCTATCCTTGAGGGGCGGCTTGCGCGATGTTCAAGGACGAGACCCGGATGGGAGCGCAGGGGATGACCGTGTGGTGCCTACCAGCACGCGTGCAGCGCGAAGGGGGCTCGGGGTGGCGTATCGCCGTATGACCGCTACGGCACCCGCCCCATTGAATGACTTGCGAAGAGCGTTCGCCGGGGCGGCCGTCGCGCTGGCCGCCTGCTGGCTTGGCGGAGCGTGCATTCTCGCCGCGTTGCTCGCCGCGAACGTGCGACTGCCAGGAAGACTGAACGACTGGTTCTCTCCAACCCTGGCACTTGCCGCCGGGGCGTGCGCGATTCCGCCTGGAGCCGCGTGCCTCTGGCTACGTCGGACGTGTGCGTTGGTGACGTGGTGGGCGCCGCTCGCCGCGTTGGGCTGCCTGTCGTTCGCCATCTGGCGCGCGGTGTGCTGCCCCCAAGGGTTTCAGCTCGATTGGGTGCTGGCGAGCTTCGGAGTCGTCATGGGCGGGCTGCTCGCTGCGGCGTGGACGGCGCCGCGCCTCGGACGTGGGTCAACGGCGATCGGGATGACGTGTGTCGTTGTCGCGTTCGTTCTGGCGATGGGGATCCGAGACGAACGCCGCGGCCGGTCAGTATTCATGCCGGATGCGTGGCTGCCGTTGCGACCCGTCGGCGGCCTCGTCGAGCTCTGCGCCGACGAGGCTTCGGAGCCCGACCCTCGGCCCGATGTGCCGTTCACGTGCGGCCTGCTGTCTGGGCGGGCGGGGCCGTCGGCGGTCTCCCGGGGCATGGCCGCGTACGCACGAGCGCAGGACGACATCGTGAGCTGGCTGGCGGCGTGCCCCACGCGGCCGGGCTCTCGGTCATCGGACGGGCGGGCCACGTGTAGCGCCCCTGCGGTGCAGGTTGCGATCTTCTCCATCCAGCGCGACACGTGGCGTCAGACCGAGCGCGCGCGGGCAGAGCTAGCCCGCTGGGCGCTTGCGGAAGGGGCGCCGGCATCGACGAGGGCGCTCGCCGCGCGACGAGGCGCTGAGGATATCGGCTCGGCCTCCGGACACGGCGACGTCTCGGGGCTCGTCGAAGTCCTCCAGCTGCTCGACGGCCCGACACTGTCCAAGGATCCGGCGCCGGTCACCCATATGCTCCTCGGTGTGCTCGCCAGCGATGATCCTCTCGCCAAACGTCACGTCGTCGGATGGCTCGAGCGAAGCGGCCCCACGACGCCGCTCGCGGCGCTTGCTGTCCGCGCGTTGCTCGGTCAAGGGAGAGAGCCGGCATGGGACATGGTCGACCGTCTCTGGTCCGACCCGTCGTGGCGACCCGCGATCCTGCGCGCATTCCGAGCCCTCGAGGTCGAGGAGCCCGGGATCCTCCGCCGCGTGGATCCATCGCTCATTCGCTTTTTTTCTTCCGTCGAGCTTCGTGACCACGCGCTGCTCCTGGCGGAGTCCGCGCTCCAGGGCGAAGCGGGCCCGACGCGCTCCGCCGCGTGCGGTGCCTTCCTCGGATCGCTGCATCCCGCCTGTGAGTGTCTCGGCGACATCTTTCCTGAGTGGCTGTCGCGCGAGATCGCGCCGCTCGCGGGCACGGACCTCGAGGCGAAGCAGCGGTCGACCCAGGGAACATGCGGCTGGATCGACGACCTCCTCACGAGCCTGGACGACCGACAGGCTGCCCTACAAGGTCGAGTCGGTGCCCCGGCTTCGACGGGCGACGAGCTCGAAAAGCTACGCCACGCGAAGTCGAAGATTCTCTCGATGGTCCGTGATGGAGGGCGCGAGATTGCACCTCGGCCTACACCGGGGTGCTGTGAATTCCTCGAGGAGTAGCCTTCATGATGCCCTCAGACGGCGGCGTTTCACTCAGGAGCGAAGCGCGACGCCCACGCGCTAACCTGCCGAGTGATTCGTTTGAGGGCTACTTAGGTGACACACCATCGAACCATGACGCTCGCTCTCCTCTTCGCGAGCTGTGGTCCACACGCATGCCGCTCCGATACGATGGGCGGCGACGGGGCCGGCAGGCTCACGGAAGATGCGCCGGACCGCGAAAGCGCGCAACCGAGGCTCGCATGGCTGACCCCCCATTGGCGTGGCGTGGGCACCATGTTCGCCAGCGAAACGCCCGTGAACCGGGTCGCGTTCGGTCAAGGCCATCGCTTCGCGCGCCTGGCCATGTCTCTCTCGAACAAGGCTCCGGCGAGCGGGCAGACGTGGAGCCCCGGCTCCGAGACAGGCGAGCTCTTTGTCGAGGTAGCCACGGGGCGAGAGCTTTGGCTGCCAGGGAACGCATGGCCGTCGATGGACGAGCACAGAGCCCTCCTCGTGCGTCACACGAATCACTCCCCCGAGCCGGGACCCGGGGAACTGGATCTCGTGTTCGCACGCTTTGCGAACCTGGACACGGGGGCCCTGTCGGACGAGCTCGAGCTCGCGGACAGGGAGGTCGCGGTCGATCCGGAGGTCGACGTCGCGGTGCTATCGCTCGCGCGAAGCGGGGCACCGCTCACGTGGATCGATGCGAACGAGCGGGTCGACATGGGGCGAGACGGTATGGTTGTTCTCGATCTCGATGCGCTGGCCCTCTGCAAGAACGTCCTGGGTTCGTGCCACCGCGTGGTCGTAGCGTCGGATGGGTCGAGAGCGCTCTACGTGACGCGCGACGCGAGCGGGGATGTCGCTCACATTTTCTCGCCGGCGGATCGCGAGCTGCAGTTCGCGTCAAGCGGCACGACAATCACGGCGCTCACATGGAGCCTCGACCTCCGCTACCTGGGTCTCGCGTTCTCGTCCGGAACCGTCGATACGTACCTCGACGACGAGCGTATTGCGTCGCTCTCCCAGCGCGTGAAGGGGAGCCTCGGCATGAGCGCTGACGGTAGGCGTATCGCTTGGACAGACGGGCACGTGTTGAAGGTCGACGACGGAACGTCGGAGCCGGAGGTGATCCACCGTGTCGCGGCGCCGGCGCACGAGAAGGGAGCGCCGCTAGACTGGTGCGCAATGCGCGCGTTCGGAACAGAGGTCCTCGAGCTCTCGGGAGACATGCTCGTCGCCCGGTCCGGCGGGCCCACTACCGGGTGCCCGGTCCGCACCGAGCGCTACACCCTGACTACGCTCCAGGGCTCCGTGGAGAGCGCCGATGCGGGAGCGACTGCGCGCGCGGAATGGGAGGGTCGGTGTGAGCCCGCGTCGCTCGAGCACGACGCTGTCTGGAGCGCTTGCGTGAGCCGTGACGGGCGGATGCACGTGTGGAGTGCCACGACCGGCGTGGCGCTCTTCACGGGCGCGCCCGAGGCGACGAGGCGGCGTTTGGTGGGGACGACCGTGTATCCCGACGTGGCCAAAGCGCCTTGACGTTGGCCCCGTGACGGCGCCGGCGGCGATGCGAGCGTTCGACGGCGACGCGGTCGCGGGGTGGTAGAACAGAACAACGGACCGCGTGAACTCGAATGCACATCCTGTGGCGGTGTACTTGGCAGCGGCCCGCGCCAGCCTCCTCCCTGTGGCCAGTGCCTGCCTCGCGATTCTCCTGTTCTGTCTCGCGATCGACGACCTCGTCGCGAGTGGCGTGCTTCGGACCGCAGACGTGGGCGACCCTGTCGGGTGCGCGCTGGTCCTCGCGTCGCTGACGGTAGGCGCCTTCGTTTCGGCCCGCTGGGCCATGCCCGACGCGGACCCCGCGCTCGTCCCCACGGCGAAGCGCACCGTGCGCGTCCTCGTCTGCGCCTTCGCTCTCGGCGGGCTCATCACTATCGTCGCAGTCGAGACCCAACATATCTACCGGCCCAGTTACACGGAGCTCTTGCTCGCCGTCAGCGTGGCGCTCCTCGGCCTGTTCGTGGCAACCACGCCGCTCGGTCGACGCAACCTCGACCCGAGCGCCCTGGTCGCAGCAGACGAGATCCTTCCCCCGCGGCCACCGACGCCATACACGCCTTTCGAGACGGGCCCGACGACGTTCCGCCTGCTCGGCGGGGGCCCCGCGCTGAGTCCGGACGAGACCGAACGCGACGCGCTGGCCCTGGAGGTGCGCGTTCTTTGGGGCGACGACGTCGTACGCGTGATCCACGTCGATCCGCCGCGCACGCTGTCCCTGCGAGACGTCGGTGCCGACGTGTTCCTCGACGACGACTCGGTCGGGGAGGGCCCGGTGGTGCTGGTGTCGCGCGGGCGCGTCTCGCTCGTGCCGCCGGAGGGGTCGGACGGGGCCCGGGGCGAGCCGGCCCTGCTCCAGGTGGGGACTCCCGTCCGGATGGCAGTTGTCGCGTCGAAGGCGACGGCGTACCGGACCGCTGAAGGGGCGCACGACACGCATCGGACGCCGGTCGTTCTCGAGGTCACGCTGGTGCGCGCCGGACGGATCGTCGGTCGCTCGACCCGGGGCCACGGGAGCGCTCCGTTCGTGGTGTGCCTCGCCGTGGTCGCCGCTCTGCACGTCGCGCCGCTCGTATTCGGCGCGTCGATGGTTGCGCGCATGCCGGAGGAGCCGGGTTGGATCGATCGCGACACGCTGCTCCTGATGCAAAGACTGCTCAACGCCGAGGCGGAGCGCGAAGCCGAAGCGATGACGGTCGAGGAGGTGAGCGGCCCGCATGAGGTCCCGAGAGGGTGTATTATCTGGGAGGGGCAGGGGCCCGCGGACAATCCTGAGAACGAAGCGCACCGGGCTCCACCAGGCAATCCGTGGGGTGACCCGGATCCGCTCGACGTCGAGCCGATCAATCGTGCAACCGAGCTCTGGCACGACGTCATCGCCTACCGCGATGGTTCCATCGACCGCAGGTTCCGGTCCTGGGGACACCAGGCGGACGACCCGGACGAGGGCTTTGCTGCCCGGCCGCCACGGTGGGCGACGAGCGAGGGGCCTACGAGGGCGGAAAGGCCACCTAGCGCTGCGCGGGTCTTCGGAGTGGAGGCGCAGATCGCAGGGCGGGCATGGCCTCTTTACGTGGCTGACGTGGAGCGCATCGTCGGGCAGAACGCCGCCCACCTCCGCGGGTGCTACGAGCGCAGCCTCCGCGTCACGCCAGATCTCGCGGGGCGCGTGTCGCTCGCGTTCTTCGTCAACGCGCGCGGAGGCGTCGAGGACGTACGGAACGATCGGTCGACGATGTCCGATCCGCAGGTGGTGCAATGCGTGATGCGGGAGCTCGAGAAGCTCTCATTCCCTGACCCGTTCGCGGGGCGCGCGGATGTGCGCCTCACGATGGTGTTCCACGCCGAGCCTGGCTGAGCGCGCTCGAGGCCCCCAGGTGGAGCGCCCCCTCGTACACCCCCATCTTGAAGCGCTCGAGCCCAGCGAGGTCCAGTGTCGCGATGCCGACGTGGTTCTGGCCGATCGGCACGAGCTGGACCGCGGCTTCGCGAGCACGACGCGCGTGGGTCTCCCCGATCACGCGACGATGATGACCCACCGGTCCGCAGAGCAGTATCCTCCACGCCCAGCTCCGACCGTAGGGGCCAGGAACGGACCACGATGCCATCGACGACTCGACCGCGCCTCTCTTGCGTCACGCTAGGCCTCCTCGCCGCCGCCGCCGCGGTGTCATGCGCTGCCTGCGCAGCACAGCCCATCGTGACCACCTCGCTTCCGGTGCGGCGCGTCATCGTCTACCGGAACGGCGTCGCCTACTTCCAGCGGTCGGGGCACGTCGACCAGGACGAAGTCCGCTTCAAGATGAAGCAGAGCGAGGTCGGCGACTTCCTCGCGACGCTCACCGTGATGGAGAGCGGCGGGAGCTCGGTCCGCGGCGCGGAGTTCCCACTGAAGGTCGCCGACGAGGAGGTGGACCCGGATGCGCCGCGAAAGAAGCCCACGGCGGACGAGAAGCGGGGCCTCGAGACAGTCGTCCTCGCGCTCGACGGGCGGTCGCACGACCTGCGCGTCGGCTACGTCGCCGCGTCACCGGTGTGGAAGCCGTCGTACCGCCTCGTGGTTCATCCGACGGGAGACGCCGACCTGCAAGCATGGGGAATCGTCGAGAACCTGTCGGGTGAGGACTGGAAGGACGTGAGGCTGTCGCTCATCGCGGGGGCGCCGGTCTCGTTCCGCGCCGATCTCGGGACCCCGGTGACGCCCGAGCGCCCAGCCGTGACCGACAACGGCGAGGTCATCGCCGCGGTGCCGCACGCCGAGACGTCGCTCGCGCAAGGGGCCGCCGCGATGCCCGCCGCGGACGGTCCGGGCGCGAAGTGGGGGAGCGCCATCGGCGATTCGTTCGGCGCGGGGGGGCTCGGCCTCAGCGGCGTTGGCGAGGGGGGAGGCGGCCGAGGTGAGGGGATTGGCCTCGGCGGCATCGGCACGATCGGTCACGGCGCCGGAGTAGGCACCGGCGAGGGCTTCGGGAACGGTCACGGCCGGCTGGGGGGCGCCCACCAGACCGCAGCGCCGACCATCCGCCAGGGTGCGACGCAGGTCAGCGGTCGGCTCCCCGCGGAGGTGATCCAGCGCATCGTCCGCCAGAACTTCGGCCGCTTCCGCCTCTGCTACGAGAACGGCCTCCGCAGCAACCCGAACCTCGCCGGCCGCGTGTCGGTGAAGTTCACGATCGACAAGAGCGGCTCGGTCGGAAGCGCCTCGGACGGCGGGAGCGAGCTGCCGGACGCCACCGTCGTCGCCTGCATCGTCCGCGGGTTCGGCAACCTCTCGTTCCCCCAGCCTGATGGGGGGACGGTCACGGTCGTCTACCCCGTCATCCTCAACCCGGGCGACGAAGGCGGCTCGGTCGACGCGACGCGCCGCCAGGCCACCGCTGCAGCCGCGCCCGAGCCGACATCCGCGACGTCGACTCCGCGGAGCCTCGGCTCTCTCGCCGCAGTCGCGACGCAAGCGGGTGTCACGCGGTACACCCTGCCGCTCCCGGTCACGGTCCCCGACCGGAGCGCCACGATGGTGATGCTTCTCTCGCGCCCTGTTTCCGGCGAGTCGATCTTCCTGTTTGCGCCGGACGTCGGCGTCCCAGATTCGGCGAGCCATCCGTTCCGCGTCGCCCGCTTCGTCAACAGCACCCCGGGCGTCCTCGAGCGGGGGCCCATCGCGGTGTTCGAGGACGAAGCGTTCCTAGGTCAGGGGATGGTCGATCCGCTCCCGGTGGGGGCCACCGCGACGGTGCCGTTCGCGCTCGAGCGGAGCCTCGCCGTCGACGTCGACCGCACCTACGACGAGCAGGGGGCGCGCGTCGCGAAGATCGAGACGGGCGCGCTCACGATCGACGTCGACCGCGTCACGCAGACGAAGTACCGCGTGCGCAACGGCGGCGACGCGGTGGCGAAGGTGCTCGTGCGGCACCCGCGGACGTCGGGCGCGCGTCTCTTCACGCCTCCGGCGGGGACCGAAGACAACGTCGGTACGGGGACCGCGCTCGTGCCGACGATGGCGGCGGGGCACGGGACGGTGGAGCTCGTCGTCGACGAGAGACTCAGCGACCGGCGCCTCGTGGAATGGTTCGGCGCGCCCGCGGATAGCGCGGTGAAGGCGTACCTGAAGGACCCGAAGGCCGAGCCTGGCGCGGCGAAGGCCCTGTCGGCCGCGTGGCTCGTCCGCGCCGACATCGTGAAGCTGGGCGACGAGCGAAACCGGCTGAACCAGGAGGCGAACGATCGACGGGAGTCCACGGAGGAGACTCGGCGCAATCTCGGTGCCATCGAAAAGAACAGGACCGCGGACGTGCTCCGGCAAAAGCTGACGGCACGCCTCGCCGAGGAGGCGGCGCGGATCGACAACATTCAGCGCAGGGTCGCCGAGCTAGACTCGAAGCTCGCCGAGCTCACGGTCCAGTTCCGCGAGGGGGTGAGGGCACTTCGCGTGACGATGACGCCCGGAGCGGACCCATGAGAGCCGAGCTCGATCGGGGACCACGCTGGAAGTGGACGTGCCGTCGGCCAGCGCCATGGTGGCGCACGTCGAGTAGACCCGCGAACGGCGGGCGTCGCGCGCGCAGGTCTCCCGCCGAGATCGCCAAGGCGCTCGCCTCCGTGATCGACCTCGTGAAGAAGAACAAAGGCGGGCTGCGCGCCGAGCAGATTCGCGCCGAGCTGAGGATGGATGCGAAGGAGAGGCTATGCGGATCGCGAAGGAGTTCCCGAGCTTTCCTTGGCTCGCGGAGCAGGCGTCCGGCGTGTGGCGCGGGCTTCCAGATGACGAAACCCTCACGATCGGTGAGGCCGATCGGGCGGTCGAGCGGACCGCGCGGGAGTGGGCGGAGTCGCAGGGCGCCGGCCTCCTCGCTGTCCCCGACTTCACCTCAGGGAAGGCACGGTCACTTGCGAGAAGCGACCTGGCTCCGTGCGCACCCTACGTTCATCCAGACTGATCGTGTAACGAGCCAATCCTTCCGACCGAACAAGGCTGACGGAGGGTTCATGTCAGTGTCCGTGTCGGCGCGAGCAACGGCGGCGGAAGCTCTCCCGCATCACCTTCTCTTCGGCGGCCTTCTGGTCACTGGACTCGACCTCGATGGGGCGGTGGGTCGAGTTCAGCCCGTCCAGGAGTTTTCCCCGCACGGATCCATCACGGCAGCGACGTTGACCACGACCCCCCGAGTTCGCTCGTGCAGGCCGAAGCCCCTGCCGAGACTGTGGTGCCATAGAAGCATTCCGCAGTGTACTCCCCAGTAAGAGTGCAGCACCCTGTAAGGGACGCCCCGTCCCCGGGGTACGATGTCGGGCAACTCGCGTTGTAACCCGAGGGGCAGACCTGCGTGGGCGCAAAGGAGGCCGCGACGTACTTGCATTGGTCATTACCCCCGATGCAGGCATGCGCGCTCCCTCTGGCGAGGCCCTCGTGACGTCGAGGCGGATGACGAAGGCCACGTGTCGCTTCCAGCGACGCGCTGCGTTGCGGACTTCGGCATGCCGTCGCTTCCGACGTCGGTGCTACAGGTGGCTGCCATGCGGCCGCACTGGGTCAGGAGGGACCTCACGAGGCCATACGGCGCCCCAGGCCTGGCGCATCGATACTGCCTCGAGGAAGCGACTGCACAGTCGGCAGCGTCTGGTGCGCCGTGACGGGCATGCGACCGACCCCCGCCATCCGCGTCGAGAGCGTGGTCGCGAAGCTACGGTCCGCCGTCGAGACGGAGCTGAACAAGACGGGACCGCAGTGGACGGCGTGTGTTCTCGGTGCGCTCGCTTCGCTTGCCAGCACCGATGACTGCGTGGACCCCGACCCGGAGACGTCCTGGAAGCGGCGCGGCCGAACCCCGAACGAATACGTCTTGGACCTGACCATCTCCTCGTGGCCAAAATACGACAAGCCCGCTCCCTACGAGTACCCGACCTACTTCACCGAATCGGCGAGCCGACCGCTACGCATGCTGCTCGTCGCCGAGAGCGAGTGGGGTGATGCGCGGGACCGCAAGGAGAACGGGAAGGCGATTCTCGAAGACTTCGCCAAGATTCTCTCGGCTCGAGCCCCGGTGAAGGTCATGGTGTTTAGCCACTTTGCCAAACCTGGCGACACACCTGGTGTCACGTCCTCGTTCGACGAGCTCACGAAGCACATGGTGGGCTTGATTCGTGCGGCTGGTGACGAGGCGGCCGACTACGTCCTGTTCGGGGTCGCGTGGGACGAGCGCGAGTATAAGTGCGTGACGGTCAGGAGCGGCATCGCTGCGGACCTCGAGCAAGGTCCGTAGACGGCGCGGAGACTGAAGCCACCTTCAGTATCTGGACGAAGAACACCCGGGGACGTTCGCGTGTACGCTGGTCCACGCGATGGAGATGGATGGAGATGTTCAACGGGCTCCGTCTCGAAGAGCGTTTCGACGGCGGAGGCGAGTTCGCCTTCTACCGAGCGAGAAGAACACCCACGCCCTACCGGGATGTGGGCGAGCAGGTTGTCGTGCTTCGCGCATCCCTCGAAGCCGTAGAGCGCCGATGGCCACCATGGGCTGACCCAGCCATCTCGACCGTTCTCCACCGCCCCTCCATCGTCTCCATGCTCGAGGAGGGCGTCGTCGGCTCGTTCCGGTACTTCGTCTTCGAATACATGGACGGAGGCGACCTTCGCGCGCTCCTTCGACTCGGGTCGATGCCGGCCGCGGTGAGCGTGATGGTCACGCGCGCCGTCGTCGACGCCCTGTGTGCTGCCCACCTGGCGGTCGGGCGGGATGGGACGCCGTTCGCGTTCGTCCACGCGTTGGCGTAGGGAGCCTGGACGTCAACCGGGTTCATCGCTCCCCCAGGCACGGCCCGCGCGTGACCGTCACAACGCAACACATACGCCGGCACCGCAACGCTGGCCCGACGCGCATTGCGCGGACGTTGAGCATGCGCAGAAGCCGTCACCGCACCGCCCCGCCGAACCGCACTGCGCGTTCGTAACGCACGTGCCGCACGTGCCCGTGACGCACGCCTCCCCACCGCCGCACTGGCTGTTGGAGGAACACATGCCGCAGGCTCCATTGACGCATGCGCGACCCGTCTGTTCGGGGATGGGCCCCGTCGCGTGGTTGCAGTCGGAAAACGTCGAGCAGGCCCCGCACGCGCCGTTGATACAGACCTGGCCGCTTGGGCACTCGCCGAACGGCGAGCCGCACCCCGTGTTCGGGTTACCAGGACTACAGACCCCCCCCTCGCAGGTCTCGCCGGAAGCGCAATCGGAATCCTGAGAACACGTGCACTGCAACGACGTATGTGTCGCGGCGCACGCGGCCTTGGGGCCGCACTGGCCGTCCGAAGTGCACGTAGTGCAGCTCCCGCTCACGCAAACCTCACCTGCCGAACACTGGTTGTTCGAGACACACGTCTGGCAACCCCCTGTGCAGGGAACGCAGGCAAGATAGCTCTCGCACATCCTCCGAATGCTCATCTCGCAGTCCCCGGTACACGGCGGACAGAAGGCTCCAACCGCGCAGTCGGAGTTCGACGAACACTCACGCGGGTCTTCCCCTCCGACGTCGCCACAGGACTGACCGGCTGGGCACGTCGTGCACTGGGCTGAGCACAGGCCGTTCGAGCAAGTGAGAAGCGCGGGGCAATCGCTGTCCGACAGACACGCGGACCCGCAGACCCCGGTCGACGTACCCGGAAGCACGATGCACACGTCAGGCGCCGTACAGGTTGGGGAGCACGATGCCGTCGGAACCGTCGAGCCTCCTTCAAGCGATTCGAATGGCAATGACGATGGCGCCTTCGCCGCGCAGCTCTGCGCGAGACCTGCCGCAACGGCTACAAGCACGAACAGCGCAGGCTTCATGGGCGAGCTCCTCGGCGTGGAGTAGACCGCCGTCGTGACCATGTGGCAAGTCGGCCGCGGGCGCGATATCGACGCGTGCCTGGCTCGCTACACCGAGCACTTCGGGCAGCTGCTTGCCGTAGCGAACTGAGCCTGCTGCGCCTTTCGGCACACAGCCCCAACGTCAACGCCTACGCGGACCGGCGGGGGTCATCGCGCTGCCGCAGGTGCTCAAGGCAGCGTACCGCGAGCAGCTGCCGGTGGTGACCGGTGGCCTCGTGGCTGGAGGAGACCTCCTCTCCCTGACGAGCCGCCCCGCGTCAGCCGCCGGCGTGCCCAGCTCCCTGGAAGGCATGCGTCGACTGCACGCCCACCTGGCAGCTCACCGGAGCACCGAGCGACGCGTTGAGAGGCGCAGTCACCGTCCACGGCCCGCCGCCTCCGGTGCCCAGCGTGAACGGGTGCTCGCCGCCGAGGCTCGCCGAGGTCACGGGCGGAGCCGCAACGCCCCCCTCGTCGCTCGCAGCACATCCACTCGCGCAGACCAGAAGGATGACCCCGCACAGCCCGATCGAACGTTCATTTCTCATTCGCCTGCTCCTCGGTGGATCGCGGGACCCTATCATCCCGATCACGCCGCCGATCATGCCGGTAGCGAAATACTCAAGCAGGCCGAGATCAAGCACGTAGACCCGCTGTGACGGAGGCGGTGGTCCGGCCGCTCATCTCCGGACGCTGGCCAAGGCCTCGGCAATCCGCGGGGGAGCCTTCGGGCGTGCGTACATCCGGTCCATGTAGCCCCGCAGCTCCGGCGAGGCATCGAGGAGGTGCACCTCATTGGCCCAATCGAGCGTGTACGCTGCGACGAGATCGGCGACGGTCGCGCTCTCCCCCACGAGGAACTGCCGGCCCTTCATGTGCTCCTCCATCACGACCGCCATGTCGTGGAAGTCCTGGCGTGCCAGGGGTAGCTCGTCGGGCAAGCGCTTCTCCTTAGGATAGAGCGCGGTGTGCCGAGAGATGCGCCATAGCGGCTGCTCAAGCTCCGTCGCGGTGAACATGAGCCAGCGATTGACCTGGGCTCGTAGCTCGACCCCGGCAGGAAGGAGGTTCTTCTCGGTGTACTTCTCGGCCAGGTAGAGAACGATCGCCACGGACTCCGTGAGGACGAACTCGCCGTCGACAAGTACCGGAACCTTGCCGGCGGGGTTGAGCGCGAGGAACTCGGGACGGCGGTTTTCGCCGGCCATGAGGTTCACGTTGATGAACTCGAACTCCACGCCCAACTCGCGAAGCGTCCAGAGGACGCGGATCGAGCGTGTGGGGGGAAACCCATAGAGCTTCATCATGGCGATCCACGGTGCAAGAGTGCATCCGCCTGGGAGGCGCCCACGGCGGCGCCGAACGTCGTGGGCAAACCGAAGATCCTCCATCGCACGGCGTCGAGAAGCCGCGTCGGCAGGAACCTCGCGAGCATGGCAAGAAGGGTAGAGTCCTTCCCCACCAGGTAGCGGGCACGCGGGCGGGCATCCATCAGCGCGCGTTCAACGGTCTTCGCCACCGCCTCCGGCGACGTACCTGCCTTCTCGCGCCGATATGCGCGCTCCGCAAACGCACGCAGCGTGACGCCGTAGCGCGCGGCCCCTTCCTCGGGCAACTCGGCGATGGTTCGCTCCATGTCGCCCAGGGTCTTCTCCACGGCAGGGGTATTAATCGAGGCCGGCTCGACCAGAACCACGTGGATTCCGAAGGCGTGCAATTCGAGCCGCAGCGCATCGGTCAGCGACGCGAACGCGCTCTTGGAACCGCAGACGACGCCACCAAACGGAATCGTAAGTCGATCGCCCACGGAGCCGATGTTCACGATGCGACCCCTAGCCGCACGCACGAGCGGGAGGAACGCCTGGGTGATGGCGATCTGCCCGAAGACGTTGACCTCGAAGCTCGCGCGAAGCACGTCGAGCCGCACGTACTCCACAGGTATGGCGACTCCCACGCCCGCGTTGTTTACCAGCCCAGCGAGACCTCGCCCGTCGAGCACCGCGCGTACCTCCGCCACCGCGTGTTCGATGGATGCCCCATCGGTCACGTCGATCATCAATGGTCGAATGGAAGGGATGCCCACGGAGCGCAAGGACTCGGCGTCGCGCTCGTTGCGTACGCCGGCGAATACCTGCCATCCGCGGCGTGCCAAGTGAAGTGCCGTAGCTCGGCCGATGCCCGTCGAAGCTCCGGTGATCACCGTGGTACGGACAACGCTTGGCGTCGACATGGTGCGGCTCCTCCGAAGCCTCGACGCGCAAGATCGATGCCGCAGGCCAGTGGTCGACTGGGCGACGCAAGCGCGTGGTTGGCCCGGAGCTTGCGGTCTGCTCCATGCGGTACGCAACCAAACCGCGAGTTTCTAGTCAGCCATTGCTGAGCGTTGAGGGTCAGATGCTGCCTCCCATTCACTTGAAGGTCGTTCGAGTCTCTGCGCTGTTACTTTGCCTCGTGATCTCGAGCGCTTGCTGGTGGGGACGAGATCGCCGTGACGCCCACTATGGCGATCGCCGAGACGGTCATGAGGATCGTCACGAGGGGCACGACGAGCATCGCTAGCTCGACCGAACGGCCCCGTTTCGGCTCTCTTGGGCGGCGGGTCGCGCGCTCCGGCAGGGGCTCAACGTGAGGCGCGAAGGGCGACGTGACAACATCGGCGCCACACGTGTGCCGGGCGCGGACGAGGATCGTCGTCGGTCGTGAGCCGCGTCGACACGCAGCATCCGACCGAGGTCGCCTGCGGCGGGTACCCTCATCGAAGGTCGTACCGATTCATCTTGTCGTAGAGCGTTCGCAAACCGATCCCGAGCCTCGCCGCGGCTTGGCGCCGATTGCCGCCGACGGCTGCCAGCGTTCGCTCGATGGTCTGCCGTTCCAGGGCGGCGAGGGATCCGTCGCCTGAGCTCTCGACGAGCGACGCGCCGACAGGCGCAGCGCTCTGCTCGATCCAGAGGTGCTCTGGCTTGATGAGGGCACCGTCCGTCAGGATCGTCGCGCGCTCGAGCACGTTGCGAAGCTCGCGGACGTTGCCCGGCCATGCCTCGCTTCGCAGGCGCACCTTCGTAGCGCCGTCGAGTCGGGCGGCCGGAATCCTCCCCGCCGAAGCAGAGAGCTGGGCCAGGAGTGTCTCCGCGAGCGGCACGATGTCCTCGCGCCGTTCGCGGAGCGGGGGTAGGCGAATCGGGAATACCGCGAGGCGGTGATAGAGATCCTCGCGCCACGCTCCCTCGTGGGTCATCGCGCGCAGGTCGCGGTTCGTAGCGGCGATCCACCGGACATCGACGGCGACCAAGCTAGACCCGCCGAGTCGCTCGAAGCGACGCTCCTCGAGAACACGAAGCAGCTTCGCCTGGAGGACGGGCTTCAGCTCCCCGACCTCGTCGAGGAAGAACGTCCCTCCGTCCGCGAGCTCGATGCGGCCGCGCCGCTGCGCGTGCGCGCCGGTGAACGAGCCCTTCTCGTGCCCGAACAGCTCGCTCTCGAGGAGCTCCTCGGTCAAGACCGCGCAGTTGATGGCGATGAACGGCTTCTTGGCGCGCGGGCTCATCTCGTGGATGAGCCGTGCGGCCACCTCTTTGCCCGTGCCGCTCTCACCTTGAAGAAGCACCGTCGCGGCAGTCCTCGCGACGCGGGCGAGCGCGTCGACGACGGGAATCATCGCTGGCGCACCGAAGGTCATCGTGACGCCGCGGGCCAGCTCCGGCCGCGTGGGTGCGGCAAGCCTCACCCGGCGATCGAGAGCCTTGGCGACCAAGTCCCGGATGGCAGCGGGGCCCGAGACGGGCTTCTGCAGGTAGTCGAACGCCCCGAGCTTCATCGCCTCTACCGCCGAAGCCACGTCGCCGAACGCCGTGAGCACGATGACCTCCACGTCCGGCTGCTCGGTGCGAATCGTCCGGACGACCGTCATGCCGTCGATTCCAGGCATACGGAGATCGGTCAGCACGACGTCGAACGGCTCCTCGCTCGCGGCGCGCAGCGCGGAGGCGCCGTCGGCGACTTGGCTGACCTCATGCCCGGCACGTTCGAGCGCCTCGGCGAGGAAGCTCCGAACGTCTTCCTCGTCGTCGGCCACGAGGACCCTACCCACGCGCTTTTCAGGGCTACTCATGTTCAGGTGGGCTTCGAGCTCGGTGGTAACTGGAGCCGGAACAGGGCGCCGCCCTGGCTGGCTGTCGCGCCGGTCAAGCTACCACCGTGTTGCTCGGCTATCCGCCTTGCGATGGATAGCCCGAGCCCCGTACCGCGCGTCTTCGTGGTCACGAACGGCTCGAAGATCTGGGCGTCGGTCCCCGGCGCGAGGCCCGAGCCGTGATCCTGCACCTGGATCACGACCGCGCCCGTTCCTGCGCGGATGCGGACGTCGACAGGCTCCGCGGTGTCCGGCGTGGCCTGAACGGCGTTCTGGATCACGTTGCGAAGCGCGAGGGCCATGCGCTCCACGTCGACGCGCAGCATTGCCGGGCCGTCCGAGAGGTCCACGCGCACCCGGTCCTTCGGAAGGCCGACGAGTGCGCGATCCACGAGCTCTTCGGGCGAGATGTGGGTGAGGTCGAGTGGACCCTCGCGCACGAAGTCGAGCAGCACGGTCGTGAGGCGCTCGAGCCGCTCCGCGCCCTCGACGACGCGGGCGGCCTTCGCCCGTGACGGCTCGGCGAGATCCTCGACGAGGAGCTGCGCGTGTCCCTTGAGCGCGGCGAGCGGGTTTCGGAGCTCATGCGCCATGACGGACGATGTCCGGCCAAGCGCGACCAGGCTGCGCTCGCGTTCGGCCTGCTCCTGGACGGCCTCCAGGCGTGCGGTCGTGCGTGAGAGCGCCAGCGCGAACCCGACAAGCACGAGCGCCGCGAGCGTAGCCACGGCGGAGATCCCGCGGAGGTCCTTCTGGAGTCGTTCGATGACGGGCGGCTCGAACTCGACGACGAGATGTGGCCGCGGATAGGGTGCGAGCAGTGTCGGCCCCGCCAGCGCCGAGGCTGGCCCGAGGGCGGCGCGCGTCTCCGACCGCGGCGGGATCAGGGCGACGAGTCGCACGCGCCGGCCCTCGCGCACGACCTCCCCAGGCAGATAGCGCCGTCCGCCGACGGCTGCGGTACCCGCTTCCGCGATCGCGTGGTGGTCTTGGCGGTCAAGGAGCGCCATGTACCGGAGCCCCTGCGCGTCGTGCTTCGCAACCACGGCGGCCAGCACGTCCGGGGTCAGGGCCGACTCGGCGTCCCAGAGGTCGACGACCACATCCGCGATGAGCGTGTCACCATCGCCGCGGACGACCACGTCTGCGACCGACTCGAGCGCGTGCTGCGCGAGGCTGACCGTCGCGGCCAGCGACAGCGCGGAGAGAACCGCCATTGCGAGCGCGCCCCTCGCCAACCACCACGACCACCGCCGGTGACGCTGCTCGCTCATTCCGGTCCTCTCAGCGAAGCATATCGGCACTCCGCATTTCACTCGCCTGTAAACGCGACTCGCCAGACGGTTCCGTTGGCGTCCTCGCTCACGAAGAGCGACCCGTCGTGAGCGACAGCGACTCCGACCGGCCGCGCCCAAACCGCCTCGTCGTTCACGACGAACCCCGTCATGAAGTCCTCGTACTCGCCCGTCGGCACGCCGTCTTGAAGGGGTACCGCGATCACCTTGGGCCCGGTTCGCTTCCCGCGGTTCCACGAGCCGTGCAGAGAGGCAAAGGCACATTGCTTGTACTTCGATGGGAAGGCTGCAGCATCGTAGAAGGTCATCTGCAGGGAGGCCGAGTGAGCCTGCAACAGGACGTCGGGTACGATCACCGCTCTCGCGAGCTCGGGGTGCTCGCCCACGTGGCGGGGGTCTTGGTGGTTACCGAGATAGTACCAGGGCCAACCATAGAACCCGTCGCGCCGCACCCGCGTGATGTAGTCGGGTACGAGGTCGTCGCCGAGCCCGTCGCGCTCGTTCGTCGAACACCAAACGTCGCCTGTCGACGGGTGGACCGCGAGGCCGACGCAGTTTCGGATCCCGCTCGCGAAGACCTGGCGCCCCCCTCCCTCGGGGTCGAACACGAGCACATCCGCCCGGCCGCGCTCATCGCTGTTCCCCTCGGCGACATTCGAGCCGGAGCCCACGGCCACGAACATCTGCTTCCCGTCGGTCGAGAAGGCCACGTCGCGCGTCCAGTGACCACCGAGCGTGTTCGTCAGGGAGGGCACGATCGTCTCGGCGCCGCCGCGCGCGGTCATGTCACCGCGCTCATACGGAAATCGGACGACGGCATTCGTCTCTGCCACGTAGACCCATTTCGGGTCGGGGCCGGGGGGATAGAAGGCAATGCCGAAGGGTCGGTTGAGATCCGCCGCGAAGACCGCGTCTTTTTCCGCTTCGCGGGCCCCGTCGGCTGCGCGGAGCACGCGAACCCGGCCCGCCTGGCTCTCCGCCACGAACAGGTCGCCCGAGGGCGCGACGCGGAGCAACCGCGGGCCCGCGAGGTCGTGAGCGAACACGTCAGCTCGGAAGCCTGGAGGCAAATACGGGTGCGCGCCCGGTGTCGGCGAGACGACGCCCGGGCCGTTCCGCGCAGAGGGCGTCGCGAAGGGGGGCGGCAGGTCGGCGATTGTGAAGTGGCGACGTACGCCTGGCCCGTCGCCGCGGAAGTCACCGAACGCGGCGGCGCCCGTACGCAGACGCGGAGCGGCGGGCGCCGCCGCCGCCGACTCCGGACCCGTCGCCGGAGACGAACCCACGTCGGCGGGCAGCGTTGCCAGGTAGTCGAGGACGGCGTCGCGCTCCCCTTCATCCGGAGTCGCCACGGGCATCGTCGTGCCCGTGACGAGGCGGGCGGGGGCGTCGAGGAAGCGATCCAGCGTCGCGAGGTCCCACGTGAGGTTGGCTTCACGCAGGGCGCGGGAGTAGCCGAACTGAGTCGAAGCCGCTCTCCGCCCGATCACGCCGCCGAGGCCGGGGCCCTGGCCGGCACGCACGCCGGTCGAGTGGCAGACCGCGCAGCGCTGCTCGAAGATTGCGCGGCCCGTCTCCACCATCCGGCGGTCCGTCCGACCCCTTCCGGCCAAAGGTCGCGCGAAAACGACGCCGAAACCCCCGAGTAGCAGGATCGTGCTGACCACCGCGAGGCGACGGAGGATCATGGCTTTCATGGGGTGATCTCCTTCGGCGGTCGCGTGTGCTGTCTGCGTGGACCGCGCCCTGGCACCGTGCAAACGACCTGCCAGCCGCACCGCCGCACCAGACTGCGGGTCGCGCGTCCGTGCTTCCACCAGGATGCAGATCCCGCACGCGATCTGTGCAGAATCCGCACAACTCCGTCGGAATCGCCGAGTGGTCGCCCTTCTTTCCCGCGCCGACTCGGCGGCATGCGCCTTGCGAAGGTACCGATTCGCTCACCAGCGCGACCTCCCCAGCGTCGGTGAGTCGAACAGAAAGGCAAGCCATGAAATCTCCTGTCCAGGCGCTCGTTCACCGATTGGTCGCGACGCACTTGCACCTCGACCAAGCATCGATCGCGGACGCGAAGGGCTTCAATGAGCTCGGAGTCGATGCACTCGACCTCCTGTTTCTCGCGCTTCGGCTGGAAGACCTCGACCGCGGACGCCGCGACTTCCCCGTGGACCTGCTGCTCGAGGCAAGAACCGTTGGCGAATTCGTCGCGCTCGTGAGCGTGTGGCTGCAAGAGGACGAGAGCACCGACGCTGACGCAGACGCTCGCCGCGCAGGGCCATGCGTTGCGCGCCTTTGACGGGGGTGCGGCGCGGGTCACGGCCGCCGATCGGTTACGGCACCGGCCCGAGAGGCGTCGAATCGTCCACCTCGAAGACGTGGACGACCGCATGGTCGTCGCAGCATGCGCCCGCGGAGGTCGCGTCACGGCGGGCAGCAAACCTGCTGGCTGCACGCCCAACTGTGCGTGTCTGCGCTGTACGCGCAGGTGGACGCGACGGGGCAAGAGTCTGCTCCGCCGTCGACGGCAGGGCAGTCCGCGTCGTTGATGCAGGTATCGGACGCGGTATGGCAAAAATAGCTGGGCAGCCCGTAGCAGCCTTGTGAGGAGGGGGAGCAACTCGGCTCCTGCGAGGAATACTTCAGGCGTCGAGCGGGCTAGCGTTTCCCGTGATGACCACGACCCCAGAGCCGCAAGCCCGCCCCCAAGGTCCGCCGGGCACGTACGGCGTGCGCAACACGCTCCGGTTCGCGTCGAACCCGCTCTCGTGGCTGCGAGCTACGGCCGACGAGTATGGCGACCTCGTAAGCATGCGGGTCCTCGGGCGCCCGTGGGTCCTCGTGAGCCATCCCGACGACATCGAACGTGTCCTCGTCAAAGACGCGCGCATCATGAAGCGCGACGATGGGATGGAGATCGTCCGCCGCGTGCTCGGGCAGGGATTGCTGACGAGCGAGGGCGATCTGTGGAAGCGCCAGCGCAAGCTCATGTCGCAGGCTTTCTCGCCGAAGCGCATCCAGGAGTACGGAGCCGCGATGGCGCGCGTCGCCGACACGTCACTCGGGGATTGGCGGAGCGGCGACGTGGCCAACCTGCACCAAGAGATGGCGCGGACCACCATGAAGGTCGTGGCGGATGTGCTGTTCGGGGCGAGCATGAAGGCTCGCGACGTCGAAGCCGCAGGGGGCGCTCTGGAGGTGGTCAACGAGTTCTTCTCGGGGAGCATGGAGGCGTTGCTGCGTGTGCCGAAGTGGATACCGACGCCGCGAAACATCCGCGTCAACCGCGCGGTCGCGGCGCTCGACCGCGTGGTCTACGACATCCTCGCTCGGCGTCGTGCCGAGGAGCCGCGGGACGACCTGCTCGGGACGCTCCTCGCCGCCCAGGACGACGACGGCGCCGGCATGAGCGACGTTCAACTTCGCGACGAGGTGATGACCCTCTTTCTCGCCGGCCACGAGACGACCTCGCTCGCCCTATCCCACACGCTTTACCTGCTCAGCAAGCACCCGGCGATCGAGCGGCAGCTCCACGAGGAGATTGCGTCGGTCCTGCGAGGGAGGCTCCCGACGGCGGAGGATGTTCGAGCGCTTCCGTTCACGGAGTGCGTGCTCAAGGAAACGATGCGGCTCTATCCTCCGGCCTGGGCCACCGGACGAGAAACCACGGAGCCGTTCGAGCTGCGTGGAATCAAGATTCCCGTGGGAGCGCAGCTCGTCGCCAGTCAATGGGTCGTTCACCGCGACGCGCGGTGGTTCCCCAATCCCGAAGGCTTCGACCCGAGTCGATGGTCGCCGGAGCGCGCGAAAGACGTGCCGCGATACGCGTACTTTCCGTTCGGCGGCGGACCGCGTGTGTGCATCGGCAACCACTTCGCCATGATGGAGGCGACTGTGCTCCTCGCGGTCATCGTGCAGCGATTTCGTCTCGAGCTCCTTCCGGGCGAGCGCCTGGATCTAAGACCCGCCGTGACGCTCCGTCAGCAAGGGCCTGGGTTGCGCGTACGGATCGTGGCGCGCGGAGTGGGGTGAACGGCTCTCCTGTCCTGGTACAGGGTTGTGGGCGCTATCCTCTTCTCGTAGTCCACCAACCGCGGCGCCCTACGGGATCGCTCGAATCACGCCGCCGTCGACGCGCACGGAAGCGCCGGTCGTCGCCGACGCGAGCCCGCTGCACACCTAGGTGTGCCATCGCGGCTAGTTCGCCGGGTGTGGCGAAGCGCTTGATGAGCGACGACGGTCGGACGGGTCACGGGGTGGCGATCGCGCTCCAGTATCGAGCGGGCGGGCCGCTCACATTCACCTGTGCCCACGAAGAACCATCCCATGCCCAGGTATCGGACAGCGCGGTGGCAGTTGCGTCTTGGCCCCCGAACAGCACGACCGTGTTGCCGAAGGGCGCCATGACCGCGAGCCTCCTGCCGGGAGGGCCGCTCACGCTCATTTGCGTCCACGCCGTACCGTCCCAGGTCCACGTATCGGAGAGAGCGCCGTTGCTGAAGTCCTCGTCGTTCCCGCCGAACAGGACAGCCGTGCCGCCAAGCGAGGCCATCACCGAGTAGTCGCGGGCGGACGGCCCCGTGGAGGCCGCCTGGGCCCATGCGGCACCGTCCCACGTCCACGTGTCGGACAGGAGAGCGTTCGCGGCGCTCACCCCCCCGAAGAGGACGAGCTTCCCGCCCAGCGGCGCCATGGCCGCAAGGCATCGCGCGGGCGGTCCGGGGACCATGACCTCTGTCCACGAGGTGCCGTCCCACGTCCACGTGTCGCCGAGCGTCGCGTCTCCGCCCGCCCCCTCCGTGAGCCCTCCGAACAGGACCGCCTTTCCGTCGAGCTCTCCCATGACGGCGTCCTCGCGGGCGGGCGGCCCGGGCACGTTCACTTCATGCCAGGCGCTGTCCCAGGTCCAGGTATCCCCGACGGACGCACCGGCCCCGTTGGTCTCCACGTAGCCCCCGAAGAGGATCGCCTGACCGTTGATCGGGGCCATCACCGCGTTCGACCGAGCCGAGGGCCCGACGACCGCGCGCTGGGCCCACGCAACACCATCCCATGTCCAGGTGTCCGAGAAAAAGCCGCTGGCCGATTCCCCCCCGAAAAGCACTGTTGCCGTACCGGCATCACCCGTGACGCCGACGAGGGTGCCCGAGTCGGCCGCGTCCTGTCCGGTGCCTGCGTCTGCGAGGCATGCGCCGGCGTCGCTGGGGACCGTCTCCCCCACGCACGGACCGAAGGTGGAGCTCAGCTCCTGCGAAGCCCCGCACGTCTGCGTCCCGGCCTTGCACGTGCCGACCCCGAGCGTCGCGGCCGGCCCGGTGTAACACGTGCGCATCTCTCCGGCGCTGCACGCGCAGCCCGTGGCCAAGAGCGCCGTGCCGCACGAGGCGTCGCCCGAGAGGTGCGCGCCTCCGTCTCCCGAGCCGTGCGTGATATCGGCGTCGCTCGAGCCGAAGTTAGGTGCGCTCGTGGCGCTGTTGCCGGTCGAGCACCCAAGAGATCCGAACGACGTAGTCAAGCCAAGGACGCGCAGAGCTGCTCTGACCACCACCATCGACCTGCACCGTGAAGACATGCCGCACCCCGCGTAGACAGTATGCCGAGCCGCCTTCCCGAACAACCGACCCCGGCGCATCGCGCCGAGCCTCGCGAGATCGGCTACGCTTGCACCCGTGGCGTCTCTCCTCTGCACCGGCTGCGGCAGCCAGCTGACCCTCCCCGCGGACCCGACCGCCGTCCTTGCGACGTGCCAGTTCTGCGGCGTGAAAACGCTTCTCTCCGAGGACCTCGTTCATCTTCGCGAAGAGAGCTTCGAGGAGAAGCGCGAGCTTGAAGCGGAGAAGCAAGAGCGCGTCGAGCACGTGAAGGAGGAGATCGCCGAGAAAGAGATCGAGGCGAGAGAGAAGAAGAGCACCACGCTCGGCCTCGCGTTGGTCCTGGGGGCGTCGATGGCCATCTTCGCCGCCGTGACCGTCGTCGAGCTCGTCAAGAACGCGCACCAGAAGCCGGTGCCGCATCCGACGCACGCCCCGCACCCGCAACCGGCGTCGCGGGGACACTGACGCGATTTCTGGCCCGCAGGACTAGAACGTGCCGCCGCCGCGAACCATGAGCCGCGTGCTGTGCCCGGCGCCGGTGACGCCCAGCCCGGTGCTCAATGTTCCGCTGTCGCGCGTCGGGACGACGAGATCGAGCCCACCTGCGGCGACGGTCCGTCCGGTGCTTCCGGCGTGGGACGGGACGACGTAGGTGCCCGCGCTCGCGACGAGCCAACGGCCTTGCGGCAAGGGCATCAGGTACGTCGCCCCGCCGCCGGCCCCCGCGCCGACGGCCGCGTAAGGATCGCCGGGGCAGCCGAGGTCCGAGAAGCCGTGCAGAACGAGGCGCGGGGTCAGCTGGAGCTGCGTGTATCGCTGGGTCGAGAAAATCGTCCCCGCGGCCTCCACCGAAGCGGCGCCGCATCCGGTCGGCCCGGACGGGCGGCCGACCGGGGAGAGGCTCGAGAGGAGCGAGAGGCGGAGCGGCAAGCTGAGAGCGTCGGGCGGAGGAACGGCCGTGTCGGACGTCTTTCCGGGAGCGACGACCGGACCGGCGAGCGGGGTCGGCGGCGGGAGCGGGGGCGGGGGCGAGGCCGTCGGCTCCTGCGCGGCGGCGACGGACGCGCCGCCGATCGAGAGCGCGAGCAACGTGAACGCGACGCTCGTTCGACTCATTGCCGGGGAGTATAGCGGCTCTCTGCCGGCGCGCCGCGCCTTCGAGGCGCCGAGCGGTGCAGCTTCCCGCGTTGGCTCGAGCACGCGAGCTCGCCGTGCTCACGGTGACTCCAAGCGCGCCCCTCTCATCAGGTGCGCGGCCTTCGTAAGACCGTCGAGGAACTGCGCAACGCGGTCACCGAACATGCCTTCGCGCAACGGCTTGAAGAGCTCGGGTGCAGCGGGCGCGGTCTCCTTCATGAGGGAAAGGTAGACGTCGATCGGAAGATGAATCGCCTCGCGAATCGGCACCATATCGAGCTCGATCACGACCTGACGGAGCTGCTCGATCGCGCGGGCGCCCCCGGTGCCTCCATACCCGACGAAGCCCACCGGCTTCTTTCGCCACTCGGCATACACCCAATCGAGCGCGTTCTTCAGGACCGCGGAGTACCCGTGGTTGTACTCGGGCGAGATGATGATGTACCCGTCGGCCTCGCCGACCTTCGCCGCCCACTTCGGAACGATGGCGGGCTCGGTGATCTTCGTGCGCATCGGCGACATCGGGTGGTCGAAGAACGGCAGCGGCCAATCTCGAAGATCGACCAGCTCCGGAGCGACGTCGGCTCGTTTCCCAAGCTCGTCCAGAAGGTAGTGCGCCGGCTTGTCGCCGAAGCGGTTCTGTCGCGTGGAACCGAGGATCACCTGGATTTTCAGCGGCGTGCTCATCGTGCGGGTCTCCGATGCTTACCGAGCGTACGCCGTTGCGCAGGACGTACCATTGCTTCTCGGAAACGCGTTCGATTCACCGAACGGCGATCTTCGACGCGAACAGCACGATCGTCTTGCGGTAGATCTCCGACGCGTTCCACTCGCGCAGCGCCTCGAAGTTCGCTGAGCCGGGCTGATACGGCCCGTTCGCGCGCCAGCCGTTCCCCTCGAGGTAGTGCGCCGTCGACGCGAGCGCGTCTGCCTTGCTTTCCACCATGTCGACGCGTCCGTCGCCGTCGAAGTCCACGCCGAACTTCTCGTACGACGACGGCAAGAACTGCGTCTGCCCCAGCTCGCCCGCCCATGCGCCCACCAGCTCGTCCATCGTCAGGTCATGGTGATCGAGGATCCGGAGCGCGCTCACCAGCTCGCCCCGGAACCGCGCGGCCCGCTTGCAGTCGTACGCCAGCGTCGCGAGCGCGCGCAGCGAGGACATCGAGCCCGTGTTGACGCCGTAGTCGGTCTCGAGCCCCCAGATGGTGACGAGGATCTCCGGCTGCACGCCGAAGCGCGCCGTGATCCGCTCGAGCAGCTCACGGTTCTCTGCCATCATCCGCTTGCCGCGAGCCACACGCGGCCGGGTCACGCGTAGCGCCGAGAACTTCTCGAACGACATCTTGAACGGCTTCTGCTCGCGATCGAGCGCGATGACCTCCGGGTCGTACGAGAGATCCCGGAGCGCCGACGTGACGGTGGGCTCCGAGACCCCCTTCTCGATCGCGTCGCTCCGGACGGACGCGAGCCAGCGGTCGAACCCCTCCTCGCTCTCGCTGCAGTGATCGAGCGGGAGCGGCACGACCGGCGGACGAGGGGGGGGCCACGGGAGCGGCTTCCACGCCGCGTGCGCTGCGGCCGCCGCGGCTTCCTCCGCTGTCGGTCCGGGAGGGAGCGAAGGCGCGCACCCACCGAACAGCGCGGCGACGAACGGCAGCGCGAGGGCGAGAGCGCGGAGGAGCATCGGCGCAGGGTGCCGTACCGGCGAGCGGACGGACAAGTGAGAGGCGGGTGCGCGTGGGCGTCGTCGACGCGGCCAAGCAGCTGGTATGCTCGTACGATGCATCGCGTTCGCTTCGCTTGCTCCGCCGCGGTCCTGGGGATGCTCTTCTTCGTGGCCGAAGTAGCCCGCGCGGGTAATCCCCTCGGGGGATGCTCCGAAGAGACATACGGCGCCGCCTGCAACCATGACGGAACGAGCTCTTGCTCAGGAGTTTGTCTCCCCGACTTCAGCCAGGCCGGTGCTCCCATGAGCTGTCTCGCGACCGATGCCTCCGTGCTTGCCGGGCTCGGCATCCCGAGCCTCGACGGCGCGGGTTGCTCGCCGTCGGGGGCTTCAGGCTCGGACTGCTCGCATCGTTGCATGGGTGGCCAGTGTGTTGCGACGAACGCGGCGGCCGGCGCGGAGTGCCTGTTGCCGGACGGCGGAGCCAACACGTACGGCGAGATCAACATCTGCAACTCGGCGTGCGACGGAGCGGGGAGCTGCGCGGTGGTCGACCACGGCGGAGACAAGTACGGGCGAGGACAGCTCGACTACTGCACGTACATCGCGTGCAACCCCCTTGCCGCCAACGCACCGGGGGGACACGAGTTCCCGACCCCGGCTGGCATATCTTGTGGAGACGGCTTCGACTGCATGACGGGCCAGGAGTGCAACGCGACCGGGGAGTGTGTCGGTGGGACCCCTGTCGAAGACTGCGGCGGGGGGGATGCGGGCGAAGGCACGCTCGACGACAAAGACGCGGCAGTCGGCTCGGGGGTCGGCGCGCACGGTCGCGACGCGAGCACGAGCACGGGCGACATCGCGGACGGCGGGCGCACGACTACCTCCGGCTCCGGCGGTTGCTCCGTAAGCGGCTCTCGTGGACGGTCACACGGAGCGGGCATTGCGATGTTCCTTCTGCTGGCCGCCGCGTGCGTCCGCCGTCGTCGGGGGGCCGCGAGCGATCATGTCTCGCGGCTCGCGGCTCCATAGGACGCCCTCTTCCCCCCGCAGACCTCATCCCGGCCCCTGCTCCCTCTCAAACTCAGCGCCCGTCTACCAGGACGCCAGGACGGCGAGACGGCGGCTCCCCCCGTTGGCGCGCGTAACCCATTGATTCTGCTCGACTTCATCGGCGCCTTGCGCGCAGCGAATTTTCTGTTGACGTCGCAGGCGAGATCCTGTTTACGTCCTCGCCCCCGCGCCAACCCCTGGAGGCCACGCCTCCTCGCGGGATC